>Ga0182021_10000562_pt1 | contig 40204 bp, 41 predicted proteins | sample 612E3MmetaG_FD_120493 | JGI IMG/M metagenome (GOLD analysis project Ga0182021, IMG submission 120493) | Permafrost microbial communities from Stordalen Mire, Sweden - 612E3M metaG (Illumina Assembly) | ecosystem: Environmental > Terrestrial > Soil > Wetlands > Permafrost | place: Sweden...
TCAAAACTTGTCAGGAAAGAATCGCTGACAGTTCTTTCCGAATTTGAAAATCTCAATGATGAAAATTAAGCAATTTGATATCTGGATTGCAGATCTCGAACCACAACGAGGAACAGAAACCGGCAAAGTGAGACCTGTTTTAATTGTTCAAACCAACCTATTAAATAACGAACACCCGTCTACTGTTATTTGTCCCGTTACAACCAATGTAGAGAAAGACAGCGATATATTAAGGGTTCATATAAGAAAGGGAATCGCAAATCTTAAGATTGAATCTGATATTATGATAGATCAAATCAGATCTGTTGATAACAGGAGATTGTTAAATAAAATTGGCGAGCTGACAAAAGAGCTTCAATTAAAAGTTAAGGATAATATCAAAATAATCTTTGATCTGGACTAGCTCAATTGTTAAGGCGAAAGTGGAAACGGCTATCTTTAACCATACTTTCTCCTTTTTCCTTATTTAAGAACTGAGCAGACGGAAGTGTGCCAGGCAGCAAGCTGCAGACAAGAAGAAACACAATTCGTTACATCAAATGAGGAGATTCGTATATATTATGACAAATGAAAATGATACGGTTCTTTACACAGGTGTTACAAGTAATCTTAGAGGGAGAGTCAAAGAACATAAGGAAAACAAGCATCCAGGGAGTTTCACTGCACGATATGATATTAGAAAATTAGTATATTACGAGAGTTTTGATAGCATTGTAGAAGCTATAAAAAGAGAAAAGCAAATTAAAGCAAGATCAAGAAAGAAGAAATTGGACTTGATAAACAGCAGTAATCCGGAGTGGAGGGATCTTTACTTTAATTTGCATAATGATTGAAGGGTTGCTTAATCCATACTGCACAGGGATTACCAATAATGTTAAGTTGGTATTGTGGAAGGGGATAAGGATTGCTTCGGTCAGATCGCGATGACTTGAGATAATTTGGTGGATGGGTATTTAAGATTGCCACGCCCTCCTCCGTCGGGCTCGCAATGACCCAGCAGGTAAGATAAGTTGTGGTTGGGAGCGGAACCGAATTAAATAAAGATCACGGTCATTGCGAGGATCCCGATGAAATCGGGAGACGAAGCAATCCATAACAACCATTTAGAAAATATACTTTAAAGATAACCCTCATGAAACACCTCCCCCTCATACTATCCATTGCCATACTTTTGGCCGCCTCCTGTACCAGCCAGAAAAAGCTTGCGTACCTGAATAATCTCCCCGCACCTAACGGCGAAGAAAAATTTACTCTGGAGATCCCGGACTATAAAATCCAGAACAGGGATGTTCTTTACATTACACTTAAAGCAATGAATCCCGAAGGCCAGATTATGGACTTCCTTTCCGGAAGCGGAGCATCCAGCGGTGTTGCTTATATGCAAGGGGATGCCGGAGGATATTTATATGGATATGATGTAAAACCAGATGGGACTATTGTCCTTCCGGTCGTGGGATTAATTAATGTCGAAGGAAAGACTCTTGAAGAAACACGAAAAATCTTACAGGAAGAATTCAGTAAGCATTATAAAAATGCGATTCTTGAATGCAAACTGCTGAGCTTTAAGTTTACCGTAATAGGTGAAGTAAAAGCCCCCGGCACCTATGTCAATTATAATAACTATCTTACAGTGCTTGAGGCAATCGGTCGTGCCGGAGGTGTTGGTGATTATGGCAACCGCAATAGAGTATTGGTTATTCGACCATTCGATAAAGGAACTAAAACTTTCAGGCTAAATATGCAGGACAAAAAAATACTTTCTTCTGAGGCATATTTTCTTCTTCCTAATGATGTTGTGATTGTAGAACCATTAAAACAGAAGATTTTCAATATGAACTTGCCGACTATTTCGTTTGTAATATCAACTTTTACAGCCACAATTACAATGACACTTTTGCTCATTAATTACCTGAAATAAAAGTTTCACAATCCGGGAAGCTCAGAGCGCAGAGCTCAGGGCACAGGGTAAAGGATTCGGATTATATTAAACAGTATTACTTATGGATGATTTTAGATTTGAAAAGCTTGATATCTGGAAAGAGTCGATTGAGATTTCGGACGTACTATTCGATTATTCAGACAAGGCTGATGACAAAAGACTTTATAAATTTGCTGAACAGTTAAGAGCAGCAGGAATGAGTATATCGAACAATATAGCTGAAGGCTCTGGTTCGTTCTCAGATAAAGAATTTGCTAATTTTTTGAATATATCCCGACGTTCGATTTTTGAATGTGCTAATATTCTATATATTTTCGGACGGAGGAAAATTATCGCTCATGTTGAAAGAACTGCCATATATCTTAAGCTGATAACGTTAAGTAAGAAAATAACCAATTTCCGCAAAACACTTAAATAATACTTTTTGCCCTGGGCTCTGAGCTCTGAGCCCTGCGCCTTTTATCTTTATCAAATTTTGACCCCATGGACCCCAACTTCCCCCCTCAGCCAAATTTCAGTGAAGATGACATCGACATAAAGCGCTATCTGTCTCTGTTCATAAGTAACTGGTACTGGTTTGTAATATCACTATTCATGTCAATTACTATAGCTTATGGCATAAACCGGTATTCTGAAAAGATCTTCACCGTCTCTTCAACTTTATTGATAAAAGACGGACAGAATGGAGGAGGATTGTCATTTGCAGAGAATTTTATGCCAGGTTCCAATGTATTTAACAACAGGCCAAACCTTAATAATGAAATTGGGATACTGAAATCATTCAGACTCAATAAAAGAGTAATAGATTCATTACCGGAGTTCAGGATAGTATATTTTGGTGTTGGCAGAAGAAATATTGTTGAGAGACGTATGTACAAAAGCTGTCCTTTCAGGGTATTGGCAAAACCTATTGATTCCCAGCCAAGAGGTGTCAAAGTAAATGTCAGAATAATTTCTGAAACATCATTTTTTCTGGAAATTAATAGTAATTATAATATTAAAAGAGAGATTAAATTTGGAGACCGATTCAATGAAAAGGGTTTTGATTTCATAATTAATCTCAGGGATACTAAAGGTTTTATCTTTGATTCGGATCTGTCATATAAATATTATTTCTTTTTTGCCGGTTCAGAAGAGCTGGCAAACGAATACAGGGGAAAACTCGGTGTAACTCCGATTGATAAGGATGCAACACTTGTGAATCTGACTTCCTCCGGTTTTGTTCCCGATCAGGAAGTGGACTTCCTAAATAAGCTTATGGAAATCTATATAAATCAGGGTTTGGAAGATAAAAATCAGATCGCCGATAGCACCATCAAATTCATTAATCGGCAACTTGATCTTATTTCTGATTCTCTAAGGGTTGCAGAAGATAAACTTCAGAATTTCAGACTCGAGAACAGGCTGGTTGACCTCAGTAAAGAGGGAACACTTATACAGGGCAGGCTTGAACAGTTTGAGAATGAAAAAATAGCACTTGAACTTCAGGATCAATATTATCAGTATTTGAAAGTTTACCTTGAATCAAAGAACGAATCCGGCGATATTGTATCCCCTTTTGTTATGGGAGTAACCGATCCGACATTGGGACGACTTGTCCAGGAACTTGCCGCACTCCAGCAAAAGAAGAAACAGATGTCAATGAACCTTTCTATAGAATTGCCGGCAGTAAACCTTATTGAAGAAAACATTATTATTGCAAGGAAATCTCTTTCGGAGAATATCGAGAGTAACATTGTCAATCTGAAACGCAACATCGGTGATGTTAAAGAAAGGATAGCTCAGGTTTATCAGGAAATGAGCAAACTTCCCAGCACCGAAAGGAAGATGATAAATATCCAGAGAAAATTTGATATAAATAATACCGTCTATACCTATCTCCTTGAAAAAAGGGCTGAGACCGGAATAGCCAGAGCTTCAAATGTTTCTGATAACAAAATAATTGATGAAGCAAGGGTCTATAATAGCTATCAGATAAAACCAAAACCCACAGGTAACAATTTAAAGGCATTTATTTTTGGTTTGTTAATCCCCGGCCTCATTATTACTTTATTATATTATTTTAATAACAGGGTAATTGACAATGGGGATATAATCAAAAGAACCAGGGTACCAATAATAGGTTATATTAGCCACAATGAAAACGCAAAAGAGATTCCAGTTATTGACAAACCGGGATCAGCGCTTTCAGAGTCCTTCCGTTCGGTAAGAACAACTCTGAGGTATTTCATTAAAGATACAGAGAATCCGGTTATTACCATTACATCTACAATTAGTTCGGAGGGGAAAACATTTGTATCAATCAATCTTGCCGCAATAATAGCATTGCTTGGGAAAAAAGTATTATTGATAGGGCTCGATCTCAGAAAACCGAGGATACACAGGATACTTGGGATCAATAACGATAAAGGAATGAGTACCTATCTCAGCAGTAACTGTGAATTTGATGATGTGATAATTGAAACTTCGATCAGCAATTTATTTTATGCCTGCTCCGGACCTGTTCCGCCAAATCCTTCTGAACTGATCGATGGTGAAAAGATGAAGATATTTATTGAGAAGGCTAAAGAGAAATTTGATTATATAATTATTGATACCCCTCCAGTTGCTGTTGTTTCAGATACCCTGTTGCTTTCTAAATTTGTTGATATTAACATTTTTGTAGTCAGGCAAAGATATTCCTCAAAAAACACCCTTGAATTAATACAGGAATTATACCAGGCAGAGAAGCTAAAAAACATGGGAATTATTATTAATGATATCAGCCTTACAGGTTATTATGGGTACGGATTAAGATATGGTTATTATAAGGGATATGGATATTCATATGGTAAAAATTATTATGGTCAATATTCTTATGGAAGATATGGATATTCCGATAAAGATCATGGTTATTATAATTCCTGAATCTAACCATATTACCTGATCTACTTGGCAGTATATTAAGTACTATTCTTAAGATGCCTTGTTATTAACCCCTATACCCTATAATTTTTGATTTTACTTTTCTTTTTAATTAATCATCAATTAAGCATTAACCAAAGGTGCTCTTTAACAGCATACATTTCGTCTTTTTCTTTCTGATTGTAACTTCTCTCTATTTTCTATTACCTCAACGGTTTCGCTGGTTTCTTCTGCTGGCAGCCAGTTGCTATTTTTACATGGCTTTTATCCCTGTGTACATTCTAATCCTGGGATTTACAATTGTAATAGATTATTTTGCCGGTATCTGGCTTGAAAAAACTATTGGTAAGAATCGTAAATATTTCTTAATCGCCAGCCTGATAGCTAACATTGGTGTTCTAGCTGTATTTAAATATTACAACTTCCTGAACGATAACCTGTCTGCTTTATTGAATTCATTAGGGTATATTAACAAAATTCCGCACCTGAGTATATTACTGCCTATTGGTTTATCCTTCCATACGTTTCAGGCGATGAGCTATACAATTGAGGTGTATAGGGGGAATCAGAAAGCAGAGCATAAATTTGGGATATATGCTTTGTATGTTATGTTTTATCCCCAGTTGGTAGCAGGGCCAATCGAGCGGCCTCAAAACCTGATACATCAATTTTATGAAAAACATAAGTTTGAATATGATCGTGTCGTGGAAGGACTCAAGCTCATGCTTTGGGGATTTTTCATGAAGTTGGTAATTGCTGACAGATTAGCAATTTATGTAAATGCTGTTTATAACAATTTCTCAAGGCATAGTGGTATAACATTACTTGTTGCTACCGTTTTTTTTGCCTTTCAGATCTACTGCGATTTTTCCGGGTATTCGAACATAGCCATTGGGATAGCCCAAGTAATGGGTTTTAGGCTGATGACGAATTTTAACCGTCCTTATTTGTCTGGTTCCATCTCAGAATTCTGGAAACGATGGCATATTTCTTTATCGAGCTGGTTTCGTGATTATTTTTATATTTCCCTTGGAGGGAACCGAGTATCGATTCCCCGATGGTATTTCAACCTTTTAATTGTTTTCATAATAAGTGGTTTGTGGCATGGCGCCAACTGGACGTTTATTATATGGGGAGGTCTCAACGGATTATACCTGGTATTTGCTATAATAACCAACAAATTAAGAAATCAGATTAATCATCATTTATTAATAGACCGGTTGCCCCGGTTACAACACTTCATACAAATTTTTTTCACTTTCATCCTGGTTTGTTTCGCATGGGTATTTTTCAGAGCAGATTCATTAGACGATGCCATAAGCATATTTCATAAAATATTTTTGATGAAAGGTCCGCTATTTATAGGATCTCCGGCATTTGCAATTTATTCTCTTTTAGGCATCATGTTTTTATTGATTGTTGAGGTAAAAGTGGAATTTTTCAAAGGGAAATTTTCATTTTTCCATAATCCCAATGCTTGGGTCCGGAAGCTCAGCTATACGTTTATCCTTCTTCTTATTCTGACGTTCGGGGTTCTTGACGGGGGGCAGTTTATTTATTTTCAGTTTTAGATTATTCACCTGAGATTGAAGGTTATCAAAAATCAATTTTTAAAGTTTACTCTTAATATCCTTATTCTGCTGTTATTAATCGGAATTTTCGATCAGGTGATCGGAAGGATCCTGAAACAGTATTACTTCAAACAAGAATCAGGCTTATATTATCGTACAACTTATGCAATAGATAGTACTACAGCTGACATTGTGGTATTTGGTTCTTCCCGTGCCAATCATCATTATGTTCCTGAGGTATTTGGAGACAGTCTCAAAATGAGTTTTTATAATTGCGGGAGAGAAGGGAATTTCCTTCTGTACAATTATGCAGTTTTCAAAGCAATTGTCAGTCGATATACGCCAAAAATTGTAATATTTGATATTAATCCTGATGAGTTATACTATGATAGAGAAGGTTATGATCGACTTTCATCGTTATTACCCTATTATAAAAAACATCCTGAAATCAGGAGCATTGTCGGATTAAAAAGTCCGTTTGAAAAATTTAAATTTATTTCTAAGATTTATCCATATAATTCCAGCATGTTAACAATTGCAATAGGTAACACAGATCTCAATAAAGAGCGAAAAAATGACCAAAAAGGATATGTGCCATTAGCTGGTTATATACCCGATACCGTATTATACAAGATTAACCCTTTTGGACAGGCTGTACTTGATACCAACAAAGTAAATGCAGTTTCATATATAATTCAATACTGTAAATCAAATAAGATCAGGCTGATTTTCATTCAGTCTCCCATGTTTGCTAAAGTATCAAATACAAGTTCTATAGAATATTTTGATAAAATGACTCGGGAAACCAGAACCAGTTTTTGGAATTTTCTGAATGATGCTGAATTCCTCGACAAACCCAACTTCTTTCAGGATCAATATCATTTGAATAATGCCGGAGCAATTTATTTTTCTAAACTTTTGGTTAAGAAAATAAAAGATATCTAAGTAGCTCCGGCTGTATTTTAACAAATCAACAATTACAACTTCGGTCAATTAATCTTCAGCTTTGAATAATACTAATAAACCATCAGTAGCAGATTCAGAATCCTGGGATCTTGAAATCCAGCCCAAGCGTCACCTGTTAGATATAAATCTGAAAGAGATCTGGATTTATCGTGACCTTGTGATGCTTTTTGTGCGGCGAGACTTTGTTTCCAGGTACAAACAGACAATCCTGGGTCCGTTTTGGTTTATTCTCAATCCACTTATTAGCACGCTAATGTACACATTGGTTTTTGCCGGGATTGCAAAAATATCAACTGAGGGAGTCCCTCCACAACTGTTTTATCTCTCTGGTATTGTGGCATGGAGTTATTTTGCATCATGTTTAAATGGAACATCTTCTACCTTCCTAAACAATGCAGGGATATTTGGTAAAGTCTACTTTCCACGTCTTGTTTCTCCTATATCAGTTATTATTTCATCGATGGTCCAACTTGGAATACAATTGCTATTGTTGGCTATAATGATGTTGTATTATAGCTTTTCCGGTTACTCTGTTCAGATAAACAGTTTTATATTTTACATTCCTCTTCTTATTATTAACCTTGCACTTTTAGGATTAGGATTCGGGATAATATTTTCCGCATTAACTACCAAATACCGTGATCTATCCAATTTACTTGCTGTTGGTGTGCAGCTCTGGATGTATATAACTCCGGTTATTTATCCCTTTTCATCAGTTCCTCAGAAATACAGAATATTCGTTTATATTAACCCGGTAGCTCCTTTAGTTGATGCATTCAAATACGGACTTATAGGTGCCGGTGAGTTTAATCCCGAACGTTTATTATTTAGTGTTGTATTTACAATGATCCTGTTATTTATCGGAGTTGTTCTGTTTAACCGGACTGAACAGAATTTTATGGACACTGTCTGAGGCTTAGGTTTAGTTTAAGGTTAAGATTAAGAGGTCATCAACCTGAACTTTGAATTTTGATCTCTTCCTTCTGCCTACCGCCCTCTGCCTTCTGCCTAACAAAACCTAACGTAAAACTATAAAAGGGAAACTCTTATTCTCAAAGCATGTCTACGGTTATCAAAATAGAGAACGTCTCAAAACAATATCGCCTCGGGCTAATAGGAACCAACACCTTAAAAGGTGATCTCCAGCGCTGGTGGTACAATATACGAGGTCTGCCTGATCCAACATTAATGATAGGCCAGGAAAATATTTTATCTGCCTCACGCCTCACGCCTCACGCCTCACGCCATGATGATTTCATTTGGGCATTAAAAGATATAAATTTCGAAGTGCAACAAGGAGAAGTACTCGGTATTATTGGCAAAAACGGAGCAGGAAAATCCACCTTATTAAAGTTATTATCAAGGGTAACAGCTCCGACTTCCGGTAATATTAAGGTTAAAGGTCGTATTGCCAGTTTACTTGAGGTCGGTACCGGGTTTCATCCAGAGCTTACAGGTCGTGAAAACATTTATCTCAATGGGGCTATCCTGGGTATGACCAAAACGGAAATCCGCAATAAATTCGATGAAATTGTTGACTTTTCCGGTGTAGTCAAATATATCGATACTCCCGTAAAACGTTATAGCAGTGGAATGTATGTACGTCTGGCTTTTGCTGTGGCAGCACATCTGGAACCAGAAATTTTAATTGTAGACGAAGTTCTAGCTGTAGGAGACGCCGAATTCCAGAAAAAAGCTATTGGCAAAATGCAGGATGTGAGCCGAAATGATGGGAGAACGGTATTATTTGTCAGCCATAACATGACTGCAGTAAAAAACCTGTGTAAATCGGGGATCCTATTGAATGATGGGTCGATTAAATTTTCAGGAGAAATTGAAAGAGTGGTTGATTTCTATCTTTCTGATTCAACAGCAAAAATTCAAAAAAGTAATTTCTGGAAGGTTGAAGATGCCCCTGGTAATGAATACATTAAGGTTAAGAGTGCATTTGTTATAGACAATAATGTTTTAATAACGGTTAAAAGTTCCTTTGATATTGTTACTGAGTTTTGGTGCCTGCAGGAAAATTTTACAACAAATGTCAGTATGGTCATTTGGGATATAAATCAAAATCCTGTATTCAATATCTCAACAAATGCTGTTCTTTTGGGGAAAGGATTGAACAAAGCTATTTTTCATATACCGGGAAATCTTATGAATGATGGGATTTACCAGATTCAAAATTATTTTGTTAAGGATAGTTCAACTCCTGTTTTTATCCATAATAATGCCTGTACATTTGAAATATTTGAAGACAGAATTGGCAGTAATTGGCATGGGAAGTGGATTGGTGCTGTACGACCAGGTTTTATAAATTCCGATCTTTATCCTATAAGTGAGGAAAGTATAAATTCATGACTTAAATAAAGTATTCTATCCTGATTTGCTTTCACATATAAAACTATGAATTTGAAAATAATTATTAAAAAAGTAATACGTCGTCTGTCAAAAATTATCAATAGGAAATCAGATTTTCTTGTTCAGAATAAGGGGAAAAAAATTAAAGAGTGTTATATCTGTGGGGAAAAGTTTGAAAAATTTTACAAATTTCATATAAATTTAGAAAGAGATAGTATTATAAGATATTTCAGGCCAGTTGGTAGCGATGTGGAAAATTTTGGATGTTATTATTGCAATTGCAATGACAGGGACAGACATTTATTCATGTTTTTTGATAAACTTTCTTTTTGGGACAAATTCAGAAGTGCAAAGGTTTTGCATTTTGCCCCGGAACCTCCTTTATCTCAAAGAATTATGCAACTATCTCCAGCAGAATATATTAAATGCGATATATCTCCAAGAGATGACTGGCGGAGAATTGATATTACGAGTATAGATTTTGAAGATAACTATTTTGATATTTTGATTTGTAATCATGTGTTGGAGCATGTTCCGGATCATTTACAGGCATTGAAGGAGATATCGAGAGTTTTAACTAGAAATGGTGTTGCCATTTTACAGACGCCATATTCAGAATTATTGTACAACCATTTTGAAGATACCAATATTAATACAGATGAATTAAGATTATTGTTTTACGGTCAGGAAGACCATGTTCGCATAGTCTCAAAAAGGCAATTTCTGGATGAATTATCACAATACTTTACTCTTAATATAATAAAGAACCAAAGCTTATTTAGCGATGAAGAATGTTTTAAATATGGAATAAACAAGAATGAAGATCTTGTAATGGTGTTAAACAAGAATATAAATAAATGACCAAACCAATTTATGTTACCCAACCAGCTTTGCCTCCTCTGGAGGAATTTATTCCGTACCTGGAAAGAATATGGGAAAGCAAAACTCTGACAAATTGGGGGCCTTTTCACAAAGAGTTTGAACAGAAACTTTGCGAATATCTTGGGGTGAAATATGTGAGTCTGTTCACTAACGGAATGACTGCCTTGATAACAGCTATTCAGGCGTTGAAAATTTCGGGCGAGGTAATTACTACTCCATTCAGTTTTGTAGCCACTACCCATGCTCTCTGGTGGAACAATATTAAGCCTGTTTTCGCGGATATTGATCCCGAGACATATAACCTCGATCCAAATAAAATTGAGGCCGCAATAACGCCAAAAACGACTGCTATATTTCCTGTCCATGTTTATGGTAATCCTTGTAATGTCGATAAGATTCAAGAAATAGCGAACAGGTACGGTTTGAAACTTATATATGATGCTGCACATGCTTTTGGAGTAAAAATTAATGAGACATCAATATCAAATTATGGGGATTTGTCTGTTCTTAGTTTTCATGCTACTAAGGTTTTTAACACTTTTGAAGGAGGTGCGATTATAAGTCATGATGAAAACACAAAAGAACATATTGATCAATTAAAGAATTTTGGTATAACAGACGAAACCACTGTAGTATCACCTGGAATTAATGCAAAAATGAATGAGTTCCAGGCTGCATTGGGAATCTTGCAATTGAAATATTTTGATGAATCCGTAAAAAGAAGGGAAAAGATAACAGATATTTATCGAGAAGCATTTATTGGAATAAAAGGCTTAACCTGCTTACAGGTATTACCCGGATTTACATATAATTATGCTTATTTTCCAATATTGATAGATGCTTTTAAATTTGGAAGAGAGAGAGACTATGTATACAATGAATTGAGAAAACAGGACATTTTTTGCAGGCGTTATTTTTATCCTTTGATTAGTCAGTTTCCAACATACAAGGGATTAGAATCCGCACAAAGAGGGAAAATGCCCGTTGCTGAAAGAATAACAGAGGAAGTGCTTTGTTTACCAATTTATCCTGATCTGGATATTGATAAAGTCCATTATATAGCTGAAAACATTCTAAAACTGAGAAGATGAAGCTTGGGGTAATGCAGCCATACCTACTTCCATATATTGGTTATTTTCAACTTATTAATTCTAGTGACAAATTTGTGATATTTGATGATGTGAACTACATCAAAAAAGGCTGGATAAATCGGAATAAAATTTTATTAAAGGGTAAAGAATATTTGTTCACAGTACCTCTTGAAAATGCTTCGCAAAACAAACTTATTAATGAAATAAAACTAACTGATAATATTGGATGGAAAGCAAAACTGCTTAAAACATTCAATTCCGCTTACAAAAAAGCGCCATTCTTCAAGGAGGTTAATCCAATATTAGAAGAAATTATTGATTTTAAAGATCTGCAATTATCTGCTTATATTACTAATAGTATTATACAAGTTTGCAATTATTTAGAAATCAAAACCACTATCGTAATGTCATCGGTACCATACTGCACAACTCTATTAAAAGGCCAGGATAAAATACTTGAAATCTGCCGGAAAGAACAAGCAAATATGTATCTAAATCCGATTGGTGGGAGAGAATTATACGATAAAGAAACTTTTAAAAAAAATAAAATCGAGCTATCATTTATAAGATCAAAAACAATAAAATATAAACAATTCAACGATGAGTTTATCCCGTTCCTATCAATTATTGATATATTGATGTTTAACGATAAGTCAGAAATTTCAGGTTATTTAAATGAGTTTGAGCTGTTATGAAGAATAATCAATATTTAAAAATCATTAAACATTACGAGAATTGTTTTAAGAAATTTGGTGATAATAACCTTGGCGTTGATTGGCCAAAGCAAGAGGATGCCCTGTTGCGTTATAAGATAATGCTTGAAATTATTCCTAAACAGGAGAATTGCACCCTATTGGATTTTGGTTGCGGGTTAGCTCATCTCTATGATTTTATATTGAAAAATAGCTATCAGAATATCAGGTATTCAGGACTCGATATTTCGAATGAATTTATTAAAGTATGCAGGCAAAAATATCCTGATCTTAATTTTATCTGTAGAGACATACTTGAATCATCTGAACAAATTGAAATGTTTGATTACATAATCCTGAATGGAGTTTTTACTGAAAAACGGGAACTCTCCTTCGATGAAATGTATGAATATTTTAAAAAGATGATAAAATTGCTCTACTTAAAATCAAATAAAGGAATAGCTTTTAATGTGATGACAAAACATGTTGACTGGGAACGGGAAGATTTATTCCATTTGCCATTCGATTTACTTGCTTCTTTCTTAAAATCTGATATCTCTCCTAATTATATTATCAGGAACGACTATGGTTTGTTTGAATATACTGTATATCTGTTTAAAGATCCAATTATATGGCACAGGTAATAATTTTTGGAGTCAGGGATTTAGCCGAGCTTGCTTATTTCTATCTTACAAAAGACAGTGTGCATGAGGTTGTAGCCTTTTCTGTGAACAGGGAATATATACCAAAAGATAAATCGTTTAAAGGATTACCGGTAATAGCTTTTGAGGACATTGAAAATACATTTCCAGTAGTTACCTATTCATTTTTTGCCCCCATGACACATAAAGGAATGAATAAGGAACGAGAAAGGATTTATAATGAAATTAAAAAGAAAGGGTACAATCTTATAAGTTATGTTAGTTCCAAAGCAACAGTTTTCGATAACTTAATAGTGGGGGATAATTGTTTTATATTGGAAGATAATACATTACAGCCTTTTGTAACAATTGGTTCAAATACAATTCTATGGAGCGGTAACCACATTGGACATCATACTAAAATAGGGGATCATGTGTTCATTACTTCGCATGTTGTTATCTCAGGCAATTGCCTGATTGAACCTTATTGTTTTATAGGAGTTAACGCAGCATTGAAAGAAAATACTTTACTTGGTGAAGCATCCTTTGTTGCAATGAGTACATGCATTACAAATAACACAGACCCCTACAGCGTTTACTCGGGAAACCCGGCAAAGAAAACTGATATGTCAAGTTTAAAAATTCGCTTTTAACAATGAAGTGGATTAAAAATGGACTTATTTACTGCCCTGAAGGTCAGTATTATTGGAATAAAACTCACGCTCAAATTCCACTATCCTTTATTGTGGATGATGATACATTGAGAATTTATTATTCTTCAAGAGATGAATACAACAGAAGCAATCTTTCCTATATCGAAGTAGAAATCAATAATCCTTCAGTTATTAAATATATCCATAATAAACCGTTATTAAATTTTGGCCATTTAGGTGAATTTGATGATTCAGGGATTATGCCCTCATGTATAGTAAGAATGGATGGTAAAACCTATCTTTACTATACTGGATGGAATGTTGGTGTAAACATTCACTATATATTAGCTATTGGATTAGCCATAAGTGAGGATAACGGAAGAACCTTCACTAAATTTAGCAATGGGCCCATTCTTGATCGTTCAGTTTATGACCCTTGTTTATGTGCATCACCAGCAATAATCCTTGAAAGCAAAATTTTGAGAATGTGGTACATCTCAGGTACGAAATGGGAGATTATTAATAATAGACCTGAACCATTTTATCATATAAAATATGCTTATTCGTATGATGGAATAAATTGGATTAGAGAAGGCAAAGTTTGCATTGATTATGATTCTTTTACTGAAGGCATCTCGCGACCTTCTATATTAAAGCGGGGAGAAAAATATTTTCTTTTTTATTCATATAGGAATAATCTTAATTACCGTGCCAATAAAGAAAATGGTTATCGGATAGGCTTTGCCATTTCAGATGATGGATTAAAATGGGAACGTAAGGATAAGGAAATCGGGATTTACTTTTCGAATGGGGGATGGGATTCAGAAATGATGGCCTACCCGAATGTACTTCCCCATAAGGACCAATTATATATGTTTTACAATGGAAATGGATTTGGGAGAACAGGTTTTGGATATGCTGTTTTAGAAGAATAATTAAAGAAATGAATTATAGGATAAAAGCAATCGAATATTATCTGCCGGAAAGAATTATTGATAATAATTATCTTCGTGAAACAGCAGGTATGGATACTGACTTTCTCAACAACAAAGTTGGCATAAAGAAGCGCCATATTGCAGCTGCGGATGAAACGACCTCTGAAATGGCAACAAAAGCTGCTTCAAAACTGATAGAGAAAAATGGAATTAATTCTGGAGAGGTAGATTTATTAATAATTTGTACTCAAAATCCTGATTATAAACTTCCGACAACTGCATGTATTGTTCAGGATAAACTGAAGCTTAAAACATCCTGCATAGCTTTTGATGTAAACCTGGGGTGTTCAGGATTTGTATATTCTCTTGCCATAGCCGGTAATTTTATTAAATCAAGGATGGCCAATTATGCCATGCTTATAATGGTTGACCAATATTCAAAGTTGATAGATTACACCGATAAAAACACTGCATCCCTTTTTGGCGATGCAGCAAGCGCAATCTTAGTTGAACCTTGTACTGATTCAAAAGGAGTAATAGATGCGGTTTTTGGTACCGATGGCTCAAATGCCGATAAACTAATTGCATTTAACAGTGGCGTAAAAAGAGATAGTGACAAGAATAATTTTCTCTATATGGATGGTAGGGAAATATTCAAGTTTTCTGTTCAGGTTGTTCCGACATCTGTAACTGAAATTCTTAAGAAAAACAAACTTAAAATTTCGGATATCAGATACTTCATTTTTCATCAGGCAAATAAATATATACTTGCAGAAATTCAGAAGCGCCTTGAAATTGCTGACCACCAAATGATAATTGACCTTGAAGATTATGGAAATACTGTTTCTTCGACTATTCCAATGGCGTATAAAAATTTATGTTCAAAAAATGAGTTATTAAAAGATGACCTTGTGATTTTTTCAGGTTTTGGAGTAGGCCTATCCTGGGGTACAATTTTATATCGTTATATATATTAAAATAATGGATAATCGACAAATCACAGAAGAGCTCTGTTCTATTGTGAAAAAAATTAAAACAGATGCTGCAATTACAGAAAATACTGCACTGATTGGAGACGCAGTACTTGATTCTCTGGAATTCATGAACTATATAGTAAAGGTAGAAGAAGCATATTCTCTTCAAATAAGAGATTCAGAAATTTCCACTTTGCAGTTGGGAATGATTAAAAATATGGCAACACACATTTGCTCTAAAATAAAATGAATTCTCCCGTGGTTGCAGTTTTCATGGTTACCTACAATCATGAAAATTATATTGGGCAGGCGATTGAGAGTGTTTTAATACAGAAAACAACATTCCCAGTAAAGCTTTTTATTGGTGAAGACTGCTCTACAGATCAAACGGAGGCAATTTGTCTAAAATATAAAGAAGAAAATCCTGAAATAATAGATGTTCGATTTAATAAACAGAATTTAGGGGCAATAAATAATGCAAAGCAAATTTTTGAAGCATGCTTTTCATCTGGAGCAAAATATATTGCAATGCTCGAAGGTGACGACTACTGGACGGACCCTTATAAACTACAAAAACAGGTCGACTTTTTAGATGCAAATGAGGATTTCGCGATTTGTCATCATAATATTAAGGTTATTTATGATGATGGAAGGGAATCGCATTTGTCAAATTCAACTGATCAAAAAGGAATAACTACTATAGAAGATCTTGCACATAGCAATTATATTTACACAGCCTCTTGCGTTTTTCGTAATGGGTTAGTAAAAGAATTTCCAGTTTGGCTAAACAATTCTATTGTCGGTGATTATGTTTTACATATGTTAAATGCAAAATATGGGAAAATTAAATTTATACCCGATGTAATGGGGGTATATAGGATTCATAAAGGAGGTACATGGGAAAATATGAATTATATATCTAGAATCGAAAATTGGGTTGAATTATTAGAATTAATGAAAAATCATTTTAGCACAGAAATTGTTGATATTTTCAAACAAACTCAAAGTAATTATTACTCAAACCTTATAAGTTATTATAATAACAATTCTGAAAAGTGTAAATATTATTCAAAATTAAAGATAGATTGTAACCCTTTTTTGATTATTGAATTAATTAAGCAAATAGAAGAACTTCAAAATAGAAATAAAATTGTTTTAAATTCTAAGACTTATAAACTAGGTACTTTTATCCTAAAACCGTATTCATTTTTAAAACAAATACTTAATGTCTAAAGTCTCAGTCATTGTGCCAAATTACAATCATGCACGTTTATTACCCCAACGACTAGATAGTATTCTTTAACCAAACTTTTAAGGATTTAAAGTTAATTTAATATAAATGAGTGGCAAAAATAATTCACCAAAGGCTCCTCTAGTTTCAATTTGTATACCCACTTATAATGGTGAAAAATATTTAGAAGAGGCATTAATTTCAGCTTTAAACCAAACATATCATAATATTGAAATAATAATATCTGATGACAATTCAAATGATAATACCTTTGATGTTGTAAGCCAGATAAAAAATAATACGAAAATACCATTTTTCATTTATAACCATCAACAAAATGGAATTGCTTCAAATTGGAACAATTGTGTTAGAAAAGCGAATGGAGAATATATTAAATTCTTATTTCAGGATGATATTATTTCCCCCAATTGTATAGAAAAAATGATGCAAATTGCATTAAAGGATAAGAAGATAGGTCTCGTTTTTTCAAAACGAAATTTTCTTTATATGGATAGGAATAATTTTGTTGATGAAATGATTAAAAATTATAAGGAATTACATATTTATTGGCCTAATTTAAAATCAATAAATTCTGGTACTAAATTATTGAGAAAATGCAATTGCTTACTTGATACTCCTATGAATAAAGTAGGAGAACCAACAGTGGTATTATTAAAAAAAGAAGTCTTTAGTAAAGTGGGATATTTTAACGAAAAGTTAGTACAGATTCTTGATTATGAATTTTGGTACAGAGTGTTCAAATATTACAAAATTGGCTTTATTAATGAAGAACTTGCTTCGTTTCGACTTCATGACATGCAAGCCTCACAAAAAGATATTAATAATGATGGGAAAGACTATTTACTCTACGATAAATTGTTATATGAAAATTTATTTTTACAACTTCCCCCGAATATTCAAAAAAAATTATTTAGAAAGTATAATAAATTATACAATTTGTTAAAAAGAATTAAAAGAAAATTCAAAAGATATTTATGATTATAGTTCAATTTTAAGTTACAATTTCAAATATAATGCCCAAAGTATCAATCATAGTGCCTAACTATAATCATGCTCCTTTTTTGACCTTAAGACTTGATAGTATTTTTAATCAGACTTTCCGAGATTTTGAGGTGATATTGCTCGATGATTACTCATCTGATAACAGTAGAGAAATTATTGAGAAATATCGAAATCACCCTAAAGTGACCCATATTATTTATAACGAAATCAATTCCGGAACTTCATATAAGCAATGGTACAAAGGAATTGAATATGCGAAAGGAGAATTAATCTGGATAGCAGAGAGCGATGATTGGTGTGACGAACGATTTCTGGAAGCAGTTGTTCCACATTTTCAGGATAATGAAGTTTCAATTGCTTTCGTTAATACATTGTATGTGTACCCTGGAGATAGAATTGATATTAATCCGGTTTTAACTGGTCGTTTTGATAAGATTTTAGGCATAGATTTTATACGAGATAAAATGCTAATCGGGAATGGGATTGACAATACCAGCATGACTGTTTTTCGAAGGAATCAGTACAATAAAGTAAAAAACAATGGTTTTAGGGAGTTGAAATTGTGTGGAGATTGGCTATTATGGTCGCAGTTAATGCATAGGTTTAAAATTGTATCTGTTCAAGATAACCTTAACTATTGTCGTCGTCACTCAGCCAATGCAGCTAAAAGATTCACTGCTTTGGGTCTTGACTTTATTGAAGGAGTAAGAGTACTCAGAATAGGGAAAAAGCTTTGTAATAACCAATTTGATCGAAAGCTTATATATTCGATTTGGCTAGACCGTTTTTATCGGTTTAGAAATAAATTTTCCAAAGGTGTTTTAATTAAAGTTTTTTTAAATTTATTAAAGTATGATCCTTTAATGTTTTCTAATTTCATTTTTAGTTTTATCTATAATATAACTCGAACCAAGATAAAAATATTGTGGAAAGTAATTAATGAAATACATGAAAGCAATCGAATTAAAACTAGCAAAAATCATTCCTAATCCTCTTCATGTATCTAAAAATAAGATAACAGAATAATGGAGAACCCTCTTGTAAGCATAATTGTACCTTGCTTTAATCAAGCACAATTTATATCCGAAACTCTTGATTCTGTTTTAGGTCAAACCTATAAGAATTGGGAATGTATTATTGTTAACGATGGATCTACTGATAATACTGAACAGATCGCTAAAGATTATTGTGCTAAAGATAGAAGATTTAAATATATTTTTAAACAGAATGGCGGCTTGAGTTCTGCACGTAATACTGGGATAAGAGAAACAAGAGGTGATTATTTGCAATTTTTGGATTCAGATGATTTGCTTTTAGCAGACAAAATTGAAATACAACTGTCTAAAATGTTGTCAGATAAATCAATTGATATAAGTATATCAAGATATCGGTTATTCAGGGATAATGTCGGGAATCAATTTGATATCGACAGATCTTTAAGTCCATTTCAATGTACTTTAGATGGGTTTTTATATAGATGGAATATTGATTTTGTTTTTCCACCAGTTTGCTATCTGGTAAAAATGGAATTTTTAAAAAGGAATTCTATATTATTTAATGAAAATGTAAAGGCTATTGAGGACTGGATTTTTTTAGTGTGCATTTTACTAAAAGGTGCAAATTTTTATGTGGAACAGAATGTCTTAGCATTATATAGAAGACATACACTTAACATGAGTAATGATAAAAAATTGATGTCAACGCATTTAATTAAAGCTTCATTTATTGTTTTTGATTTATTGCGTCCTGAAATTAAAGATGATTATATGGAAAATAAATCATTGTTTTTTGTAGAGAATTTCGCAAAAGAATTTAAAGAAAGTGAAAATGCAAAAAGGGCCAATTCTATTGATTACAAATTGGGATATTCTCTTTTATATCCGTTACATAAATTATCAGGTAATTTGAAAAAGATTATACGTATTTTAAGGAAATAGGTTAATGAAGGTAATCGCAATAATAGTAACTTATAATGGTTCGAAATGGATTGAAAAGTGTTTAGATTCATTGATTAATAGCACAATTAAAACAGATATCATTGTAGTTGACAATAATTCTTCCGATAGTACTATTTCAATAATAGAATCAAAGTATTTATCAATAAAGTTAATTAAATCGCCTCGAAATCTTGGGTTTGGGAAAGCTAACAACTTAGGGCTTAAAATAGCTAATGATAATAATGCCAATTACGTTTTATTGTTAAATCAGGATGCCTCAATCAATATGGATACTCTTGAGAAATTAATAGATATTCATAAGCAGTATCAGGAATTTGGGATTATCAGTCCGGTCCATTTAAATGGAGAAGGAACAGCATTAGATAACGGGTTTATTGCCTATGCTTCTTCTCAATTTGGCTGTAATAATTTTTATTCAGATTTGTATTTAAGTAATTTAAAAGAAATATACAGCACTAAATTTGTAAATGCAGCATGTTGGTTAATTTCAGAGGAATGTTTAAAAAGAGTTGGGGGATTTGACCCACTCTTCTTCCATTATGGTGAAGATGAAAATTACACACAAAGAGTATTATATCATAAGTTTAAAATTGGGATTTGTCCAAACACTTTCATTTTTCATGACAGACCTCAAACATTTTTAGTTGAAAAAGATGTACAATTGATGATTCGTGAGAAATTGATTTATTTAGCTGATGTAAATAATACTCGAACAAACAATAGGATAAATCGTCAAATCAGTCTATATCTTTTTAAAATAATTTTATTATTTATTCAATTAAAGTACTCCCAATTATTAGAAAATTTTAAAGTTGTAAAATATATTATAAGAAATTATAAAAAGATTTCATACAGCGTTGCATGTAATAAAAAAACTGGTTTACATTGGTTGACGTAATATTAACCTAATATTAAGTTGTAAATAATAATTATAAACTATCTAATATTTATGCCGAAAAGCGTAGAAAATTTTCATTTGAAAAGTTATCTTCTCCATCAAGAGGAGTATGCAAAATTTTTAAACGGTAATGATGCACATTCCAAAACATGGTTTGATGAACACACAATTGATTATTGGCGTCATTGGCGAATGTATAATACAATTTTACCCGTTTTGAATTATTACAACGATAGTAGTTGGGTGACTGTTGGGGATGGTCGTTATGGGCTTGATTCTGTAAGGTTAAAAAAGATCAATAATTCAATAAAAATATTGCCAACAGATATTTCTCCTTATTTGTTGGAGGAATCAAAAAAGATGGGTATAATATCTGACTTTTCAGTAGAAAATGCGGAGAAACTCTCGTTTCCTGACAATCATTTTGATTTCGCATTTTGCAAAGAATCATATCATCATTTGCCGCGACCTTTTTTAGGTTTGTATGAAATGTTAAGAGTTACAAAAAATGGAATTGTTTTAATTGAACCTATTGATAGATTGACAAATCCTCCGTTTTTACTACAACTAGTAAATAAACTTATAATTTTTAAAAGTAAATTATTAAGAAAAAACAAACGACATCCTGACACAGGATGGTTTGAAGAATCAGGAAATTATTGCTATTATTTGTCATTACGTGAAATGGAAAAATTATCTATTGGATTACAATTGTCTTGTATTGCATATATGTATTTAAATGATTACTATGAACAGGGGTTGGAATGCACAAATGTCGAAAAAGATCTAGCTGTTTTTAATAAAGTTAAAAAGAAAATTCGAAAAGAAGATTTTAAATGCAAAATTGGGTTAAAGCAATATCAGCTAATATCGGCAGTAATCTTTAAAATGATGCCTCCAGATCAATTAATAAAACAAATGAAAGATTTTGGTTTTAAGATAATTGATTTGCCGTTAAATCAATTTTTATAATTTACGGGAAACACACATTCTTTACAAATTAAGGCCCAAATTAATTTGATAAAAATCTAAATTGACATATCATAACTATCTTAAGGTTGAATATTAGCAATATAGATTTTAAAAATACTCTATTATTTAGACTCACGAATAAATTGTAATGAAGTTAAAAAGATTAGCACCCATCGTTTTATTTGTTTATGACCGACCATGGCACACGCACCAAACACTTGAAGCTTTGAAGTCAAATTTACTTGCTGAAAATTCTTTATTGATAATTTATAGTGATGGACCAAAAGAGGAAGCTACTGATGAACAACTTAGCAATATTAAAGAAGTCCGCAAGCTAATTCGTGAAAAAAAATGGTGTGGACAAGTTGAAATTATTGAATCAGATTGTAATAAAGGACTTGCTGCATCTATTATTAACGGAGTGACAAAGGTCGTTAATGAATTTGGGGAAATCATAGTTTTAGAAGATGATTTGGTAACATCTAAAGGTTTTTTAAAATACATGAATGATTGTTTAGAACTTTATGCTTCCGAGGAAACGGTTGGTTGTATTCACGCTTGGAATTATTTTTTTGATAATATTAATTATCTTGAGTCAACATTTTTTATTAAGGGGGCAGATTGCTGGGGATGGGCAACCTGGAAAAGAGCTTGGAATGATTTTAATCCAAGTGGGGTTGAATTGTTAAATTTTATTGAAACAAATAAACTGGAATATGAATTTGACAGAAGAGGAACGCATGCTTTTGTGACAATGTTAAAAGAACAAATAAATGGTAAAAATGATTCATGGGCGATTAGATGGCATGCCTCATTATTTATAAAAAACAAACTTTGCTTGCATCCGACTAGAGCCATACTACAAAATATTGGATTAGACAATTCTGGTATACACTGTGGAACATCAAATTTAATTCAAAATCCAATAGATTTTATTGAACTAAATAAAATTTCAATTCAGGAATCGGATTGGTTTTTTAAAGCTTATTCTGATTTTATAAAAGAAAATTCACATGAATCATATTCAAAATGGCAAAAGTTAAAAGTATACTTAAAGAACTTATACCACCTATCATATTTTCTGTAATTAGAAGGTTGAAAAAACAAAACAACTCAAATGAAATATGGTCAGGAGATTATACAACCTGGGCAAAAGCTCAAAGGGGCTGTTCTGGATATAATAGTAATATTATACTAGAAAAATGTAAAACTGCACTGCTAAAAGTAAAAAATGGAGAAGCCGTTTATGAGCGAGATAGTGTATTATTTAATGAAATACATTATAGTTGGGGATTATTGGTAGGCCTTCAACGGGCTGCGCTTGAAAATGACGGTAAGTTGTGTGTATTAGATTTTGGGGGTAGCCTTGGTAGTAGTTATTTTCAGAATAAAGAATTTCTTATCACACTCAAAAAATTACAATGGTGTATTGTGGAGCAGCCTAATTTTGTTAATTGTGGAAGAAAACACTTTGAAAGCGATCAATTAAAATTTTACTTTACTATTGAAGAATGCTGCGAAAAACACAAGCCCAATGTTCTCTTGCTTAGTGGTGTATTACAATATTTAGAGAAACCATATGAATGGATAGACAAGTTTGTTGATCTTTGTATACCTTATATTATCATAGATCGTACATCATTTGTTGAAAGCGAGAAAGATATTCTAAGTGTCCAAAATGTACCATCGAGTATTTATTTAGCAAGTTATCCAGCCTGGTTTTTTAATGAGACATTCTTTTTTAACCACTTTAAAAATTATTCTATTCTAGGTTATTATGAAAGTTACTGCGATTCTAAACGAATTTTAAATTTGAAACATAATGCAAAATGGAGCGGATATTTGTTAAAGATTTTAAATTAAATGTATTATTTTACCACTTATTTCGATAGAAATTACCTCTCGCGAGGTCTTATTCTTTACGAATCTATAAAGGAGTATTGCGATCAGTTTGAGTTATATATTTTATGCCTTGATAATTTTACAAAACAATACTTTGAAAGTAACGCAAGTCAATTTAAAGAAATAAAAATAATTTCCTTAGAAGAAATAGAGCAATATGATGTTGATCTAAAAAAATGTAAACAAAACAGAAATACTATTGAGTACTATTTTACACTTAGTCCATGTTTACCTTTGTATTTATTAAAAATATATCTTATACCACATATATGTTCTTTAGATGCTGATATTTTGATCTTAAATAAAGTTAATTCTTTATTTGACTATTTAAATAAATACTCAATTGTTGTTACCCCACATAAATATTCTAAAGAGGTTAAATCAAAAGAAGAAATATATGGTGTTTTTAATGTAAGTTTTCAAATATTTAAAAATGATAGTATTGGTATTTCTTGTTTAGAAAAATGGCGAGAGCAATGTATTGATTGGTGTGGTGATTACGAAGACGAAAAGAATAATCGGTATGCTGATCAAAAATATTTGGATGAGTGGCCAAAATTATATAATGAAGTATTAAAGATATTAGACGATAACATTTCTGGTTTGGCTTCCTGGAATTTGAATAATTATCAAATAAGTAATATTGGGAATAGATTTTATTCAAACAATGAAAGAATCATATTTTACCATTTCGATGCTTTTAAATTCTTCAATTCCCGTTTGTCTACAAATGGTTTTGTCGATTTAAAAATTAGAAAGCAAAAAGCTATTCATCGTTTATATATCTTTTATTGGAGGAAGCTTGTCATTTATAACCAAATTTTGTCTTTGGAACACGATCAATCAACACGTAGAAAAAGTTCCAATAATATATTAATTAGAGCTCTTTTTGAAACATCATTATATTTTAGAATCTCGAATCGGTCTATAATAATTGTGAATTATAAATGGGTGCCTACAATTATAAAAACAGTTTTAATAAAATTGATTAAATGCCTGAATTAATTAAATTAATGTAAGTTCAATCTACGCTTTTGGTATTAAATTTTTATTAATATCGATGTTCAATGGAATTTTTTTAAGAAAAGAAGAATAAGCATTATGTGTATTCTAAAAATGAGAATAAAGTGATAAAAAAAATAGTTAAAAGAGTCCCTTTGATAGGGATAATAGCAAAGAAAATCAACAGAAGATTAAAAGGCATATCGTCATTTAAAACATCAGGTAAATATTGGGAAGAACTTTATCAAAAAGGAGGTAACTCAGGTGAAGGTTCGTATAATAATCTGGCTGAATTTAAAGCTGAAGTTATTAATTCGTTTGTCAAAGAAAATAATATATTAAGAGTAATTGAATTTGGTTGCGGAGATGGGAATCAGCTTAAGTTTTTTGACTTCGATTCATATTTAGGTTATGACGTAAGTCCAAGTGCAATTTCAATCTGTGTAGAGTTATTTAAAAATGATGCAACAAAACAATTTAAGGTAATTGATTCTGAAATAAATGAGACTGCGGATTTGACACTAAGCCTCGATGTGATTTATCATTTAATTGAAGAAGATACTTACCAAAAGTATATGGAAAGATTATTTAAACATTCAAATAGATTTGTAATTATATATTCTTCAAATTTTAATGAACCTGAAATTACGAGAGCTGTACCGCATGTAAAACACAGAAAATTTGAAGATTGGGTTAAAAACAGAGAGCCAAAATTTAAACTTGTCAAGTACATTCCAAACAAATATCCATATAATGGAGACTTTAACATTTCATCATTTGCCGATTTTTATATTTATGAAAAACAAGATAATAATAATACAAATATGGTAAATGTTCAGAAAGACGAAGAAAATAATTTAAAAATATAAGAGAAATTTTACTTTTAATTATCTCGGTTGGTTAATATATTATTCTGATTTAACAAAATTATGTGCGGAATAGCAGGTGTGTTTAGTATAAAGAGTGGCAAAAAATACCACGATGAGGTTTTGAAAATGACGGATGCCATAAAACACAGGGGACCAGACGATTCGGGAATTTTTGAAAATGAAAATATTTGTTTAGGTCACAGAAGATTAAGTATTATCGATCTGTCAGTAAACGGACATCAACCTATGTTTAATGTAGACTCTTCTATTGCAATCGTATATAATGGTGAAATATTTAATTATGTTGAGTTAAGAGAACAAATAAAAAACAGATACAATTTTAAATCCGATTCTGACACTGAAGTTATCATTCACTACTATGAAGAGTATGGTGTTGAATGTCTTTCTTTTTTTAACGGTATGTTTGCTTTTGCGCTTTGGGACAGTAAAAATGAAATACTTTTTTGCGCCAGAGATCGATTTGGCAAAAAACCTTTTTACTATTATTTTACCGATAACGAATTTATTTTTTGTTCAGAAATTAAACCTATACTAAATTTCCCCTCGGTAAAAAAAGAATATAACGAGAAAGCATTAATTGAATATATACTTTATTCGCTTCAGGATCATTCTCAGGAAACTTTTTTTAAATATATATTTCAATTAGAACAAGGTTCCTATGCTTTAATAAATAGAAAAGAAGGTAAAATTGAGAAAAAAGCTTCCAAATATTATGATATAGTCCAACAAAATAATTATCAGGAGAATTCACCAAATGAATTTTTAAGTTTATTAAGAGAATCTGTACGTATTCGATTGCGCAGTGATGTACCTTTAGGAATTTTATTAAGCGGAGGCTTGGATTCTGCTGCAATTACTCAGGTAGTTAATGATTTGGCAGTAAATAGAAATGATATTAAATTATTTACTGCGGCATCGCATGAAAAAGATATTGATGAATCGTACTACGCCAGTATTATAGCAAAAATTTTTGGATTTGAACATCAAATTGTTTATCCGGATGGAACACAGCTCCTTAAAGATCTGTCAAAAATTACTCTTTTTCATGAAAAACCAATTGCGGGGACTTCAATATTTAGCCACTATAATATCATGAAGGAGATACAGCGATTCAATGTCAAAGTTATTCTTCAAGGTCAGGGTAGTGACGAATTGCTTGCAGGATATGATAATTTTTATAATCCATATCTGGCACAATCTATTAGAGAATTTAAATTGTTAAACTATTTAATTCAATTGAAACGATGTGCCAATAAAAGTGATTTATCAGTAAAAAAACTATTTTTTTCATCACTCAATAAAGCCATTTATAAACCCTTTACAATAAAGCGCAAATTTAATTCAAGACTGATAAATAGTTCATTAAATGAGAAGTTAAAAGATTATAAAATGTACAAACTTGAAAAATTCTCTGATAATGTTTTTACAAACGACTTATATAACTACATGAAAGTAAATAATCTACCCTATATTTTACATTACGAAGATAGAAATTCGATGATGTTTTCAATCGAATCAAGAACTCCTTTTTTGGATTATAGGTTGGTGGATTACTGTTTTAATTTACCAGCACAATATAAAATTAAAAAGGGAGAAAGAAAAGTTATTTTGAAGCAAGCGATGAGAAGTAAACTCCCCGATTCCATTATTGACAGACAAAAAAGAGGTTTCCCAACACCAACAAGAAAATGGCTTGTGGAAGATTCTAGAGCGGGAATATTAGAAATTTTCAATTCTGATAAATTCAAAAGTAATCCCTTTTTTGACCAAAAAAATGTAATGCATATTTATGAAAAATATTGTTATGGAGATAAAAAATACGAACAAGATATCTGGAAAGTATTAGCCATTTACACCTGGTATGAGTTGTTCTTTTAATTAATCAATTATGCAGATTGTATTTTTATTATCCTTAAAAAAAAGATTTGGCGGAGGTGATTATTCCATATATAAATTTGCTGAAGCTCTGGCAGAACAAGGACACCAAATTATCGTTTTTTATTTGGGTAACTCAAAATTAATAAGTAAAAATGACAATCCAACTTTCAAAGTTTATAAGAAATTTAATATTGAATTTGATTTTAAAGGCAGGGGATTGATCAATATTATCATAGACTACATTTATGACGGATGTTATTTAACCCGATTTTTAAGAAAAAATAGTAATAAAATCGACTTTATTATTGGTTATCAGATTGAAATGGCATTGAAAGCTAATGATTTGGGAGCAAAATATAGAATAAGAACTATTAATTTTACTTTTGAGACACCTGATTGGTTGATAGAAAAATGGCCTAAATGGGAATTGATATATTCTACTAATAGCAAGCTAAGAAAGAGTTGGGATTTATATAAAAATGCACTTATTTCATCAGATTTGATAATAGCAAATTCGAATATAACTTCTGAGGAAACTAAGAAATGGATTGGTAAAAAGCCAGATTTGATTTTATATCCTGGTATTACATCCAATGAATTTGCAATTGCAAATATTAAAAAGGAAAGACAAATAATATACGTTGGCCGTCTTGAAGAGAATAAGAATATCAACGAAATTATCGAAGCCTTAGCATTGATAAAATCGGACATAAAACTTGTTATTTGTGGAAGTGGAAGTCTCGAAAGAGAGCTTTATAAGCTTTCTAAAATTAGAAAAGTTAATGTTGTGTTTAAAGGAGAAGTAAATGATGAGGAAAAATGGACAGAGATAAGAAAATCTCTTTTCATGGTTTTCCCCAGTTCCTTTGAAGGTTTTGGAATGCCCCCAATGGAAGCATTATTTATGAGTGTACCCTGTATCTGCTCAAATATTCCTATTTTAAAAGAAATATATGGAAATTATGTTGAATATTTTGAAGAACACGATGTAGTAGGATTGGCTGAAAAATTGGATATGTTACTTTCAAATTTGGATTATATTAATAAAAGAGGTGCAATCGGGAATGATTTTGTTCTCAACAATTTTGGTTGGGAAAAATCAGCCCAAAAACTTGAAGAAAAATTAAGCGGATATATTGAAAAGAATTGCAATTAGCAGTTATGCGTAGTAAGAAACTTTCTATTATAACGATAAATTACAATAATAAAAATGGCTTATTAAAAACTATTGAAAGTATAATAAATCAATCGTTTCATGATTTTGAATTCATTGTAATTGATGGTGGCTCATCTGATGGCAGTATTGAAATCATTAAAGAGTTTTCGAATAAGATTGATTATTGGGTAAGCGAACCAGATCATGGTATTTATCATGCTATGAATAAGGGAGTTACAGCAGCCAGAGGTGAGTACTGTAATTTTATGAATTCAGGAGATTGTTTTTATGATAGAAATATTTTGGAAAAGGTTTTTAAACTTGATCTGTCAACAGATATTTTTATTGGAAAGGCAAGAGCCCCGGAAAGAGTTCTCTTACCTCCTAAAAACCCTACACTAAATTATTTTTATACCAGGAAACCAATAAATCATCAGGCTGCATTCATAAATCGCCGCTTATTATTAAAATACCCTTATGATGAAAAAAGTTTAAAAATTGTTTCTGATTGGAAATTTTTTCTTTATGCTTTAATTATCGAAAATTGTTCATATAAAGCAATAGATGAATTTATTGTAAATTTTGAAGATAGCGGAATTGGTTCTGTAAACATAAATTGCAATATATTAGAACAATCCAATGTCATTAATTCAACTATATATCCCAGAATATTAGAAGATTATAACCATATCCAGTATTTAGATTCAGCGATAATAAAAATATCAATTCCAGTAGCCCGTTTTTTTGATCATTATGGTAAATTTCTTAATCCTGTGAAGTATTTTCGGAAAATAAAAAAAATGTTTTTAAATACTATTCGATGTATTTTTGACACTTTATAATGATATCATTTATAGTAATAGGGAAAAATGAGGGTTGGCGACTTACCAATTGTTTGGATTCTATTTTGATTTTTATTTCAAATGAAAATATAACTGACTTTGAAATAATTTATGTTGATAGCAATTCTACAGATGATAGCATTCAAAGGGCACGGGCTTATAGAGCTGTTAAGGTTTATTTAATTACGGGAAATTGTAATTCGGCAATTGCACGAAATGTTGGAGCACAGCAAGCCAAATACAATATATTGTTTTTCTTAGATGGCGATATGGAATTATTACCCGAATTTTTTGAATTTGTTTTCAATAAGAGTACACAAACTCTTTTATATCCCTTTACTAACGGACATATGATTGAGAAATATTACGATAGCGATTTTAATTATTTATTTGATAGAAATGAAAAAATTGGTGAAAAGCCTTTCTTTGAACCTGTAACGGGAGGATTGATGATTGTGGAAAAAAGATTATGGGAGAAATTAGGTGGAATGGATGAGCGTTTAATTCGAAATCAAGATTTGGATTTTGGTTTACGAATGTCTAAAAATGGAGTACCCGTATTAAAGGACAATCATTTTTGGATCATTCATCATACCATCAGTTATTATGAAAAAACCAGGTTTTCCTCTTTTTATAGAAGTAAAGCTCTGCTTTCTCCGGGTATATTGATGCGTAAACACATCTTAAATTTTACTTATCTTAAATATTTCAGGCGGTATGTATTCTATGAGATACTTTTATTTACTTCCTTTACTATGCTGTTTATTAGTCCAATAAATGGAATTCTTCTTTTACTGTTTTACATTTTCATTCAGGTAATCCGCACAATAGTCAATAGTAAGGATGAGGAATATTTGGTGAAATCTTTTACTTTTAAAATAATATTTAATATTTATTCTCTGCTGGGTTTTTTGTTTTATTATCCTGCCAAACCTTCTTATAAATTTACCTTCGTAAAATAAAATGAGTATCTGGATCTTTGACACTCATTTCTTGATTTTCTAATGAGATATCATTTTTATTATTGAATCTCGATAGTAGATCATAATTGAAATACGTTACCTGAAAATTTTTCATTAAATCAAATTCTAATATAGAATGGGTGAGGGTTTAAATTTATCTGGTGTTTCATTAACCCAAATAAGGGTATATTATATATTTGTTTTTTTGTCATTCATTTATTTATCGTTCAAATTCAGAAAGAGTACATTTTCCTTACTTATTATTATTTTGTTTTATCAAGGTCTTTTTTCATTTATAAGCAAAGATGTTCAAAATGTTTACAAAATACTTTTATCTCTTTTTTCATTTTACTATTTAGTAAATACAAAATCTATAAAACCAACTAGAAATAATGAATTTGTTTTTCTTAGTTTCATTTTTTTCTCCTTTACTTTTTTCTTTTCTTCCTATGTCAATAATGATTATTTTTTCATTATTTTTAGTCAATACTCCCGATATTTTGTTCTCTTTTGTTTGTTTTTAATTCTTTATAAATACAAGAATGATGCAAATTTAAAACAAAAAATTGAGCAGGTTGTGTACATTCTTTTGCTTGTTCAAATAGGTTTAACAATTGTAAAATTTCTCATTATAGGGTTTGCTGAAAGTATTGTTGGTTCAATTGGATCACAAGGTGGGGCATTAGCAACATCCCTTCCATTATTGGCGTTTATGTTTCTTTGGTTGAAAAAGAATGGACAATTACAATCAAAAGAATGGTGGATAATTTTAGGTTTTATGTTTATAGGTTTTGTAAGTATTAAAAGAGCAATATGGTTTGTTATGCCAATAATACTTGCTCTTTTTGTGTTTTATATTCCCAAACGAAGGATTCCCCAAAAAATACTAATCTTTTCATTTTTTGCCGTTCCCCTTATTTTTTATCTTGGTGTGCGTTTCAGTCCTACGCTCAATAGAGAAGCATTAATTGGTGGAAGTTTTGATCCGAAGTATGCTTTTAATTATGCCCGTACTTACATGTTTGGAGAAAGCGGCAATGAAAAACCATTTACAGGTCGTGGTGGAGCGACTTTGTTGCTGTATGATAAATTTGTTAAGAATGAATTAAGTTCCAAAGATTGGTTTGGTTACGGTTTACGCTTTATATATGCAACAGATTATGAAGAATTTGAAGATCTAAATTTTGGTATAAGCACAAAGGGAGCCGCAACAGGTTTTTTTCAAAGTTATGTTTCAAGTGGCTATATAGGAATTATCGCTACTTTATTGTTTGTATTTAGTATGATGCTGAAAATCAGAAATAATAGACTAAAATATGTTATAATAGCTTTCTTTTGTTGGGAGTACTTTTTTTATACAGGTATTATTCTTAGAGAATATTCATTATCGTTTTTATTAATCTATATAATTATTTTCTCAAATAGAGAATTAGTTCGCACCGAAAATACTAAAATGCTTAATAATGAATTACGAGGTTAAAGAAATTGTTGTTATGCAGGAATTTATGTCATTTCTTACTTACTAAAGACTGGACTTCGTCTTTATGAATAAAACAGATAGAAGTAAAATATATTTTGAGGGTACTGATAACTATTTGAAATTTAATTCGGTTATTAACCTTCGTAAGAAAATTATTCAAGAAATGCTCGGTGAGCAAAATAATAAGCAGATTATAGATATAGGTTGTGGAAATGGAGAGTTAACCAATGATTTCATTTACACCAATCAAATAACTTTTCTCGATATTTCTGTTAATATGTTGGCCCTTGCAAAAAGGAGTATAGATGCTGATTACCTGAAAAATGCTAAATTTATTAATTCTGATATTGCGAATTACAAATCTGATGTGAAATTTGATATCGCAATTTGTGTAGGTGTTCTGGCTCATCTCGAAAGTATTTCAGCGGTTTTAATGAAACTTGAGGAAATTACAGCAAGCAATGGGATAATTATTTTACAGTATACTGCTGCTGAGAAAATGATATCAATCTTAAATCGGGTTAAATATAAATTATTTGGCAGAAACAAGTACAGATATAATGTCAATTTAACCAACTCTAATGAAATCAGGGAGTTAATTCATCTTTACGGGTTGGACATTATAAAAGAGGTTAGTCATATTCCTGTTTCTCCATTTCTCTCACTATTTAACTCTTCTGTAAAGCAAAAACTTTTACAACTTTCGTATAAAAACAAACTCTTTTCCCATTTTGGTTCTGAATCAATACTTTACTTAACAAAGATTCCAAAGGCTTAAAATTATTTTGTTAAATTATTAATTTGAAGGTCTTATTTGTTTTTAGCGGCAAAAGTTTTCTAAATTCTCCCATAATACTAAAACAGGGGGAATCTCTTACTTCATCTTCAGTGAATGTAAGTTATTATCCTATCAACAATAGTGGACTTTTTGGATATTTAAAGCATATTGTTTTACTGCGGGTATTTTTGAAAAAAAATAAATTAGAAATAGTTCATGCTCATTATGGTTTGTGCGGGATTGTTGCCTTAATGGCATCTCGAAGAGAGAAGGTAGTAGTTTCTTTTATGGGTGACGATCTCCTTGGCTCAAACCGATTCGACGGGAAACAAACAATTGGCAGCAAGTTTTTAGTAAAGTTAAACTTGTTTTTTTCGCAAAGGTTTTATGACTATTCAATCGTCAAATCAAGCCAGATGTTGGGGGAATTTAAGAATCCTGTCCGCATTAGTCTTTGTCCAAATGGAGTAAACCTTACTGTTTTTTATCATGTTGAAAAGACCCTTGCAAATCAAAAAGCAGGGTTTCCTTCTGCAAATATCAATATCATTTTTGTATCTGATCCATCAAGAGCTGAAAAAAACTATTCACTTGCTCAGAAGGCAATTGATCTTTTAAATGATAAAAGTTTGATACTGCATACTATTTATAATATTGCAAACCAGGATCTTAAATATTTTTATTCTGCTAGTGATTTGCTTATTATGACCTCTTTTCATGAAGGTTCTCCGAATGTTATAAAAGAAGCCATGGCATGCAATTGTCCTATTGTTACCACCAATGTTGGTGATGTTAAGGAAGTAATTGGCGACACTGAAGGATGTTATATTTCCTCGTTTGATCCGATTGATGTAGTTGAAAAAGTCAAACTTGCGTTAAAATTTAGTAAAGAACATGGACAGACAAAGGGGCGGGAGAGGATCATTAAATTAGGGCTTGATTCAGAGACTATCGCTCGGAAGATAATTGAAGTGTATAATAAAGTATTAAAGATTACAGATTGAAGATTACAGATTAAAGATTAAAAGAATATTAGTTTGTATTGATGATAAAGAGATTTGAAGATTTGGAGGTTTGGCAACTTTCAAGAGTTCTGGTTAAGGAAGTTTATGAAATTATTCAAAAAGTCGAATTTCTGAAGGATTTTGGACTGAAGGATCAGGTAAGGCGATGTACCGTTTCTATAATGGCAAATATTTCTGAATAAATAATGTGCGGAATCTGTGGTATAATCCATTTCGATAATAATCCGGTTCAGGAAGCTCCTTTACGGAAGATGATGCATATTATGAAGCATCGGGGACCTGACGATGAGGGTGTTTATATCAAAGAGAACATTGGCCTTGGTTTTGTAAGATTAAGCATACTTGATTTATCTATTGCCGGTCATCAACCAATGATTTCAAATGAAAGGCGTTATGTAATTATTTTGAATGGAGAAATATTCAACTATATAGAGCTCCGGGAAGAATTAAAAGATTTTTATCGTTTTACAAGCAGTACCGATACTGAAGTATTACTGGCTTGTTACATGAAATGGGGAGAAAGTTGCTTAGAGAGGTTAAATGGCATGTTTGCCTTCGTGATTCTTGACACGTACAAAATGGAGATTTTTGGAGCAAGGGACCGGTTCGGCATAAAACCATTTTATTATTATCATGATAACGATATCTTTATTTTTGCCTCCGACATACCACCACTATTAAGTCAGTTAAAAGAAAAACCCCGAGCGGAAGATTCCATTATTTTTGATTACCTGGTATTTAACCGCACAAACCACACTGAAAAAACATTTTTTAAAGAGATCAGAAAACTCCCACATGGTAATGCTGTCTCAATAAAGTCAGGGGAAGTAAAAATAAAAAAATGGTATGATCTTTCATTAAATATCATGAAATACCATGAATCAAAATTTGAAGAACAGGAATTTCTGGAAGAGCTTAAAAACTCAATTAATCTTCAACTAAGAAGTGATGTTCCCGTAGGGACTTGCCTGAGTGGTGGACTTGATTCATCCGCAATTACTTCATTAATACTCTTGAACGATAAAAGAAAGATGCTTCATTCATTTTCTGCTGTTTACGGCGCAGGTCAATCGGGGGATGAGTCAGAGTATATCTCCGAATTCAATAATTCAAACCTGGCACAACATTATACTTATCCTACAAGTACTTCATTATTTGAAGATCTTGATAATTTCAATGCCTCTCTTTCTGAGCCGGTTCCTACTTCGTCATGTTATGCTGAGTACAAGGTAATGGAATTGGCAAAAAAACATTGTACTGTTATTTTAAACGGACAGGGTGCAGATGAAATCCTTGCCGGCTATCATTATTTTTACGGGTACTATTTTCGTGATTTATTAAAGAATTATAAATGGGGTACATTGCTTAAAGAAGTTGCACATTACTCAAAACTCCAAAAATCTGACCGGGCTTTGAGATATCTGGTTTTCTCTCTTAACCCTAGATTTTTAAGGCATTATAAAGACCATTCTAACTTGGAAGACTCCTTTTATAACCAGTATTATAATTCTGATAATGTTTTGTTGGACACATTTTATGAATCAAGAAATCTGAAAGAATTCCTGATAAAGCATTTCGAATATAAATTTGAACATCACCTTCTCTGGGCTGATAAAACCGGTATGCATTTTTCTCTGGAAACCAGATTTCCATTTCTCGATCACAATCTGGTTGAAAAAACCCTCTCTCTTGATTCAGATTCCTACATAAAAAATGGGTACACAAAGGCAATTATGCGAAATGCACTGAGAGGGATCCTTCCTGAGAAAATTCGTTTAAGAACAGATAAGATTGGGTTTTCAACACCGGAGTCAGTGTGGTTCAATGATAGTAAACTTTTTGACTTATTAAGTGAGGTAATTAATTCATCCTCCTTTGCTACCCGGGGTTATTTCAAAGTGGATCGTTGTTTAAATAAACTTGAAGATTTTAAAAAAACAAGTAAATATAACCCGAGGTTTTGGAGATGGATACAACTGGAATTATGGTTTAGAAGATATATAGATTAAAAGTCATTATTAGATGATCGGTATTATAAATTATGGAATGGGGAATCTCCACTCCGTCTACAAAGCATTTAGACGTTTAGGAGCAGATGTAATGGTGATTGATTTCACGGAGGGAATTGAAAAATTTGATAAGATTATTTTACCAGGAGTGGGAGATTTCAAAAAGGGGATGGAAAATTTAAGAAAATCAGGCTTTGTAGAAGGTATTAATAAACAGGTTATTGAAAGGGGAATTCCTCTTTTGGGGATATGCCTGGGGATGCAATTACTAACCACCTTCAGTGAGGAAGGAGATGTTTCAGGGCTTGGTTTTATTAATGCGAAAACGATACATTTCAAAAATCTTAACATTCCTGGAAATTTTAAAATCCCGCACATTGGCTGGAACAATATTATTAATTGCACACCTGATGGGTTACTAAAAGATTGTGATAACGAAATGGTTTACTTTGTACATTCATACGCTGTAATTTGCAATAATCCGGTTAATGTAATCTGTGAAACAAATTATGGTGTTACTTTTCATTCAGGTGTACAGCAAGAAAATATTTATGGACTTCAGTTTCACCCTGAAAAGAGTCATAAAGCCGGATTACAAATCCTGAAAAATTTTGTTAATCTAAAAAACGCCTAAGTGCCAATATTGTATTGTTCTATTCATCTCTTTCCCTCTTGTAAATTGTCCAATCTTTAATCTTCAATCTTCAATCTTCAATTTATTTATGTTTCGTCCCCGTATCATCCCCGTATTAACACTTAAAGGGAAAGGTCTGATAAAAACTATAAAGTTTGATAAAAAGAAAGCCCGGTATATAGGTGACCCTATAAACGCAGTTCACATATTCAATGATTTAGAAGCTGATGAATTAATCTTCCTGGATATTACTGCAACTATTGAAAATCGTTGTATTTCTTCTGATTTGGTAAAATCAATTGGTGAAGAAGCCTATATGCCATTTGCCGTTGGAGGAGGTATAACAAATATAAAACAGATTCATCAGCTAATTTCGGCAGGAGCTGAAAAAGTAGTTATAAATACTTCTTGTATTAAAACTCCGGAATTACTTTCAGAGGCGTCGCGGCAATTTGGTAACCAGAGTATCGTTGCAGCGATTGACGTCAAAAAAAATCTATTGGGTAAGTATAGGATTTATATAAATGATGGTTCAAAACAAGTGGATACAGATATTGAACAACACATTAAAATTCTTGAACAAATGGGAGCAGGCGAACTCTTTATTAATTCAATTGACAGAGATGGTACAATGTCGGGGTATGATCTGGAGTTAATAAAGCATATCTCAGATATGGTAAAAATTCCTGTGATAGCTTGTGGAGGAGCGGGGAAACTTTCAGATCTTTCATGCGTTACAAAACTTGCAAATGCCAGTGCCGCTGCAGCCGGAAGTATATTTATATATCACGGTTCAAGAAATGCAGTATTGATAAATTATCCGGATAAAAAAGAATTATTAAAAACTTTAGAAACAGTAAAATGAGTTTGAAAGGACAGGTATGTACAAGAGGTGTATGGGATGAATCCATTCCGGGTATCGTTTTTGACAAAGATGGTGTATCAAATTATGCTAAACTGTTTGATACATTGGCAGGAAGCTATCCACGGGGGGAAAAGGGTCAGAATGAATGGCACAGAATAGTAAGCGAAATTAAAATAAAAGGTCAGAAAAACAAATACGATTGTATAATCGGAGTGAGCGGAGGAACTGACAGCAGTTATTTATTATTTCTGGCCAAACAAACCGGGTTACGGCCATTGGCGGTAAATCTTGATAATGGTTGGAACAGTGATATTTCGGTTAAAAATATCCGTAAAATGACCGAAGCTTTAAACATTGATCTAGAAACATATGTAATTGATTATGAAGAAATAAAGGATTTGTTGCGAGCCTATATGAAAGCGGGTCTCCCCTGGATTGATATGCCTACTGATCTCGCAATTAAAGCAGTACTTTATAAAATTGCGATTCGTGAAAAAATTAAATTTATTTTAAGAGGAAATGATTTCAGAAGTGAAGGAACACAACCACGTGAATGGACTTATGGAGACGGGAAACAGCTTAATTATATTCATAAGAAATTCGGGAAATCTAATCTTCGGTCTTTCCCAAATTATAATCTGTCAGATTTATTGTATTCCAGTCTGATTAAAGGCATTAAAAGTATTTATCCTTTTTACTACCTGAATTATCAAAAGAAAGAAGCACAACATTTCTTACAAAAAGAGTTTAATTGGGAGTACTATGGAGGACATCATTTTGAGAATATATTTACCCGGTTTGCAATTTCTTACTGGTTGTATGAAAAATTTGCTATTGATAAACGGATAATAACTCTAAGTGCACAGATATTAAGTGGGGAAATTACAAGGGAAGAAGCAATGAATATTTTATCATCAAAACCATATACTGATTCGGAAAAAGGAAATATGCTGGAATATGTTTTAAAAAAGCTTGATCTCAATATTGAAGAATTCGAAAATTTAATGAAAGCACCTCCAAAAAGCTTCTACGATTATCCTTCCAACTATAAATTGATCGATGGCCTGAATTATTTATCAAAACCTTTCTTAAAAAAGGCTTTTATACATAAACCACAATCAATATTTCAGGCTGAAATGCGAAAAGAAAATAATTGATTTTAATGAAGATTCTCTTTTATTTTGGTCACCCGTCTCAGTATTTATTTCTAAGAAACGCCATCAATATTTTAAGAGAGAAAGGGATCATTTGCGATTTAATTATTAAATCAAAAGACGTTCTGGAGAAGTTGCTCATTGAAAATAGTGAAACCTATATTAATATCTTGCCAGAGGGCCGGAGATCAAACAAAATAGGAATTTTAAAAGGTTTGATTAAGAGGGATTTTAGATTATTTAGGTTGACGAAAAACAGGTATTATGATCTTTTTATAGGCACTGACCCATGCCTTGCGCATATTGGTTTTCTTAAAAGGATTCCGGTAATTACAGTGTTGGAAGATGATATCAACGTTATCCCCGGATTAGCTAAAATAACATTTCCATATACTTCACTGATTCTTACGCCTAAAGAGTGTAAAACCGACAAATATGAGAAAAAGACTATTCATTATAATGGCTATATGAAGCTTGCATATCTTCATCCCCGTTGGTTTAATAAAAAGGCTGCAAAATTCAAGCAGCCTTATTTTTTAATAAGAACTTCAAAGCTGGGGGCTTATCATGATGTTGGTATAAATGGATTCACAACGCAACTTTTACAGAGAATTGTATCACTTTTGCAAGATAAAGGATCGGTTTTCATTTCATCTGAGGGTATCCTGGATGAATCATTAAAACCATATGAACTAAGAATCAACCCATCTGAGATGCAGGTTGTTTTGTCTAACTCAACTATGCTGATAAGTGATAGCCAGTCTATGACAATGGAAGCTGCAATGTTAGGGATTCCTTCACTTCGATACAGTGATTTTGCAGGTAAAATAAGCGTTCTTGAAGAGCTTGAGCATGTTTATGGCTTAACTTATGGGATCCCTACCAGTTTCCCTGGGATGGTTTTTGATAAAATAAATGAACTTTTATCTCTGCCTGATATGGAGAAAGAATTTCAAAATCGCAGGCAAAAAATGCTGAAAGATAAAATTGATGTCACAGCTTTTATAGTATGGTTTATCGAAAATTATCCGGCGAGCGTTAAGATTATGAAGGAGAATCCGGAGTATCAGGAGAGATTCAAGTAGGATTTCAGAGGAGGGACTAGGTATTAGGGACTAGGAAAAAGGGATTAGATATTTTAAATTATGACTTTACAAACGCATAAGGATCTGAAGGTTTGGCAGGAAAGTAAAGATCTTGTAACTCATATTTATACTCTGTCATCAAAGTTTCCGAAAGAAGAAATATATTCAATTACAGCTCAGATAAAAAGAGCTGCAGTCTCTATTCCCTCTAACATTGCAGAGGGGGCAGCACGAGACTCAAACAAGGAATATATTCATTTTCTCTATATCGCTTTAGGTTCAGTCGCAGAACTTGATACTCAATTACTCATTGCCAAAGATTTAAATTTCTTAAATGAAAAAGAGTTTAATGAAATTTCAGAAAAACTTGACAATATCGGAAAGATGTCATCTGGTCTTATTAAATATCGTCAGGCTAAAGTATAACTAACACTTTATCAGAAATATATTATCTGGTTTTCCTAGTCCCTAATCCCTAATCCCCAGCCTTGTTAATTTCAATTGAATTACGTAAATTACGTATTATTAAAAACAAAATCACCAATCCATTTGTCACAGGTGGATATATTGGACCGGATTATTTCTGTGACCGGCAAAATGAGACAGATCTACTGTTGAGAGCTATATCCTAAAAAAGAAATTTGACTCTGATCTCACCGAGAAGAATGGGAAAAACCGGTTTGCTGAACTCATATACCTCGATAAAATACCTGCAGCCGATTACAGAAAGTTTATTGTGGAAAAGTTTGAATCTGCAGGGAAAAAGATAGATGATGAAGCCATATCCAGAATATTTACCTGGACCAGGTTACACACTTGCTTACCAGCGCCAGCTCGGTTGCTGCTTCACTAAA
>Ga0182021_10000564_pt1 | contig 40130 bp, 40 predicted proteins | sample 612E3MmetaG_FD_120493 | JGI IMG/M metagenome (GOLD analysis project Ga0182021, IMG submission 120493) | Permafrost microbial communities from Stordalen Mire, Sweden - 612E3M metaG (Illumina Assembly) | ecosystem: Environmental > Terrestrial > Soil > Wetlands > Permafrost | place: Sweden...
GACCGAGGGAGTCACGGTCGGGGTGACCGAGGGAGTCACGGTCACGGTCGGGGTCGGGGTCGGGGTGACCACAATGTGCGGAGTCGGGGTAGCGGTCGGAGTGGCCGTAGGAGTCGCAGTCGGCTTAACGGTCGGCTTCGGCGTAGGGGCCGGAGTCGGGGTCGGGACTATGACGGCCTTGGCGGTAACAGTGTTACCACAAGCCTTCAAGATAGCCCAGTTAAACTTATTGCCGTCCATGTTGACGTAAGCGTCAATGGACTTAACGCCGGCGGCCCAGTTGTTACCGGCCGGGCGAGACCACAGGGATCCGCTCTTGGTGGAACCGCTGGTATAGGTACGACCGGTGGTATAAGCGCCGGTGGCGACCTTCTTGCCGGCGACGTAAACGTCACCGTTGCGGTAAACGACACCTTCGACGGTGCGGTTGATGCCGGCGGCGGTTATGCCGCGGCCTTCGCTGTAGTAGATGTGCTCCAAGTTAGAAGCAGCGTGCTTGGTGTCGCCTTTAGCAATCTTGTTCAACAGCTCGGAATGGCTGTACGCGCCACAGTAAGTGACGGCGTTAGTGTCACAGTCACGCGGGCTGGAAGCCTCGGTGATGACCGGCGAGAACAAAATGGCGGCAGACATGACCGAAGCGGCCACAAATGCGCTGGCGAATATTCGATTACGGTTCATGGATGTCTCCTTATCCTCAGTGGTGAGAGTTAATTCTCTCGCTGATGAATTAATATTAACACAACTTAATACTTTTGGCAATACTTTTAGACATAAAAAGTCAAAAAAATAAACCAAGCTATTTTTGCCTCCCCAGCCAAAATACCAAAAATTAATATTAAACTATTTAAACATTTCGCGCAAGGGTTGCGTGTAAAGCTCAGCCTTAGCCTCGTCAAGGTCGCCCAACCAGCTGACAGCCCACTGGTTCGAGCTCAGCATAAACTTGGCCGCCTCGGTCACCTCGGCCACCGTCGTCGCGCGAATCTGCGCCAGTTCCCCGTCGTACGGCCGAATGCGCTCTTCGGTGTCATACAGACCGAGATAATAATTTCCCAGCGCGCCAGCCGTCTGGTGCGAGATAGCCCGATGGCCGATTACCCGCTCCTTAGAGGCTTCCAGCTCCTCGGCTGTCAGGTCACCCGCGGCGACCGCTTTAACCTGATCCGCTACCAGTTTCATTAGCTCCAAAGCGTTCGCCTCGGAAACATTACCGCCCACTTCAAAACTACTGCTGAAGGTGTCTCCTTCGCCGCCGCCGCTGACGCCATAGGCGATTCCCCGTCGGCGCGCTTCGCCGAAGACCCGCGAATTCCAACCGCCAAACAATACTGAGCCTAAGCGATTCAGCGCGAAGTCGCGACTGTCGTCCACGCCGACGTTAAAAATGCCGAAGTTGTAGTACAGCTGCTTAATGTCTTTTTTCACTAAAATCGGCTCGGCGACGCCCAGACCGGATCCAAAGTCCGGCTGAGCCCGTTCGCCCGCCGGCAGTTTCGCGAACAGCGCTTCCAGCTTAACTAAAATAGCACCGGCATGCTCGCCCACCGCTCCGCACAGATAAAAACGGGCGTTCTTAGCTGTGTGGGTGGTTTTATAATGACTTCTGGCCATATCAATGGTAATACCCGGAAGTTGCTCTATGCGCGTATCGGAGTTCAAGTTCTTCCTCGGATAAATCTTCTCCAAGAAAGCCAGTGCGCTGACGCTGCCGTAGTTTGTAGTATTACGGGTTAATTCCTCGCGCACGTTGCCGACTTCAGTCGCGAAGGCGGTTTCCGGCAACAACGGCGCGGTCAGCCACTCGTCGACCAACTCGAGAATTCGGTCGAGCTCAAACTCTGCGCAAGTTACCTCATATCCGTTGTAGCGGCTACTGGTGTTGGCGTTAAAGCTAGCGCCGTTCTTTTCCATCTCAGTGGCAAATTGATTAGAATTTGGGTAAGTCGGCGTGCCACCGTCGGCGATAAGGTGTTCGAGCACGTGTGGCAACTCGTAATAATTCATATCCCCGAACTGAAAGCCTGAGTTAAACCGAATGAGAATATTCACCACCCCGCTGCCGGGGACGTCGACCAGCAGGCCCTTGGCGCCGCTGTTTAGTTGATGCTCGGTAACGGTGTGTTTCATTCTTTTTACCTCAATTAAACGGTTAAATCTGCTTAAACATTGCACGCAGGGGAGCTGTATATTTTTCCGCCTTATCATCATCGAGATTGCCGAGCCAGCAGACGCCCCACCTGTCGCTTGAAAGCATAAAACGAGCCGCCCCAACCACATCGGAAACCCTAATAGCCCGTATCTGATCAAGCTCGCCCTCATAAGGACGAATCCGCTCCTCCAGATCGTAGGCATCAACATAATAACCGCCGAGAGAGCCCGCCGTCTGGTGAACCACCGCGCGCCGTCCCATTAGCAACTCCTTGGCGGTCTCAAGATCTTCCTTATTTAGATCGCCCCGAGCGATAGCGGATGTTTCCTCGGCCACCAGCTTCATTAACTCGACGACATGCTGGTCGGTCACATAGCCGGAAACCTCGTATTCGCTGTCAAAAATATTACCGTTAGCCTCTCCTCTGATGTGATAAGCCAGACCGCGACGGCGAGCCTCGCCGTAGACTCTGGACGACCAGTTACCGTAAAGAACTGCCGCCAAACACTTAAGAGCGATGCCTAAGAGGTCGTCCACTCCTTCGTTGGACAAGTAGAAATAATAATAAAGCTGTTTAATATCCCTCGTAACTACTATGGGTTTCCCCACGACTAGGCCCGGACTCGCATTCGGTTTTAATCGTTCGCCCTCCGGTAATTTAGCGAACATTTTTTCTAAAGCGTCCAAGATAAGATCGCTTTTACCTCCGATGTCCCCACTAATATAAAAACGCGCGTTCCTTGCGGTATGAGTCCGCTTATAGTAATCGATTACCATTTCCAAGGTGATTTCTTTTAGTTGAAGTAATCTTTTTTCATCTGCAAGCACCAGCCAGGGATGAGTTTGCTCAAATAAACTTGCTGAGCAAACCCGAGCATGATTGGTTGTGTTGCGAGTCAGCTCTTCGCGCACATTACTAACCTCTGTCGGAAAGGCGTCTTCCGGAAAAATCGGGGCGGTAATGTACTCGTCCCAAAGGTTAAGCATACGTTCAAGTTCGAAAGCCGCGAACGTCGCATAATATTCATTGAAACGCGGAGAGGTACTAGCGTTCCTAATGGCGCCGTACTTCTCAACTTCGGCCTTAAATTGATTTGGTAGCGGGTACTTTTTGTTTCCCGTACCCATCATGTGCTCAAGGATGTGCGGTATTTCATAATGAGAAAAATCGCCGAATTGAGGCCCCGAGTTGAACCGAACAGCTAACTTCACCACCCCGCTGCCGGGGACGTCGACCAGCAGGCCCTTGGCGCCATTGTTTAATTGGTGCTCGGTAACGGTGTGTTTCATATCTTGGGTTCTCCTTTAAAACAGATTGCTTGCTAAAATTCGCTTGCTATTTTCGGTTCCTGCCATTTTGGCTCTGCAGAGCCATCGCTTTTTCCCTCAAGACCAACTAAGTATATAATTTGGTTATATAGTGACGAGAAGAGGGTGCCGAACCCTTGTGTTTGCGGCGCGCTACTTGCGCTTTTTTTTGCGTTTGACGTTAGTCTGCTTGGTAGCGCTGTGACCGACAAACGGCTTAGGTTTGGCGGCCTCCTCGGCCGACGCGGCGGCGGTACCAGCCACGTGTCCTGCCGTCTGCCCCGCCGCCGCCCGCCTCTCGGCGCGCGAGCGCAGCCGCGCCTGGTGCTCGGCGTCGGAACCGCCGCCGCCGTCGCCCGCGGCGGCCGTATTCACGTGAGCCGAGGCGGCCGCGCGCGTCAGCGCGGTCTCCACCGGCGCCGGGCCCTCGGCCGGACCCTCGGCGGCGGCCTCCTGGCGCAGAGCCACACGGAAAATCATGGTCGCCACCTCGGCGTCAATCAGCCGCATCAGCTGCTGGAACATCTTAAAGCTCTCGCGCTTGTACTCCACCAGCGGATCGCGCTGGCCGAGCGAGCGCAGGCCGATGCCGTCGCGCAGGCTGTCCATAGCCTCCAAGTGCTCCATCCACAGCCGGTCAATGGCGTTCACGTACACGAACCGCTCGACGAGCTTCATGGTATCTTCCCCGAACTCGCCGGCGCGGTTATCGTAAACCTCGGTCGCCCACTTGGTGCCGATTTCCAGCAACTCGCTCGGATGCGACCGCGCGATGGTCTTGGCCAGCTCTTCGTTCATCGGCAGAATGCTCGAGAACGCCTCGGTCAAACCGGGAACGTCGAGCTCGCCGGAGGCAACGTTCGAGTGAGCGGCGATCATCGCCTTGAGCTGACCGGCGACCATCTCTTCTATCTCGCCGCGCAGATTTTCGGCGGCCAACGCCCGGCGGCGGCGCATATAAATGGTCTCGCGGTGCTTATTCATGACGTCATCGTATTCAACGACCTGCTTGCGAGAGTCGAAGTTATGACCCTCCACCTTCTTCTGGGCGCTCTCCAAACTCTTTGAGATCATTTTGTGTTCAATAGGCGTCTCTTCGTCCAGGCCGAGAGCGTTCATGACGCCGGCCACGCGGTCGGAGCCGAAAATGCGCATTAGGTCGTCCTCCAAAGACACGTAGAACTGGCTGGAGCCCGGGTCGCCCTGACGGCCGGCGCGACCTCGTAGCTGGTTATCGATGCGGCGCGACTCGTGCCGCTCGGTACCAATGACGTGCAGGCCGCCGAGGTCGGTTACGCCCTCGCCCAGCATAATGTCGGTACCGCGGCCGGCGATGTTGGTCGCCAGCGTCACCGCGCCGAGCTGGCCGGCGCCGGCCACCACCGCCGCCTCGCCCTCATTGTTCTTGGCGTTCAACACTTTATGCGGCACGCCCAACTCGTTCAAATAACCGGTCATTAGCTCGTTACGAGCGATGGACACGGTGCCGATCAGCACCGGCTGCCCCTTAGCGTGACGCTCGGCCACTTCCCTAGCCACCGAGCGAAACTTCCCCGCTTCGGTCTTGTAAATGCGGTCGGGCATGTCATCGCGTACCATCGGCATGTGAGTCGGAATAACTACCACGTCCAGGTTATAAATTTTGACCAATTCCTCGGCCTCGGTGGCCGCCGTACCGGTCATACCGGATAGTTTCTTATACAAACGGAAATAGTTCTGGAACGTAATGGAAGCCAAGGTCATTGACTCCTGTTGGATCTTCACGCCCTCTTTGGCTTCAATAGCCTGGTGTAAACCGTCACTCCAGCGGCGGCCGGGCATCAGACGGCCCGTAAACTCGTCCACAATGATAATTTCGTCGCCGTTAACCACGTAATCACGGTCGCGCTTGTACAACGACACGGCGCGCAGAGCGTTCTCAATGTGATGCACGTCATCAATGCGCCCGGCCTCGTAGACGTTGTCCACGCCCAACGCCTCTTCCACGTGGCGAATACCCAGGTCGGTCAACGACGCGGCCTTAAGCTTCTCGTCGAGCGTGTAGTCGGCGTCCTCGCCCTCACGGAGCCGTCCGGCCAGCTTAGCGAACTCATAATACTTGTCGGTCGCTTCCCCGCCCGGCGCCGAAATGATCAGTGGCGTGCGCGCCTCATCAATGAAAATAGAGTCAGCCTCGTCCACAATGCCGTAATGCAACGGCCGCTGAACCATATTGCCTAGCTCCGACACCATATTATCGCGTAAGTAATCAAAGCCGAACTCGTTATTGGTGCCGTAAGTAATGTCGGCGTTGTAGGCCTCGGCGCGCGCCACCGGCCGCAGGTGATTCAGGCGGTCGTCGCCGTGTTCGTGCTCGCTGGTGTACTCGGGGTCGTACATAAAGGCCGCCACGCCGCCGAACACGGCGTCCGGCACGATGACGCCCACGCTCAAGCCGAGGGCGTGGTAAACCTTGCCCATCCAACCGGTGGCCAACCGTGCCAGGTAGTCGTTAACCGTCACGTAATGCACGCCCTTGCCCTCGAGCGCGTTCAGAAACACCGGGGCGGTCGCCACCAAAGTTTTACCTTCACCGGTGCGCATCTCGGCCACCCCGCCGTCGTGCAGCACGATGCCGCCGATGAGCTGCTCGTCGAAATGCCGCTGGCCGATGTTGCGCTTAGCCGCCTCGCGCACCGCCGCGAACGCCTCGGGCAACAACGCGTCCAGCGACTCGCCCTTGGCCAGCCGCGCCCTAAACTCGTCCGTCAGCGCCTTAAGCTGCTCGTCCGACCTCTCTTGCATCCGCGGCTCCAGGCCGTTAATGCGCTCCACGGTCCCCCGCGCCCGCTTAACCGCGCGCGCCGACGGATCACCAATAATTTTCGTAATCAATTTATAAGCCATATAATCTCCACTCCGTAAAATTACGCTCACTGCGTATCCTATATAGAATACTACATTCCAAGCCTAAGTCCGAGCTTTGAAGTAATTATTTTAGCCAATTAACTGAGAATTTGGCGCTTGAGCTGCCAATTTCCGATCAAACGTCCACAAAGGCGTAGCCACATTCAACTCCGCGTAGGTAACTAAGTAACAATCTTCAAAAGATAACTTCCGATGCTCCGCGAACAACGGTAACGCGCGGGCAAACAGTTCGCGGTTGCATTTCAGCTCGATTCTTTCGGCCACCGCCCCTAAAACCAAAGCTATCTGATCTCGGCTAAATCTATAATACCTGCCTAGCGCGAAGGCCATTTCAATAAATACCGTGTCCGCGACGGTAAATTGTTTACCGGATGCGTTCCTAATAAGCTCCAACACGGCCTCGTTTTGTTCGGGAACATCATTTAGTACGAGTCTGAGCAATGTGTTCGTATCAAGCGATCCGGCGGTTAACATATTATCTCTCCCTCTCAGCCTGATAGTACTCGTCGACGTTCAGAAGCGGTTTTGTTCCGGGCTTGATAAATTTACTGAATATCTTACTAAGATCTTCGATATTCATAGGTCTAGTGACGACCATCTGTGATTTCTCTTCATCAAAAACGACATTCAAAACCCCGCCCGTAGGATCCAAACCTAACTTCCGCCGAATCTCAACGGGAATTGTGGTCTGCCCTTTGCTTGTGATGGTAATGGAAGTTGTCATATCATTATATTACAAAAACTCATTACTTTTTGCAATAGGTAATGGTCATTTTTTGGGTTGCATCTCGTCGCGAAGCTTCCTAGTGTACTCGGCGGCGTCTTGGCCGTTTTCTGTCCAAGTATTCGCCAATACGCCAAAATTTTGCCCTACCGGCAATTTTCCGGAAACCGGCCGCACCGGAGACGCGCCCAAACCGACGGTCGCCAAATCGATCTCATGCGGACCCGATAGCTGCTCCTCCCGCTCAAATTGGTAATAAACCACCTCGTCGCGTAAAACGCCGAGTAGGCCATCAAGCCGATTTCGATATTGAGTTATGCTCCCCAAAACCTCGTCTTCAAGCTCGCGCCTATCCGTTGTCGATTTTTCAATGTCCGCTTGTCTGAGATAAGAAATGGCTTCCAAAACGGCGGAAATGGTCCAGGCCTGGTTCTTCTGCGGGTTCTCTTCGGCGCGCAATACAACCGTGGCCGGATGGTTCTCGTCAGCCTCAAACAGCAAACGGCCCCGGTCGTCACAATAAATAAACTCGCGGAAATCTTCCGTAACGGTCAGACCGCCCAACATTCGAGCCCAAATTTCACCGGCCAGTCGCCGCGCCCCTTGTTCATAGAGTCCGGTAGCGAAAGTGTGGATGTTAATCCCCCAGTTCGGCAGGGCGCCGTGATATTCGGCGAAGTCGAACAAGTTGCCGTCCGACAGGCCTCGGCAACGGATGCCGCAATCATCGAGAAACTCATGGGAGAAACCCATGCGGATGACCGCCTCGCGCAAGTTTGCGGTATCGGCGCCTTCCGGTTCGCCCGAACCGCCCGGCCCGAAAAACCGCCCTCTCAAACCCTCGAGCGCGTCGTTCATCAACAGATTGACCCGACGAACCTCGCCGGTCGCCGGATCGCGGTCGAGCATGGCGGCCAGGTATTCATACGGCCAGTCGAAACCCGGCGTCCGCGGTTTAACCGTGAAGTATTTGAGCGTGGCCGCCCGCAGGCTCTCGGCCTCGGCGCGGCAACGCGCGGCCTCTTCCGGCTCCGCCTCGCCGACCAGATCGGCGAAATCCGCCAAAGCCTCGTAGCTCTGAAACTGAGCCTCCAAGTAGGCTCTCGGCCCGCGGCGGTTCGGCATCACCGGCCGGCCGTCAACGACATGCAAATAAGCCGGCCGGGAATCTTTAAGCGTCTGGTTGGTCAATGTTTCCTCGTTGACCGGCGGCTGCAGCTCCACCAAATCCAGATCCGATTCCCGCCTGCGATCCCGAATATAACCCATGACCCCGCGGCAAGCGTCCAGCAAAGTCCGGGTCTCGCCGCTACTGTGAACAAAAGTCTGCTCGCTCAAGTTGACGCCGCCGAGGCTCAAGGCCGCGCACGCTCGTACGAACCGCGCCGAACCCTCCAGCTCACCGTAGTAAACAATGGTGTCGGCGTTAGGGTCGTCGCTCCAGCGCGGGCGCAACATCAAAAACAATTCTTTGATTCGACCGGTAATCTCCTTACCGTCCACCACCAACGAGCGAATTTCGTGCGGTATACCACCGGGACGCTCGTCGGAAGTCGTATTAATGACAACACCTTGATGCTTTGCCAATGATATTAATAGTCGGCAAGCGGTAGCGTGGTATTTCGGTCTATTCGCCAGATGTCGCACTACCTCACAGGTGTCACGCCCAAAAGTGGCCGACGCGAAGTTGGGGCTGTCGCTGGCGAAAATGCGGCCGCCGTCCTCCGAAAATAACTTGCTTAAAGCCGCCTCGGCGCGACTTTCTAACATGTCCAAATCCATAGAATCCACCTCCTCCTATATCTCTCGTATTATTCTCGCCGGCCGCCGGCGTCGACCCATCCCTTTAACAACTATCACGATTTTTATATATTATATTATCTAAATTTTATATATTATAAGATATAAAATTGCCTATACTATTAAAAACACCCCTCGATGCCCAAACAATAAACCGCCTTCTTACTCTTCGGTCGCGGCTTCTTCGTCAACCAGCCGCTCCAACCGCAGATTGCGGCGGCGCTCGCGCCAGCGGTTCATGATGCGCAGACGGCTCTGCCGGGGCGAGCTTTTCTCTTTGTAATCGGTCAGCTGGGTCTTCAGCTTAGCCTCGACAATATCGATAGCGGCGTAAATGTTCACCGTCGAGTCTTTGGCCACCAACTTGGTGCCGACCAGGCTAATGATCGCCTCGCAGACAAAGCGGTTCTGCTCGCGGCCGTTCGGATCCTCTTCCAGGAACACCGAGATCACGGCTACCTTACGCTGAACTTTAGGCACAAACTTTTCAAGGCCGCCAATCTTCTTGTGAATGTATTTGGTGACCTTAACGTCGGGCTCCATGCCGCGCAGTTTGATCTCGACGATCATTATGACATTACCTCCCCGCCGTAAAATTTTTGTAAGACCTTGGGCACGGCGACAGTCCCATCAGCCTGTTGGTAGTTTTCTAAAATAGCGATCAGCGGCCGCTGCGAAAACGCCGTCGCGTCGTTGGTATGCGCCAGCACCACCGTGCCGTCAGCTCGCCTCACGCGCGTCTGCAGGCGCCTGGTCTGGTAATCGGTAATCATGTCCGCCGTGTGAGTTTCGCGGTAGGTGTTCTGCGACGGCAACCACACGTCAATGTCCACGCCGCGCGCGTTCGGCTTGCCAATGTCGGCCGTGCACTTCATGACCACGCGGTGCGGCAAACCCAACTCCTGCATCAAATGCTGCTGTAGAGCTATCTGCAACAGGTGCTCGTCGAGCGAAGTTTCGGGAGAGCAGAAAATTTCCATCTCCAGTTTATCGAATTGATGCAAGCGCAAAATGCCCTCGACGTCCTTGCCGTAGGTACCGGCCTCGCGGCGGAAAGCCGTCGTAAACCCGGCGTAACGGATAGGCAGTTGTTTTTCATCGATAATCTCGCCCATATACATCGGTGCCAACGAGTGTTCGGCGCTGGCGTTCAGCCACAGATCGTCGTCCTCAAGTTTGTAAGTAACCTCGGCGCCGTTCAACCGACCCGTCGCTTCGTACACATCGGTGCGCACCATAGCCGGCGGCAACACCGGCACGAACGGCTTGGCGGGAATATTCAGGTTGTTTTCCTTGATGAGCTTGGCAATCAGCTCGCCGTCCATCAACTGTGTCATACCGTACATCATCAAAGCGTACTGCAAACGCACCAAGTCGCCCTTAATGTAGGCGAATCGCGCGCCGGCCACTTTGGCCGCCCGCTCCTTGTCGATCCAATCGCGCGCCTCGGCCAGCTCCCAGTGCGATTTGGGCTCAAAGCCGAACTCAGTCACCTCGCCCCAATGGCTGGCGATAACGTTTTCGTCCTCGGTGGCGCCAATCGGCACGTCGGCGGTCGGAATGTTCGGCACGCTGCGGAAAATAGCGTAAAAGTCCGCCTCCAGCTGGCTCAGCTCGGTTTCCAGTTCGGCCACTTGGTTTTTGAGCTCCTTGCCGCGCTCAATCTGCTCGGGTGTCGGCCGGCCGCTCTTGCCGGCGTCGGCGATCTCGTTACGCTCGCGGCGCAGGTCGTCGACCTTGTTCTGCAACTCGCGGCGCCGCGCGTCCATGGCCAACAGCTCGTCGACATCCGACGACGACACCGAGGCGTTCTTGTTGCGACAGGCCGCTTTTACGATTTCAGGGTTGTCTCGGAGGAATTGGATGTCTATCATGTAACAATTATACCCTATTTCAGACGCTGTCGACCGCCAATTTTCGCCGCGCGTCTATAACCGTGCCGGTCGGCATAATGAGCCTGCTCTGCGAATCTTTCGCTACTTGCTCAATAATACCGTAACCGTGAAGCGGCCGATCCGCCACCGCCAGCAATACATAAAACGCCTGCCTGGTTAGCGGTTCATTAACGCGCAGTTTCTTCATAATTTCTCCTTACAATTATCAAACCGTTAGTCTCTTCGACCACCTTCCGCTAGCTTCCGGCTACCCCATATCGCCGCTATATAGTAAAACTATATACCAACTTCAAAAACGAGCGTGAGTAACTCAGAATTTTGAGGGAGAAATCAAAGTAAGTATATAGCTAGTCTACGTTGTGTCAAAAAGAATACCGGCAACCGAAACTCCGGACGCGGCTTTCAACGGCTCGTCCGGCGGAACCCAGTAAACCGAATCAGTGTGGCGCGTGGGTACCGACGCCAGTCAGCCTCGTTTCCAACCATTTTCTATCCAAAGACGCCAAGAACCAGCCGGCCTTGGGACCGGAGTCCTGACCGAGAATCATCCGATAAATAGCCTGAAACGCCTCGCCGGGCTTAATCTCCGCCGCCGTCAGCGCCGCGTAAATGGCCTCGTGCATGGCTTGGCCGTCGCCGGCCGGCACTTTCGGCAGAGCCGTAACCAGCCCGCGCAGAAACACCCGTTGTCCGTCAGACAACTCCACCTCAGGCAACTTTTCTTGAACCGTAAACTTCACGCTGGCCGGAGCGTATTTCTCCAGCCAATAGCGCACGTATTCCAGCTCGCGCGCGATAATCGGCCACTGCTCGGCCACCACTTTCTCGTAGCCGGTACGCTCAAAAATCAGCTTGGCCTGAGCCGCGTCGCCGCGCGAGGCCTGCTCCACCGCCACCAAATGGCTAAACGGCACCCGCGCGATGGTGCGCTCGTTGGAAATGGCGCTCGCCACCGCGTAGGCGTGCTCAAACTCGGGGTGGCCGCCGGCCAACACTTCGTCCTCTATCTTGGAAAATTCATCAATTAAATTGTAAACGCCCAAACCGGGATCAAAATACAACACCCGCTTCGGTTGCGAGCGGAAGACGAAGAAGCGCAAAATCTCGGCCGGCATGATGCGTAGCGCCTCGGCCGGAGTTACCAGATTGCCCAACGAAGAGCTCATTTTCTTGGGATCTTTCTGGCCATCGATTTCCAAATTTATAGTGTCATACGGCAACGGCAGCGGCGGCTCGGCGTCAAACACGTCACGCGCAAACTCCGCCCCGGTATCGTACGAACCGCCCTTGGTGGCGTGCTCCTTGCCGTACGGCTCCACCTGCACGCCCCACAGCGCCCAGCGAGCCGGCCAATCCAACCGCCAGTTGAGCTTCACTTGGCCGTCGTTATACGCCATCTCGCCCTCCGTGCCATCGAGGCGACGGTAAACCAGCGTCTTGGTCTTAACATCATGGCTGACGTAACGCCATTCGTTGAAACTCTTGGTATCCGACAATATCTGAATAGGCGCCCAGCCGTCGCTCAGGTCGCGGTTCGACACTTCCTTGAAAATGCGCCGGATTTCCGGGATCTTCGCCAGAGCCTGCTCAATGTACGGCGTCATCTTGCCGTTCAAATATTGATCTTCATATGAGTAAATAACGTCCATCTCGACGCCCATCTCTCTGGCGGCCGCCCGAAACTCTTCGGCGTAGTGCGTAGCGTAGGAACGGTGGCACTTAAACGGATCCGGCACTAGGCAAATCGGCCAGCCCACATAATTCTCGTATTCTTCAGGCAAAAAATGATAGCGTTTGCGTAGCGGATCGAAGTTATCGACCACGTGCATATGGCGCACCTGGCGGCCGCGCTGCTTGATGGCCCAGGCTATGCCGTCCGCCGTCAGCACCTCGCGGAAATGTCCGACGTGGTACGACGCCGACGGCGAAATGCCGGACGACACCAAAATCTCGCCGGTCGGATATTTCTTAACCGCCTCGTCCGCTATCTGGTCCAGCCAGTAGTTTGAAGTATTATTTTCGGGCGTGCTCATGTCGCCTATTTTAACAGATACGGCTCAAAAAGAAAAATGCCCTCTCTCCTACGCAATACCCGCGACAATACCGTGTGTGACCAGACAACGGTTGACATTAATTGTCAAATGTATTACAACGTAATTGCACCTAAAAGTCATGCGGGCATTCCGCTCGCCTCGTTCCTAGGAGCAGCCATGGACGCGAACTGCTTCACCATCAACGAGCTCGTCGAGACTATCCGGCACAAATTCGGCACGCACTTCGACTTTCACCGCCTCGTCCTGAGGCCGGCCGCCCAGCTCGGCGCCCTCGTCGTGACTCCGCCGCGGCTGACGGTCGTCAAGCTCGTCGGCGAACGTTCGTCCTGGAGAACACCGCAGACTCTGGACGAGCTGGCGGCGTTCGGAGCCGCCAACATTCTGCCGGCCGATCTCATCGATCTGGTGTGCTTCGCCGCTCTCAACTGGGACGGCGTCACCACCACCGCGGCCATGACGCCGCAGACGGATCCGCGCACCAACTTCGTCGGCTACCCGTATCTGCATGACGGCGGCCTCAACATCAGTGGTGAGCACCTGCCTTGGCCGGCTGCCACCGAGTACCTCATGCGCCTACCGGCGGCGCCGCGCTGACGGCGGTGCCGCGCTGACGGCCCCTCCCCGCTGCCGACGCCTCCCCGCTGACGGCGCCTCCCCGCTGACAGCGCCTCCCCCGCGACTTTGCCGCGGGGGCTTTTTTTATTTTATGTACGGCACCAAAGTACCTCCCCGCGGAACTCCCTTTCTAGAACTATCGCGGTTTTTATATATTATATTATGTAAATTTTATATATTATAAGATATAAAATCGCCTATAGTTTCAAAAAGACCCCACCCACACCCGAACATTTTGTGCCGGGTGGCAGCGCAGTGGCAGCGCGACCGCCGCCACCAAAAAACGCCCCGCGAAGGGCGCTTTTCAAAAATGAACTTTTTAAAAACTACTCTACCTTGGTGATCTTGAAAGTCAAAGTACCCGACGGCACCTCAATCTCCACTTCCTCGCCGGGCTTGCGGCCCATCAAAGCGCGACCGATCGGCGAGGCGTCGGAAATCTTGCCTTCGTCCGGGTTAGCCTCGGTGGAACCGACAATGATGTACTTCTGGCTGCCGGTCTCCAGCTCGACGTGAACGGTGGAACCCAAGCCGACTTTATCACCCTTACCGGCCTTGATGACCTTGGCATGCTTCAAAATGTGCTCGATCTCGGCGATGCGCCCCTCCATGAAACCCTGCTCGTCACGAGCGGAATCAAACATGGCGTTCTCGCTCAAGTCGCCGTCAGCCTTGGCCTCTTTGAGTCGTTCGGCGATTTCGGCGCGCTTAACCGTGGTTAGCTGCGCCAGCTCATCTTTGAGCGCCTGCAGACCTGCGGAAGTTATATGAAATTCGTTATTGTTGCCCATATTGTGAGCCTCCTAAATTCATTTATCGGTTAGATTTTGCCAAAAATTCACCCGGAAAATCTCCGGGCATGTATCGTCTAACCTTCTGCCTAATATATTCGTTCATAGCCCAAACTTAGTCAATAGCCGGCCTGTGGATAAACTCTAATGCTTACTGGATATTCTTACCCGCCCCCTCGTTGTAATACCAGTTAAGTAACTCGCGAGTGGCCGGCGCGGCGAACTCGGCGCCCTCACCTACCTTCTCGAGCAAAATAACCGTCACAATCTGAGGATTGTTATACGGGGAAAACGACTCGAACCATGAGTTAGCCGCCACGCCGTGCTCAGGATCCGTTTCGGCCGACCCGGTCTTGGCCGCCACCTGCACCGGAATGTCACGCTGGATTTTACAGCACGCCGTGCCGTAGGACGAGGCCACCGCCTCCCGCATACCCTCACGCACGATGGCGAGGTTCTCAGGGCTTACAAAGCCCTCACGAGCCACCTTGGGCTGGACTGTCGACACCGTCTTGCCGTTGGCGTCCAATACTTTCAGCAAAAAGTGCGGCACATAGACCTTACCGCCGTTGGCCACAGCCGAAATCGCCGCCGCCATCTGCAACGGACTGGCCAAAATGTCGCCCTGACCCACCGCGATGTTATAGGTATCGCCCGTCGTCCACGGCTGGCCGTAAGTCTTTTGCTTCCAAGCCGGCGTCGGTACGCGGCCGGCGGTCTCGCTCGGCAGGTCGACGCCGGTTTTCTGGCCGAGTCCGAACAAACTGTAATAACGCGTCAGCTTATCGACGCCCAGATAATGCGTGAAGTTGGTAAACCCGCCGGCAATGACATAAAAGAAGATATCCGACGATTGCGCGATGGCCGTATACACGTTCATAACGCCCAAGCCCGAATGCTCCCAACCCTTGTAAACGTACTTGATCGACGAGTCATACTGATTCGTTACTACCAGTTGTCCGGCGTCGACGACCGTTGTAGTAGTATTTATAATTTTTTCCTGAAGCGCGGCTGAAGCGCCGAACGGTTTGATGATAGAACCGGTCGGAAAAGCGCCGCTGATCACCTTGTTAAATAACGGCTGACCCGCCGAATCGTTGTTGAGCTTGGCATAATCGGCCGAGCTAATGCCGCCGCTAAACAGGTTGTTATCATAGCTCGGCAACGACACGGCGGCCAGGATCTCACCGGTTTGCGGGTTCAAAGCCACGCCGGCGGCGCGGTGCGCTCCGGAAATGCCCATCTGCTTCTGAATAACCTCGGCCATCTTGGTTTGCAAACCCATGTCAATCGACAAGACGATGCTATTGCCCGCCTGGGGATCGATGTTATTGAGCACTCGCAAAGGTTTACCGGTGGCGTCCACTTCCGTTTGAATCGCGCCGTTAGTACCGCGCAACTCCGACTCGTACTCCTTTTCGAGGCCGAGTTTGCCGATGAGATCCGTCGAGCCGTAAGTCGCGTCGGCCGCCACTTCATCGGCATTCACGCGACCGGTGTAGCCCAAAAACACCGCCAGCAAGCCGTTATCATTATATTTGCGAATCGGGTTCACATCGAGCGAAAAGCCGGACAGAGTGTCGCTGAATTGGTCGACCAACAACGCCTGTTCGCGCTTGACGTTACCCACCGCTAACTTCGAATTCGGTTCCTCCAGACATAAGCTTTGATCGGTCTCGGTAGCGCATTTTTCAATTTTCGACTCGATGGCGCCGGCGCTGGCTCCCGTCAGAGTAGCGACCTGCTGATACTCTTTGCGGCGAGCCGCTTTGTCCGCCGGCAATAGTTGCGGCACTACCACCACATCGTAGTTGGCCTGGTTGGTCGCCAGTACCTGGTTATTTCGGTCGTAAATCATGCCGCGAGGCGCGCGCACTACTTGTTCGCGGGTACGGTTGCCGTTAGCTGCCTGCAGATTGCGCCCGCCGCTGACAATTTGCAAATAAAACAGCCTTCCGGCCAGTAGCGCTAGCATCAGCAACATAAAGGCGCCGACCAAAAACAGCGGCCGCTTATTGGTGCCGACTTCCGGCTTTTCGGTCTCCGCGTCGGCCGGCAAAATGGTCTCCGTCCACGCCTCGTGACGGCCGGTGTCGCGGCGTACCTTAAGCGAACCATTAACTTGCTCACCCTCCAGATAGCCGAAAATACGGTCTCTCACCTCCTATTTACTCCCGGTAAAGTATCTTTCGGCACGACCGGCCACTTAACCAGCGACCACATTGATACAAAAAGTAGTTCATTTATGAGGACTTCGCCGAGCAGCTTAGCCGATAGCAAGCCGACCGGCCAAACGCGAACCACGTAGGTCATGCCGAGAATCGCCGCCGCCCCCGCGACCAGCGTGGCCGCCAAAACCACCAGCGCGCCGGACGCCAAGTCATTGCCGACGACACCGGTGCGCTGCAACAGCGTGGCGGCCAGAGCGGCGGCCGGCAGCGTTAAAGTCCACAGACCGAAGTAGGCGCCGCTGTTTAGGTCTAGCGCCAGCCCGCAAATAACCGCCGTGAACAGCACGGGGCGAACGGCGCCGCGCAACGACAGGCCGACCATGGCGGCCAACAACAGATTCGGTACCAGCCCCAGCGGCCGCCAGGCCGCCAGAAAGCCCAGCTGGGTCAGCGCCAGCACGACCGAAATAAAAACTAATCGCCAAATGATCACTGCGGTTTCACCACAAATACAAAGCGCAGCCTGCTGGCGCTAAAGTCGGTCGAAACTTGAGCCGACTTGAACACCGCGTTAACGTGCTGGTTGACCGACTGCACCTCGCCGACCAGTATGCCGGCCGGCACCAGTCCGCCCAAGCCGGAGCTGACTACGGTATCACCCGGAGCGACCTGGTCGGTCTGGTCAACCTTACCCATGTCGAGGCCGCTGCCCAACTTGCCCTGGAGCACGCCGAGCGCGCCGGTATCTTGGTCGCGCGCCACCAGCCGAAACTCCGGGTCGGTCACCAGCACGATCTTCGCGGAATCGGCCTTAACGTCACTCAAGAGCCCAACGAGCACACCGTCGCTAGTGACCGCCATACCGGTCTGTAAACCGTCTTTGGAGCCTTTATTGACAGTTATAAACTGGCGGTACGAATCCGGCTCGTAAGACACCACCTCGGCGCCGACCTCGGTAAAACCGCTGACCTGGTCGAGACCGAGCTGTCGGCGTAGCGTGATGTTATCGCGCTGAGTCTCGGCGTCGGCCGCCAGCCTCGTTTTGAGCTCGCGGTTTTGGACCTCGAGCTGTTGATTTTGCGCGGCTAGGCTCTGGATGCGCCCCAAATTCGCGAAAAAGTCGCCCGTAGTCACGCCGGCGCCCGCCAACACCTGCCCGACCGGCACCAGCGTATGGTCATAAGTCCAGCGCAACGGGCCAATGAGCAACAAAGCTCCCAGCGCCAAACCGACCACCGTCGTCACCAGCATCAAAGCCGGCCGTTGTTTCAGATAGACAACCCATGTCCAAGATAATTTCACCCTCGCCTCCTCCCGTTTCTACCGCGGCAACTTGCCAAACTTGGTTTGTACCAATACTTCTTTAAGCGAATCAATGTCTTCTAGCACTAAGCCGGTGCCGCGCACCACCGCCGTTAGCGGATCTTCGGCGACGTGTACCGGCATTTTAGTTTCCGCCTCAACTAGGCGGTCAAGGCCACGTAGCAACGCGCCGCCGCCGGCCAGGTAAATGCCCCGATCCATAATGTCGGCCACCAACTCCGGCGGCGTCTCCTCAATGGTCGCTTTAATGGCGTCCACGATCTCCCAAACGCTGCGCGCCATGGCCTCGCGCACCTGCTCCGGCGTCACCATGACCTGCTTCGGCAAACCGGTCAGCAAGTCGCGGCCGCGCATGGGCACCGCTTTTTGATCCGGGTGCGGAATGGCCGAACCGGCCGCCAGCTTGATGTTTTCGGCCGTCCGCTCGCCTATTTGCAGGCTAAACCGGTCGCGCGCGTACTGAATAATGTCCTCGCTCAGCTCATCGCCGGCAATGCGCAAACTGCGCGACGCCACAATGCCGCCGAGCGAAATAATGGCCACCTCCGTCGTGCCGCCGCCAATGTCGACAATCATGCTACCGGCCGCCTCGTGGATAGGCAGCCGCGAACCGATGGCGGCGGCCATAGGCTCCTCAATGAGGAACGTCTGTCGCGCCCCGGCGCTCGCCGCCGCGTCTTCCACGGCGCGCTTCTCCACCTCGGTCACGCCGCTGGGAATGCCCACCACTACCCGCGGCCGCGGGAACAGACTGTAGCGCTCCTTGTGCACCTTATTGATGAAATACTTGAGCATCTGCTCGGTCACTTCGAAGTCGCTAACCACGCCGTCCACCAGCGGCCGCGTGGCCACGATGTTCGCCGGCGTCTTCCCCACCATTTGTTTGGCCTCTTCGCCGATGGCCAGCACCTGCTTGGTCTTAACGTTTATTGCCACCACGCTCGGCTCATTGATAATAATTCCCTGCCCGCGCACATACACCAGCGTGTTAGCCGTGCCTAGGTCTATGCCGATATCGTGAGATAGTAATCCTAAAAGTCGATTAATCATCGACGCGCGCCTCCATCACTACCTAGTTTATCAGGTTGACCACGAGACGTCGAGCTACCAAAGGCACCCCCCCTCGGGCGAGACCGCGCCGACTACCAGCCGCCGCCGCCACCGCCACCGCCGCCACCGCCGGCCGAACCGCCGCCGGACGAGCTGGACGGAGCCGAAAAACTGGCGCCGGAAGCCGCTGTGAAGCCGTTCATGGCGTTCGCGAACACCATCGCGTTAAACACGCCGGAGCCGCTATACCAGTCGGGAGAACCGCCCGCCGCCTCGTACAGCGGCGCCATCTCCTTGGCCCAATCTTTCTCAATGCCGAACAGCACCGCGTACGGCAATACCCGCTCGTACAGCTTAACCAGTTGCGAGCCGTCGCCGACGTCGACTTTGTCGGTCAGTTCGCCGTGCGGACTCTGCAGTATTTTCAACCGCTCGGCCTCGGCTACCTGCATGTAATACTTCAAGCCGGCCAAATATTCCTTCATTTCCACGCCCTTTTCGGTGCGGGCGGCCATCAGATAACCGAAAACCAAAAACACGATGCCGGAAACCGCTAGCCCCGCGCTCAGCGCCAAGGCCGCCAACAGCGCCGTGCCCGATCCGGGCAAAGCCCCCGTTACCGCTATCGGCGGCACGATTGCGCCGAGCAGCGTTACTCCGCCCAAAATCATCATGGGCAGCCGCGCGCGGCTCGGATCCTTCACGAAATAACCGGCGTCCACCACTTGTTGGCCGACCCTGCGACCCAAATCATTCGCTTCCTTGTACAACTTGTTGGCCAGAGTCGACAAATTCACTCTCGACCCCACCGCCGGCGAGTCAAACAGAATGGTTAGTGTCGACAACTCCTCGGTTCGCAAGCCGTCGAGCGGCTTCACCACCTCGACCTCGTATTGGGTCGACTTAGCGAACAGCACTTTTTTCTCAATCTCGTAAATCTTCAAATAATGCCTGACAGCCAGGTCGATTATCTGCGCCGACAGCGCCTTGGGCACGAATGTCTGCGACCAAACGGCGCTGGAACCTAGCACGCTCAGATCTTTCGGCGGCAAATACTCGGCGATGACGCCGCCGCGGCCTTTCGGATCGCGGCCGTACTTGGACCAGCGACGCCAAGCGTATATAAACACCGCGATCGGCAGTAGCAGCGCCGCCGCGAGCATTAAGTCGGCCAGAGCCGCCTCACCGGCCGGCGTTTTGTAAGTGGCAAACGTGCCGTCCTTGAAGCCGACCTCGGCCGTCAGAGTCTCATTGGCCTCCAACTGCCTCGTAGCCACCACCGTCACCACGTTCCCGGTCACGCTCACCGTGCAAGCCTGCTCCGTCGAACCGTTCGCACCGGTAAAGCAACGATTGTGCGTCGCGTCCATGCTCGCCGCCAGGTCGCCCTCCAGATGAATCCGCGCCGTCACCGCGCCGAAAGTTTGCGACCACTGGTCGCCGTTTATGTCCCAAAAGAATCCGTCGTAGCCGTTAGTCTTAGTGGTGACGTAATCTTGCTCGTAGCTAATCACGTAGGTCTGAAGACCGTGAACGTAAACGTTAGCGTCACCGATCTTGAGTACCAAATTGTTGTTATCGGGCGAGGTCGAGTAACTCCATATATTCCCCGCCCCATCGGTCACCGACCCCACCGTAAGATGAATGTTATGGCCCAAATATATCACGGGCAAAGCTCTCAAAATGCCATGGTTCTGGTCGGATGACGGAAAATCGGCGACTATCTTTTCGGTCACCTTTAGATGCGACTGCCCGTCGGCGCTTTTCGACAGATAATAATCGGCCTCAAAAGTCGGTATGGTGAAGTCCTGGGTATCGGCCAGCGCTACCGACGGCCACAGAAACACCGTTACTCCCAATGCTATGACCGCCCATCGTTTTATCATCACAACCAGCTCCCGCAAAATGCTTATATACTTCCACAATACAGCAAAAGTCGCTTCGGTAACAATAATCGGTAATACTAATCGGTAATAATCCGGCTTTACGAAAACGCGAATTAGGCTTATAAATTAGATAAGCAATTTGACAGCAAGTCACCTTGGAGGTGCCGCCATGACTAGCCGGACGCTCGATTTCGAAGAACTGATCGCGATCGCCCCCGAGGTACCCCTCGTCGGCGAGATCGACAACGCCATGTTCGCGGATCTCTTGACCGCCTTGGAGTCGCATCTCTACAAGCGCAACGGCGGCATTAAGGTTATCAAGACCGAGCTGAACCGTCTCGACGCTTTGGCCGAGCAGGATCATGATACACTGACCAAAAAGCTGGCTCTTAACCTCAAGCTGAACGCTCTGATGAGTAGCCAACCCCACGCCCTGCTGACGCTCATGACCTACGGCTCCCATCCGGACGCCTGCTTGGGCGTGTACGACCTCATCCAACATCTGGAGGCGGCCGGCACCGCAGTTTACGTCCGAGCGCAGGGCATGTGCTACGGCGCGGCAACCGTCATCATGGCGGCCGCCGATCCGAGTCGGCGTTACGCGTCGGCGAACACCATGTTCTCGCTCGACATCGGCTTCCACCAGCCGGGCTTCCACGTGCCGGTGTGGCCGAGTCCTAGCACTCCGGCCGGCCGCGTGCTGGAGCTACTTTACCGGGGCACCGGCCTCAGCCGCGAGGCCATCCTCACCATGCCGCCGACGCCGTTCGGCGCCGATAAGGCGCTAGAGTACGGTCTCATCGACCACATCATCGGACGCGACGAAGCGCCGCCGCCCGACATCGACCTGCAGACCGGAGTTCAACTCTGACCTGCAGGTCTATTTTTTTGCCGGAAATCTAACGAACCGTCTCGAGCACAGCCCCGAGCTTCACCGCCCGAGCCTCGCTCTCCGTGCGGCGTTTGAGCTCGGCGGAGCCCTCGGCCAGCGTGCGCTTGCTGACAGTCACCCGCCACGGGCAGCCAATGAGATCGGCGTCGGCAAACTTGGCGCCGGCCGGCGCGTCACGGTCGTCGTAGATAACTTCGACGCCGGCCGAGTTCAACTCATCGTACAGTTTGTCAGCCGCGGCGTTCACCTCGTCATCGACTCCCAAACGCACCAGCTGCACGCGTCCCGGCGCCACGATTTCCGGCCAAACGATCCCCTTCTCGTCCGCGTGCTTCTCAACGATGACGCCCATAACCCGCGAAATGCCGATGCCGTAGCAACCCATGGTCGCGAACTGCCGCTGATCATTTTCGTCCGCGTAACCGAGGTCAAACGCCTTACTGAATTTCTGCCCCAGATCGAACACATTGCCGACCTCGGCCGATTTGCCCTCTTTGAGAACGTCGTCGCCGCAACGCGGACATTTCTCGCCCGGCTTCACTTTGGCGATTTCATCTTCAACGCAAAAATCACATTTATCACAATAATAAATCACGTCTTCGCCGGCGTCGGTCAACACCTCGAACTCATAGGAAATCTTGTCGGTAAAACCGCCGCCGGAAGCCTCGGTCACCTTGGCGACCAGCCCCAAACGGTCAAACACGCGCAAATACGCCTCTTTAGCCACATCGTAAAACTTTAAGAAATCTTCCTGAGTAGTATGGAAGCTGTACATATCTTTCATCAGAAATTCGCGGCCGCGCAAAATGCCGGACTTTGCCCGTAACTCGTCACGATATTTCCAGTTGATCTGATACACCTTCACCGGGAAATTCTTATAGCTCATGGCGCGTCCCAACACTAACGGCGTCACCACTTCTTCAGCGCTTTGGCCGAGCGCGTAGTCACTTTCAGTGCGGCTTTTAATCTTAAACAGGACGTCAATCTTGTCCCAGCCGCCGGTGGTCTCCCAGTTGGCGCGCGGGTGCAAGGCCGGCATCAACAGCTCCTCGGCGCCCAACGCGTTCATTTCTTCACGCACAACACCCTCAATCTTCCGCAATACGCGCAAACCCAGCGGCAAATAGCTATAGACGCCGGCCATTAGCTGGTCGACAAAACCCGCCTTGGTCAAGAGCTGGTAATTTATGGTTTCACCGTCGGTTTGGACGGTTTTGCTAGGGCGAACGAACGTTTGCGAAAGTCTCATACGGAGATTATACCCTAAAGGGCGGCTTTTGCTACCGCCTCCAGGGACCGGACCGGGTCTTTCTACAAGTATATGGAATTTTATATATTATAGGATATAAAATTTATATATTTTAGTATATAAAAATCGCTACAGTCCTATAAACACCCCCTCGTCCCTCGTCGTTTTCTTGCCATTAAACAAAAAAAGACCCTTCCGTTTCCGAAAGGGTAGATCGTCGAGCCGTCGGCTCAGCGATTCTGGCGCTGGACGTTCCAGTCCACCACGTAGGCGTCGGGGACGACATTGACCGCGGCGGCGGCCAGTTCGACCAGTGAGCAGTCGGCCCGCCAGTCGTCATCGTCGGGCGTCAGGTGCTCGGCGAGAGCCTCGCCCACCGCATACCAGGCCGGCGTGCCTTCCTCATCGAGGATCTCGGCGGCTAGCTGAAGCGGTCCGTAGCTGAACAATGGGAATTCCGCGCCTGGGGATTCCGCGTCGTCAACCTGGAGCCTTTCCAGATCATCACGGATCTGCGAGCAGAAGTCTTCACGACGATTGTAGAGTCCGTTCTGTGCCATGGCATGCCTCCCGAATTGGGATACTAACTTCTTGGTGGAAGTCCTAAAACATATTATAACCTATTTTGAAGTTGTCGACCAGTACGAAATCAGATTATTTAGCATATGCAGCATCATGCCGGGCACAATGCTGTCGAACTTCCGATACAAATAACAAAAAAACATTCCCAAAATGAAAGTATAAACGCCGACATTGACCTGCCCGTGCACAAAACCGAAAATCAGGCTGCTGACTACGGCGCCACCCCAAAAGCCCATTTTCTGGGCGAAAGCCGGTAACATAAAGCCGCGAAAGATGGTTTCTTCAATGATCGGCGGCATAAGCACCAGGGCGACCAGCGCCCAGCCGGTATCGATAACTCCTTTGCCGGTAAACTCGTTGGTTTGAGGCTGGTTCACGTTGTACAGAGGCAAATAATGCTCGACAACCCAAGTCAAACCAATCACCGAAATTATGAAAACCACAAATAACCCGGCCACGAAAAGCACAGCCTCTCCCACATTGAACTTGCGCCAACCGAGATCCTTCCAGTGACCGCCGCGACGTTTGACGATGGCCCACATCACGCCGGCCGCGGCCAGATCGATCACCGCGTTGAGCGAAAAGTTTACTACCGTGTCCTGCTTTTGCCACAAAGCGACGACGTCCGCCACCGGTCGCCAAAGGTGCGAGCCGGCGACCGCGAGCAACACTACCGCGAAGGGTATAACCACCCAGTAGGCGCCGAGCAACAGCAAAGCGTCACCTATCTTCCACGGAACCGGCCGCAACCGCTTCGAACTAACCATTAGTGAAAGAATAATTTCTTAACGTCATAAACCGAAATCAGCGCCACTAACGCGAGCAGAGCCGTAAATCCGATGCCGTGGTACAACGACTCGGCTTTCTCGCTGATATGTCGGCCGGTTACCTTCTTGAAAACGTCAAACGCCAACCGGCCGCCGTCAAGCGCCGGTAGAGGCAAGAAGTTGAAGGCCGCCAGCGCCACGGCGATGTTTGCCATGAACAACCAGATGTAGCTCCAGCCGAGGCTGCCAATGCTCGCGATGATATAGATGATACCGATCGGCCCCGAAGCCGCCTCGGCCGCCAACGGAATCTGAGGAGCGAACAGGCCGAATATCAACGCCGGGATATTAATGAGCAGTTGCCCGATGCCGACAATGGTCGCCCAGATAAACCCGAGCGTAATGTAAGCGGCGGCGGCCACGGCGACCACCGGGTTATAAATGAGTTTATAGGTCTGCTGGCCGCCGACGCCCAAAGCGCCCGAGCCATCCTTGGTTTTGTTGAGCGTCAGGGTCACCGGGTGCTCGGTGTCGGCGCTTTGACCAGCCGACCGCACGCTCAGAGTGACTTTCTTGCCCTGATTGTCCTTAGTAAACGCCCGGAGGTCGGCTACCGACTCGAAAGCGACGCCGTCGGCCGACAAAATGTAGTCGTTGCGCTTCAAACCCGCCTTGTCGGCCGGCGAGCTACCGACCACCTCGGTAATGATCACCTGGGGGCGTTGACCGTAGGCGTGCGGCAAAAAGTTCGGCTCGAACGGCGCGCCGATGGCCGGCAACCCCGTCACGCACAGACCATAAAATATCAAAAAGGCCGCCAGCGCGTTCATGCCGACGCCGGCCAACATAATCTTGGTCTTGGCCCACAGCGAAGCGCCACCCAGCGTTCCTTCGCCGCCGTCCCCCATCTCGCCCTTGAGGCTAACGAAGCCGCCGAGGGGTAACAGGTTTATCGAATACAGCGTGCCGCGGAACTTCTTGCCCCACAGCCTCGGCGGAAAACCGATGCCAAACTCTTCAACGTCGACGCCATTGCGTTTAGCCGCCAAAAAATGTCCCAGCTCATGAGTAATAATGAGAGAAATAAACAATAAGATAATAACCGCGATAACCATGCTCTACATTATAGCCCTTTTAACCACCCGAGCAAAACTATGAGCCAAAGCGTCGCTGCCGACCAGCGAAGTCGGCCAGCGCCAGATCCAAATCATCCGTGGTGAAATCCGGCCAATTCTTAGGCGAGAAATAATACTCGGCATACGCGGCTCGCCAAAGCATAAAGCCCGAACTCCGGTGCTCGCCGGAGGTACGAATAATCAAATCCAGCGGTCCAATCTCCGACCCGGCGTACAGATGCTCCGCCACCAACTCGGGCGTCACTTCCTCGGGCTTCACCCCGGCCGCTATCATCGACTTCAGAGCGTCCGCCATTTCTTGCTGACCGCCGTAGTTTAAGCACAGCGCCAGCGTGCCGCCGAGCAGTCGTGCGGTGCGAGCCTCGACTCTATCGATCAGCTTTATCAGCCTTTTGGGCAGTTTCTCGCGCGAACCGAGGAACTTAAACCTAATCCCCCGCTTCTCAAACTCGTCTATCCCCTCATCCAATAGCGTGTAGAACAGCGCCATCAGATACTTAACCTCTTCGCTGGTACGACTCCAGTTCTCAGTGGAAAAACCAAACAAGGTCAGCTGAGACACGCCCCGCTCAAAAGCGGCCAAAGAAACCGTTTTCATAGCCTCCATGCCTCGCTTGTGGCCCATCAACGTCGGTATCCCGCGCTCCCTGGCCCACCGTCGGTTACCGTCTGGAATAACTCCCAGATGCACCTAGACCTCCATCAATTCTTTGGTCTTGGCGGCCTCGAGTTCCTCGATCTTCCTCTGGTATTGATCAATTTTCTTGTTCAATTCGGCCTCGGCGAAAGTCTCGTCGTCGCGGGTCAGCTCTTTGTCCTTAACCATTCGTTGCACTTCTTTGAGCACGTCGTGGCGCACGTTACGTAAAGCGATGCGACACTCTTCGACCTTACCGCCCAGAGTTTTGACAATGTCGCGACGGCGCTCCTCGGTCAGCATCGGAATATTGAGGCGAATGGTCGAACCGTCGTTGTTCGGGTTTAGACCCAGCGACGGCGTGTCCCGGATGGCCTTTTCAATGGCCGTCATGGCGCCCTTGTCCCACGGCGTGATCGCAATGGTGCGCCCGTCAGGCGTGTTAATAGAGGCCACGGCCTTCAACGGCTGGGTCATGCCGTAATATTCAACCACAATGTTGTCGACCAACGCGCTCGACGCGCGCCCGGTTCTTAGGCTGCCCAGCTCTTCGGCTAGGTGCTCTAAGGCTTTATCCATCTTCGGGTCGGCGGCATCAACTAAAGCTCGTACCAATTTGAGTATCCTCGTTAAAACTTATTTCTATTATCGCACATCGGTACAAAAATAAAAAACGGACCGCGACACCGACTGCAACCCGCTAACATCGTGCCGAAGTGTCACAAACGTCACATTATTTCTGATTTTTCTGAAGGTAGCCACCCTACTCAATCCAACATTCTCCCTAGGAGTATTTCTTTTCCCTTGCCAAAATACTCCTAGGGAGAATATCATATTACGATACATACCAACCCAGAGATCGGGAGATGAACGAAAATCAATGATTACTCGAAACGAAGAAATATTGCCTCTAACACCGCAGGTATTTTACACACTAGTGGCTCTGGCCGAAAACAATAATCTTACCGGAGCCGACATCACGAGAGAGGTTGAAAAATTATCAAACGGAATTGTCGTTATGGCGCCCGGTACCGCCTACAAAATTGTTGCCCGGCTTCAAACCGTTGGACTCGCCTTAAACATTGCGCCAAATGTTTTTCGCCTTTCAGAGCACGGCGCTTGGTGGCTCGAAGCCGAAACGACCCGCCTCGAAAAAGCGGCCGCCGCGTCCCGAGAAGCGCTTCTTTCATTCGGATATCGCCACCAAAAAAGCTCCGAACCCAACGGGTTTGCGGAGCTTTTAGTGGACTCTTTAAGCGGCTAGGCAAGCGGCCAAGCCGTGACAAGACTAAACTTGGCCGAGCTCGTAGCGCACATAGCGGCGCACCACGATGTTCTCGCCGAGCTTGGAGATGAGGTCGGTGGTCAGCTGACCAACGGTGCGCTCACCGTCCTTGATGAACGGCTGGCTCATCAAGCAAACGCCTTCGTAAAACTTGGCCAGCTTGCCGTCAACGATCTTCTCGATAATCTCAGCGGGCTTGCCTTCGACTTCCTTGGCGTAAATCTCGCGCTCGCGAGCGACCACCTCGGCCGGAACGGCCGCGACGTTCAAGTACTCGGGGTTCAGGGCGGCGATGTGCATCGCTACGTCTTTGGCGAACTCCTTGAAGTCGTCGGTGCGAGCCACGAAGTCGGTCTCGCAGTTAACTTCAACCATAACGCCGATGCGGCCGCCGTGGATGTAAGCCTCAATCAGACCGGCGCGAGCCTCGCGCTCGGCGCGCTTAGCGGCCGTAGCCTCGCCACGCTCGCGCAGATACTTAATAGCGTCGTCCATGTTGCCGCCAGAGGCCTCAAGAGCCTCCTTGGCCTTCATCATGCCGGCGCCGGTGGTGGCGCGCAGTTTTTGAATGTCTTCTACACTAATAGCCATTGAATTTGTTCCCTCTTATTTCTCGGACTTGGCGGGTTTGTCGGACTTGTCGTCCTCGCGGCGGCTGTCGTGAGCCTTGGCGCCTTCAACGGCAGCCTGGGCGATCAAGTGCGTAATCAGTTTGACGGTCTTTAGAGCGTCGTCGTTGGCCGGAATAACGTAGTCGATCAAGTCCGGGTCGGAGTTGGTGTCGGCGATGGCGACCACTTTGATACCCAAACGGCGAGCCTCGGCGATAGCGATGCTCTCGTTGGGGGTGTCGACGATGAACACGGCGGCCGGCATCTGGTCGAGGTGCTTCACGCCGTCGAAAATGCGGTTCAAAGCGATGGCCTCATTGGTGAAGTCGAGCAGTTCTTTCTTGTTGAACTTCTTGGCGAAGTCGCCGGAATCAATGCCGGCCTCGATCTTTTTCAAGCGGTTAACGCGCAACTTGATGGTCTTGAAGTTGGTTAGCATACCGCCCAACCAGCGCTCGGTCACATATGGCAAGTTAGCCGCGATGGCCTCCTCGCGAATGATGCCGGAGATCTGGCGCTTGGTGCCGACCAGCATGATCTTACCGCCGTGGCTGGCGGTCTTGCGGACAAAGTCCACGGCCTCGGCTAGCATCGGCTCGGTCTTGGTTAGGTCAATAATGTGGACGCCGCCCCGAGCGCCGTAAATAAACGGCTTCATTTTGGGGTTCCAGCGACGAGTTTGATGACCGAAGTGAGCTCCGGCCTCTAATAGTTCCTTGAGGCGATTATCTGCCATATGGAATCCTTTCGTCTTCACCGATCGCACCCAGTTGGGAGGATTGTTCGATCGGCTGATTCGTTAATTGATGTTGACCCGGGAATCTTACCAGAAAATGAGCTCGCTTGCAACCTAAAAATATGTTACTTTGGTAGCCGAGACCTATCCGACTCGTCCGCGCAGGCGGGAGGCAAGATCATGAACCTTAACTTGTACGCACGGTCGCTCGCCGGACTGAGGTTCGGCATCGACGTCGACGGCGTCCTGTACGACTTCTGTTGGGAGTTCTTCCGTCACGTGAAGTTTCACAGCCGCGTCGCCAGAGTACGCGAGCTATTCATTCACATCCGTTTCTCGCCGCCCCGTTCCTGGACCTTCTACAAGGACGATTGGAAATGGACCGAGGATGACTTCTTCGCGGTGTACGCCGAGGCCATCGACCACGGCAAGCTTTTCTCGGAGGGCAGGCCCCTCCCCGGATGCGTCGAGGGCATGCGGCGGCTCACCGCGGCGGGCGCCGAGCTGTACGTCATCACCGACCGCAACCTCGGCAGCCCCGGCGTCGCCAGAATGAAGACCGTGTCGTGGCTACTACGGCACGCCGTTCCTCACACCGAGCTAATCATCAAACGCGACAAGGCCGAGGTGTGCGCCGAGCTCGACATCACCGCCATGGTCGACGACGCCCTACACAACCACGCGGCGCTGACGGCGGCCGGTATCCGCTGCGTGGTGCCGTGCGCCGCCTACAACCAAGGTCACGAGGGCGTCGAGTACGTCGACGGCTTTCCGCTGTTCGTCGACCGTATGTTCGAGGATTATGGGAAGTGAGGCTACCGGCCATACGAGACAGCGTCAATACGCCGGGTGGTTTATTGTTTTAGGACTTGTCCTAGGCAATAAACTACCTGGCGTTTTTATATTTTCTCGAAATAAGATGTTATAAAGTATTGACATAATTAACGTATTAATGTATTAATTGATACTGAGATTGTCAAAGGCCTTCAAACGGCCGACGGCACCTTCGGACCGGGCGAACCGTTATTCGCCAGAGCATCGACATACAGGAGACACCGTGAAGGACGCGCTCAAGGGATTCGGCATCTTCGCTCTCGTCGTCGCCATCATCGGCGGCATCACCTTCGGAGGCTGGGAGATGGGCTGGTGGTTCAAGAACCAGAACACCACCCGCACCGCTCAAATGTACGACCACTCGTACGGCCGGCAGGAGGCGCTCAAGGCGGGAGTCCAGCAGGGCATCGTCGCCGTGCTGACCAACGACCGCACCATCGTGTCGCTCGACCCCAAGGCCGACGCGGCCCTCGTGGCCGTCACCAAGGCCCAGACCGTCGGCATCCTCAACGACAACGTCTGCAAGAACGCCGCCCTCATCGACCCGGCCAACCCGCTGACTGGCCAGACCGCCGAGTTCGTCGCCGCCAACTGCTACGCCGGCGCGATGAACCCCAACAGCGCCTACGCCGCCAGCTGACCGCGACCGTCCCCGCCCAACCACTTCGTTGAAAGGACCTCCCATGAGAGACTTCACCAAGCGGCGGGCCGTCATCGGCCTCGCCGTCGTCGTCACCGTCATGATGCTCGCCGCCTGCAACGACAGTTCCGGCGCCAGTACCGGCGACACCCTGGAACACGCCCAGCAGAAGAGCGCCACCACCCAGCTCGTCCAGAACCAGCCGCTGCCACAGATCGTGCGGTCCCAGATGAGGCAGAACCTCATCGAGATCGAGCTGGCACAGGCGACCGGTGTGGCGACCACGACGTTCGAGTTCAACCAGGGCGTCATCGACCCCATCGACAGCTGCCCGAGCATCGGCGTGCCGATCGCCAACACGACGTCGCTGTCCAACCCGCTCCAGACGGAGATCCACGACGGCCAGTACAACGGCGGCAACACGACCATCGGCCAGATGGACCCCAACGGCGTCTACTCGCCTGCGTCGTCCTCCGGCACCTACATCATGTGCATCGGAGCCGACGGCGTCCCATACGTCGACTACTGGGAGGGCTTCGTGAAGGCCGTCTTCGCTCCGGCGAAGTGGGACTACGTCCACCACAAGATCGAGATCGTCGGCCCGGCCAGCTTCAAGTTCAGCAAGAAGCTCACCGGCCCGATCACGGCGCCACCCGCGCCGGCTCCCGCGGCCTCGCCCAACAAGTGACCGCCACCGGCTTTGGCCGGCAACCGCGCTGAGCGGCACTCAGCATCCGCTGGATAACACCGGCAACCCCGCCAGCGGGTGGATCTCAGGACTTCGGTTATTTCCGATGTTCTGGGTTCCGCCCCTGGCGGTTTTATTTTGTGCCAAAAACGGTTGACTATCGGCCAATTATCAGGTATCATCTATCAAGTTATGAAAACCGCTATTCACCCAGAAGTATTCGAGACCAAGGTTCACTGCAATGGCTGTGGCACCGAGTTCGTGACGCATACCACCGTGCCGAGCATTACGGTTGATATTTGCTCCGAGTGCCACCCGTTCTACACGGGTAAGCAGAAGCTTATCGACACCGCTAACCGCGTGGCCAAGTTCGAAGCTCGTAGAGCCGCCAAGACCGCTCACGACGAGAAGAACGCCGCTGTGGTCAACAAGAAAGAAGACCCGAAACTGGCCAAAGTTCAGGCTGAGCTCGAGTCCGAAACTGTCGCCACCAAGCCAGAGGTCTAACCTATCGCGTAAAACCCGGAGCGTCCGCCAACCAGCGGCGCTCTTTTGCGTAAATTAATGTAGAATATAATATAGAGCCCAACCCATTATGGATCCCAGCGAACAAAAATTTCGAGATGAATACGAACAAATTACCGAGCGCATGACCGACTCGTCGCTTTTTGGTACCCAAGAAATGATCAAACTGGCCAAGCGTCAGAGTGAAATCAGACCGATCATCGACCTTTACGACACTCGCGCCAAGCTACGTACCGAGCTGGCCGACAGCCGCGAGCTGGTTAACGATCCCGAAATGGGCGAACTGGCGCGTGAGGAAATTCCGACCCTCGAAGAGCAACTGTCCGCCGCCGACGACAACCTGCGCCTGGCGTTGGTACCCAAAGACCCCGCCGACGCCAAAAACGCCATTATCGAAATCCGTGCCGGCGCCGGCGGCGACGAGGCTTCCCTCTTCGCCGACGAGCTGTTTCGCATGTACGCCCGTTACATTGAAACCCGCCCGGGTTGGAAAATTGAACTCATCAGCGAGTCGCCGTCCGACGTCGGCGGCTACAAAGAAGTCATCTTCGAAGTTAAGGGCGACGAAGCCTACGGTTGGCTCAAGTACGAGTCCGGCGTCCACCGCGTCCAGCGCATCCCCGCCACCGAATCCGGCGGCCGCATTCACACTTCCACCGTCACCGTCGCCGTTCTGCCCGAGGCCGAAGAAACCGACCTTGAGATCAACGAGTCCGACCTGCGCATCGACGTTTACCGTTCTTCCGGCAACGGCGGCCAATCCGTCAACACCACCGACTCGGCCGTGCGCATCACTTACCTGCCCACGGGTCTGGTTGTCACCTGCCAAGACGAGAAATCCCAACTCAAAAACAAGATCAAAGCCATGGGCGTCTTGCGCTCGCGCTTGCTCGCCATTAAACGTGAAGAAGAACAGCGCGCCGGCCGCGAAGCTCGCCTGTCCCAGATAGGCACCGGCGACCGCTCCGAGAAAATCCGCACCTACAACTTTCCTCAAGATAGAGTTACCGACCACCGCATCGGTCGCACCCAACACGGCCTGCCCGGCTATATGACCGGTCAGATCGGCGACATGCTCGAAGCCCTGCGCGACGCCGACCTCAAGCTAAAACTCGAACAGGCAGCAAACTAACGACATCATCATATGACATCATTGACATCAATACATGACATCACTTACAATATACCCATGAGCACAACCACCAACACTACTCAAATCACCCTCCGTCACGTCGATTCCGAGCTAAAAACAGCTATAGACGAACATGCGCGCGTTGCCGGTAAGAGCATCAACCAGTTCGTGCTAGATTTAATTGGAGTTTGCGTCGGCATCAAGCCTACCGAAAAGAAGCCGGATTGGCACAAATCTATCGGCGTTCTGCCGAAAGACGCCTTTAACGACGAAGCGCTGGCCGAACTGGAAGCCGTCGACGAGACGATGTGGCAATAAGCATGCGGATCGCTATTGACACCAACATCGTAACAGCCCTGATGCGTGGTCAGTTGGAAGCTAAATTTCCGCTTATCAAACTGCCTGACGAGCTTTACATACCCCTAACAGTCTTCGCTGAGGCGCGTTTCGGTATACTGACAGGCGGCAATCCCGATAAATATATGCCCGTCCTAGACGGTTTAATTAGCCGATCATCGGTTCATCTCGGTAGCGGTATAACCTTAGAAACCGCCAAAGTCTATGCCGAGTTACGCGCCTATCTCAAAAAGCACGGCACTCCGGTGTCCCCTAACGATCTATGGATTGCCGCCGAATGCGTTGAGCAGAACTTCGTGCTACTCACCCTCGACAGCGACTTCGACAAAATGCCACAGGTTAGGCGGCTTTCGATATGAGCGCGTTTCTTATAACCGGTCGGGGCGGCTCAGGCAAATCAACTATCGCCGCTGAGCTAGCTCGCCGAGGCTACAAAGCTCTCGACGGGGATAACATCCCCGGATTATCACGCTGGGAAGACACGGCAACTGGTCGGCCTGTCGAAGTAGATTTTCACGGCTTCGTCGATTATACAAAGGTCGCGTGGAATTGGGAATCCGAGGTGTTAAAGAAGGTTATTTCCGCCAATACACAAGACCAAGAGCCGTTTTTTCTTTGCGGCAGCGCTTCAAATCAGGCCAACTTATATGATGGGTTCGCGACTGTTTTCGTATTGGAGCTCGATTCTAAGACACACCGAGAACGGCTAAGTTTCCGCGATAGCGCCTACGGCAAAGACCTGAAAATGATGTCCGAACTCATCGACAAACACCAATCTCTCGTCAAAGAGCTGGCTCAAGCCGGGGCGATAGTCGTCAACGTCAACCAGTCATTGGAAAAGGCGGTCGACGATATTTTAGATCACGTCAATAAATCCGATACTCCCATCCAACCCAAACCTGCCACCTTTCGCGAGGCGCTCGACGCCGCTACAAAATTTCTGTCTTCGGTCGAAAACGCCGGCGGCCGGCTTGACGCCGAGTTGCTACTTGCCTACGTCCTCAAGCGCGACCGCGTCTGGCTCCGCGCCCACGACGACGAACTGCTGACCGATTTTCAGGCCGCCGACTTCGAGTACTTAGTGTCGCGCCGTTCTGAGCACGTGCCGATCGTTCACCTCACCGGTACCCGCGAGTTTTACGGGCTGGACTTCGCCATCACGCCCGAGGTTTTGACGCCGCGCGTCGAAACCGAGCAGATGGTCGAATGGGCGGTCGAAACCACGCCGCAAGGCGACCGGCTCATAGACGTCGGCACCGGCTCGGGCGCCATTGCCGTAGCCATTGCCGTCCACCGCCCGGATCTTAAAATCACCGCCACCGACATCTCCGAGACCGAGCTGGCGGTCGCCCGCGCCAACGCCAAAACCCACGGCATCGACCTCAACTTCCGCGTGGCCGACCTCTGGGAAGGCGCGGTTGACGTTGGAGCCGACAGCGACACCCCGGCCAAGTTCGACACCATCGTCACCAACCTGCCTTATCTGCAAAACGACGCCGACCTCATGCCGGAAGTCCGCCGCGAGCCGGCCGTCGCGCTGTTCGGCGGGCCGGACGGCCTCGACCTGTACCGCCGCTTCCTCGCCGATCTGCCTAAGCACCTCGCCTTCGGCGGCCATCTCTACACCGAGTGCGACCCCTGGCAACACGAATCGCTGATCACCGAAGCCGCTAAGGTCGGCCTGAAGCCGCTACGCCAAGGCTATTTCATTCTGGAGTTCGAGCTGTCACAATAAGTCCATACGCAAACTCTTTGCGAAAGGAATCAAACCCGAGAAACCCGGGCACTATACTTATACGAAATACCCAACTTAGTTTGAAACTTTGTTGGGTACTTTATATTGAGGTAGCCCCTTGGTTCGCGCCATCATCTTTACGGGTTGGGTTATGGGGACAGCCGGTTTCGAGTATCCATGACGACCAAAGGGTTTGCGTAAGTAGTTAAATTATGCCGATCCTAATAAAGTTACGCGAAATTAAGCCTTTCGCTGGCGCACGGCTTCGTAAAGCAACAGCGCGGCGCTGGTCGCCACGTTGAGCGAGTTCACTTGCCCGACCATCGGGATCAGCACTCGGGCGTCGGCGGCGGCCATTAGCTCTTTAGTCAAGCCCTCGTGCTCGGCGCCGACGGCTATGGCCACGCCACCGGTCAGATCGGCGTCGGTATAACTGAACTTAGCCTCCGGCGTGGCCGCGACCACGCGCAGACCGCGAATGCGCGCCCAGTCCAAAAACCGTTCGAGGTTGGTGGTCGCCACCGGCACGGTAAATACCGTGCCTTTACTGGCTCGAACAACGTTGGGGTTGCCCCAGTCGGCGCGCGGATCCACGGCCACCACCGCGTCGGCGCCGGCCGCGTCGGCGGTGCGCAACATGGCGCCCAAGTTGCCCGGCTTCTCAATGGCCTCGCAAACCAGCACCAGCGCGCCGCCGGGCAGCTCCAAAGCGTCCAAAGAGTCGCTCGGCGCGTCAACCACCGCCAGCCAGCCGTCCGGTCCCTCGCGGTAAGCTACTTTTTCAAAAACCTCGCGCGTCATCTCGGTCGTCAGTTCGGATCCTAACTTTTCAACCAGCCCAATCTGTGCCTCCGCGCGGTCGCCCATCAGCTCGCGGCACCAAAGCACCTCGCGCACCCGCGCGCCGCCCTCAAGCGCCACGCGTATCTCATCGTAACCCTCCACCAACGTCACGCCGGCGGCGGCCCGCTCCCGGCGCTTTCCGCGCAGGGCCACGAGCCGCTTAACTGTCGAGTTCTGGAGGCTACTTATCAGCATATTATCCTTTGCGAAGTTTAGTTCGCCGGGGCTTCCGTTAATGTGACATTGATAATCTTCTCTTTGCCGTCACGAACCACCGTCAATTTAACCGTGTCTCCCACATTGTACCGACCGATTAACGACTGGATACTAATGCTCTTGGTTACCTTATCATTATTGACCTTGGTAATAATGTCGTTGTTCTGCAAACCGGCTTTCTCGGCGGGACTGCCGGCAATTACCGACGGCAGAGCCTCGGTGCCGTTCAGCCAAGCGCCGTCGGTCGACTTCAGGTTGTAAGACAACGCGATGTCGGCGGTTACCGGAATATAGCGAATGCCAATGTACGGCCGGACAATCTTACCGGTTTTCTCCACGCTGGCGATCAAGTTGACAGTATCGCTCACCGGAATGGCGAAACCGATGCTCTGGGCGCTACTGGCCGTCGCCGTGTTCATGCCGACTAGTTGACCATCTAAGTTGACCAACGGACCGCCGGAGTTGCCTTCGTTAATGGCGGCGTCAGTCTGGATCAGGTTAGTAAGTTGCTCGGAACTGGTACTATCGGACGAAGATCCGGCGGTAATCGGCCGGCCGATGCCGGAAACAATGCCCTCGGTCACAGTGTTCTGCAGCTGACCCAGCGCGTTGCCGATAGCCACCACCTTCTGGCCGACCTGCAAATTAGCCGAGCTGCCAATGGCGATGGCCGGCAGATTCTTCGCGTCAACGCGGACGAAGGCGATGTCATTAAAGGTATCACGAGCCACCACGCGAGCGTTCTTCAAAGTCTCGCCGTCCGCTGTTTTCACCGTGTAAACAGCGTTGGTGTCGGCCACAACGTGGCGATTAGTCATAATGAGACCGTCCGAGCTAACAATAATGCCGGTCCCGGCGGTAGTCGCCGACTGCGGCCCAAAAAAGCCGGTAACCGTAGTTTCCGACGTTATGGACACCACACTCGGCGATACTTTCTTCGCCACATCGATGACCGCCGACGACTCCTGAACTATCATCTGCTTGTTGGCCGCCTTGATATTAGCCGGCACCAAATACTGGTTATACGCGTACGCGCCGGCCAAACCCGAAGCCAGACCGATCACCAAGGTAATAAACATTAACCGTCTAAGTTGGTCAAATGGTATCTTCATCGTCGATGGCTCGGGCTCCAAAGCAACCGTTTCGCCCGTTTCAACCGTTTCGACCGTTTCGCCCGTTTCGGCCGTTTCCATTTCTTCCATTAATTTTTCCCTCCATTCGTTTTAATACTAGTTTTACGGTTCGAGCTGAAAAATAGCTTAAGCGCTATCTGCTATCTACAATGTTCCTCGCCAGGGAGTCCAGGCGATAATTATCCAAATCAGGATAAGACCCACCAACAAATACTCGGTCAGGCGCGACTTGTTCAGCTGGCCTCGCCGTTGCGCCAAGTAGATACTGCCACAACAATACGCCACCGCCGACAGCACCAAAACCGGTTGCGGCACTATCAGATAATTACCGGGGACAATGTAGCTCACCAACCAAACCAAGAATATCCAAGACAGCTCGGCCAAAATAATGCCCCAGCTGGTCGCCAAAATGCCGGCCGACGGCTCGGATCGCTTGATCAACGCTTGCCAAACCGTAGTCGTGCCGGCCGCCCAAACCAGTATCATTACCAACACCGCCGGCGCGCGCCAAATGGCGGCTAGCAAAAAACAGGCCTCCAGCAAGGTAATCTGAACCACCAGCAACTTCAGCAAACCGCCGCGGCCGTCGTAGCGCCATTTGCTCTCAAACTGTCGCCAAATCAGGTACAAAACCGCCACCGCCACCTGCGACGCCAGCTTCGGTAACAAGGCGATAATCAGCGCCGCGGCGATACCCATAACTATTTGGGGCGACTTCGGCTTGAGCAATTTCCATGACGGCGTGTCGCGCGTCGGCCAGAGCTCGGCCAAAACCACAATCAAAATGGCCGCTATTTCATACTGCGGAGATGATTGGCCGCGCACTGACAGCCACCACACGGTCACGGTGATAGCGATGTTCACGCCTAAAGACAGGGCGAACTTAACCGGCGCGCTCAGGTTATCGATTGGTGTTGGTTGATGTGTAGTCACTACCGAGGATAATCCTTATCTGCGGGGTCTCAAGTGTCTGGGCGCCGGAAACGACCGGCGAGGCGGACGGACTAACAGTCGGCAGGGTCGCCTTCTGTGATATTACTCCGAACCTCGTTTCCAGATACTTAATAGTATAAGGCTTTTTTCCGTTAGTGTAATCATAAATTATAGTTTTCGAGCTGACCTTCGACGCGTTGACGGCCGGTAACACATTATAGTGAGCCAGTTTCAGGCTATTAACGACCGTGGCCGCCACGCCGGTCACGCCGGTGCCGTTTTGAACTTCAACCAAAGCGTTTTCATCGGTAATATAATGGTCGACAAAGATATTTTTAACGAAATCTTGAATGTCGGTATAGCTGAACAAGCCGGCTCGCGGCACTTCGATGGAGCCCGCGTTCAGCGAAGCCGGTCCGAAATCCAGATAATTATCGGCGTCGGTGTTTAACACTTTGTTAACGATTTTAGTAGTATCGACGTCTTTGGCGATCAATGCCAGCTTGTTGATCTCACTGATCTGCAAATCGGTTTTAACGTGGTCGCCGATGGCGCTGATCAACGACGCTATTTTAACCGGGTTGGTTAGCGTCGACAGTTGCAAAGCTTTCTGGCGCAAAGCCACGATCACCTCTTGTTGGCGGGTCGCGCGACCGAAGTCATCGCCGCAAGTGCCCTTACGGCAACGAGCGTACTTCAAGGCCAAGGCGCCGTTCATGTGGTATTGGCCGACATTTTGCGTGTAACCGCATGACTTATATTGATTGTTATCGCAGGGATATTCCGGGTCGCTCAGGTAACTTTTAACATTAATGTCCACGCCGCCGACGGCGTCCACCATCTGCTGAAAGCCGGAAAAGTCTAACTGAATGTAATAATGAATCGGCACGCCGATGACGTTTTCAACCACTTTCTCCGCCAGCAACGGCCCGCCGTCGGAGTTAGCTTCGTTAATTTTTCCGTAGGTATTGCTGTTGATCTTCACGTAAAGGTCGCGCGGAATAGACAGCATAGCCACGTCTTTGGTTTTCGGGTCGAGACTCAAAACCATGATGGTGTCGGACAAATCACTGCCGTCATGGTTGCCGCCACCGATACCGAGCAACAAAATGTTCACTCGACCGTCGCCCTCGCCCCTAAGCTTCGTGACGTCGGTCGAACCGGACAGCGCGAACGCCGTGCCGTTGGATTTCTGAATAATCTTACCCAAACTGGTAAAGGATATGAAACCCAACCAACCGCCGACGCTCAGTATTGAAACGAGTACGGTCATTAGCGCCCATCGGCGCCACCCCCAGTGCCTTGGGTTCCACATATTCTTCTTGACCTTGGCCGGCTTCGAACCGTCGGCGTCGGCGCCCCGCCCGGCTTTTTGGCGCTTGCGGTTCTTCTCGTAAACGAATATCGGCTCGTCGAGGTCGGCGAACGTGTCGACGGCAGCAGGCAAAACCACGTCTTTTGGCAAGTCGGAAACAACAGGCGCGGCGGCAGCCGCCGGCGCCGCCGCCGCGACATCGTTAACAATGTCGATCTTAGCCGGGCTGGAAACACGGGGTCTAACTTGGCGAACCGGTCCGTCAAGCTGACGGCGGCCGCGTTTAATTAAGTCGTCCATTGCTAAATATTATAGCATCCCAAAACTGAACGCGGACTGAAAGCTCTTGTGCAAAACTCTTGTGTCACGAGCGATACCACCTTATACTTCATGCTATATGACTCCGCAAGACAAAAACTTAGACCCAACCAACAACGTGGCCGAGGCTATGTTCGAGGCGCCCCAAGCTGGCCCGACCGCCGACTCGACCCTGAAAACAGGTACCGATATGCCGGACGCCGCGCTTGACGCCGAAGCTGAGGCCGTAGCCGATAAATCCGAGCGCCACCTTTGGCTAGAGGCCAAGTCCTTCCTGGGCGCCGCTTTGAGTTGGATTATTTTACCTTTAATCATCGTTTTACTCATTCACTCCTTTGTCTTTCAGCCCTACCACGTGGTCGGGTCAAGCATGGTGCCGACTCTCCAAGAGTCGAATTACCTGGTAGTGTCCAAGCTCGGCCAGACTCAAGCCGCTATCGCGCGCGCCTTTGGCAATAACTCGGCGGTTTACATCCCGGCTCGCGGTCAGATCGTAGTTTTTCATTTCCCCAAAGAACCGGATAAAGTGTTCGTTAAGCGGGTGGTCGGCCTTCCCGGAGACAGAGTCGTCATAAAAGACGGCAAGATCACTATCTTTAACAATGTTTACCCCAATGGCTTCAACCCCGACGTTTCTTACGAGCCGGCCAATGCCACCACCTACATCGATGTCGACACCATCGTAAATCCCGGAAATGTTTTCGTCGTCGGTGATAACCGCCTACCGGGTGAATCTTACGACTCGCGCGACTGGGGCCAACTGGGATCGAGCTACATTGTCGGACACGCCGTTTTGCGCCTATGGCCGTTAGACGAAGTTAAGGTGCTGCCATTCTAGCGGCGGGTGAAAACTCGGCTCCGGAGACAGAGCCTTTATCTCCCGAAATACA
>Ga0182021_10000567_pt1 | contig 40080 bp, 43 predicted proteins | sample 612E3MmetaG_FD_120493 | JGI IMG/M metagenome (GOLD analysis project Ga0182021, IMG submission 120493) | Permafrost microbial communities from Stordalen Mire, Sweden - 612E3M metaG (Illumina Assembly) | ecosystem: Environmental > Terrestrial > Soil > Wetlands > Permafrost | place: Sweden...
CCAGGTGCTCGGGCGGGCGGCGGGACGTGAAGGGCAGCGAGGGGTAGAACACGGGCTGGACCAGGGCAGTCGTGGCCGGTCCCAGACGCCAGGTGTGCCGCAGCGTGACCAGCGACACGGCGTCGCGGTGGGCGGCGAGCAGACCCACGGGGCCGGGCAGGTGGGGACCGGTCGGGCTGTCGATCCACCGCCGGGTCGCCCCGGTCACGACCGGGCTGATCTGCCCGGGGTCGCCCACCGCGACGATCTGCCCGGCGAACGCACCCAGGGCGCACAGGTCCCCGTAGGTGCACTGCCATGCCTCGTCCACGAGCATCAGGTCGCAGCCCAGCGACTTGGGGTCGGCGTACAGCCAGCGGGCGGTCGTGGCGACCACCACTCCCCCGCCGGTCCCGGTGAACCGGGCTTGTCCGCGTGGGGCGACCGTGGCCGGGGACGGCACCTGCGGTACGGGGTGCTTGGCGGGCCACAGCAGCCGGGCGGGCACCCCCAGCCCGCCCAGGCGGCGCGCAATCTCGACGGCCTGGGCGCGGGTCTGGGCGGCCACCCCGACCCGCAGGCCAGCGCGCACCGACAGGGCCGCAGCCAGCAGCGCGACGAGCCGGGTCTTGCCAGCGCCCGGCGGGGACGGCACGACCACGGCGGGGTCGCCCGACCAGGCCGAGTGCAGCACGCCCGCCGTCACCGGGTCGTCCAAGATCGCCGCGCCCGCCCACCCCTTGCCCGGTCCGACCGGGCGCGGACGGGGCGGCGCGCACGGGGCGGGCGACGGGGCCGGGGGGGTCCTGACAGTGGGCAGCGTTCGCACAGTGGTGCTCCGATGACTCGTCCGGGCTGGTCAGGCTCGGTGCTGGTTGGGCGTGCTCGACGCTACCGGCGCCCACCCACGTCTGGGTCCGGCTCGGCGCCGGCCACGAGGACCTCGAGGGGCACATCGCGGCGGGTCGCCGTGGGCCGGGAGCCGGTGGTCAGCCAGGTGTGGGTGCGCACCAGCGAGCGGTAGGCGCGACGAGCGGCACGCTGACGGTGGACGTTGGCCCCGGCCGCGTGCAGACACACCGCCGCACCGGGCGGTGGGGCCTGCCCGGTGACGCCGGTCAACTCGATGAGCAGGTGCCCGCCCTCGACCCGCGCGCCCGCCACGGTGGCCGACAGCGGGGTGCCGGGGCTGGTCGGGGACCCGACCCACCCGCTGACCACCTCACCGGGCCGCAGCCGGGCGTCCAGCCGTGGCGTGGACAGCCATACCCGCCGGGACCGGTCCGGTGCGACCTGGGTCACGACCCCGGCGACCAGGTGCCCGGTGTGCACCGCACGCAGCCGGTACAGCGGGTCGGCGAGCAGCGCGGTGGCGAACAGGTCCGCCGCGTCGCAGCGGGCGCGCAGCCCCACAGCGGCGCGTCCCGGTGCGTCCGGGCGCCGCCAGTCCGCGCCCGTGGCGAAGTCGCGGGCCGTCAGCTCGAAGGACCACAGGTCGTCCTCCGCGAGAGTGGACAGCAGCGGCAGCGGGCCGCCGGTGGCGAGCCGCTGGTACAGGTCGAGCAGTCCGGTCACCGACTGGTCGGGCACGTCCAGCCACTTCCGCCAGGTCGCCGGGTCGGCCTCGGCCGCAGGTGCCCGGCCGCTGACCCACATCTGGCGGCACGCCCACGTGGTGTCCAGCACGGCCATCCCGCCAGGGAAGTCGGCCCGGTCGGCCCACCACGCGATGTGCGCGGCGGTCGCCGCATACAGGTCGCCGGGGCGAACCTGGGCGGCCAGGCGTGCCAGGTGCGTCAGGGTGCGGGGGTGCTCGCACACGAGGGTCGCCGGGGCAGGCGCGTCGATCGCCACCCCGACGGCGGCCAGAGCGGCGAGCCCGGCCGAGCCGGTCGCGGTGACGGGGGTCGTGCCGGGTGCGGCCACGGTCACGCTCACCTGGTCGGCGGTGACGGCGGTCCGCACCGCGACCGGGTGCTCGGCGGCGGTGAACGGCGCCGAGCACAGGCGCGGTTGCGGCTGGCCGCTGGTGGCGGCGCGCAGTCGGGCGCCCAGGTCGAACCACTCACTGCTCATCGTCGGTGCCTCGGTTCTCAGGTGCCGGTCGGGGACGCTCGGGTGCGGTCCACCCGTCGCGCAGGGCGGCGCCGACCAGGCCGGTGGGCGGCACGTGGCCGCTGGCAACAGCCACGGCAGCGGGCACGTCCAGGCCGGTGCCGAGCAGCACCGTGCTGGCGAGGGCGACCAGGTCGGCGGGCAGGGCGCGGCTCATGCGGCAGCCCTCGGCGGGATGTGGACGGTGGTCGCCCACGGTGGGGTGCGGGTCGGTGGGGCGACCGACACGATCGCGCAGACCAGCCTCGTGCGGGTCGGTGCCTGCGGCCACGGGGTGTCGCCGTCGGTCAGCACGATCGTCACGTCCGGGGTCGGGCGCAGCCGTTCGGCGGCGGCGATGCCGACCCGCATGTCGGTGCCGCCGCCGCCGACCAGGCGCACGCTGGTCACCGACCGGATCGGGGATGCCTGGGTCGTCGCCGCGTCGCAGGACAGCAGCATGACCCGATCGCGGGCGACCCCGGAGGTGTGCAGGACCCCGGTGACCTCGCTCATGGCGGCGTCCAGGTCGCCCTGACTCATCGAGCCGGACGTGTCCACGACGAGCGCGGCGCTCAGCAGCGGGGTGCGCATCGACGGCTTGATGAACGGGCCGGTCGGGCGCCGCGACGGGCGCACGTAGGAGTAGTCCCACCGGCCCGAGGCCACGGCCAGCGCGCGGCGCACGGAGGCTCCCAGGACCCGGCGCCACGAGACGGTCGGCGGGGCCAGCACACCAGCGGCCCAGCGCGGCAGCCCGGCAGGCAGCGACCCGCGGCCCTTGGCCGTGACGTGCTCCTGGACGGCCAGGGCGACCTTGCGACGCACCAGGTCGCCGTCCGCTGGTGCCAGACCGGCACCGGACCCGTCGGGCAGCGTGGTGCCCGCAGGCAGTTCGACCCGCAGCGACCCCGACCCCGACCCTGACCCGCAGCCCGGCCCGCCGTCGTCGGGCAGCGGAGCGGTGCCGGGGCGCACCAGGCTCGCGTAGTACGCCTCGGCCAGGTCCCCCGGCGCGCAGCCCAACGCCTCGGGCGTGACCGGGCTGGACGGCAGGACGATCCCGGCGGCGAGCAGGTCGTCGTTGATCTCGGCGTCCCCGGCCAGGTTCCACGCCAGCCGGTCAACCGGCGCCGCCAGGGCGCCCGCCCGGGCCGAGTGCTCGCGCAGCAGGTGGCCGACCTCGTGCACGAGCACCCCGGCCGCCTCCACCGGCAGCCACGCACCGGGGCCGAGCAGGCAGGCCGGGTCCAGGTACAGCCGCCAGTGCTCATCGACGGCGAAGGTCCCCAGGCCCGGAGCAGCCAGCGGGGCAGCGGCGAACAGGGCGTGCATGAAGTACGGCGCGACCTCGGCGGCCACCAGCCGCACGGTGCGGAACGCCTCGTGCTCGGCGGGGTCGAGGGGGCGGGCCTGCGCGCTCACGACGCGACCTCGATCAGCCCGGCGGCGGCCAGGACCGGCGCGAACGTGGTCCGCACAGCGGCGGGCACCCGCGCCGACGCGGGGCGGCAACGACCCAGCGGGCGGGCGGCAGCAGCGGCCACGTCCGGGGCTCCCGCCCGGGCCGCAGCCAGCAGCGGACCCCACGCCTGCCGCCACGCCTCGGCGGTGCCCGTCGAGGCAGCCCAGCCCACGACCCCAGCCAGGACCGCCCACACCCGGTCGGGGCGGGCCGTCCAGTCCATCACGGACGGGTCGACGACCACGGCGTACGGGTCGGGCAGATCGGCCTGAGCGCACCAGGTCAAGAACTCCACGCCCGAGCCCTCCCCCACCAGGCCGAAGGTCAGCGCCTGACGGGCGGCGGGGTCGTCGTCGCGCACATGCGCGAGCGCGGCGGCCAGCATGGCCCAGGTCCGCCGCGACGGCCAGGCACCGCCGGTCTGGGCTGCGGTGCGCGGGAAGACGTGCAGCAGATCCGGGCGGTGGCGGATGAACCCGGTGACGCTCGCCTTGACGGCCTCGACCCGCACCGGGTCGGCGGCCACCGCACGCGAGGCCGGGGGCACCCACCCGGAGGTCATGCCGTCCAGCCACTCGTCCACGGTGGGGCTGAACGGCAGGTGGCAGAACCGGTTGGCCAGCGGTGGGGACAGTTCCCACCCGTCCGCAGCACGGTCGGGCGGGTTGCCACCAGCCAGCACCTTCACCCCAACCGGCAGCGTGAGGTCACCGACCTGACGGTCCAGGGCCACCCCGAGCATGACGGCCTGCACGGCAGGCGGGCAGTTCAGCAACTCGTCCAAGAACAGGTAGCCGACCCCGGCGGTGGCGAGCCGCTGAGCCCAGGCGGGCGGGCTGAACACCACCCCATCCCCGGTCTGCATCGGCAGCCCCGCGATGTCCGAGGGCTCACGCGAGCCACCCAGGACGACCTCGCACGGCACGTCCTGGGCGACGGCCAGCCCACGAACCAGGGAGGACTTGCCGACCCCGGGGTCGGACAGCAGCAGCACGGGCACGTTGGCACGACCGGCGGCGTCGATCACGGTTGCAGAGGTAGCGAGGTCACTCACGAGGGGCTCCCGAAGGGTGAACGGGCTGGTCAAGCCCGGTACTGGTTGGGTCGCCTGCGACGTTTCCAGCCCACGCCCACACCCCAGCACCCCACGCCTACCGCCCCGGCGGCCCCACGTGCCCCCGCCCTCGAGCTGCTCCACGCGCTCCACGACCGGCGCCGGCGCGGGGCGGACCTCGATCCCGATCGCGAGCTCGGCCGGGCGGCGCCGAGCTGCATATGCCAGACGGGCAGCCTCGCCAGGTGGCCTGGCGGTGCTGCCCGTGGGGTGGCTGGTGGGGTGCCTGCGTCAGGAGGCCGCGTCCGGGTTGGCGATCGCCAGCAGGACGTCTGCGTGGCATGGCACGCGGTGCCCAGCCGCGTCGGCCAGAGGGCACCAACAGGCAAGGTCGCGGCCGGCGAGCTCGGCGCGGATCGTGGCGACGTCGTAGCCGATGACGTTCGGGTGGTTCTCGATCTGCCATCGGTATGCACGAACGGCGTGCGCGATGGCTGCGTCGTGGGATGGGAGCCCGGTCCAGAGCTCCTGGTCGCGCAGGTAGATCGTGCGGTCGACCACCCTGAACGGGTTTCCCCACTTCGTGGGCCTCGCGACGACCACCGCGCATGGGTGCTCGGCACGCCACGGGCGCTGTCGGCTCATCTGCACGCGCGCCGGCATCGCTGCACCAGCTGCGGACGGTGGCGCCGTTGAGCGAACCTGGACCTCGGGTCCCACCCGACGGGCCGGCTGCATCAGGCGCCGTCAGCAGGACTGACCTGGATCTGGCGGGTCGTGCCGTGTCCGACCGAGGTGATGGACAGGGCGGGCGTCGCCCGCGAGGTGGCGCTGGGCTCGTCGAGCTCGGCGAGTAGGTCCAGCACGTCCTGGGTGGCCGTGGCGGCGGCGCATCGCAGGACGCCGCCGGCCTGGGCGACGCCGAGGGCTTCGTAGGCCAGTCGGGTTGCGCGCTCGACCTGGTAGGCGGCCTCTTGGTGTGCCTGGGCTGCGCGCTGCAGCTCGCCCTGGCTCAGGCCGAGCTGCACCACCCGCACCGGTGCGAGCCGGCCGCGGCCCTGGTTCCGGGTGGCGACCGCCTGGCACAGCGTCCACAGGGCCTGATGCTCAGGGCCGGCGAAGGGGAAGCGGTCGCGCTCCGCGCAGCGGCCGAGGGTCGGATCTGGCCCCACCATCAGCAGGTGGGCGGGCGGGGCAAACATGCGCTCACCATCCAGGAAGGCCCAGGCCACGAGCGTGGCGGGCGCGACGAAGATGACAAGCCCGAAGCCGAGCAACAGGTGCACGAGCAGCGGGATGACGAGCAGGATGGTGAGGCTGATCGCGATCCGGCGGGCGATCGTCTGCCGATGCTTCGCCAGCTCGTCGGCGCGGGCGGGGTCGTACACGTAGTACGTCTTCGCCGGTCGACCGGCCTCGTCCTGGCCGAGCTGGTGCCTGACGATCGGCAGGTGTCTGGTGTTCACGTCAGCGGTCTCCTAGTAGACGGGTCTGAGAGCGGCGAGCTTGTCCGGCCGGTAACCGCCCCAGTGATCAGCGCCGACGACAACGACGGGCGCCCGCAGGTAGCCGAGGGCCTCGAGACGGTCGGCCGCCTTCGGGTCGGTGCTCACGTCGACGACCGTGTGGGCGATCTGGTACCTGTTGAGGGCACGCAAGGTCGCGTGGCACTGGACGCAGCCGGGGGACATGAACACCGTGACCGGGTGTGGTCCGGCCAGGCCGGTGGTGGCCTGCGTGCTGGCCTTGAGGTGGTTGGACATGGTCGGCTCCTGTGTCAGACCAGCAGCGCGGCGCGACGGGCGGGCACGCCGGCGGCCAGTAGGTGGGCGCGGTACTGGGCGGCGGCCGAGCGGCGTCGGACCGCGGTGCTGGCCGTCCAGCCGCACGAGCAGCCGGCGGTGACAAGCAGGCTGGGGTAGCGGTGGGCGGCTCTGCTCGAACGGACCATGCGCGGGCGGTGCGTCATTGGCGTGCTCCCCTTCGTCGGGTCGGGCCGCGGCGACGTCGCGGCGATCAGTGCGTGCGGGCCGAGGCCCTCGAGGCGCAGGGCACGGGCCACCTCGAGCAAGCTGCGGGCGACCGCTGAGTGGTGCTGGCACAGGGCCCGCAGTCGGGGGGCCTGGTCGCCGGATGCCGCGGAAGCGGCGGCGCGGTAGTGGTCCGAGGCCCTGGCGAACAGGACGGCCTTGCGGGCGACCGCCGATACCTGGACCGACGGGTCGCAGGCCAAGCGGGCCAGCGTCTGTGGGTCGACGGGCATCGTGTCCAGCACACCGGGCAACGCCAGGACGACGCCGACGGACTCGACTGCCACCGTGCTCATCTGGGGCCTCCTCGCTGGTGACTTACCAACAGAAAGGCGCCCGCGAGGCGATCTGTGACATCTGAGCTGGGCTCGGTGCGGCCGGGTTTAACGACTGCGTCCCGGACCTGGGCAGGTCCGGGACGCAGAGAGCCGCCCGTGGAGCCGGACCGCGACGGGGACCAACCCGTCACAGCTCCCCGACCCCCGGGCGGCGGACACCCACCAACCAGTGAGGTGCCCGAGGCGAGTAAGCAGCCCTGCGGTCGAGTGTAGGGGGAAGGTCTGACGTCGGGCGAGGCCTCGTGGGTCGACGCCGGGCGTGCCGGTCAGGGCACGAGCAGCAGGCTGGGTGCGCCCAGCTGCTCGCCGAGCCAGGCCCTGCTGGCCGGCCACGGAAGGACCAGCTCGTGCCCGTCCATCACCTCTACTGCCTGCCACGCCACTTCCGGGTCGCACTCGTCGACCAGCAGGTAGACCCGGGGGCGCGAAGGCAGATCGGCAGGCAGCAGAGCGGCCACCTGGCCGCTCACCAGGAGCGCGGACGCCGACACCCATGCGGTACGGACCGCGTCGATTCCGACCCACCGCACACCGGCGATCGGTGGGCGCCAGTCCAGACCGATCGCCGTGGGCGGGCCGTCGTACCGATCAGGGCGCGACCAGGCGAACGGGGCGCCGGCGTAGCCGGGCAGCCGGTAGCACGCTGCCGCCAAGATCGCGGTCAGCAGCTCGCGCGCATGGTCGCCGGACCAGGTCGGGGCCGGCGCGCACATCTGCTCCGCGGCCTGGGCGGCCTTGATGACCTCGAGCGGAGCCAGGTTCAGGACCGGGCGGTAGGCGTAGGCCCCGACCGGCACCGACCGGTCGACCGGACGGTTGCGGCCGGTGCGGCCCAGCGCGGTTGCGGCCGCCGCGTTCGCGGTCAGCAGCAGCCGGCCCACGGCCGTGCCGATGACGGTCTCGACCACACCCGCCGCGTCACGCTGGTCCAGGGGGATCTCGACGAGACCCCAGCGCAGGGCCGCTGTGACCAGCAGATCGACGTGGTCGGCGTGCAGCACGTGCGGGGAGGGGACGGGCATCGCAACCTCATCGGGTCGTGGTCGGCGCACCGCGCTGATCGAGCGCGGCACCGCCACACCACCACCGCTCGCTCCGTGACGTCCACCTCGTGTGGGTCGGACGCTCAACGCAACCAGCGCACCCCGAGCAGCGTCGAGATCTCGAAGAGCACCTGGTAGGCCACGTACAGGCCGAGCAGCACGGCGAGCCCGAGCTCGCGGGCCGATCCCGTCTCTCCCAGCAGCGGCATGCGGAAGTAGCCGTTGTCCTGCCAGACCATCCCGACCCCGGGGATCGTGCGCAGCCCGGACGGCGGGGCGGGGTTCCACGGCCACAGCCAGGGCACTCCTTCGACCGTCAGCCCGTCGCCGAGGATGTGCACCAGGGCGCCCAAGGCCACGACCTGCGGCAACCACGGCCAGTGGTAGCTCGACTGCCAGGTCAGCCACCCGGCTGTGCCCAGCGCCACGATCCACGGACCGAGGGTCGACCCCAGGACCCGGCCGCGGACCAGCTCGAGGGCCTTCAGGGCCAGCGCGACCAAGATCACGGCGTAGATGCCGGCGGCCGCCGGCACGGGTCGGCCCCAGAGTGTGGTCGTCGGTGCGTGGCACGCCGCCCATGCCAGCGCGGTGAACGCCGCGATGCCGATCACGCCGTGCGTGCCGTGCCGATGCCCGCCGGACGCTGCTGCGACCGCCTGCGCCAGCGGGCGGCTGACCCCGGGCAGTGAGTGGGCGATCGTTCCCTGCGCGGTGTCCAGGTCGGGCTGCAGCGCCGCGCCGGCGGCCAGGACTGCTCCGGACAGTGCGATCACTGGCGTCGCCTGGCTCCAGCCGAGCGCTGTCACCGAGGTCGAGGTCAGGGCGAGCCAGGCCGCGGCCCCGCTCAGTGCGTGGGTGTGGCCGAGCACGGGGGCTCCTGTGGGGAGTCGGACAAGGGCTGACCGGGGTGGGCCGGGGAGGGGCTCGGGTACTGGTCCCACACTCGTTCCTCGAGCAGGCGCCCCGCCGTCTTCTTTCCGACCCGGGTCATCACGACGCCGTCGGGCAGAACCGTGGCCCGCCCCGACCCGCCGGGGGGTGGGGCCCATTCGCCCCACTGCTTGAACAAGAAGGCGACGCCGCCGGTCGTGGCATCGTCGCGAAGGTCGCTCACCCACCGCGGGTTCATCGGGCGGGCCGCCGGCCCGGACTCGCCGCCGACGATCAACCAGTCCAGGCCGGCGCGGCGAGCGCACGAGCAGGCGCGCGTCGAATGGTCGGGGTGCTGCGGACAGGTCTCGTGCCGGCCGGTCAGGCGGATGGGGCCGAGCAGCGGCTCGGCCGAGACGAACCGGACGGCGGCGGGGGTGGCCAGCAGGTTGGGCACCCGGATGTCGGCCCACTGCTGGTTCTCCGCGGACACCCCGATCCAGACGTTGGGCAGCGGGAGCACCGGCACGGGGGTGCCAGGCAGGGGCGCCGGGAGTCTCAGCTGGTCGACAGCCTCGAGGACCATCGCCTCGAAGGTGGGGTCGGACAGCAGAGCTCGCAGACGGGCATGCCGCTTGGTCAGGACCTGGAACGTGTGGCGTGGGGCGCAGGCCATGACCGCCCACACCTGGGCGATGAACCGGTCCTCGATCTGGTTGTGGAACAGGTCGCTGGTCGAGTTCACGAAGACCCGGCGCGGGCGCGTCCAGCGCAGCGGGATCACCAGCCGTTCAGGGCGCAACGTGACTGTGAAGCCCTGCGGGTACGCCGGGGTCCCGGCGAACCGGTGGGCGATGCTCGCGGCGTAGCAGTTGTCGCACCCGGGTGAGACCTTCGTGCAGCCCGTCACCGGGTTCCATGTCGCGTCGGTCCACTCGATGCCTGACCTGTCCCCCATCACGCGGCCCGGCGGGTCGCGGTGTCGGTCCGGGCCGCGTACAGCCGGCCCAGCAGCTCAAGCAGGCGGTCCTCCTGGTCCAGGGTGCGAGCCCAGGGCAGCACGGCCCGAACCTGGGCGGCCAGCTCGACCAGCCTGGCCGGGCCAACCTCGGACAGGCAGACCGCGGACAGGCCCTCGAGCACGCCGGACACCTCGACCTCGCCCATCACAGCACCCCTCGGCCAGGGACCAGCACGGAGGGGTCGGCCTCGACGGAGGCCGACCCGACGGACAGGTGCCTTGCCTCCAGGCCGGCGCACCTGGTGCAGACCGGACCGCCACCGTCCTGCGGAGCCCAGCCGCACCCACCCAGACAGGCGAGATCTTCGGTGCACCCGCACGTGCGGCACCGCGGCTCACGCCGGTCGAGGACCTCGACCCACTGCACCGCCACCGCCGCGACCTGAACGAGCTCACCGCGCAAGCGGGACGGGTCGGCGCTGGACAGCGCCTCGAACAGCTCCTCGAGCAGCACGTGCGCGAACGTGGCCCGACCGTCAGCGGCCGCGCGATCGGTAGCTGCGATGGCCGCGCCGGCCAGATCCGCCGCCGCGACGGACCCGGCGGACCCGGTCACCAGGTCGAGCAGCGGGCAGGTCTCAGGCCCGGTGCCGTCGGCGAGGGCCGACTGGTCACCATGCAGCTCGAACAGGCGCAGACACTCGACGGCCACGTCCTCCAGGACCGTGGCGGTGTACGGACTGGGCTTCATCGAGTTCTCTCCCTCATGTGCGGGCCGCGACGAGCAGGCAGGCGGGGTGCGCGAACTGGCTGCACCGCTGAGACCGGCATGTAGACCTCGATCGGTGAACCGTCGTGACGACGCCCCTGCAGTCGCAGCGTGTGACCATCGCGCAGCGCGACGGCTCGCTCGAGTGCCAGGGGCAGCGGGCACGGCACACCGAGACAGGTGTGGTCGGTGGTGCCGATCCACCTGCCGGCGAAGTCCGACGTCCAGTCCCAGCTCACAGGAACTTCACCAGGAAGCGTGCGAGCTCAGTGCGACGCGACCGGCAAGCCGGCGCGAGTTGGCTCGTGGTCAGTGACATCAAGGCCTCCCGGGGTGATCCATGAGCAGAAGGTGCTCAAGCGGACCGATCTGTGACCGGGTGCAGGTGGGCGGCGGAGCGGTGTGGGTGGAGGAAGACGAGCCCTCGTTGCGAGTCCGGGGCGCCGGCGACGACCCGGTCACCAGGGCGCAGCTCATCCGAGCGTTCAGGCGACTGGCCCAGGTCTAGATGCGGCCCGCCGCGCTACCCCGCGAGGCATACGTGCCCGAGTCACCCGCCGACTGCAGCAGTTGACGATGCCCCGTCCGCGCAGGGGGCCGGCGGGCGGGGCATCGACGCAGAACGCTACCCGGATGCGCTGACACGCACTTGAGGTTCCCCGCCCCAAAGGTCGGCGGCCTGACCTGCGGACGGTCCGAAGCGACGCAAGCGCTCGACGAGCCACCGACGCGGCCTTCTGGCAGATCAGGACCTCGCGGCGGACGCTCCGAGCATGTCTCTGCCCCACCTGACAGCGATGATCCCCGCGACGATGCAGATCACCGCATCGACCACCACGCCGACCTGGTCGCCGACGCGGACCGGCGCCACGAAGACCCCGATCACGGCGACCACAAGGGCACAGCCGGCGACGGTTGTGCCGCCGAGAATCGCGTGGGCGCATGCCCGCGTCGCCGTCCGGGACAGGTCCTTGCCGCGTGACCGCAGGATCCAGACGACCACGAGCTGCGGGGCAGCGAACGACACCACCATGAACACCAGGGCGAGCACGATGAAGGACGGCATGTCAGGCCTCTCGATCAGTAGGTCGGCGAAAAGGTCCAGGCGAGGTGATCACGCGACGTGCTGCCCGCGCTGCTGCCAGCTGCGGGCCCGGTGGTGGTGGTGGCGGGTCCACTGAGGGTCCTTCTCCGCCCCGTTGACCCAGGCCGTGCCGGCGGCGATGCCCGTGTACCGGTCGACCTCGGCCCACGCCCGGCACCTGCCGTCCGTGAGCAGCGGGCAACCCTGGCACACCGCGATCAGAGGGGCGGCGGCATCGGCTGCCACGTCTTTGGTGGTGGCGTGCGCCCAGGTCGCTTCTAGGGCGTTCCACGTCCCGCGCTCGTCGGCGCAGTTCCCGCCGACAAGGGCGTAGGCGGCCTCCTGTGCGAGCATCTCGCGCTCCCCGCGGCGCAGTGTTGCCGTCCTCATCACAGCTCCTGGTCGGCCTCGCGGTTGCGACGCGCCCGGGTGAGCACGATCGCCGCGAGGCCGACGCCGAGGCCGATCAGCACGGCCAGCCGGGGCAAGTCCAGGCCGGCGCCGGCGGCGCCCGGCAGATGCCACAGGGGGCGGGCCTGCGCGGAGACGAGTACGTGGTTGTGAACGAGCCACACGGTGGCCTTGGTCCACAGCAGCACGGGGACTCCGAGCGTGACCGCGAAGATCGCGAGCCAGGTCAGGATCTCCTTCTCGGACTCCGAGACGGAGCTCTCGGTAGGGCGGTAGGTGGTCACTGGTCCTCCAGGGGTCGGCGCACCGAGATGTCGGTGTCGATGGGCAAAGACAGGGAGCCGCACTCGTCCGCGTCGCCGCGCCAGGACACCGCGACCGCGCCGGGCTCGAGCGGGTCGTCGACGGGGGCCTCGTCGACGACGACCCACAGTCCCGACCCCGAGTCAGCCTCGATCAGATCGCCGACACCCAGGCTTAACGGAGAGCACGCGGTCGGTTCGCTGTACCCGTCGTAGTCGTCGTAGGCGACGGCGGTGCCCCACTCGCGTGACCCGGCGTCGTCGACGACGTCGGGCAGTGCGTCGGACCAGGGCAGTTCCAGCCGAGGGCGGGGCGGGATCTTGTCGCCGAGCAGACCCAGGGACGCGAGCGGAGAGGACAGCTCACGGCCGTCGAGACCGGCCAGGAGCGTCCGCTGCAGGGGATCCAGGTCGGGCCGGTCGGTGGCCAGCACCCACTCGGCGAGTGCGTAGTCACGAAAGACCGGATCCTCCTCGCGGCTCTTGTCGTCTTCCGGCGGGACGATCAGCAGGCGCGGGTGCAGCGTCTGAGTGGGCCGCAGACGAGCGAGGAGCTGATGCTCATCGCTGCCCGGGACCGTCTCGAAGGAGGGGAACCGGTAGGTCTGGATCTCGACCGGGTCGCCTGCGGCGTTGGTGCCCATCGCCCGGCCCGGAACGAGCCGGGGCAGCGAGACGCCGGTGAATGCGTTCTCCCACATCATCATGGCGCCCTGCGGCGACAGCCGGCCGTGAGAGACGCGCATCCGGAGGTTGTCCCGCGCCTCCCCACTCAGGAACTCCGCGTCGGGGCGTTGGGTCGACAGCACCAGGTGGATCCGGGCAGTACGAGCCTTGCGAGCCAGCGACTGGACCTCCGCCAACGACGGGGGCTTGGACGCGCCGCCCTTGGGCTTCACGGTCGGGTACCACTCGAGCAGTCCGGACCGGAACTCAGCGAACTCGTCGAGCACGACGAGCAGCGGCTCGAAGTCGGTGTTCCTTGCCTCGCCGCGCTCGATGAGCCGGTAGCGGTGCTCCATGAGTTCCCACACCCGGTGCACCAAGGCCACCTGGTCCGGGATCGAACCGGCCACGACCTGCACGTTGGGCCAGTCGCGGAACCCCAGGAACTCGACTCGCTTCGCGTCGAGGATCCACACCGGCCACTCGAACAACGAGGTGAACTGACCAACGACGCCGCCGATCGTCGACGTCTTGCCAGACCCGGTGGTGCCGGTGAGCATCAGGTGCGGCACGACCGCAGGAGACCAGACGACCTCCTCGCCGTCCTCGTCGATCCCCAGCGGGATCCGCACGTCCCGGTAGTGGGCCAACAGGTCCTCGGCCACACCGCGCGGCCGGGTCGGCACCCAGATGCTGGGCGGCAGGCTCGGGCGCCGCTCCAGGCGGACGGTGTCCCTCTCCAGATCCCACACGGCCCGCCACCGGCCCGGATGAGTCGTGGAGAACACCCGCTCGACCCGCGCCCGGTACCCCGATGCGGCGAGCCTGGTGCCGGCACGGTGGCCGACGGTGATCGACTGCAGGTCGCCATCAGCCGCCAGCTCGACGGACTGCAGGCGCACCGACGGACCGATCAGCTCGCGCATCACACGTTCGGCCCGGCTCACCTGGAAGGTTCGCTCGACCCGCTCCACCCGATCACCGGTCATCTGCAGGTAGATCCGAGAGCGCAGCTTGTCGTGGCGGAGCACCTGGTAATTGACGAGCAGACGGTCCGTGATCGCGTCGAGCACCGCCGCCAGCCACTGATCGTCGCTCGACGGGGCCTGCGGGGCGTACCGCAGGGTGATCTTCTTCGGAACACCGGGCCACCCCTTGGTCCACCCACCGACCACGACCGCGACCCGGGTGGGCCGGCTGAGCCCCAACAGCTGAGCCAGGTCCTCCACCAGCCGGTCGTGGACCAGTGCGCGCCGATCACGACGCACCCCGGACACGAAGGCCGCGGCCCCGAGGCCGACCCCACCGGCGAGCACGCCGACATCCAGACCGGGGTACCCGGCCAGGTTGGCCAGGCCCGCACCAGCCACGCCCAGGCCGCTGACCACCACCCCATCACGCAGGTGGGTACCCGCTCGTGGAGCCAACGCCTGCGGGGCCGCCGTGCGCCCAGGAGCGATCGTGCGCGCCATCCCAGTCCTCTTCCCTCGGTGATCGTCACCAAGGAAGGTGCAGGACGCCCCGATCTGTGACCGGACCGCCGGGGCGCGGATGGGGACCGGAGGCGCCCGGTCGCGCGAACCAAGACGGCAGCAAGACACCGTGTTAGGGGGCTGTTAGGGGTCTCTTAGCGTCACGTCAGCCGCTAGTACGCGGCCGTGCAGCGCCGCGCTGGCCCAGGGCTAGTGGGGTCCGAACGGCGAGAGAGCTCACACTCCGTGCTGCAGTGCGAGTCACGTAGTCGTCAAGCATCGGGTGGTCGACCAGCCACTGACAGAACAGTCGCCGCATGTCTTGCCCTACCTGCGCGCTTGTTTGCGCCCCCTAGGCTCGTCCGCGCCGGGTCGCTTGCGGGAGGAGCGGACGAGACTACGGACCGCCACCGCTATCAACGGCCCGGAATCTTCTTCTTCTTCTTCCCCCACCACCACGACGACGTGGTCGGAGCCGTAACCGCGCGAACGGATACGGCTCCGGTGACGGCCCCTGATGCAACCTGTCAGAAGCGAAGGCGCCGCCATGCACGAGTCTATTTCGGCGGGCCAGGATCGACTAGCCCCCGCGGTGCCGCTCGACGTGGACATCGAGTGTTCGCCGGCGTCGACGACGCGGCCCGACCATCCGGAGCTGGGAAGGGGAACCGCGAACGCGTTGTAGGGCACAGGGCTCGGGCAGAGCCACCCTCCAGTTCGGTTGGCGATCACGAACCCACCCCGGACGGATCGAAGGAGTACCGCTGAAACGCCCATCGCCGCTTGGCGAACTCGGACTCGACGAGCCTGCGGTCGTTGTAGGTCCCGCCGGGCCTCGCCAGGGATGCCTCGAGGACGGCGATGTCCTGCAGCAGCTCCGCTCGTTCGTGCTTGTACGCCTCTCGACACGCGCGCGAGCAGAAGTACCCGGGCCGGCCGAGCCCCGGCCACCCGATGTCACGCCCAGTGGTACATCTCGGGTTGAGGCATGGCTGAGTGACAGGCGCTGGCGACGCCCGGGTCAGACGGGCTGCCGCTGTCTCTACGCACTGGTCAGCCGCGGGCAACAGCCGGTGGATGCGAGGGTGCACGGCCCCACCCTCTTCCTCCTGGATCCGGATGTGGTGGAACTAGATCTTGGAGTCTGGGAGATTCCTTCTGCGGGTGTCGACGACGAGGCCCGGCGGGAACCGTTCACGACCGCGCTCGACCGGGACGGCAAGGGGCACCTGAGCTGAACTCAGGCCAGGTGGCTCCCCACCTGGGCGAGCTGATCGGCGCGGACCGGCTGGCGGGCCACAGCGGCGAGACGGGCCGCGCGCGACGCCCCACAGCTGAGTGCGTGCTCGATGGTCCGCCGGGGCACCGGTCCGCCGTTGCCGGCGTCGAGGCGCCGGATGACCTCGATCGCGGACCGGTCGGGGTCGGAGTCGGACTGGTCGACCAGGTGCAGACCGGTCAGGTCAGCGGACCGCGGAGCCGGCTGGAGCGGACCGGCCTGTCGCGGGGGCGCCGGGCGGACCGGTGCTTCTGGGCTGGGCCGGGGCGTCGTGGCCGGTCGAGCAGCGTCAGGTCGAGGGTCCGGCGCCGGACCGCGCGCCGGACCAGGCTGCGTCGAGCGGCTTCCGGTCCGGCCCCGCCCGTCGGCTGCGGACTGGTCGGACCGGCCACGACGAGACATCGACGCCAGGACCTCGATGCCGAGCGCCAGCGCGACCGGCGGCCAGGCCGCGACAGCCCGGGCGGTCCAGGTGGGCTGGGCCGAGGCCACGTTCGATGCCAGCGAGGCGGCCAGGCCCAGACCGAGCATGAGCCAGGTCAGCACGGTGGGCCGGCGTCTGGCCCGGGAGTCCGCGAGGATGACCGCGGCGGCAGCAGCGACGGCGCCGTCGATGCTCAGCGGTAGCAGCCAGGCGGTCAGCTCGGGTTCGCCGGCCTCACGGGCAAGGTGCTGAACGTGGGTGAACGAGATCACCGCGGCGGTCGCCGCCACGATCGTGACTCCGGCTGCGGCAGGGAGTCGACCTGTCCGTGCTGTCGTCACATCCGCCTCCTGGATTCGGGCTTCTACCTGGACGAATGTGACAACGGAGGCTGATCTGTGACCGGGCGGGCAAGAGCAGACCTCTCTTGCCCGGATCCCGGTCTCAGGTGGGGCGGCCCGCTACGACCGAGGGTCGTCACCGGTCTCGGGGGTCAGGACCTCGACCCCGTTGACGCGAACGCGCCGGTACCGAAGGCCGGTCCGCTCGTCGACCGCTCCGCGGCTCGTCGTGCGCATCCGGGCCTGGCGCAGCTGCTGGCGAACCCTCGCTCCGCGGGCCGTGCGCGATCCGCGGGCCGCAGCTTGGCCGGCCGCGCGCGCACCAGCTCCGGAGGTGTTCGCGGTGACTGCCGTCGCCGCGGAACGCCCAGCAGCTCTCGCTCCGGCGGTCGCTGCGGCCTTGCCCGCGACCTTGGCGCCGGTGGTCGCCACCGTCTTCCCGGCTGCGGTCGCGGCTGCCGATCCGCCGCCGGTCGCTGCTGCTGCCGCCACCTGGACGACCGCGCCGGTCGCCTTGCCCAGCCGGCCCCGCAGCTGGGACGCCGCGGCGGACCCTGAACCTGGGCCGATCTGCGGCGGCCTGCCCCCAGGTCGCCCGGACCCCGCCGACCCTGGCCCCGAGGTCCCACCGCGACCACCGCCGTGCGGTGTGGACTGGATCGGGCCCACGTCCACCGGGGGTCGGCCCGGGGCGGACTTCGGGGCCAGCTTCGGCGGGTTGTGCGTGCCGCGCAGGGCCTTGATCATCCGGTGGGCGGAGTAGACCTGGTGCGCGGTGCTCGCGGCCTTCATCGCACCGGGCAGCAGGACCGGCTTGGGCACGGGGTTGTTGTGGGGGCCGAGCTTGGCCGCCAGGTCGGCGGCCTTGTGCCAGCCCTTGCGGACCTTCCACCACACCACGATCAGCACGATCACGCCGACCAGCAGCAAGAAGTTGATGACTCGCACTCTCATCGCCCATGGCAGCACGCTCGAGCTGGACATGACGGAGCTGATGACCTTCATCCACCCGACGACCACGACGGACATGACGGCAACCATCGAGACGCCCGTCATCGCGTTCGCCAAGGTCTTCATCAATACCCCCCGGCCGGGCCCGGGAAGGATCCCGATGGGCAGCTGCCACACCAGCTTGACGCCCTGGATGCCGGCGAACAGGACCGCCAGGACCAGACCGATGGAGACCGCCAGACCAAGCAACGTCAGCGAGCCCACGACCGGGTAGGGCTCGAAGACCGCGACCACCTTCGTCGCGTCGGGGCTGTCGGCGTAGGCCTTCAGACTTGCGTTGCACCCGCCGAGCGCATCTCGGGCACCGTCCTTGCCGACGTGGTCGGTGTAGGTCTGCTCGCACCCGGTCCCGTCGATGACCTGGCCGTAGTTCAGCACCTGGTGCGGCAGGCGGATCAGGGTGTCGACCATCTGACCGGTGAACCCGTTCACGTAGTCCGTGGTGTTCGACCCGTCCATGTTCGCCCCGTCGGTGGCCACCGCCGTGGCTACCTGCACGCCGGCGTCGCGGCCCGCCATGATCCAGCCGTTGCTCCCGGCGATCGTCGACAACGGGTTGACCATGACCCCTGTTGCCAGGGCTGCGACGAGCAGACCGAGCCCGAGCTCGGTGATCCCGCCGGCCCACCGACCGCGCAACCACCAGATGCCGACCACGAAGGCGAGCATGGTCAACATCAGCGGGCCGAGCCCGATCCGGTCGACGGCGTCCTGGGCAACGGCGGCCATCGGCTTGAGGGGGGCGATGATCCACTGCATCCACTCCAGCTTCAGCACCCACGCCATCAGCCAGATCAGGCCCGCGACGGTCGACTTGTAGAGCTCCCAGCCGACCTGCATGACCATCGAGAAGATGCCCTTGTAGGCGTCGAGCGGGTTGTACCGGTTGCCGGTGTTCAGATCCAGCGTGAACGCGGAGACGGGGACCCCGTGCGTGTCGGCCAGAGCATCCGGGCTCGTGGCACCGCCGCCGGACGCCGGGCCACCATCTGCGGCGAACGCCGCGGCGCCCGAGACCATGCCGCTGGTCGCGGAGGTCAGCACAGCCCCCCCGAGCGCATCGCCAACACCTGGATCGCGCTCACGCTGCCACGACCGACCCGTCGCTGGCCGTCGGGGTAGTCAGCACCGTGTCGGCACGCGCCGGCCGCGCCGGCTGCAGCACCTTGATCCGCCCGCACCGGGCCTGGAAGTCCCGCACCAGCGCCTCACCGCGCCGCTCGGGCAGCACACCCACGCCTTCGATCACCGGCGACAGGTCGGTGGTGACCATCTTGAGAAGGTCCGGGTCGACGTCCGACTCGGGCTTCTGCCCGAAGAACCAGCGCAGGCCCCGCGCGGCCAGCGTCGCGTCGCGATGGCGCAGCAGGATACGCACGGGGATCAGGCTGCGCAGCACCACGTCACCGAAGTCGGCCTCCGCGTCGTGGCCGCCCAAGATGAGCGCCGCCAGGTGCTTGCGACCGTCACGCACCCAGTCGCGCAGGATCTCCACCCCCTCCGGGGAGATCGTGATGTGGTGGACCTCGTCGCAGGCGAACAAATCCAGCCGGTGCCGGTTGGTGAAGCAGCGCTGCCGGGCAATCGCGGTGAACAGCACGTAGGCCGCGCGACCGAACCGCTTCTCCAGCGACATCTGCTCGAACAGGTGGGCGTTGTTCAGCTCGGTGGCCGTCGGCAGCTGCAGCAGATGAGACCAGAAGACGATGGCCGGGGAGTTCGCGACGTCCAGGGCCGGCAGGTCCGCGGCGAAGACCGCCCGGCCGAAGTCCTTGCCCGCGAACACCCGCATCGCCGAGGCCAGCCGTCCAGCGTCGGGCAACGTGCACCCGTCTTGCAGGTGGGCGAGCAGGCCGCCCAGGCTCGTCAGGCCGTGCGCCCGCAGGTATGCCGGTTCGAGCACGTCGGACAGCACCTGTCCCAGCTCGGCGGTCGGGCTCAGGTTCAGCAACGGGGTCAAGAATGACTGCGCGACCCGCGAGGCTGCGGCGGGCGGGAAGATCCGCAGGGGGTCGATCGAGACGTGTGCGTGCTCCGAGACCTCGACGACCACTGAGCCGGCGACCTCGGATACCGCCAGGCCCCACTCCCCCATGGCTGTGTGGTCGATCGCGACGAGCGTCGAGCCGCGGTCCAGCTGATCGAGCGCGATGGTCTTCATAGTCACCGACTTGCCGGCGCCCAGCTCGCCGATGCACGCGACGGCCAGGGCCGTCTCCGACATCGTCCCGGCACCGAGCAGGTCCAGCAGGACCGCCATCGGCAGGGGGCAGCTGGTCTCAAGCCCGAGCAGGCTTCCCTTGCGGTCACCCAGCTCGGTGGTCACCAGCGGCACCGCGGCCGCGGCATCGAAGGACGGCTGGATCTGGGCGAGCTCACGCACCACCGTCGTGGTGGGCTCGCCGGGCAGCATCGCCGCCCACAGCGACTCCTGCGCCGAGGGGTCGACCAGGAGCTTGAACTGCATCCCGGCGAAGTAGGCCACGAGCTGGGTCATCGCGTCCTGCGTCTGGGCCGCGTTGTCCGAGCCGACCGCGAACACGGTCGTCGACTGCACCTCGACCTCGAGCTCGTCGGAGTCGATGATCGCCTGGTACTCGGCCAGGGCGGTCGCGGCGCGGCCCAGCTGCGACTCGGACCCGCCGGGGACGTTCTGTCCTTCGCGCTGGTGCAGCTGGTCATCAAGGTTCGCGTTTGCGCGCCGGTTGCGCGCCGAGACTTCCTGGCGCGGGCGGACGGTGAACCGCTGGGCGAAGTCGACGACCTGATCGCACGCGTCGATGCGGCCCAGCCACTCCCCACCGGGGAACGCGACACCGCCCGCCGGTGGTGTGGCCACCACAGCCATCGACTGGTAGGACGCCTCCCCCGTGGTCATGTCCGTGATCTTCAGGAACCGTCGCTTGAGCACGTCCACCGGGTTGAGCCGGTGCTTCAGATCGCCCTGCCCGCACGGGTCGATCACCGCGGCCGGCACGCCGGGACCGGTCAGGATCGTCGACATCTCCTCATCGGCTGCGCTGGTGGGCAACGCCAACGCGGACCCCAGGCCACGGCGCTGGGCGTGCAGCTGGATCCACGCCAGCTCGGCGACGGTCGCCGGCGCAGGGCACAGCACCACCGGCAAGTTGGCCCGGATCGCCTCGGCCTGGATCAGTCGGGCGCGGATCTGCTGCTGCGACGGGACGCCCCGAGCCATGCCGACCCGGTCGCACAGGTCGGCCCACGCTGCGGACGCCGGTTCTGTGATCATGCCCAGCCCTGTGTTCGGCAGTGGCACCGCCAACCAGAACGCCCGGTGCCCCAGCCCGATGTCCTCCAGCAGGTCCAAGGTCGCCTCGCACTCGGCGGCCCACTGCTGGTGGTGCTCGACGTCCAGACCGTCGATCATCCGCTCGACGACGGTGGCCGGATCTTCCTCTGCCACCAGGCCGAGCAGCAGGCCCTCGCCGCGCAGCGAGCGGTACAGGGCGGCGTGAACAGCGCGGACCTGGTCCTTCTCGGCCGGCGGGCGCAGCCCGTACGGCATCGGCTTGAGCCGCCACAGGGCCCACACCGAACCGGTCCGTGTGAACTGCAAGTTGTGCGTCATGAACGTCACCGCGCTACGCATGGTTGTCCTTCCTGTCCGCACCGGCCAGCAACAGCTGCACCCCGCTGAGCGCGACCCGCGAGGCGCCGACTGGCGGTTCGACCGGGGCAGCTGGACGAGTGGAGCGCGCCGGCGGCCGAGCCGCGGCGACGGGCGGCGCCCACCGGGTGTGGTGCGACAACCGATGTGGGGCGGGCACGCTCAGGGCGTTCCCCTCTCGTGTCCCCCCCTTGGGATTCGCCAGGACGGCCACGATCCCGACGACCAAGGTCGCCGGGTTCCGACCGGTCGTCGGGATCCGGCCGGCCAGGAAGACGACCCCGGACAGGGCGCCGCCCGCGATCGCGAGGTTCCCCATGAACCCCAGGTGCGCCCACACCCCGGTCGTCTTCCACAGCACCAGGACGGTGACGAATGCCGCGCCGACCTGGGTGACCGTGTAGGGCCCGCCCGGGATCCGCGTGCCGTCACTCGTGCGCCCGATCAGCGTGGGGATGCGTCGCGCCAGGGTGTAGAACCGCGCGACCGACCGGGGGCCGGAGAACTGGAGATCCTCGCTCATCGCGACGGCCTCAGACCCCCGGGTAGCCGACCGTGTCGACCACCCTGACCACGGGCGCCGGGGCGCCCTCGACGGTGCCCTTGGACAGGTCGGACAGGTAGCTGATCCCGCCGGCGATCAGCCAGACGAACAGGCCGGCCACGAGCCCGGCGATGATGACCGCGCCGAGCGCCAGCTTGGTCCTCACCGCGGTCACCACCATGAACACCAGCGCGACCGCGATCGCCACACCACGCGCAGTGGCCTGGGCGGATGCGGCCTGCGCGCCGACCCAGTCCCAGACGGAGCCGGACGGGACCAGTGCGTACAGATGCTGCTGAACCATCATCATCAGTTCCTCTCGATCACGGAGTGCTGCTCGTACTCACGCCCGAAGCCGGGCGCAGATGGGGACCGGAGGCCAGCTGCGTGACCTCCCACCGGCCTGCACGCGCCCGCAGCTCCAGCGCGTACTGCGCGGTGGCCTTCTGCCCGTCGGTGCGCACCAGCGAGACACTGGCCAGCACCTGCACCCAGGCGCCGTCGGGGGGGTTGTCGGCCGCGACCGAGTCCTGCACGGCGTCCAGCCGCTGCAAGGTCACGCCCGTGTAGGGGGCCGGGGTGATCGGCGAGATCGAGACACCGGGGCTGGTGTATCGGGACACGTCCCCCGAGCCGGCGACCATCGCCGCGACGAACGCCTGCACCGACGTGCCCAGGGCGGACGTGGCGGGCACCTGCCGGGGGTAGTCCGTCCTCTGCGTGTCGCTGGTCCCCGGGCCGGCGACCGGCGCCGGCAGGCTCAGCACCTGGGCAGCCGAGCCAGCCACGTGCACCGCCACCTGGTAGTAGCGGCGCACCCAGCTCGCACCCCCGGCGGTGCCGACCGCGGCCGGGCTGGGGGTGGGCTGGGGTGCGGCACTCTGCTCCTCCACGCCGACCACGACGGTCCATACCCCCTCACCCGCCTCGATCAGCGAGGAGGCCGCGGCGTCCTTGGTGACCACGGGCGAGTTCGGCAACGAGGCGACCGCACCCGGGTACAGCGACTGCAAGCGGGCCGAGTCCGAGCTGGTCGCCGCCAGCCACGCGTCGACGAGCTCGACAGCGCGCTGCGAGGCGAGCGTGGACGCCTGCCACTCAGTCGCCGCGCTGGCGTGCACGACCGGGGCGGTGCGCGGCGCCACCATCTGGAAGGCCAGTGCTACAGGTCCGGACGCGATCGCCGCGACCAGCACGAACGTCGCGACCTTGGTCGCCAGGGCCGACCCTGAAGTCCAAGCCGCGGTCGCAGCGTGCGCCGAGCCGGTGCCAGCCGGAACGTCGGGGTCGGCCGGGGCGTGCCGATTCCTCGTCAGCAGGTTCGTCACGCTGCACCCTCCTGAACTGCGCGCAGTGCCCGGACCGGACGAACCGCGTCCCTGCTCTCCGGGACCGCGCTGCTGTGCCCGGCGCCCAGCCTCAGCAGCGCAGCGCGCACGGGCGGTGAGCTGGCCCTGGACAGCGCCGTGCGCATGCGCACAGCCGATCGCTGGTCCAGCGGCGAGGCCGCTAGCTCTCCGATGGCGGCGAGCACGCCGGCCCGCGCGGCATGCGCGACCGCCGCAGCTGCCAGCTCAGCAGCCTCGGCCTCGTCAGACGTCGTCCTCGTCACCGTGACCGTCTCCTCCCAGTGGGCCTGTCTGAGAAGAGAAAGCGCTGAACCCGGCGATCTGTGACACCCGGCCGTGCCCGAAGTCCGGCGGGGCAAGGGAACTGGTCAAACCTCGAGCACGGGCAGGACAGATGGGCAAGAGTCCGGGCAAGACCCGATCGGGAGCCTGGTCAGCGACGACGCGTCCAACCCACACGAGGTGGACGCTCCGGAGCAAGCGGCTTAGCGTCGCGAGCGACCAGAACGGGGGCCTCCTGATGACCGTCTTTCGCCAGCACGACCAGGCGCCGACCATGCGAGGGGTCTTCGGCGACCTATGCCGAGAGTGGGCCGAGCTCAACGCCCGCGACCTGGGCACGACCATGCGGCGGTGGGGGCGCCTGCAGCCCACCCTGGCCGGTCACACCAGACCCGCCGACGCCATCGACGCCATCGACGCCGGCGACAACCAGACCAAGGACGCCCTGCTGCTAGCCCTGCTGACCCTGTTCCAGGACGGGCACCAGCTCGCCGGACGAGTCGTGCTGCAGGCGATGCTCCCCCGGCTCACCACCCTGGCCCGCTCCGTGCGGACCACCGACTCGGACTGGAGGATCCACACCTCCGACCAGTGGGTCGACCGGCACCACGTCGTCGTCGCCGAGTTCTGGACCGTGATGGGCGACTACCCCACCAGTCGTCGCCCCAGGAAGGTCGCCGCGAACCTGTCCTACGAGACCCTCAGGGCCATCACCCCGCACGCAGTCCCGGAACTGCCCATCGACAGCGTCGAAGTCGAACACCTCGCCGAGCACGAGCCGGACGCCCAGGCCCACGACTCGGACCTGCACACGGTCGTGCAGTGGGCAGTCGCCCGCCAGGTCATCACCGACGACGAGGGCCACCTGCTCAGGACCGTCTACTCCGACCAGGCGGGCCACTGGGGGGCCTACGGGTACTCCACCGCCGCCCGGCAGCTCGGCGTCAGCGAAGCCACCACCCGCAAGCGCTGCTCGAGGGTGGTGCGCCGGCTGACCACTGCAGTGCGTGACCAGCTGGAGCTCGGCAGGCCGGAAGTGGTCAGCCGGCGACCCGAGGACTGAGCCGTGGCGGCCGAGGCAGTGCAGGTGACCCCAGGGCAATCGTCCAGCAACGTGCTGGACGAACTCCTCGGGCGTAGACCAGACCTGCGCGACCAGGCGCAGGTTCTTCGGGTTGGACGGTGACCACCGGCGCTGGTCGGGGACCGTCTACGAAATCGAGGCGCCGCGCGAATCTCTCGCATCTACCCCGATCATCTATGGATGATGCGTTATGATGTCGTCGCCCAGGCGGACGTCGCCGGCGCAGAGAGGAGACGATCGTGATCGTCGTCAACACCGGCAGGTCCTACCCGTCCATCGCGCGGAGGCTGCTTGACGCCGCCACCCGCGAGGACGCGCTGGCCGAGCTCACCAAGGAGACCTCTGGGCGCTGGCCGATGATCTCGGCCGAGAACCTCGCCAGGTTCGCCGACTACGTGCTCGGGACGTGCGACGGCATCGTCACCGTGATCTACGCAGTGGACGGCTGGGAGACGGTGACCGGCAGCGACGGCAAGACCCCGAAGATCCAGTTCGATCTGGTCTCCCCGAGCATGCCCGTCTCGCCCAGGTGGCCCCGTGCCGACACCATCACCAGCCTCATCGGGACGCCGCAACCTGGCGGCCCGTGGAAGCGCGGCGAGGCGCGTGGCACGCGGATGATGACGACCCCGGCCGAGCTCGACGTTCCTCGGACCACGTGGATGGGCGCCGTCTGCGACGCCGCCCGTGCCGTCGTCGGGCCGATCGACGAGGCGCCGCGGGTACCAACGATGATCGTGCGACCCGATGGCACGGTCGTCGTCACCGTCCAGGCCGGCACCCCCGTGCTGGTGCAGACGGCCTGACGGCCCGGGCCGAGGCGTCGCGCGCTACCCGGCCGAAGCGCTCACGCGTGTTGGTCGCGTGGCGGTCCCGACCTGGGCCAAGGCGCCGCGTCGATGACAGCCCAGGCATCCTCGACGCTGGGGCGGATCCGGATCCGCGCGGGAGCTCCGCGCCCGACCCCAAACGCAGCTGCGCGCAAGAAGGCGCCGACCATGCGAACCTCGTCGCGATAGCCCTCATGTCCCTGCACGAACGCATCGACGAGCGCCGCGCACTTGAGCGCCTGGTGGTACGTCATCGTGATCGGGACGTCGTCATCTGGGTTTGGCGTGCGGAGCATGTCCTGCCACGCGTCCGGGTCGAAGCCGCTCACCGGTGGTCACCGTCGAGGCCCTCGATATCGACGCTGCTGATCTCGCCGAACCACCACCGGTCAAGTCCGTAGGTCAGGTCGACGTTGTCGATCAGCCACTGCTGGGCCCCTTCGTCCCCGCCGTCGATGTAGGACTGGACGAACCCGTCGGCGAGAGTCGGGTCGTCTAGTTCGAAGGAGACGGTACGGGGCCGGTGGTAGCCCTCGTCTGAGGACGGCCCTTGGTCGGCGGAGACGACCACTCGCATCGGCTTGGCGGCCGTTCCGCCGAGCGTCTGCTTGACGGCAAGAGCGCGGGCGGCCCTGGTGGTGACGGCTTGGCCATGGGCGTCGGCTCCCTGCCGTCCGGTGATAGCTCGGAAGAACTCAGCGGAGTCGTTCACGTCCCGGACCACCCCTTCTAGTTGTTGGTGACGATGACCTGGTACTCGCCGACCTTCTGCTGAATGGACCGCGAGAACGACAGCGGGATGGTCCCCGAAGCCCCCGCCCCGAACCAGCTCACGGTCCAGTAGCTCGTCGCCGTCAACGTGTACTCCTGACCGGGCTGGGCCGCCGACGTCTTCGTGTAGACGTAGCCGCAGGTCGGCGAGGACGAACCACCGTACGAGGCGGCATAGGCCGTACCCGGCGCCTTCGCGCCCCCACAGGTGACCTTCTGCCCGTCACCCATCGACCACACGACCCTCGTCAGGACGGCGGTGGCCGTCACCGTGATCCCCCCCGCACTCGCCGAGCGGGTCATCGGGCCGGTCGTCGATTCGCCCGGGTTAGAGATCCACATCCACGTCGGCATCCCGACGATCCCCATCGAGTTACCGCCCGCAGGTGGCGCCAGGCCGATCTGACCAGCCACGAACGGCATCGCGGCGACGGCCTGCTGCGCCAGCACGGCCGGGTCCGGCGGTGGTGGTGGAGGCGTCGCAGCCCAGTACCAGATCGTCCAGTCGGCCGTCACCAGCCCTCCCGGACCCACCTTCGGAGCCACCGCGCAGCCGTAGATCGCCCCGTCCGTATGCCCCTGCCACACCGGCTCGGACGGGAGCGGCTGAGGGTTCTTCAGCCCGGAGGGGGCGCACCAGTGCCCGTCGATCTGGATCAGATGGAACGAACCGTCACCGGTACCCGGGCCGGTCGTCGGACCCGTGCCGCCGCCTGGGTCAGAGCCACCCCCGGCCCAGACCAGGCAAGTACCGTCAGGTCCGTACGAGCTGCATGTCGGCCCGGCAGCCGTCGCGGAAGACGCGGTGACGATGCTCGCCGTCGCAACGAGCGCCAGCGTCACGAAGGCGACAGCCCGCCTCAGCATGAGGGGTCCTTCGGCACGACGACGAACGCCACCCGCCACTGCGATGCGTCCGGGTACTTGTAGTTGGCCACGTGCATCTCGACCCGGCCGCGCGGCTTCCGGTCCGGCGGCACTATGGAATTGCCGTCCTTGTCGACGATGTTGAACTTGCTCACGTCTCGGCAGACGCTCAAGGTCACCACCGGCACCGCGGCGGCCTGCCCGGGCACCCGGACGGTCATGTCGACGCTCTCCCGGTCGACCGACACCACCTCGATGTCGCCGGAGACTCTCGTCGCCATCGCTTGCGCACTGACCAAGGAGTTGCGCAGGTTGTCCAGCTCCGTGGTGATGGCGACGTTGTCGTAGCAACTCATCGGGGTGTGCGGCGGATCGACCAGGCACTGGACCTCCGCGCGGTAGTAGTTGCGTACGACCTCCTCCGCCTGCGCAGCCGCCTGGTCCTCCGGCGACGTCGTCGTCGGCGAAGGAACCGGGGTCGGGGTGCTGGACGTTCGGGTCGCGGTCGGGGTGCTCGTGGGCGACGTGCCCGGGTTGCAGGCGGCCAGCTGGGTGGCCACGACGAGCGCGAGGACCGCGCCGCCGATCCGGACGGTCGTCCTGGTCACGGGGGTTCCTCTCACAGTGCGGTGGCTAGCAGCTGGTCGAACTCGGCGCCGGGACGTTTGAGGGCGGCGAGCAGATCGTTGGTCTCGGGCTCGAGGTCGCACTCGAGCTGGTCCGTGATGGTCAGCAGGCGGTCGATGGCCTCGGTCTCGGCGGCCTGGTCGCGGGACTCGTGGGCGGCCAGGATCCGCATCCGCCACAGTCGCTCCTGCGCTGGCTCTACCCGAAGGCCGACGACGAGGGCTTCCTCGGCGGCCCGCCACCGACCGTCCATGAGTCGCCGGCGGGCCAGTTCGTAGGCCGCGTCGACGATCTCGGAGATCAGGCGCTGCTCGACCTGCTCGGACCACGCGTAGGTGCGGGGCCTATGTCCCTCGAAGGGCCGGCCCCGCACGAGCCGCAGGGCGGCGTCGAGGGAACCAGTCGGGGCCGACAGCGGGTCGCCGCCCATCAGGTCATCCCAGGCTGCCAAGTCGGTCCCGACGGCGGGCAGGAGGCTGTACCCGCCGCCTGAGGTGTGCCGGGGCAGGTAGTCCTCGCCGGCCCGGTTCTCGCCCAGCCACCGGCGAAGCTTCGACGTCGCGGTGTTGCGCGTGTTCACGTTGTCCTGAGACCGCTTGCCCGGCCAGATTGCCTCGTCGATCTGGGTGTGCGTCGCGCCGGGGTGCAGAGCGAGGAAGGTCGCGAGCTCGAGGAGCCGGGCTCGTTTGGTCGGTTCCACGGGCCCGGTCGCGCCGGTGATGTCGATCGGGCCGAGGACCAGGACCCGGGGCGCCGGGACGGGAAGCGTCTCGACGGTGCCCGCGGTCGCGGGCTGGTCGGTGTCCGGGGTGGGCGGCTCTGGATCTGCCTCGGCGGGCAGGTCGGGGACGACTTCACCGCCTTCGGTCCGGTGGGCCTGCGACTGGTCGGGGGACGACCGGACGACGCTCGAAGGGTCAGGCTCCTCGAGCTCGTCGCGAACGTCGAGGAACAGCGAGGTAGGCAGCTGGTGAGCGGCGGCGATGTGCGGGGTGGGTGCACCGTCGAGGATCTCGTCTGGCAGGTCGCGGGTGGCAGATTCGGTGAGCTCGTCGACGGAGGCCGCCGCGGCGAGCTGGAGGAGTTCGGCGTACTGGTCGGCGGGCAGCGCCTGGGGGCGCAGCTGCAGCCCGACGGGCTCGAGCACTGCGGCGTCCGGTGCGTTGCCGGCGGTCAGGTTCAGGCCCCACTCCCCTACGCCGATGCCGGTGGTGACGGCGGCGATGGCGGTGCGGGGCAGCTCGTCCAGGAGTGCGTCGAGTCGGGTGCGCTGGTCGACGGTGGTCTGGGCGGCGAACAGGACGATCTCGGGGGTCCAAGCGTCGAGGGCGACGCCCTGGACCCTTGCGTGGGCGAGGTCGCCGGCCGGGGCCAGCGCGGCCCGGTCCTGCGCGGCCTGAGCGGCCAGTGCGTCGAGGATCTTGTCGATGGACGGCACGTAGCGGATGCGTCCGGTCTCCAGGACGTCCTCCAGCTCGGGGAATGCGCCCACGAGGGTGACCTGCAGGTCATCGGCCCAGCGGGATGTGGCCAGTTCGACGGCCAGGGCCGCGATGATCGCCCGGGCGCGGTCGTCGTCGCCGGCGATGTTCAGGGCGCCGACCTGCTCGAGGTCGAGGAGCAGGTGTGCGTCCTCGGGGTCGTGGCCGATGACGATCAGTGCCGGGTACGGGGCCGGGATGGCGGCGACGTCGGCGCCGGTCAGGTCGGTGGTGTTGTCGAGTTCAAGGATCCACACGGCCTCGTCGACCGTGCCCGTCCATGGCTCGGGCAGGGATGCGGGGGTCGCGAGGTACAGCTCGAGCTGGGTGGGGGTGAGGCGGGCGATGCGGATCGTGGGGAGCGGGCGGTCTTGCGCGGCCAGGTCGCGGGCGAGCTGGCGCAGTGCGGTGTCGACGGCCTCGACCGACAAGGTGTCGGCGGTCGCCCGCAGGTCCTGCTCGGTCTGCCCGGCAGGCCCGCCCGGGATCACGAGGCGCTGGCCGGGGCGCCGGCGGCGCTGCTGGGTGCGGCGCCGGGCGGCGAGCAGGCCGATGACTCCCGCGGCGAGGATCGCCCCGACGCCCCACGCCGCGCGCACGGGCGCGATCTCCAGGTCGTCGAGGCCGGTCGCCCGGTCGCCGTGCCGTGGGCCGGTCGCCGCCGCGGGGGTCGGGGTGGTCGAGGTCGCCGCCGCGGGTTCCGACGACGGGGTGGTCGAGGTCGCAGGCAGCGAGTCGGTGGGTGCGGCGACCACTGGCGGTGTGGTGGGTGCCGGGGCCGGGACCACCGGTGGGTCCAGCTGCGTCGTCGCCGGCGGTGCGACGGCCGTGGGGACGTTCTGGTGGGGGATCGCCACGGTCCAGCCCGCGTCGATCTCGTTGGGGTTGACGAGGTGGTGGCCGCCCGGCTGCTCGATGTCCCGGGATGCGTCCGCGATCTCGGGGTACCTGGTGGGGTCGCCCAGGTACTTCTTGGCGATCGCGGACAGGGTGTCGCCCGGTTGGACCGTCACCGTCTGCGTAGCCACGGCGGTGGCCCCTTCGGTGGGGGCCGACGGCAGGACGATCTGCCAGCCGGGGCGCAGGAACCCGGGGTGTTCGCCGAGCAGGCCGCGGTTGAGGTCGGCCAGCTCGGTGTACCGGTGGGGGTCGCCGAGCTCGTCTCGGGCTATCGACCACAAGGACTCCCCCGGGGCCACGGTGTGGGTCCGGGCGGCAGCCGGTTGCTCCGCCGCCAGTGCGGCAACCTGTGGGGTCTGCTGCGGCAGGGCGGAGGGCGACTGGGTGTCGACCTCCTGGGTGATGGCCACCGCGGCATGCGCGGGGTCGGCGGTAATCGTCCCGGCGAGCGGGGCGAGGGTGAAGCCGAGGATGACGGCGCTGATCAGGCCGCGGGCCATGGACTGGGGCAGGGAGAACCCCGGCAGGTGCGGAACATGCGCACCGCCGAGGCGGGCGAAGATCTCGAGCAGGATCGCGGCGAGCAGGACGCCCCACACGACCCAGGCGATGACCCGGATCGCTGCGAGGACCAGCGTGCCGTCGTCGGGGGTGGTCAGCAGCGCCTGGATGCCGGCCCAGTGCACCGGGGTGGTGCCGGCTGTGGCGATGAGCACAACGGGCAGGCCGACGACGAGGACGGCCAGGACCAGAAGCGACACGAGCCCGAGGAGACGCTGCCGCCAGGTCACCTGTGTGCTCATCCTGCTGCCCCCCCGATCGCCCGGACGGTTTGGGCCTGCCCCTGCCCGGCGACGGTGATCGTGTCGATGCCGACGATGCCCAGGAAGATCGTCGAGTACGTGGTGGTCGCGTCGACGACCACAGTGTCCCCGTTGACGCTGACGGTTCCTGTGACGGCGGAGGCCGCCAGGTACGACTGCGCGGCGGCGACCGCCTGGTCGACGTTCAGGGAGGTGTCGCCGGTGAGGGTGGCCGCCTGCTGCAGCTGCTGACCGCCGGCGCGCGCAGCCTGGGCGGCGACGTCAGCCACACGCTCCTTGGCGGAGACCTGCCCGGTCAGGTCCACGGCGATCCCGACGATGAGGATCATCGCGACGACCGACTCGACGATCCACACGGTCACCGACCCCCGGTCGCTGCGCAGGGCCCGCCGGGCCCGGGCGATCAAGACCGCTCCCGGTAGGTGTCGATGGCGCTGGGCATCGTGGCCACGATCGTCTTGGTCCCCGGGATGCCGGGCACCGACAGGTCGGACAGGTCGACGGTGCAGCTGACCGTCGCGACCACGGTCGCCGGAGTACCCACCGGTGCGGCGAAGCCGGTGGTGTCGACGGTGACGGTGGTGGTCGAGCACCGCAGGCCCTGGTTGGCGAGCGTGGCGGCCGCGGCGGCCGATGCCTGGGACTGGGCCACGTCGGTGGACCGTGCGATCGACGCGGTCCGTGCCGCCTCGGTCGCGGCATCCTGCACCGACTGTCGGGCGAGCGCTACCCGGCCGCCGAACACGATCAGGCCGATGAACAGCCCGACGGCCGGCAGGCCGATCACGAGCTCGATCGCCCCGGATCCGCGATCAGCGACCAGGCTGGCACGCAGGCTACGGATCATCCGCTGATCCGTTCGACGGGCATGGACGCGGACTGCCGGATGGTCGGGGCGAACCCGGGGATGACCCCGTCGAACGTCCCCGAGACGGTGAACGTCACAGTGGTGCCGTCGCTGCTTCCTGAGACCTCGGTCAGGTGCACCGCCGAGGATGCCTTCGACGCGAACGACGCGGCGGACGCCGTGCCGGCCTCGATCGTGCCGGCCTGTGACGCTGCGGTGCGGGCGGCCTGCTGTGCGGCGGCCATGTACACCGAGCGCGCCTGGTACGCCAAGGCCCCCTCCCACCCCAGAAACATCAGCCCCAGCAGCGCCGGCATCAGGATGATGTTCTCGATGGTCGACGAGCCCCGGTCCTGGGAGCGACAAACCCGCCGGTCGGACCTTGTCCGCCGGCTGCCAGTCGATCCCAGGACCACGCTCATCCGTTGAGCTGGTTGGACTTGTTGGTGACGTACGTGGTCACTGCGGCGATCACGATGCCAGCGATGATGATGACACCGAGGGCCCACAGCACCTTGTCCATCGTCTCCGAACCCCGGTCCGGGATCCTCATCGCACGCTCCACGGCGCGGCCTAGTCCCAACCGCATCTTCACTGCGAGCATCAGCATGGTGTTCTCCTCACGAATGGGTGCTGATCGGTTGCCTCTGGCCGGGGGTGGCGGTACCCCCTGTTCTCCCTCCCCCCAGAAGGTCCCGGCGAGGGCGGATCTGTGACCGCCCGGTTCGCCGGCTTTGTCATTACTTGTCGACAGGGTATGACGGGTCGCCCTGACTGCGGGCGGATCTCAGGCTCCTAGCAGCACCCTCAGCAGCGCGGGGGTGATGAGCATGACCATGAAGATCAGCCCGAGCAGGCTCATCGGGATCGTCATCCGCTCACTGGTCTCGTTGGCCTTGGTGAGCTCGTCGGACAGCATCTCGGACCTCAACGCCGCGGCCCGGGCGCGCAGAGTCGTGTAGGTCCGGGCTGTCTCCTCCCCCGACAGACGCATGATGTCGGCCAGCTCGTCCAGCGCGGGCAGGCCCAGGTCCTCAGCAAGGTTGCGCAGTGCGTCCCACGGTGCCTGCCCGGAGAACGTCGACTGCCGCAGCTCCTCGTCGATGCGCCGGAAGACCCACGAGTCCGCGACCGAAGCAGCCTCCTGCATCGCCTGGCGCGGCTGGGCGCCGCCCAGGCGCGCCAGTGCGACCAGGTCGATGTAGGCCGACAGGGCCCGGGTGAACTCCAACCGGGCGGCGCGTGCATCCACGCGCCGGTCCATGTCCGGGGCGAAGAAGAGCAGCCCGGCCAGGATGATCGAAACCACCACCGGGATGTAGAACGGCACCGTCTTGTGCATGGCCGCCAGCGGGATGATGAAGACCGCCGAGACCAGGGCGGGACCTGCCAGCCCCACCAGCGCGTAGACGATCTTCTTGCCGTAGTGGCGGTGCACGGGGATCTGCAGCAGCGCCAGCTCCTTGATCGGGGTAGGCGACCACACCGCGGCCGGCGCGCGTCGCGCGGCCCACAGCCCGAGCCGGTCGACCACGTCCAGGTCCGTCGCCGCGATGGCAGTCGTGGGGGGTCGACGTGTCACGCTGCGCCGCGCGGCGGCGGCCCGAGGGTCGGGCTGGGCAGGGATGAGACGCCACACACCGAGCGCCAGGCCGAGGCCGACCAGCGCACCTGCGAGCAGCGCCAGCTGCAGACCGGTCATGAGCGGCGTCCCTTCGTGTCGGTTCCCAGGAAACGTGGCAGCGGCTTGCCTGCGGACATCCGTCGCATCCATACGAGGGTCGCGACGTAGGCGCTGAGCAGCGCGGCGAGGATGATCTGGCCCAGCGGGGTGCCGTAGGGGGCGACGTAGTGGCCGGTGGCCGCCAGCACGACCAGTGCGCCGACGGTGATCAGGGTGACCAGACGCGCGGTTGCCCTGGGTTTGGCCTGGTCGGCCTCGATCGCGCGGCGGGCACGTACGTCCGCCGCCACGGATTCTGCGAGGGCCTCGAGGACGGAGGCCAGGCCGGGGCCTCGACGACTCGCACCCAGCAGGAGGTTCGTGGCGACCAGGTCCCCGGTGGGGTCGTCCAGGTCGTCGGCGAAGGCCCGCAAAGCGTCTTTCGTGTACCAGCCGCTGCGGATCCGCGCCACGAGCCGGCCCACCTCGGGGCGGATGGCCTGCGGGGCCGATCGGAGGGTCACGACCAGCGCCGCCTCAAGGCTGAGGGTGACTGTCAGGACACCCGCGAGCGAGCGGGTCCACTCCTGCAGTGCGTCGAGCTTGCCAATCTGAGCTCGGCTGGGTGGGGCGGCCAGGATGGTCGGCAGTGCGATCACCGCACCTGGGAGGACCACGACGGCGACGATCCAGCCGGTGAGGATCGCGACCAGGACACCCGCTGCGGTGGCCAGTGCGACCAGGACCCAGGTCTGCCTGGACAGGGTCGGCAGGCGGTGCACGAGGGGCACGGCACCGGCCTGCCGGGGCACGGACTGTTTGACGGGTGAGGGCCGCAGGCCGGTGATGATGCCGATGATCCCGGCGATGACGGCTGCGCCGGCCAGGGCCGGAAGGAGCGGGCTCACCAGGTGCTCCTCGCCTCGGCCTGCCGGTCGAACTCGGGCATGTCGAAGCCGGCATTGGCAAGGTCTCGCAGGTCGTCGGGCAGGAGCTTCGGGGTTGCGTGGCCGGAGGCGTCCAGGTCGAAGATGGGATCCGCGGAGTATCCGGTGATCGAGTCGAACGAAGAGCTGATGGCGACGATCTGGGACACCCGCCGCCGATGGCTCCCCTCGTTGTCGCGGTACTGCTCGACGTGGACGATCAGGTCGATCGCCTCCGCGAGCTTGGCGGTGGCCAGGTCACGACTGAAGTGGGAGCCGGCTTCCATGGCGCAGGACACCAGCCTGCGGAGCGCTCCGGCGGCGGACGTCGCGTGGACGGTGCACAGTCCGCCTGCGCCAGCCTCCATCGCCTTGATCATGGCCCAGACCTCAGGGCCGCGGACCTCTCCGATGATGATGCGGGTCAGTGCGTGCCGGAAGGCGGTGTACTGGAGCGAGTCGAGCGTCACCTCGCCGGCGGGGCGACCGTCCGGGCCGATCTCGCCGGAGCCGGGCCTCGACTCGAGGGCCTTGACGAGCGCACGCGGGTACGGGAAGTCCTCAAGGAAGAGTTCTGCCTCGGTCTCGAAGGTGCCGATCACCTCACCGGGGGGAATCAACCTGGCCAGCGCACGGGCGAGGGTCGTCTTGCCTGCGCCCATGGCGCCGTCCACGACGATGTTCTTCTTCATGCGCACCGCGGCCGTCAGGAAGGAGGCTTGCAGTGGGGTGACCGTGTCCAGGGCAACCAGGTCGGACAGGGTGGCGTTGACCATGCTGTGGCACCGGATCGTCACCAGGGGGCGGGCGCACACCCATCCGAAGGCGGACAGGCGGGCTCTTCCCTCGAGCCGTAGGTCCAGTTTGGGCACCGACTCGGAGAACGCGCGGCCGTACTTGCTGGCCAGGAACCCCAGGAACTCGGTCAGCTCCGCGTCGGACTCGGCGACGGGGTCGACCTGTTCCAGGCTCCCGTCGCCGCGGCGGACCCACACGTCGTCCGCGCCGAGGGCGTGGATGTCCTCCACCGTCGGGTCGTCGACCAGCGGCTGGAACCGGCCCAGCGCGAAGGTCGCGTCGTAGACCGCGGCCGCCAGAGCTGTCTGGGATGCGGGGGTCAGCACGTCCTGACCGGTGAGCAGGTCCGCGGTGGTGGCCGCCCTGATCAGGTCGAGGATGATCGCCCGGCCGAGCTCCTGCTGGGCCGGCAGGTCCAGCAGGCCGTCCTTCAGCTGCTCCGACAGCTGGTTCGAGACCTCCTTGCGCGTGGCCGCGACCAGTGCCCAGTCGATCCCGTCCGACGTGCCGGTGCCCGCACCCACGGTCCTCCGCGGCTGCGCCGCCGGCACCATCTGGCCGATGGCCGGCAGGGCGGGCGTGAGGTGGCCCTGGAGGCTGGGGTGCGCGTGGCGGCGAGCTGGCGCCGGGGGGCGAGGACCGGCGGTGCGACGGGTGAACGCGGACAAGGTCCTGGGGTCGGGTGCCTGGTTCATCGCGAGTTCCTCTCGACTCGGGTCTTGATCGCGAACATCGCGGTCTGCAGCGACTTCACCAGCGGTGAGTCGTTGAACCCCCGCCCGGGCTTGGTGCCTCGGGAGAAGACCTCGGCGGTCACCGGGTCCCAGGCGATCGACGCCACCGGCGGGAGCTCCACGGTCTCGCCGGCCAGGGCCTCGGTGTACGGGTGGCCCTGGCCGACGACGAGCAGACCGAGCCGCTCGGGGGTCCCCATCTCGGTGAAGTCCTGGCTGAGGGTGTCGGCCCATCCCTTCGCGCCGATCAGCGCCGGAAGGGTCGAGCGTGTGATCAGGACAGTCAGGTCCGCGGCCGACAGCAGAGGGGTCGGCGACCCGACCAGGCCGAGGCGCCCGGCATCGACGATCACGTCCTGGCCGGTAGCGTCCAGGTTCGCCAGGACGGCGCCCAGCGGTTCCCACAGGCCCTGCAAGGTAGGCGCCTGCACGTGCGAGCGTGCACCGAGGAGCGCCCGTACATGGGTCTTGGGGATGGGCAGCGCGGCCGCAGGCAGGTCCTGGGCCAGGGTGCCGTTGTTGTACGAGACGGCCAGGTCGACCAGGCCCGGGTGGTCCCCCAGGTCGTAGCCCTGCAGATAGCCGGCTTCAAGGGCGCCCGAGCCGGTCGGGTCTGCGTCGATGAGCAGGACCGGTCGGTCCCATGACAACGCGAGGCCCAGTGCTGTGGTCGACACTCCGGGCGACCCCTGGGCTGAGGTGAGGACGATCAGCATCAGTGCTCCTGGGAGTCGAGGATCAGCGCGACCTTGCCGGTAGCTGCCGCTGCAGCCACCAGCGCGGCCTTGCTCGAGTCGACCTGCAGGTTCACCACGCTCGCCGCTGAGCCGGTCGTCGAGGTCACCACGGACACGACCTGCGCCGCGATCGTCTCCGGGTCCACCACCGGTAGGTCCCCGGAGGCGCCGGGGGTGTAGACGACACGCACGTTGTCGCCGGGTCGCAGCTGGCCCGACGGCATCATCGCGGAGGTCAGGGCCAGGCCGACCACCGACTTCCCGGCCGGGGGCGTCAAGGAGTCGGCCATCGCGTCGGAGGTCACCACTCCCCCGGCCGGCATGTCCAGAGCAGCACGCTTGCCCACGACCTTCGCCAGGTCCGCGGCCGCCACAGGGTGCAGGGCGGGGTCCACGCTGATGCGAACCGTGACCAGGTCGCCCGACGTGATCTGTTGGCCCCGTTCGATGGTCACGCGAGTGGCCAGCACCGGTTCGGTCACGCTCGAGCTGGTGTAGAGCCACACCGACACCAGGGCGCCCAGCAGGACCGCGGCGATCGACGCCACCACCAGGGCCGGGCGCCGCCGCAACTTCGGTGGCGGTGCGATCGGCCCTGCGGCGGGCTGCCCGGGCGTCTGGCGGCGAGATGGAGCCGGAGCCCCCTGCGTCATGGTCACTAGATCGGTCCCTTTCGGATCAGGCCTTCGCCAGGAAGGCGGCCAACGCTGTGGTGATGAGGTGGTTGCGGGAGAAGGCACCGAACTGCGTAACCAGGGCGTCGAGGGTCTCGAAGTCACCCTCACGCAGCCGATACGTCATGACCCCCACCGGCCCATCCTCGGCCCGCTCCGGGCGGGGGCGACGTGAGGCGAACAGACCACCGCCGACCGCCGTCTGGGGGGCCAGGAGGCCCGGGAGCCTGTCGGCGGTGGTCTCGATCGCAGTGATGATGAGCTCGCCGTGCGACAAGCCGAGGTCACCGGCCCTCGCCACGACTTCGGTCAGGACCGCCACGGGCACCTGGACGTTCGACGAGCGGACGGGCCCTGCGGAGTTCGCCGCGGGCCTGCGCCGCGGCGACTGGGGCTGGGTGGGGCGCGGGGCGAGCCGGGCCGGCTCCCCCGCGTTTGGGCTCGGTGTCGGGTCAGCGGTCGCTTGGGCAGGCGCCTGACGGCGAGGGCGAGGAGGTAGTGCCGGGACGACGGCCTCGTCGTCGCCGTTCTCGAAGCCCACCAGGCGCCCACGGCCGATCTCACGGGCTGCGCCGTCGGAGGCCGGGGCGTTCACGCCTGACCCCCGATGCTCGAGGCGGCCTCGGACTCGGCGTCGGCGATGATGGTGCAGATCTCCGTGGCCAGGGCCAGGTAGTCCCCGGCCAGGGAGTCCGCTGAGCCGCTCAGGGCGGTGGGCAGCTGGATCACGTTGGAGCCGGCCGCCGCGCCTGCCTTGCGGCGGGACCGCAGGTACATCAGTCGCTCGGTACGCATGGTGCCAGCGTCCCGCGCCAGCTCGTGCGCCAGCTGTCCTCGCGACCGGCAGTCGTGGGCTGCGGTCTCGGAGTGCCGGATCACGGCCTGCAGGACGGTGACGGTCTCCCCCACCTCTTCCAGACGGGCCAGGGTGTTCCTGTGGACCCTGGTCGCGGCGGGATTGTGGGCTGTGATCACGACACCCAGGTACCGCAACGCCGGGTTCACCTCCTGACGCACGCGCTTGACGCGGGGACCCACGGCGAGCAGGCCGTCCCAGGACGCCTGATCGGTCCGGGTGGGGATCAGCACCCAGCGCGAAGCAGCCAGGGCCATGTCCTGAAGCTCCCCGTTGCCCGGCGGGCAGTCCAGCAGGATCAGGTCGTAGTCCTCGGCGATCTCGGCGATGCGCTGGGCGAACTCCCCTGCGACAGAGCCGGTCGGCAGGTCGGCGGCCATGTCGTTCTTCGCGAGCTGCCCGAGCATCTCCAGCATCCGGCCGCCGTAGACGAAGTCGAGGTTTGCCCGCACCTCGTGGACCACGGGCAGCGGGACACCGGACCAGACGGCGTCGACGATGCCCTTGCCCTTGTCGTCGCCGGGCTCTCCGACCAGGCCCAGGTCCAGCTTGAGGTTGCCCGAGACATCGAGGTCGACCACCAGGGCACGCATACCGGATCGCGCGACCTGCCCTGCGACGTTCGCCACGATGCTGGTCTTCAGCACGCCGCCCTTGCCGTTGAGGACCGCCACCACACGGGCCCGTCGACCCGGGTCCTGGCCCTGGTTGTCCGCCATCACATCTCCTCTTCCTCGCTCTAGCCCCATGAATGTGGCGCCGGCCTCGATCTGTGACATCTGCCGTGGTTACTGTCCCCGGTTTGCCCCTCTGTGGGGGCCTACTTGTGGGTCGGCGTCCGCGCACAGTGGCTGCCTGTTCGCCCGGTGGATGCGGCGCCCTAGCCGCCGGTTCGGGGCCCAGTATGCCCGCACTCCCCCACACGTGCTCAACAGTTAGGCCCTACTACGCGGAACAGTGTTGGTTAGTTATGGCTTACTTAGGGCCTACTTAGGGCCTTGTCGGTGCCTACGTTTCCCATCAGAGCCCGCCTCCTGTGCGCATGTGTGCGCTCCCCTTTCCCCTTGCTTGGGCCTACCATGCGCGCGACTGTTCCCTTGTTACTCCCGTCCTGCCCGCGTGGTGTGGATCCACTGCCCCCGAATGTGACGCCTCATGTGGCCACGCTTGCGCCTACGTTGCCCGTTCCTGCTGCTCTGTTCGCGCCACGCTGTCCGCCAGCGTGGGCCTACTGGTCAGGGGTCGTCGACGGGCGCATCATTGGCACGTGAGCGCAGTCAGCACCCAGGCCTGGGAACGCGCAGCCCCTGACTGGCTCGATGACGCCCTGTGGCACCGACGCATGTTCAACCAGAGCCGCTTCCGCTGGACCCCCCAGGATGCGACCTCGATCCTCCTGAACTACACGCGCGGGCGCTGCGACTTCACGACCCCGAACCACCTGCGTCGACTTGACCGGCAGCTCCTCGGCCTCCTCGAACGCAAAGGGCAGATCCAGGACGCCATGTCCGCGCCGCTGCGGGCCGCACGATCCGCCCTGCCGCGCGACAGGTACGTGGCCGGCCTCGACCTCATCGGCATGAGCCCCGACGAGGCCATCCGCATCATGGTCGTACCCCCCGCCAGAGCCGTACCCACGACCGACGTCGCACGGGCGCTGCGCGGTATACCCCTGCCCAACCCGCTGACCCAGGCCTGGGAGCTTCGACAGGTCCTGCTCATGTACCAGGCCGCGGCGGACATGATCGAGGACACCCTCTGCGACCTCGTCAACGAGCTCGCCCCAACACTCGGCCTCGACCGCCTCGCCGCACTCACCACCGACAAGGTCACCAGCCAACTCGAGTGGCGCGTCGCCCAGCAGCGCCGGGCCAGGGGAGAAAGTGGCGACCCACGCCGCGCGGCTACCCAGACCTACCCCGCCCTGCCTCAATAGCACGACCGGAGGGCCCCACCACCTCCTAGGTCCCCTGCCGGCCCACGTCCAAGCGGCCCTCGAGCCCCCCCCCCCCCCCCCCCCCCCCACACGGGGGCGAAGGCCCCCCGACGCGGACCCCCC
>Ga0182021_10000568_pt1 | contig 40059 bp, 34 predicted proteins | sample 612E3MmetaG_FD_120493 | JGI IMG/M metagenome (GOLD analysis project Ga0182021, IMG submission 120493) | Permafrost microbial communities from Stordalen Mire, Sweden - 612E3M metaG (Illumina Assembly) | ecosystem: Environmental > Terrestrial > Soil > Wetlands > Permafrost | place: Sweden...
GAGCTCAAGATCATCATCGGCGGCGGCCAGATGGACGACACCGTGCGCAAGTACACCGGGGCCGACGCCTACGGCGACGACGCCATGGCGGCTGTGGCTTTTGCCAAAGAGACCGTAGGGGTATCCTAGAACCCATACGATCCACAGGGGGGGACACTTGTGGTAGACAAGGTGTGGTCGCAACTTTCGCCTGACGAGAGACTTCGGCGGCGCTTTGCCGCGTTCGTCGAACCGGGCCTCGAGTTTTCGAGCCCCGAGGCCGCGGCGGAATACAAGGCGAGGGCCACTCGCTTGAAGAACGCCCTGCTTTTGGAAGGCGAGCCCGACCGGGTGCCGGTGTCTGTGCTTGCCGGCTACTACCCCGCGACCAGGAAGGGCCTCACGCCTTACGACGTCACCCAGGACTACGGCAAAGCCGCGCAGGCCTGGCTCGAGTGCAACCGGGACCTGCAGGCCGACACCATGATCGCCCCGGTCTTCGCCGCCATCCCCGGACGGGCGTATGAAGCGCTCGACGTGAAGATCCTCAGCTGGCCGGGCCACGGCGTGGCCAAGGAAGCCAGCTTCCAGTACAACGAGAAAGAGTGGATGGCGCCCGATGAGTACGATCTGCTCATCGACGACCCCACCGACTATCTGCTGCATTACTACCTGCCGCGCGTAGCTGCCGGGCTGAGTGGTTTCGCCAAGCTCGCGTCGCCGCTCGACATGGTCGAGATAGTGGGCGGCCCGCCCTGGATGATGCGTTGGGCCGATCCCGACGTGCAGGCCAGTCTGCAGAAGCTCACTGCGGCCGGGCAGGAATGTGCGGCGTGGGGCGGCGTCATCTATCCGCTGCTCGGTCGTCTGGTGGCCGAAGGTTTCCCGGGCCCTTTCGCGCACATGTCTCTGGCACCGTTCGATTTCATCGGCGACACGCTGCGCGGCACACGGGGCGTGATCATGGACATGTTCCGGCAGCCCGACGCGTTGCTGGAGGCGTGCGACCGCATCGCCCCGTTGGTGGTCAAGTGGGTCACCCGCCGCTCGAACCCCTTCACGCCGCCGCTGGTGTTCATCCCGCTGCACAAGGGCGCGGACAGCTTCATGAGCGTCGAACAGTTTCAGAAATTCTACTGGCCCAGCCTGCTCAAGGTCATCGAAGGCCTGTCGGCCGATGGTTTCGTGCCCTACCTCTTCGCGGAGGGTGCGTACGGCACCCGTCTCGAGACCTTGGCGGCGGACCTGCCCAAGGGCAAGACCGTGTGGCAGTTCGACCACACCGATATGCGCAAAGCCAAGGAGTACCTCGGTGGAGTGGCGTGCATCCAGGGCAACGTGCCCCTGCCGCTGCTGCAACTCGGTACTGCCGACGAAGTCAAGGCCTACTCCCGGGACCTCATCGACGCGGTGGGACCGGGCGGGGGCTTCATCCTTGATGTTGGGGCCGTTGTGGACGACGCCAAGCCCGGAAACGTGGAGGCGATGATCCAGGCGGCCAAAGAAAGCGCCAAGTAGCAGAGGGGGATACAGATGGCTGACAAAGCTTGGAAGGACATGACCGCCGACGAGAAGCGCGCCTGGCGTATCGACAAGTGGCGTAATCCGGACGTCCCGTGGACCAGCCCCGAGGCTGAGGCGACCTACAAGGCCCGCTGCGACCGGCTCATCGCCTGCTGGGAACTGCGTGAGCCAGATCGGGTGCCGATCAACATCAACGCCGGCTGGTGGCCGGTGAACCGGGCCGGCCTCACCCCCTACGACGCCATGACCGACAAGGTCGCCCAGGCCATGGAGGGCTGGGTCGACTTCAACCAGACGTTCCAGCCGGACGCCATGGTGAGCCCGGTGCTGTACACCACGCCGTCGTCGGTCTTCGAGGACATCGATTACAAGCTGTATTCGTGGCCGGGCCACGGCGTGGCCAAAGAAGCCAGCTACCAGTACAACGAGAAGGAGTGGATGCTCGCCGACGAGTACGACCACCTGATCTCGGATCCCACCGATTATCTGATGAGGGTCTACCTGCCGCGGACGGTGGGCGCTTTCGCCGGCTTCGCGCAGATGACCTCGTTGTTCGACTATGTAGAGCTGCCGTTCGTGGCCAACCAGGTCGGTGGATGGGGCTCTCCCGAGGTGGCCGAAGGACTGGCCAAGCTGGCCGGAGCTGCCAAAGCGGTCGCCAACTGGCATGGGGTCATGTTCCCCACCTTGGGCAAACTCACCACGATGGGCTGGCCAAGCTACTTTGGAGGCGCCAGCAAGGCCCCCTTCGACATCCTCGGCGATACCCTGCGCGGCACGCGCGAAGTCATCATCGATATGTACAGGCGGCCGGAGAAGGTCCTCGCGGCCTGCGAGCGGCTGGTCCCGGTGGCGATCGACTGGGCCCTCAAACGTCCGGGCGGGCCGGTGACCCCGGTCATCTTCCTGCCGTTGCACAAGGGCGCGGACGGCTTCATGAACGACCAGCAGTTCCATACGTTCTACTGGCCGACACTGAAGGCCGTGCTCCTCGGGCTCATCGAGGAGGGCTGCGTGCCCTTCCTGTTCGCCGAAGGCCGCTACGGCTCGCGGTTGGAAGCCATCATGGACCTGCCCAAGGGCAAGACCGTGTGGCTGTTCGACCAGACCGACATGGCCAAGGCCAAGCAGACCATCGGCCAGGTGGCGTGCATCCAGGGCAACGTGCCGCTGTCGCTCGTTTACGCGGGGACCGCGGATGAGACCGCTGCGTACGTCAAGAACCTCATCGACGTATGCGGCGAGGGTGGTGGCTACGTCATGGACATCGGGGCAGTGGCCGACGCAGGCAAGGACGAGAACCTGCACGCGCTGGTCGACACCGTCATGCGGCACGGCAAGTATTGAGATCGTTCACTGGGCAGCCGATCGAGGGCTCCAATCAGGAGAGCGGCGATCGGAAGATCGCGGCGCATCCTGTGAGAGGCGTGTTGGAAGGTCAAAATGGAGGGAGGGCCATACTATGACAGAGGAATCCCGGGAAACCACTAAGGAAGGTATGCTCAAAAGGTCGGTCAGCAGGCGAGACTTTCTGAAGCTCGCCGGCATCGCCGGCGGCGGCATCGCGGCGGCAGGCAGCCTTGGCGGCCTCATCGCGGCGTGCGGCGGCACCACCACTACTACGGCGGCCGGCGGCGGCACCGCGACCACGGCCGGCGGGACCGGCACGACAGCTGTCACTACCGGCGGGGCGGGCCTCCCCAACGGCAAGACCAAGATCCTCATCGAGGCCGCGCGCCCGGTCACCGGCGTCAACGCCATCTTCGAGCAGGCCCACTTCGGTCCCGCAGCCCACATGTGGGTGGACGAAGTCAACGCCGCAGGCGGTCTGAAGATCGCCGGCAAGCAGTATCCCATCACCTACAACGTCTTCGACGACCAGAGCAACCTCGACAACAGCATGCGGTTGCTCACCAAGATCATGGAGGAAGACAAGGCCGACTTCGTCTTCCTGCCGTGCAGCACGGCGTTCCTGTTCGCGGCCTCCAAGCTGGTGAGCGACCACAAGTACCTCGCCATGAGCGCCGAGGGTGGGGCCACCACGCTCGAGCCCAAGATGAAGGACATGCCCACGTTCTTCCAGTTCCTGAACTACTCGAACCACTACCAGATGCCGGTCTTTGCGGACATCCTGACGGAAGTGGGCGCGAAGACCTGCTCCATCATCTATCTCGACGACCTCCACGGCATCGAGTACAACAGCCAGGCTCAGATCTTCTTCGCCCAGAACGGTGTGAAGATCCTCAGCAGCACTCCGGTCCCGGCCGGTGTGAAAGACGTGTCGAGCATCATCAAGAAGGTCCAGGGCGAGAACCCGGACGTGGTCTGCTCGTTCCAGTACCCGCCGGAGAACGCGCTGACTTACGGCACCATGGCTCAGCTGGCCTACAACCCGAAAGCCGTGCTCGGCGGTCCCGCCACGTCCACCCAGTCGTTCTACGACAGCTTCAAGGGTGCCCTCGACGGGATCATGTTCGAAGGCGCCTGGACCTACAAGATGAACGACACGGTCAACGCCTATTACGAGAAGCTCGCCACCTTCGTGAAAGACAAGGGGAACGTCGACTTCTGGGGCGCCCTCATCTACCGGGCCGAGCTCGAGTTCTTCCACCAGGCAGTCGAGAAGGCGAACACTATCGACCAGGCGGCTATCGCCGACGTCATGCGTACTACTCACTTCAAGACCACGATGAGCGACGACACCTTCATGACCCAGCAGATCCTCGACAGAGCCTCCTACGCCGGCCAGATCGGCCAGTGGCAGGCGGGTGTCCCGCAGATCCTCGACAAGGACAAGCGGACCACCGACAAGATCTGGTATCCGAAACCCACCTGGGCCGACGCTCCCAAGGGCCTTACCACCGCGACCACCCCGGCCAGCACCACTGCGTCCAGCTAGTCCGGAAGTACGTTCAGGCAGCAAACGAGGCAGCAACGGTCTGAGCAGGGCCCCGGGGGCGCCGAACGGCGCCCCCGGTTAGCCCGCCTACGTGGCTGCGGTACCGCACCTGCAAAAAAGGATCTTGGATGGCAGCAGTAAACATCATCATCACGGGGGTGCTACTCGGAGGCTTGTTCGCCCTTGTCTCCGTGGGCTTCAGCCTGCAGTACGGGGTGGGGCGTGTCCTCAACGTCTCGCACGGCGAGTTCATCATGGTCGGCGCGTTCATCACCTACTGGCTCTTCTCGAGTCACGGTGTGAACCCATTGGTGACTATCCTGGTTACGGCTCCCCTCACCATCGTCTTGGGATGGGCCCTGCACGCGACCCTTTTCCGGCGTCTGATGGCCAAGGCGCCGTCGCTGGACATATTCGAGGGCCAGTCGATGCTCGCGTCGTTCGGGCTGCTCTACATAGTTCAGAACATAGCCAGGATCATCTGGGGTTCCAACACCTTGAACATGACCTTTCTCCAGACCACGGTCGGAGGTAGTTTGCAGATCCCGCTCAACCGCCTCGTGGCCTTTGGGGTGGTCGCGGTCATCGGGGTGATACTGTTCCTCTTCCTTGCCCGCACGCGACTCGGCAAGGCCATCCGGGCTGCTGGACAGGACCCGACGACGGCCGGCCTTATGGGCGTCAACATCCACAACGTGCTCGCCATCTGCTTCGGGATAGGGCTGGGACTGGCCGGTATCGCCGGAACGCTCATGAGCACGGTTCTTGCCATATCCACCGGCATGGGTCTTCAGTACACAGTGATCGCGATGGTCGTAGTGGTTCTTGGGGGTCTTGGGAGTATCTCGGGAGCTGTGATCGGGGGCGTGATCCTGGGGATCGTTTCGCAACTGGTCACATATTTCGAGCCGACCATGAGCTTCATCGCCTACTACGTCATCTTCATACTCCTGCTGCTGGCGCGGCCTAAAGGGATCATGGGTAAGTGATTATGAACAACACCACATCCATACAGACTGCCGGATTCAGCAGAAGCAGGATCATCTCTCTGGCGATCCTAGCGGTGATCTTCATCGTGCTGGCGCTGCTGCCCGTCCTGATGCCGGCCAGCTACTGGATAACCAGGCTCTCCGAGTACATGCGGTACAGCATCCTGGCCATCGCCTGGGTGCTCTTCTCCGGACCCACCGGGTACATGTCTTTGGCCACCGCTGCCTTCTACGGCCTCGGCTTCTACATGGCGGCCATCCTCAACGGCCCGCTGCCGTTCGTGGTGGTCATCGTCCTGTCGGGCTTCGCAGCCTTCCTCGTTGCAGCGGCGATAGGTGGGCTGACGTTGAGGTTGAGGGGTGTCTACTTCTGCATCTTCACCTTTGCAGTCGTGCTGCTGCTCAATCAGGTCGTCCTCGAGGTGGAGCGTATCGTTACCCACACTCGGGGTCGCTTCGTAAACCAGGAATCCGTCCATGTAGCGTATTGGGCCATGCTCATAGTGTTTGCATTGACTATAGGGGTGGTGATGTACATCCGCCGCTCCCGGTACGGGCTGGCGCTGCAGAGCATCGGCGAGATGGAGGAGGCGGCGGCCCACAGCGGGATCAACATCGTCCGGACCAAAGTCCTCATCTTCGCGACCAGTGCGGTCTTCATGGGCATGGCCGGGGCCATCATGGCCACTCGGCGTTCCTACATCGACCCCGGCATCGCCTTCGACATGCAAACGTCGTTCCTGCCGGTGCTCATGGCCATGTTTGGTGGCATGGGTAATCTGGTCGGCCCGGTGCTCGGTGCCGTAGGGTTTACCGCTCTGAGCGACAAACTCGTCGTGTCGTTCCCGGATCTCTTCATGCTGATCTTCGGCGTGTTTCTGATCGTCGCGATCTTGTTCATGCCCAACGGGATCATAGGCGTCGTGATGCAGTTCTGGCGTTGGGTAAGGGGCCGGATCAGCAAACGGGCCGCGGTTCCGACGGAGAAAGGAGGTCGCGGTGCATCTGCTTGAGGGTGAGAAGGTCAGCAAGCATTTCGGCGGTCTCGCAGCCGTGGCGGACGTCGACTTCTACGTGGACCAGGGGGAGATCCTGGGTCTCATCGGCCCCAACGGCGCCGGTAAGACCACCCTGTTCAACTTGATCTCCGCGTCCCTGAAGCCCAAGCCCGGTAAGATCTCGTTCAAGGGCATCGACATCACGCCCAAGCCCGCGTACAAGATCTGCCGTATGGGCATCGCTCGGACGTTTCAGACGGTCAAGATCTTCCCGCACGTCCCCGTGCTCAGGAACGTGATGGTCGGGGCTCTGTTCGGCACCGGACGCTTCATCACCTCCTCCGAGGCCACGAAGAAGGCTGAGGAAGCCCTCGAGTTCGTGGATCTCACACCCGTCAAGAACGCGCTCGCCGGCGACCTCACCCTCGCCCAGCAGAAGCGGTTGGAGTTGGCGCGCGCCCTTGCGAGCAGCCCGGAGCTCCTGCTCCTGGACGAACTCATGGCCGGTCTCACTGCGGTCGAGGTCAGCGAGGCGATGGGCGACGTCAAGCAGATCAGGGACAAAGGCGTCACCGTGATCATGATCGAGCACCTGATGCAGGCGATCATGAGCATCAGCGACCGGATCGTCGTGCTGGACTACGGCAAGAAGATAGCCGAGGGAACGCCGCAGGAGATCGCGGCCAACCCGAAGGTGATCGAAGTCTATCTTGGGGAAGAATGCGATGCTGACAGTTGACAACCTAAGCACAGGCTACGGGAGGACGCAGGTCCTCTGGGACCTCTCCCTCAAGGTCGATGAAGGCGAGTTCGTGGCGTTGGTCGGCGCCAACGGGGCAGGCAAGACCACTCTGCTCAAGGCCATCTCCGGCCAACTCAAGCCGTGGCCCGGGAGCGGCAGTATCACCTTCGATGGCAAGCGGATCGACACCATGAATTCCAACCAGATCGTCAATCTGGGCCTCTCGCACATACCCGAGAGCCGCAAGTTGTTCACGGACATGTCCATCCGCGAGAACCTGGAGATGGGCGCTTATCCCCACCGGTCGTGGCGGGAGCGCCGGAAGACCATGGACGAGGTGTTCGAGCTCTTCCCACGTTTGAAGGAGCGGGCCGGCCAGCTCTCCCGGACGCTCAGCGGCGGTGAGCAGCAGATGCTGGCCATGGGCCGCGGCCTTATGTCGCGGCCGCGGATGGTCATCGTCGACGAGCCGTCCAACGGGCTTGCTCCGCTCATCGTGGCTGAGGTCTTCGAGATCCTCAAGGAGATGCGCAAGACCGGCATGACCATCCTGCTAGTGGAGCAGAACGTCCGCCAGACCCTGCAGATCGCCGACCGGGCTTACGTGCTCGAGAACGGGCGTCTGGCACTGGAAGGCGTGTGCTCGGTGCTTCGGGAAAGCGATCATATCCGGAAAGCATATCTGGGCCTCTAGCAGCACTTTTATTCATCCCACCTCGCGGAACAAGTTCCACCGGATGGTATGCGGCCGCTCCCTCGGGAGCGGCCGTTTGCTTGCCCGGACGCGGCAAGGCTAGTGTGGTATTGACCAAGTGCTCACTCAATAATGACGCGGGCGTCTATGAGTGGGCAGCACAAGGCTCTGCCAGGGAAGGGGTCCGAGTATGTCGGAAGAAAGAGCTGTTAGCCGTCGTGAATTCTTGAAACTGGCCGGGGTGGCGGGAGCCGCTCTCGGCGTAGCCGGCGGGCTAGGCGGATTGCTCGCAGCCTGTGGCGGGACCGGAACCACTACCACCACCGGTGCCCCGGCGACCACCGCTACCACGGCCGGGGCCGCCAGCACCGACACCACCGCCGGTGCAAACACCACCGTCTCCGCCGCCGCGGAGTCGGGTGCCGATCTTAAGATCGGGCTCGTCGAGCCTAAGACGGGCAATCTGGCCGCCTTCGCGCTCGCCGACGACTGGTACGTGGCGTGGGCAGAGGCCGCGTTGGCGGACGGTATCGTCTGCGGCGACGGCAAGAAGCACATGGTCAAGTTCGTGCGGGTGGACAGCCAGTCCGACTCCAACCGCGCTTCCCAGGTGGCTGGCGACCTCATGCTCAACAGCGGCGTCTATATGGTGCTGGCCTCGGGCAGCCCCGACACGGTGGTGCCGGTGGCCGACCAGTGCGAGACCAACGAGGCCATCGGCCTCTTCAACTTCAGCCCGTGGCAGGCCGTCTTCGGGACGAAGGTCGAGCGGAAGTGGAGTTGGGGCGCCATGCTCGGGTCCGAGCAGTCCATCGCCGACTTCTCCGTGGCCTTCGACGCGATCCCCAACAACAAGAAGGTGGGGATGCTGTTCGCCAACGATGCGGACGCGGCGGCCTGGATGTCCGATACCGCAGCTCCGGCCGTGTTCAAGCAGAAGGGCTACACCCTCGTGGTGCCGACCTACTACACCGAGGGTACCGAAGACTTCACCGCCCAGATCAGCACGTACAAGAGAGAGGGCGTGGACATCATCTGCGGCACCAACAACCCGCCGGACTGGGTGAACTTCGTCAACCAGGCGCTCCAGCAGGGTCTCAAGCCGAAGATCATGAGTTCCGGCAAGGCTCTCCTGTTCCCGCAGGTGCCTGAAGGCCTGGCGAGCGGCTGCTACAACTTCATCGGCGAGATGAGCTGGAGCCCGGCTTGGCCGTTCAAGGACTCCCTCACCGGCAAGACCTGCCAGGAGATGGGCGCGGACTTCGAGACCAAGGCGAACATGCAGTGGCAGCAGACCATCGGCCAGTACGGCAAGATCGAATGGGCTGTCGACTTGTTCAAGAGGGCCAAGAACCCGGAAGACAAGAACAGCGTGTTGGAAGTCATCCCGCAGACCAAACTCGACACCATCAACGGTCTCGTGGACTTCACCCAGCCCGTGGACGTCAACGGTGTTCACAACGTGACGAACAACGTCAAGCCGGTGTACGCCGCGGGCCAGTGGGTCAAGGGGACCGGCAAATGGAAGTTCGACTATGTGGAGATCAGCAACGCTGCTGCTCCAGGCACCGAAGTCGCCGCCACCGCGCTGCCGATGGTCTATCTATAGAGGCCGCGTAGGCAACTACACGCCGGGGCGGAGGCGTTCGGGCCTCCGCCCCGTCTTCCATAACCTGCGGTAATGGAAGACCGCAATCAGAACAATAGTTCGCATTTTCGGCCTCTCGGGTTCGTGTGAACGTCGCTGCCCGTTGACGCTCAGGAAGCACGCGGGTATATTCATTCCCGTGCCGAGCGGCCGCTCATTGCTTTTGGACTCGCTCAAACAACGTCTTTGGGGGGACGATCTCGGCGCTGCCATTGTCTATTAAGAACCGGAGGGGGTACTTCATGGCAGAAGAGAAAGCCGTAAGTCGCCGCGATTTCCTCAAGCTAGCCGGAGTGGCGGGTGCCGCAGTGGGCGCAGCCGGAGGACTCGGCGGGCTGCTCGCCGCTTGTGGCGGCGGGACCACCACTACAACGGCCGCGGCTTCCACGACCACGACCGCGGCAGCGACCACCACTACCGGCGCTGTGAGCACTGACACGACTGCCGGCGCCAGCAGCACCACTACGGTCTCGGCGGCCGCGGAAAGCGCCCGGGCCATCAAGCTCGGGATCGTTTCGCCGAAGACCGGCAACTTCGCGACCTTCGCGATTGCCGACGACTGGTGGATCGCCCGCAGCAAGAAGATTCTTGCAGACGGTGTCATCACCGGCGACGGCAAGAAGCGCACGTTCGACTTCGACGTTGTTGACAGCCAGTCCGACTCCAACCGTGCCGCTCAGGTTGCCGGCGACTTGATCGCTAACGACAACGTCGACATCCTGCTCGCGTCCGGTACGCCGGATACGGCCAACCCGGTAGCCGACCAGGCCGAAGCGGGGGCGACTCCCGCGCTGCTCAGCTTCGCTCCGTGGCAGGCGTGCTTCATCCGCAACGGTAAGACCCAGGACTTCAAGTGGGTCTACGGCAACATGCTGGGCTCTGAAGAGACTATCGCCTCCTTCACCGACGCGTTCGCCAAGAGTGGCGTCTCCACCAACAAGGTGGTAGGTATGCTCTTCCAGAACGACGCTGACGAACAGGGCTGGATGGACCCGTCCGCGGCACCCAAAGTCTTCAAGGCATTGGGCTACACCCTGGTCGTTCCGCAGCCCTACGCGATCCCGGCCGAGGACTTCACTTCACAGATCACTGAGATGAAGAACAAGGGTTGCGAGATCGTGTGCGGCACCAACGATCCGCCGTGGTTCTCCAACTTCACCAAGCAAGCGTTGCAGCAGGGCTTCAAACCGAAGTTCATCAGTTCGGGCAAAGCTCTCATCTTCCCGCAGGCCGTGGTCACGTATCCCAACAAAGGCCTGGGCATGATTGGCGAAGCGGCCTGGCACCCATCGTGGAAGATCCAGGACACCTTGGATCCGACCATGGACTCCCAGGCTCTGGCCGACGACTACGAGAAGGTCACGGGCCAGCAGTGGACCGCCGCCATCGGCTGCTATGGCAAGCTCGAGTGGGCTATCGACATCTACAAGCGTGCGACGAACCCCGAGGACAAGAGCTCGGTGGTGGACGCCATCAAGACGACGAAGAACACGTTCCAGCAAGGTGCGATCGACTTTACAGCTCCGGTAGACCTGAACAGCATGCACCCGATCGCCAACAACTGCAAAGCGTGGATCGGCGCTCAGCAATGGGTCAAGGGCACCAAGTGGCCCGTCGAGCCGGTCGTGATCAGCGCCGCGGCTTCTCCGGGTGTTGCGGTCACGGCAAAAGCGACGCCGATGGTTTACTAGGGCGACGGCTGAACGGAGCATCATCCGGTCGCACCGGATCGCTCCAACGAATCATCTCCGGCGGGGGCCCGGTACGCGAGTACTAGGCCCCCGCCGGGTCTTTCTGGAGGGCGGGCTGCGCGGCTCCCAGATGCTGGGCCGCCCGCGGTCGTTGACACTCCTTTCGCGCCCCGGGTATAGTCAAGGTGCGTTGACCGAGCGCTTGCTCAATAAGGTCGCCGGCGTCGCGGGCCGCGGCAGTGATGGAACTGCCAGCTTCTGCGGGATGGCCTATCGGCCGCCGGCCTGGCGAAGAGACCGGTGAACGAACCACTCGAAGAAAGGCGTATGAGGATGTCCGGCTACGAAGCGCTGCTCCAACCTCTCACCATCGGCAAGCTGACCGCCAAGAACCGCGTCGAGGCGGCGCCGACTCTCACCTGTATCGCTCACGCCGATCAGTCGGTGTCGAACGACCTGGTGGAGTTCTACCGGACGCAGGCCAAAGGCGGTGCAGGCGTTATCACCGTGCTGGAGACGGCCATCGACCGAGACCGCGCCATCACTCAGCCCACTCAGCTCAACCTGGGTAACGACTTCTACATCCCGGCGCTCACCTCGCTGGCGGAGGTGATCAAGGATGGCGGCGCCGTCGCCTCCATCCAGCTCAACCATGGCGGGCGGCAGGCGGTGAGTTGGCTGAACGGCGGGCGCAACCCCATCGGGCCCTCGCACATGGTGGGCATCTTCACCGAGGACCGGCGGCGAGGGGAACAGGTCATCGAAGAGATGACCCACGACATGATCGACCAGGTCATCGACCACTACGCGGCCGCGGCCTTCCGGGCCAAGACCGCCGGTTTCGACATGGTGATGGTGCACGCCGGACACGGCTGGCTCATCTCCCAGTTCGTGTCGCCGGCGGTGAACTCCCGCACCGATGAGTACGGTGGCAGCCTGGAGAACCGGTGCCGGTTCGGGATCCGAGTGATCGAAGCCATCCGGGAGCGTTGCGGCGCAGATTTCCCAATCGAGTGGCGCATCAGTGCCAGCGACCTGGTGCCCGGGGGTCTGGAGATCGAGGACGCCATCAAGTACGCACTCATCATGCAGGACAAGGTGGACCTGCTGCAGGTATCAGCGGGGACTATCGGGGTGCCGCACACCTACCCGTATACGCACCCCTCCACCTATCTGCCACACGGCGAGAACCTGGAGCGGGCGGCCGAGATCAAGAAGGCCATCACCCGGGTGCCGGTGGGGGTCGTGGGCGCCATCATGGACCTCGACGAGGCCGGCGACTGGGTGGCCGACGGCAAGGTGGACTTCGTGGCTCTGTGCCGCTCGCTGATCGCCGACCCGGCCCTGCCCAAGAAGACCTTCCGGGGGCGGAAGGCCGAGGCCATTCCGTGCATCCGATGCAATGCATGCCTCATCCGCGGTGCTCACAGTCTGCCGGTGCGCTGCACCGTGAACCCGATGGCCGTACGCGAGTACTACTACCGCTCGCTGCCCAAGTTGGCAGCCGAGAAGAAGAAGGTGGTCGTCGTGGGCGGCGGCCCGGCCGGCATGGAAGCGGCGCTGGTGGCCTCCTCGCGCGGCCACAGCGTCGTGTTGTTCGAGAAGGAGGACCGGCTGGGCGGTAACCTGCTGGCTGCCGCAGGACCGGACTTCAAGGCCGACTGGAAGCGGTATGTGGAATACGTGATGCGCCAGATGGCGGCATCCAGCGTGGATGTGCGCCTGGGGACGGCCGGGACCGCCGAGGCCATCAGGGCCCTGGCGCCCGACGAGGTCATTGTAGCGGTGGGCGCGGAGCCGCTGATGCCGAACGTGGCCGGCGCCGACGCGGCCGGCGTCTTCCTGGCGGCCGACGTGATGAAGGGCGCGGCCGTACCGGGCGAGGACGTGGTGGTCGCGGGGGATGGCGGTATGGGCATGGAGGCGGCTCTGCAGTTGGCGCGGCAGGGCAAGCGCGTCGCCCTGGTGGAGTTGCCGGGCGGCTCGGCCGGCGACCTGACCGTCAACTTCGTCGATGTGGTCGTGCTGCAGGACTACCTAGACGAGTACGGTATCCGGCCGCGCAAGGGCCAGGTGCTGAAAGCCGTCAAGGACGGCAAGGCCGTGGTGAGCGACGAGTCCGGACAAGACGTGGAACTGCCGGCCGACGCGGTGGTGCTGGCCCCCGTGCTGCGGGCGCGGACCGATATCGTCGACTCGCTGCTGGGCACCGCCGAGGAAGTGCGCGTGGTCGGCGACTGCCGCGAGCCGCGCATCCTGTTCAACGCCGTACACGAGGCGTTCGAGGCGGCGCTGGAGATCTAGTGGGGCCGTCATCGCCGGCCTGGCGCGGCGCCACCTGGTGTGAGTTGGGCGAGAACGGGGCCGCGGCCTTATGTCGCGGCCCCGACTGTGTACGGCAGAGAAGGCCGGTGTCAGGCGCCTGCCGGCACCGCCGCGTCGTTCAGGATGAGCCCCATGATGTGCGCAGCGTGCCCGTCGTCCAGGTACTCGTTCAGGCCCATCATGCAGGCGATGTTCTCGGCCCAGAGGACGGTATAGAACCCCCAAGCCAATCGGTCGGCGTCGGCGTCGGCACGGATGCTGCCCTTGACCTGGCCTTCCTCGATGATCTTCTTGAGATGCTGATAGGCGCTCTTGTGGGTGTCGGCCACGGCGTCACGGATGCCGATCTGCGGCCCCGCCGCGATGAACTCGAACCAGGGATACGCCATGAGCCCGCGCTCGGCGCTCATCTGCTGGGCGTGAGCCACCTCTATGTTCCGCAGCCGGGAGAGAGCGTCCGGCCCGACGGTACCGTCGATGAGCTGGTACATCTCGCTGAGGATCGACTCCAGCGCGGCAAGGAGCATCTCCTTGCGACTGGCGAAGTAGACATACAGTGTGCCCTCGGAGACATCGGCGGCTTTCGCAATGCGGGCGATGGTCGCTTCAGGGACCCCGTATTCGGCCACGACGTCCAGCACGGCCTGCACAATCTGCCCGCGTCGTTCTTCAGGGGGGAGTCTACGTACCCGTGCTTGGCGTGCCACCTTAGCGCCTCACCTTTCCCTGTTGACAATTGAAAGCCACGACCAGTATAGTACATGTTATTGAGCAGCTGCTCAATAACATGTCAAGAAAAGACCAGTATGACTGCGGACAGAATACGCGGACTGGAGGCAAGGTGGCAGAGGCCGTGAAAAACAACGCATCGCAGCCAATCTACAAGACGATCGTCGATCGGGACGTCATGATCCCGGTTCGGGACGGTGTCAAGCTTGCAGTGGACATCTACCGTCCGGACGCTCCGGGCACATTCCCGGTGCTACTCAGCCAGTCGATGTACGGCAAAGACACTCAGATGTTCGAGACCCCGCCGCAGCCGTTCGGCAAATCGATCTTCGAGGCCTCCATCGAGTGTGGCGATGCCTGCTACTATGCCAAACGCGGCTACGCATACGTGATCGCCGACATCCGCGGCAGCGGCCACTCCGAAGGCACCATGGAGGGCATGTTCTCCCGCAAAGAGGGCGAAGACGGGCATGACATGGTCGAGTGGTTGGCCAAGCAGCCCTGGTGTGACGGCGGAGTGGGCCTGGCCGGCATATGCTACTTCTCCTCCATGCAGCTGCACACGGCAGCCGAGCAGCCGCCGAGCCTCAAATGCATCGCTCCGTGGGAGATCTTCGCGGACGACCTCTACAACCATGGTCAGTATGAAGGCGGCGTGCACAACATCTTCCTGTACGGCCTCTATACCGGCACCTATCCGGCCCGCTGCGGCTATGCGCCCAACGACATCCGTTCCTGGATGGAGCAGCACACCGATCCGGAAGAGCTCAAGAAGATGGTCGACGAGGCCATCGCCGATCCCGACCTGAAGCAGTACCCGTACCTGGTGCACCTTCTGCAGTATCCGAAGAAGAACCCCATCCTCTTCGACTTCATGTTGCACAAGAACGACGGCCCGTACTACCGGGAGCGGTCGGTGGGCGAGCGCCTCGACAAGATCAATGTGCCCTGCTACGTGGGCGGCCCGTTCTTCAGCTTCTTCTCGCAGCCGCAGATGAACGTCTTCAACCGGGTCACCACGCCCAAGAAGATGTACCTCTACACCGACATGGGCACCCGCCCGTGGCGCGCGAACCATAGCGAGCTGCTCCGCTGGTACGACTACTGGATGAAGGGCATCGAGACCGGCATCATGGATGAGCCCACCATCCGCTACCAGACCACCGGCATGACCATCTGGGGCTCGGGCGAGACCTATCCGCTCGAGACCACCCAGTGGACCGACTTCCACTTCAACAGCCTGGAGCAGCTCGGTTCGCAGCCTGACTACTGGAATGAAGAGCCCGACGCCTTCGTGCAGCAGCCGCTGTACGTCACCGAGAAGCGGAACCGCGTCACCTACGTCAGCCCGCCGGTGCCCTACGACCTGCAGGTGGTAGGCCCGCCGCGCATCACCTTCTATGCCGCCATCGACCAGGATGACACCTGTTGGCGCGTGGACGTGCGCGAAGCCGACTCCGACGCTATCTACCCGCTGGCTTCCGGTTGGCTCCGGGCGTCGCACCGCGCGCTGGACGAAGCCAAGACCACGCCATGGGAGATCGCGCACGACCACACCAAGAACGTCTACATCGAACCGGGCGAGATTAACGAGTACGTCGTGCAGTTGCGGCCCATGTCGCACCTGTTCCGCGCCGGCAAGCAGATCAAAGTGGAGATCTCGGCCATCGACATCCCCACCGACATCGAGACCTACGATGTCATGTGGCACGTCTGCAAGAGCCGTACCTGCACCCACAAGATCTATCGTGACGGACGCTATCCGTCCAAAGCTTCCCTGCCTGTGATCCCGAAGAAAGCGTAGGGATGCCGTCGCCGTATGATGGTGCCGCATCCAAGCGGCACCGGGGGACGAATCGAACAAGGAGAGGCTGCACATGATGCTCGAAGGCAAAGTGGCCATGATCACGGGGGCGGGCGCCGGCATCGGCGTAGAGATCGCCAAGCGGTACGTGGCTGAAGGGGCGAAGATCTGCATCACAGGTCGCAACCAGGGCAGGCTGGACAAGACCGTCTCCATGCTTGCGCCAGGGACGGCCATCACCTGTGCCGGCGACGTGTCCAACCTCGAAGACGCCAAGAAGATGGTGGAAGCCACGGTCGCGTTCGGCGGCAAGATCGATGTGCTCGTCAACAACGCCGCTATCGACCCTGGGGGCTCCGTGGTGGACCTCGACCCGGACGTATGGCACGCCGTCATCGAGACCAACCTCACCGGTCCGTTCTACACCATGAAGTTCGCCATCCCGTACATGATCAAGAACGGCGGTGGCTCCATCATCAACATTTCGTCGCTGGCCAGCGTGCGTTGCATCCCCACCATGGCGCCCTACTGCGCCTCCAAGGCCGGGCTGAACCACCTTACGAACCAGGTGGCCCTGGACTTCGGCAAGCACGGCGTCCGCGCCGTCTCGGTCCTGCCTGGCCCGGTGCGCACCGAGATGAGCGAGCACTCCCTGGGCGGCATGGCCGACGTCATGGGCTGCGACATGGACGGCGTGTTCCAGAAGCTCACCTGCACCATCCCGCTGGAGCGGGTGTCGCATCCGCGGGAGATCGCCGGCCTCGTCGCTTTCCTAGGTAGCGACGACGCCAGCTTCATCACCGCGGAGACCATCCTGGTGGACGGTGGCGCCTCCATGGTGGACCCGTGCGGCGCGTCTCTTAAGATGAGCGGCGCCTCCGGGTGGGGCGCGGAGATGCGGTAGGCACACTCTTCCGCTGCGAGATCTCCACAGATCGCCGATGGCCGGCCGGGGCATGCGCCCCGGCCGGCCACGGTGTCTTCAGAGCGGGCCGGCGCTCCGCGGCCGGCGGCAGGCGGACGGCCCGCCCATGGAAAGGCGTTTGCCCTCCTCTCCGAGCGGTAACATAAGCCGCAGCCGACACCACCAGGCCCGCGACGGGCCACCCGGAAGAGGAGAGACGGTATGAGCGGCGGGACCAAGGCTCTAACCCAGGCCGGCCAAAGCATCTGGCTGGACAACATCACCCGGGACCTCATCACCTCCGGCACGCTCGCCCTCTACATCGCGGAGTCATCGGTGGCCGGCATCACCTCCAACCCCACCATCTTCGAGAAGGCCATCACCAAGGGCGCCGCCTACGACGCCCAGATCGGCAGCCTCGCTAAAGAAGGCAAGGCGGGCGACGAGTTACTGTTCGAAGTGATCCTCCAGGACCTCATCGCTGCGGCCGACCTCCTCGCGCCCGTGTACCGCCGCACCGCCGGCGTGGATGGCTGGGTGTCGGTGGAGGTGGCCCCCGGCCTCGCGAACGATACTGCGGGCACCGTCGCCCAGGCGTGCTGGCTGTCGAGCAAGGCCCTGCGGCCCAACGTGTTCGTCAAGATCCCGGGGACCAGGGAGGGCGTTCCCGCCATCGAGGAGGCGATCTTCCGCGGGGTGCCCATCAACGTCACGCTGCTGTTCTCTGTGGACCAGTACGTGGCGGCGGCCGAAGCCTATATGCGGGGGCTGGAGCGCAGGGTGGCGTCCGGGCTCAACCCCGATGTCCGGTCGGTGGCCTCGCTCTTTGTGAGCCGTTGGGACAAGGCCACGGCGGACAAAGTGTCCGAGGGTCTGCGCAACCGTCTGGGCATCGCGGTCAGCAAGCTCTGCTACCAGGCGTACCGCGACCTCAAAGAGACCGACCGCTGGCAGTGCCTGGAGAACATGGGCGCCCGCCCGCAGCGCCTGCTGTTCGCGAGCACCGGCACCAAAGACCCGAACGCCTCCGACGTCCTCTACGTCGAGGGGTTGGCCTCTCCCAACACCATCGACACCATGCCCGAGGAGACGCTGCACGCGTTGGAGGACCACGGGAAGCTGGGCGACCTTCTCCCTCGGGACGGAGGCGACGGGCAGGAGGTGTTGGCCGCATTCACGCGGGCCGGCATCGACGTGGTCCAGCTGGCTGAGGACCTGCAGGTGGATGGGGCCAAGGCCTTCGTGGACTCGTGGACGCGGCTCAGCGACGCCGTGACCGCCAAGAGGCAAGCGGTGTAGCCTGGGGGTTACGTCTCTGCTGCCGCTCCCGTTCCCTCTCCGGGCGCTTCGGCGATGACCTGCCCCTCCTGCGGCATCCTCATGCCGGCCACGGTACCGGCGGAGTCTTCCGAGACGGGCCAGACCGGGGTGGTCCCCTCCGCCTCGGCTTTGAGTGCATTATCGGCGGCAGTGCCGTCCACCGTCTCCTGAGCCAGGAGTTGCCCCGCGAGGTTCTCGAGCGCCCCGCGGTGCTCGCGCAGCAGGTTGCGGGCCCGCTCCAGCTGGTCGGTCACTATGCGCTGCACCTCGGCGTCGATGGTCTCCGCGGTCTGCGGGCTCAGCTGGCTGTTGTCCTGCATGGAGTTGCCCAGGTACATCATCTGCTGGCCGGCGTAGCGGACGGGGCCGAGCTTCTCGCTCATGCCGAACTCGGTGATCATGCGACGGACCAGTTCCGTGGCCTTCTGGATGTCGTCGCTCGCCCCGGTGCTGTTGGTGCCGAACACGGTCAACTCGGCTGCGCGGCCCCCCAGCATCACCGCGATGCGGTCCTTCAACTCGTCCTCGGTGAGGATGTAGCGGTCTTCCGTGGGCATCTGCAGCGTGTAGCCCAGAGCCCCGCGGGCGCGGGGGATGATACTGATCTTCGCCACCGGGTCGGCGTTGGGGAGGAGGGCGGCGACGAGCGCGTGCCCCGATTCATGGAAGGCCACCGTCTTGCGCTCGCGGTCGTTCATCACCCGGGTCTTCCGCTCTAGGCCGGCGATGACCCGCTCCATGGCCATCTCGAAATCCTTGACGGTGACGGCGGTCGCGTTCCGCCTGGCCGCCAGCAACGCGGCTTCGTTCATCGCGTTGGCCAGATCGGCGCCGCTGAAGCCCGGGGTGATGCGGGCCGCCCGTTCGAGATCGAAGTCGTGGGCCAGCTTTATGCCGTGGCTGTGGATCTTGAGGATCTGCACACGGCCGATGAGGTCCGGGTTGCCCACTTCCACCTGCCGGTCGAACCGGCCGGCGCGCAGCAGGGCTTTGTCGAGCACTTCCGGCCGGTTGGTGGCGGCCATGATGATCACCGGGCGCTCGATGTCGGAGGCGAAGCCGTCGATCTCGGCCAGCAACTGGTTCAGGGTCTGCTCGCGCTCGTCGTTACCACCGCCGCCCAGGGTGTAGCCGGCACCTCGGGCCTGTCCGATGGCGTCCACCTCGTCGATGAATATGATGGCCGGCGCCGCCGCGCGCGCCTGCTCGAACAGGTCGCGGACCCGGGCCGCGCCGACGCCCACGAACATCTCCACGAACTCGGAACCGCTGCTCTCGAAGAAGGGGACGTTCGCTTCACCTGCGGTGGCCTTGGCCAACAGCGTCTTGCCGGTGCCCGGAGGGCCGATGAGTAGCACCCCTTTGGGGATGCGGCCGCCCAGACGGGCGAACCGCTCGGGGGTCTTGAGGAACTGGATGATCTCCTGCAGTTCGGCGATGGCTTCGTCGGCGCCGCCGACATCCTTGAAGGTCACGCCCACCTGCTCGGCGGTGACCTTCTTGGCCCGGCTCCTCCCGACGCCAAAGATGCCTCCGCCCCCGCCCAAGCCGCCGCCCGCGCCCGCCATCCGCCGGTAGACGACGTACCAGATGACGCCGATGATGAGGAACGGCAGCAGGCTGAGGAGGATGCTGCCCAGAGCGCTCGAGGGCGGCGCGAACGAGACGTTGACGTTATTGGCCTTGAGGGTGGCCACCAGGTTCGGGTCCGCCGCGCTCTGATAGTTGGTGGAGTAGCTGACCGACGAGGTGTTCTTGGGGTCGGGGTTCACCATGGTGCCGGTGATGCTGTTCGTCGCGATCACCGCGGTGATGACCTTTTTGTCGGCGACGTCCTTCTGGAAGTCCGAATAGCTGAGTGGCGCCCCTCCGCTGCCAAATAGGTAGTGCTGGAACAGGTACAGGGCGATGAGCGCCACCACGATGTAAGCCACCCAGTGCCACAACTGCCGGCTGCGGTTGGGAGGCATTCCCGGCCCCTGCTGTCCTGGTGGGGGCTGGCCGGGGCCGCGCTGGCCCGGCCGGTTCTGGCCCTGTCCGGTGCCTCCTGGGCGCGCGGGGCCCTGCCCGGGCGCGCCGGGGCGAGGAGGTTGTCCTCCGCCGCTGCCCTGAGGCGGAGCCGCCTTCTGGGTAGTCTTCTCTTCGCCGGCCACGTGGTCCGCCTTTTCTCTGGGTTTCCCCGGTGACATGCCCAGTTTCTCAGTCGCGTAATCGCCGGGACCGGGCTTGCGCGGGGCTTCCCAGGAGTGCCGCCGCCCCGGAATCGCGCGGGGGGCCGCCTCAGGCCCGGTTTTGGAGCCAGCTTGCCCGGGGAAATCCCCGTGGACCGTCAATCCGGGGCCATTCCCCGGCACCGCAAGGAGGCCTCCGTGCAAAAGGTACCAGACACACCCGAGAACATGTCGCGTTGCCTCTGCGGGGGCTGCCCATCCTATCCTGGGTCGGGCGGGTTCTTCTGTGCCAAGGGTAAGAGCGACCTGCCCGTTCGCCAGCGCGGCTGTGTCTGCGGGGACTGCGCTAACTTCAAGGAGTTCGGCCTGCAGGAAGGCTACTACTGCATCAACGGCATAGCCGGGGGCACCGCCCAGTAACGCCGAAACCGCCGCCGGAGAGCGGCTGCCCGAGGCGTGATCGCTGCCGGCCGGCGGTGGTGTCTGAGGACATCTCGCCGGCCGGCTGGATCTTTTCGCATCAAAACTCTTCCGGCGGGGCGGCGCGATAGAAGAAGAGCCCTATCCCTTCCTTCACCGCGGAGAGCGCTTTCATCATGTTTTCTTGGACACCCGCCATGTCTAGCCGTCCCATCCGCAGCGGATCGTAGCCGGCGTCGCGGATGAGCTGCTCGGCGACGCCGGCTGCTTCATCGTCGCCGCACCACAGGTTGCCCGGGCGCCGGCCCGCCTGCCCGACCTGCCCGTAGAGGCGCGCGAAGTTGAGGTTGAAGGCTTTGGCCGTGGGGCCCCCGGTCTGTGCCTTGACGAACTCGGCGTTGGAGGAGAACCCGGGCGGGGGCTCCACTCCGAAGCGGTTGGTGGCGTCGATGAAGGTCTTGCCTTGAAAGCCTCGGAGCTTTCCCAACCCCTCGGCCACCGCCCCGCCGGGTATGGCGAGCAGCACCACATCCGCGCCCGAGACGTCGCCGCCGTCCCGGCCCAGTCTGGTGACCTCGTGCCCCGCCTGCTTCCAGATGTCGGCCAGGCCGCCTCCGACGTTGCCCCTGCCGTACGCGGTGATCTTCATGCCGCCTCCTTCTTTGGCGCTGATGCCCTCTCTTTCGCTGTAGCCCGGTTCTTCCCTCACCTGTCGCCGTTTGAACGGGTGTGTTTTAACCCAAAACGGTCGGGGAACCTAAGGCTCGAGAGACAGAAGCAGCCCCTCAGCTTCTTGTCTCTCATTGTACGTGAACACACTCGCTCGGAGCCGTGGAGGCCGATGTGGCGCTCGTGAGATGGAGTCCATTCAACGAATCGGCGGACATGCGCCGCGAGATGCAGTCTCTCGCCGGCCTCATGACCAGCCGTTTCGTGCCGTTCATGGGCGAAGGCCGCTTCATCCCGGCTATGGACGTCACCACCCGCGGAGATGACCTCCTGATCAAGCTCGAGATCCCAGCTGTGGACATCGAGAAAGACGTGGACATCTCTGTCGATGAAGGCGCGCTCCATATTAGCGGCAAACGCTCGGAGGACGGCTCCGAGGACCGCGAGGGTCATTACATGCGGGAGATGCGCTACGGGACCTTCGAGCGCACGCTCCCGCTTCCCGAAGGCGTCGGACCCGATGCAGTGAAGGCTGAGTACCGCGACGGCATCCTCGAGGTGACCGTCACCGGCGGAGCCAAACCGGCGGCCCCGCCCGAAGCCCAGCGCATCCGCATCACGCGCGGCCCAGGATCCCCGAGTGGGACCTTGGTGACGCCCGACTGACACCGCCCCCCCCACGCCGGGCGGCCCCGCTCTTCTTCCCGGCCGGCGGGGCCGCCCATTCTTTGTGCTCCTAAGTCCCACTCGTGGAGGAGTGAGGGTGGCTCCGGAGAAAAGGTGGGCATCAGGAAAACAACCCCCCCAAACTCCGCCCTCCCGGGTGGGGGGCGGAGTCATTATGACCCCTCCTCGCTCCGCCTCTTTACCGGCAAAAGAGGCGGAGCCTTTTTTGCTGGCGCCAGATGCCTTCGAACCTGCATAATTGCCGCAAGGAGGAATGCCCATGGCACGTGTCCCACTAGACGTCCCGGCTCCGGACTTCGCCCTCGCCGACTTCCGTGGCGAGATCTTCCATCTTGCCGATCAGCAAGGGGTGAGCAATGTCGTGCTGGTGTTCAACCGGGGGTTCATGTGACCCTTCTGCCGCCGGCACATGGCGCAGTTGCGCCAGGACTACGACAAGTTCGTACAGAGGCAGACCACGGTGGTCGTGGTGGGCCCTGAGGACGCCAAAGCCTTCGCCCGTTTCTGGCAGGAGCACGATCTGCCCTTCACCGGCCTGCCGGACCCGGAGCACCAGGTGCTCAAGCTCTACGGCCAGGAGATCAAGCTGTTCAAATACGGGCGCATGCCCGCCCAGGTATTGGTGGACAAGGCCGGCATGGTGCGCTTCGTGCACTACGGCCACGACATGAGCGACATCCCCACCAACGAGGAGATCCTGGGGCTCATCGACGGCATGAACGCGGCGCCGGTGCCGGCATGACGGCAGCGACCCCGCCCGACCAGACCGGCCGGGCTGCGCCATCAGGAGTCTCCGAGCCCCAGACTGAGCTCCAGCGCCGCCGCTGGTACGCTCTGGCCATCATGTCCATCGGGTCGTTCATGACTCCCTTCGACGCTACCATCGTCGCCGTCGCCCTCGCGAAGATGGGCGACTCCATCCATCTCAGCTACTCCGAGGCTCTTTGGATACAGGCCGCATACCTATTGGTGGCCAGCGTCCTGCTGATCCCGGTGGGAAGGCTGGCCGACTCTCGCAGGCCGATAGTCTTCAACTATGCGGGCACCATCGTCTTCGCGGTCGGGTCGGTTGTGGCCGGCCTCGCGAGCGGAGGCGCGCTCATGATCGTGGGGCGATGCATCCAGGGAGCCGGGGGAGCCTTCATGTTCTCCACGGCCAGCGGGGTCATCACTGCTGCGTTCCCGCCGTCGCAGCGGGGCCGGGCACTGGGCCTGAACGTGATGGCCGTGTACGTTGGGCTCACGCTGGGCCCGGTCATCGGGGGGCTCATCGTCAGCAATCACAGCTGGCGGTGGATCTATTTCATCAACGTGCCCATCGCCATCGCGACTGTAGCCGGGGGATGGAAGTTGCTGGGCGCCGAAGCCCGGGATCGCAAGGCGTCACCCCGCGTGGGGGCGCGGCCAGACTGGGCGGGGGCTGGGCTTGTCGGAGCGGCCCTTATCGCCTTGTTCGTCCCCCTGACGCAGTCGCCGATATGGGGCTGGGGAACAGCGCGCACTATCGTCCCGCTGATCCTCACCGTTGTGTTCCTGGTTGCTTTCGTGCTGGTGGAGCGCAGGATGCGGGAGCCCATGCTGCCCCTCGGCCTGCTGACCAAGAACCCGGCGTTCGCCGCAGGCAACTCGGCTGCTCTGCTCAATTACCTGGCGGTGTTCGCGGTCACCACGCTCACGGCTGTCTACCTGGAGATGGTCCAGGGCCTGTCGCCGAAGCACACCGGTCTGCTCCTGCTCATGCAACCGGTGCTGATGGCCGTGCTGTCGCCGTTCACCGGCAGGTTGTCGGATAGGGTGGGGTCGCGGTCTTTGGCGTTCCTCGGCATGTTGCTGGTGGCCGGAGGCATGGTGCAACTGGGGTTCGTGACTGGAGCACCCGGGCGAGTGCTGTTCGCGCTGGCCACCATCGGGGTGGGGATGGCTCTGTTCAGCGCTCCGAACATCTCGGCCGTGATGGGGTCGGTGGACCGCTCGCAGCTCAACCTGGCCTCCGGGTTTTTGGCGACCATGCGCTTCGCGGGTCAGGGCCTCTCCATTGCCATGCTCGGCTCTATCGCCGCGTCGAGGCTGGGGGCCGTGGGGGCGAAGATCATCTTCTTGGGACAGAAGGGCAGCGCGGCCTACGTGCCTGCGTTCGCCGACGGCTATCGGACCGCGATGTTCGTGGGCGCGGCCCTTGCGCTGGTGGGGGCCATCCTTTCCTGGCTGGCCCGCCCGAAGCTCAATGGCTGACGGAGCGCGCCGCCGCCCGGTGATGGCGGTCGGCGCCCTGGTGCTCCTCGCCCTCATCTGGGGCTACACCTGGCCGCTCATGAAATCGGTGCTCAGCTACGCGGACCCCTTCGTCTACGCCGGTATGCGGACGTTCATCGCGGGGGTGGTCCTCGTGGCGCTGCTGCCGGTGCTCGGGCGGCCGGTCCGGCCGAAGGCTCTCGGCCTCACGGCGTTGCTGGGGGTGCTGCAGACGGCCGGCTTCCTCGGGCTCATGACCTGGGCCCTGCAGGGCGAAGGCGCCGGCAAGACTGCCATCCTCACGTACACCATGCCGTTCTGGCTGCTGCTGATGGCCTGGGTTTTCCTGGGCGAACGGCTCCAGGGGTTCCAGTGGGTCGCGGTCGCGGTGGCCCTCGGCGGGCTGATCCTGGTCCTCTCGCCCTGGGAGATGAAGAGCGGATGGAGTGCGCTCATGGCGGTGGGCGGCGCGGTCTCCTGGGCGCTCAGCGCCATAGTGGCCAAGATGCTCCGCAAGCGCCATGACGTGGACCTGTTGTCGCTCACCGCGTGGCAACTGCTACTGGGGTCGCTGCCCTTGGTGGTGGTAGGTGTCGCCACCTGGTCTCCGCCCGTGTGGTCGGGCACGTTCATATACGGACTGGCGTTCACGGTGCTGGGCGGGAACTGCATAGCTTGGATCCTCTGGCTCTACATCCTGGATCCGCTGCCCGCCGCCACCGCCGGCCTGGCGATGCTCCTGACCCCCGTGATCGGCATAACCGCGTCGTGGATCGCGCTGGGCGAGCGGCCCGGAGGCCTGGAGGGCGCCGGGATGCTCCTGATCGTCTGCGCGCTGCTTCTGACCGTCGCCGCCGCGCTTGTCAGCGGAAGAATACGACGGTCGTGATCAGGAAGATGGGGACGAGTACCGCAAACGAGTAGCCCATGTAGCCGAAGAACGACGGCATCTTGCGTCCCGAGTGCTCGGCGATGGCCTTCACCGCGAAGTTGGGGGCGTTGCCCAGATACGACAGTGAGCCCATGAACACCGCTCCGCAGGAGACGGCAGCCAGCAGCTGTGCGGGCGCGAAGCCTAGAGCGGCGACGGGCGCCAGAGAGGTGAGGCCGCCGAGAGTGCTTGCCCCGATCGTGCCCTGGCCCAGCGTGACGAAGGCCAAGTAGGTGGGGGCGTTGTCCAGGAACGCCGACAGTCCGCCGGCCGACCAGAAGAACTGCCACGGGTGGGTCAACCCTGCGGAAGCCCCCTTCGCCTGCAAAAGAGCGAGCGCGGGGACCATGGTCGCGAAGATGCCGGCGAACACGACGGCCACCTCCACCAGGGGCGACCAGCGGAAGCCGTTGGCCGCCCGCGGACCGTGCGATCCGCACCTCGTGAGAACGAGCGACAGCCCCGCGATCATCACCAGGATGAGGTCGCGCAGGAAGGGGAAGTGGAAGCTCTCGCCCGCGCGATCGAGCTGACCGGAGAAGAAGACCGTGGCAACCACGAGGACCAGAAAGGCGATGTTGACGCGGCCCGAAAGACGGATGGGGACGTAGTTCTCTACATCGGCGAGGATCGCGCTGTCCGGCTCTTTGCGGTAGTGGTAGATCTCGAGAGCCAGGTATGCGATGAGGGTGAGCCCCACCACCAGGAGCCACTGCGGCCAGAGTCTCAGGGTCCAGGTGAAGGGCACCCCCCGCAGGTAGCCCAAGTACAGGGGAGGGCCGAGGGGAGCCAGCAGCCCACCGATGTTCCCCGCCAGGAAGATGAAGAAGACCACTGTGTGCTTGACCCGGGTACGCTCTGAGTTGATGCTCAGGAGCGGGTGGATGAGCACCACGGCCGCACCCATGGTGCCGATGATGTTAGCGAGGACAGCGCCTCCGCCGAGCAGCAGCAGGTTGGTCCGCGGCGTCGCCCGGATGTCGCCGGACAGGCGGATACCGCCCGATATCGTGAAGAGCGTGAAGAGCAGGATCATGAACGAGACGTAATCCTTGCCCGTATGCCCCGCTGAGACCAGCGCCGCGTGTCCGTAGCGGACGATGAGGTAGATCACTGTCGGGGCGCCGAGCACCGCGGCCACGATGGCCTTGTTGCGGTTGTGCCGGAACCAGCGGCCCGCGGCGAGGGGCAGCACGGCGACGGCCAGCAGCATCAGACCGAACGGTATCACCGCCCAGAATCCCAGTTGCCGTCCCAGTTGCACGCTCGCGTCCACGCGGTCTCCCGATAGAAACGGCGCCCCGCCAAGCGGCGCGCACCCGGTGGAGGCGGGTGCGACAGCCGCTTGGCGGGGCGCCGTGGTGCGCACCCTACCGGGAGATTCTACCCTATCGTCTCGGGTTTCTCAGCGGCCGATTGTTTCTCGTCGCCGCCGCTCTTTTCCCGCTTCATGGTCTTGATGAACTCCACCCACGGTCCCTCGTCTCGGGCCATGCGTTCACGAAAGTCGGGCTCCATCTCGTAGTGGTCCTCACGGTCGATGAACACCCACAGAGGGTGCGGTTCGAGCGGCGGACAGCCGGCCGACCAGTGACCCACGCCTTTGCCCCGGAAGCGTTTCACGCAGTCGCCGATGAGGATCACGTTGTTGGGATCGACGTTCTCGGGCATCTCATCGTCACGCTTGGAGCCCACCACCACGTGGCAACCTGCGTTCTTGTCGTACTCGCCCAGCGCCTTGAGTTTCTCCATGGTGAAAGCCACCAGGGACTCACAACTGGAGCAGGCGTTGCTGGCGTGGAACGTGTACTCCGGCCAGGTCTCCCAGCCCGCGATGTAGGGGAACCACAGGTCCTTGTGCACCTCTGCGATGGTCCGGCCGATGACCTCGATGTCTTTTTCCTCGAAGTTTCCCAGGTTGCGGTCAGCCGCGGCCTCGAAGTACTTCACCTTGTCGACGCCCAGGCCCACCATGCGGCACGCGGTCGCGTCGAGGGCCACCGGGTCCTTGCTCGCCACGACGCAGCCGAAGTCCACCGGGATGGTGGTGTGAGGGCCGAAGCCCTCCGCCGGCCTGATGAGGTCGGCGATGCTGAGATCGGCGCGGATGACCGACCAAACGTCCATCATGGCCGCAGCCAGATCGGTCATGTGCATCTGCTGGTGCACGATGTCCTGAACGACGCCCTTCATATTCTTGAGGGCGCAGGTGAACACCATGCTGGCGTGGCTCTTGAAGATCGGCAGGTTGAAAAGGTGCTCGGCCTCCAAGAGGAAGCGGGGGAGCTTGACCTTCTTGAGGTCGGAGCGCGCATCCCGGATGGGGATGTTGATAAGGTTCTTCTCCTTCTTGATATCGATGAGTCGGGCGCCCGCGGCTTCCGCCGCCGCACCGATGCCGCTCACATCCAGCACGTGCATGGAGTCGCAGCCGATGGCCGCGGCCTCAGCAACGATGATCTCCTTGGGCTTGGCCTTCCAGACCTCCCTGATGACCGCCGCTACGAACTCGGGACTGGTGTTGACGGAGGTCTCGGCTGCGGCCGGATGGCCGGCGTTGGGCTTCAGCACCACGGTGCTGCGGGGCCTGACGAGGTTCTCCACTCCTCCCAGGAGGGCGAAGACCTCGGCCACCATCTTCTCAGGGTCATCCCCTTTGGAGATGGCTACGATCGACTTGCGCATGTCTTGTACCTCCGGTTATCAGTCGGTCGCTGTTGGAAGGCTGCTGAAAGGCGAAGCCCCGGCCGCCGGAACGCACTGGGCGGCCGCCGGCTGCGCGGCGGCGCCGGGCGCGGAGATCCGGTCCAACAGCCGGGCAAGCATGTTGGCGGACCCTTTGAGAGTCATCTCGGTATCGAGCCCTTCCAGGTAGCTGAGGTCCTCCCACCAGATCCAGGCGAAGAGCTCGGCTACGATGAGGTCGATCTCGATGTCGGTACGGATGGTGCCCTGGGCTTTGCCCTCCTCCACCAGGTCGGCGTACCAGCGGAGCATATCCACGCGCCGCTGCACCACGTGCTCGTGGATGCGGTCCTTGGGGATCCAGGATATGAACTGGAACATGGGGGCGTTGAACCCCTCGATGTCTTTGGAAAAGAGAGAGGCGTGGGACTCGCCCATCTCGCGCAGCCGGTCCAGGACACTTGGCGTCCGGGAGGATTTGAGCCACGTGAAGATCCTGTCCATGAGGACATCGTGCGCCGCGATCAGTATGTCCTCGCGGCTGTCGAAGTGCCGGTACAGGGCGGCGTTGGAGATGCCCACGGCTTCCGCGATACGCGACATGCTCGCCCCTGCCAGCCCGTGTTCGGCCACCAAGCGCAGCGTCTCGTCCACGATCTGCGCCCGGCGCTCGACGCCCGGGCGGCGGCCGTCGGAGGTGGGCTTGAATCCGGCCGCGCCGTTCGCGGCGGAGCCAGTGGCCCGAGTGAGGGCCGGGCTATCCGCAGCCGGGCTCACACGACCTCGATGATAGTGGCCACGCCCTGCCCTCCGCCGATGCACATAGTGGCGAGGCCGTAGTGGCCGCCGGTGCGGAGCAGGCCGTAGAGCAGGGTCGTGAGGATGCGGGCGCCCGAGCAGCCGATGGGGTGGCCCAGGGCTATGGCTCCGCCGGACACGTTGGTCTTGTTCATATCCACCTCCAGCAAGCGACCGCAGGCCAGGGACTGCGAAGCGAACGCCTCGTTCAACTCGAGGAGGTCCATCTGGTCCAACTTCATGCCGGTCTTTTCCAGGACCTTAAGGGTCGCGTAGTAGGGTCCCATGCCCATGATGGCCGGGTCAAGCGCCGCGGAGGCGTAGCACACGATGCGGGCCAGCGGCTTGAGGCCGCGCTTAGCTGCGAACTCGCGGGAAGACAGGACGAGGGCGGCCGCCGCATCGTTGACGCCGGACGAGTTGCCGGCCGTCACGGTGCCGTCCTTCTTGAATGCCGGCTTGAGCTTGGTCAGGTCGGCCGAGGTGGTCTCCGGGCGGGGATGCTCGTCGGTGTCGAAGATCTTCGGGTCGCCTCTCTTCTGGGGGATGGGCACCGGGACGATCTCGTCCGTGAAGTTGCCAGCGGCAATAGCCGCGCCCGCGCGCCGCTGGCTCTCCAGAGCGAACGCGTCCTGATCTTCGCGGTTGACGCCGTACTTCTCGGCCACGTTCTCCGCCGTCATGCCCATGTGGTAGTTGTTCACAGCGCACATGAGGCCGTCGCGGAGGAGGTGGTCTTCCAGCAGGCCGTCGCCCATGCGGTAACCGGTGCGCGCCTTCGCGAGGAGGTAGGGGGCCATCGACATGCTTTCCATGCCCGCCGCCACCATGACCTCCGCGTCGCCACAGAGGATGGCCTGGGTGGCCATGTGGGTGGCCTTCATACTGGAGCCGCACAGCTTGTTGACCGTCACCGCCGGGACCTCGTTGGGCATGCCTGCTGCCTGCATGGCGAGACGCCCAGGGTTCTGACCCTGACCGGCTTGAAGCACGTTGCCCACGATGACCTCGTCCACCTCGTTCGGCGCCACTCCGGCCCGGTTGATCGCTTCTGCGATGGCGATCCCGCCCAGCGTGACGGCGGGGATATCGGACAGCGCGCCGAGAAAACGCCCGACGGGGGTGCGGCACGCGCTCAGGATGACGGTCTCACGGGACAAGGTTCGCTCCTCTGTCGGTTCCATTGGTTGGTGAACGACCACCAACATGTAGTACTCTACCACTATCTCCCTGGGGAGAGAAGCTGTCAAGAGGTGAGGAGGCGAGGCCATGACACGAGAGCGCGTGGTGATGGTGGGAGCGGGCGACATCTCGAACCGTTGGTTCGGGCCGCTCGCCGAAGAGGGTGTCGACATCGCTGGCATCGTGGACCTACGGTTGGAGACCGCCACGAGCCAGATCGCCCGGTACGGGCTCGAAGATAGCCACGCGTTCACCGACTTCAAGGAAGCCCTCCGCGTGTGCCGGCCGGACTTCGTCCTCGACCTAAGCGTCCCCGCAGCCCACTTGTCTGTCGTCACGCACGCGCTCAGGGCCGGCTACCACGTGCTGGGGGAGAAGCCTCTGGCTACGACCATGGCGGAGGCTCGGCGGATGGTGGCCGCCTCAGAGAAATACGGCCGGATGTACATGGTCGGTCAATCGAAGCGCCTCGATCCTTGCGCCGACATGGTGCGCCGGACCGTCGCGGCCGGGCACATCGGGGGGCTCACCGTGCTCGACTGTGACTTCTACGCAGGCCGTCACTTCTACGCCGACCGGCAGTCTCCCAACTTCCGGGAATCCGACACCCACGTGCTCCTGAACGACATGGCTATCCATCACTTCGACCTGGCCCGTTTCATCACCGGGTCCGAGCCCGTGGCCGTCCATACCAAGGAGTTCAACCCCTCGCACTCGTGGTTCGCCGGTGGCGCTGCCGCCACGTGCCTGTTCGAGATGTCGGACGGCTCCCTGTTCACCTACCGGGGTTCCTGGACCGCCGAGGGCTGCCAGACCTCGTGGAGCGGCGACTGGCGCGTGGTAGGCATGAGCGGGACGATCGTCTGGGAACGGGACGGGGAGCCGCGCGGGGAGATCCTCAAGCCGGGCGGCGACCGGACGGGCATCCACTGGGAGCTGGCCCCATTGGCGCTCGAAGCCAGCGACATGCCGTTCAGCAGCCAGCGGCAGTTGCTGCGCGAGATGCTGGAGTTCCTCCGCGCAGGCACGACCCCGCACTCCGAGTGCCACGACAACATCAAGACCCTGGCCATGGCCCACGCGGCCATCAGATCGGCCGAAAAGGGGCGCTGGGTGAAGGTCTGACGCCGGTCTTCTCCTCGGGAGCGAGCCGCGCCCTACCTGTGCGCGGCCCCGGTCGGCTGCCAGAGCGCCTTGCCCGGGGGGACGACCGTCCTGCCCGACATGGTGTTGATCAAGATGCCGGCGGCGCCGTAGAACGAGGAGGCGGCCGCCAGGATGAGAAACGCTCCTACGATCTCCTTGGGAGTCTTGGCCATGATGTTCAGCACCAGGGTGAAGAGGGCCAGGTCGATGAACACGAGGATCGCGAAGAGTGTCTCGTTCGTCATGGCCGAGCCGGCCGTGAGGAAGAGACTGAACACCAAGAAGCCGATGAGGCCGTAGGCGTAGTGGGTGATGTCGAACTTGGCGCCCGTGTAGATGGTGATGAAGAGGGTCAGGGACACCGAGTACAACAGGAGCGAGTAGGTGGTGAAGGCGGTGGCGCCGAAGAGGTTGTTGCGTTTGAAGTCCACCAGACCCGCGATGAGTTGGGCAGTGGCGCCCATCATGAGCGTCCAGGGGATCATCAAGGATTTCGCCGCGGCAGACGCCAACCCGAGGTCCCCCGAGGCTAGGACGAGTGCAGCGACCGCAAGACCGGTGAGGCCCAGGACCGCCGGGTCCGCCGCCGATGGGCGGGGGGTGGTCTCGGTGGATTGAAAAACGGCCTTGTCTCCCTGCGTCATGTCCCCTCCTCGCTTTCAGGATACGGTTGGTTAACGACCACCAACTTGGCTGTGCACGCTATCGCGAGCTCGGGATGCTTATCAAGCGGCTGTATGGGCGGCTCGACTCGCCCTTTTTGGCTGTCAAGGGAGGGGCGGTGCGCTGGGGCGGCGGGATTGACAGGCTGGGCCGAGCGGCGCATAGTGGCTACGTACGATTGGTTAGTTATCGGTAACCAACTCCACACGCGGCGAGACCATGGGAGGACGCATGACTGAGAGGCTGATCCGGTTACCACACGTAAGGGGGTGATGGAGCCAAGACCGGCACGAGTGGCGAATACTGGCGAACGCGTGTGAACTGGCCGGTAGGAAAGAGCGAACTGTAAAGCGCTCCTATCGGTCTAAGCAAACCCCTTTTACAACCAGGCACTTTCAAGGAGGCCCTCCATGGGCAAGAAGGTATTTGTTGATCTGAGTCACCCATTCAGCGCGGAGTGCCCGCGTTGGCCCTATTTTGACAAGCCGCAGGTCACAAGCGCTCATACGATGGCCAAGAGTGGTGTTCTGACGCAATGGATCAACGTGCCACAGCACACCGGCACGCATTGCGATGCGCCGCGCCACGTCATGGAATACGAATTCGATGGTCGCCGTGCTCGCTACACCCACGAGATGCCCATTGACGCCTACAGCGGCGACGCCGTTTGCCTCAAGATCGAGGTCGAGCCTTGGGCGCTGATCGGTGCGAAGGATCTGGAAGCTGCCTGCGCCAAGGCCGGGATCGGCCCCAGTGAGCTGGCTGGTATGGTTCTTGTGCTCGATACCGGCATGCACAAGTACTACGACGATTCCAAGGCTTACTATCATTACGCCTGCGGCACGGGTGTTGAAGCCGGACGATGGTTCGTCAAACACAAGGTCAAGTGTGTTGCCATGGACGGGCAGGCCTTGGATCACCCCCTTCATACCGCCATGGGCCTGAACGGCGGCACGCGCCTCAACCTGCTTGGCCACACCGGCCAGCCCCTTGTCGAGGAATACGAGCAGCTTTTCGGGAAGGATGCCTGGGCTGAATTCGACAAGTTCGAATACATCAAGCTCCACGGCCAGGCCGCCTACGACGAGAAATACGGTGACCTGGAAGAGAACAGTGGCTGGGGCACCTGGGAGCCTTGCCACAAGCTGATGCTGGGGAATGGCATCGTGGGCGTCGAGAACCTGGGTGGCGATCTGGCGAAAGTAAGTGGCAAGCGCTTCAGGTTCTACTGCTTCCCGATGCGCTGGTACATGGGCGATGGCTCCATCGCCCGCTGCATCGCTGAAATCGATGAGGATGACCTGAACGACGTTCCGACCAGAGATTACTTCTATGCCGGCACCGGCTACGCTGACGGGGCCCACGGTGGCGCCAACGGCGGCGAGTACATCAAGCGCCTTTTCAGCAGGAACAAGAGCAACTAACCTGCCTCAAGATTGAAGAGACCAAATACCCACTCCGCGCTGGGAGGCTCATCTCCGATGCCCTTCCTTGTCAACAAGGTGGGTGGGCGTTACAGCTAGACGCGGCGCACCACACCGCACACCGCTGAAGACTGGTGACGGGGCCGCCGCCCGCCGGGCGGCGGCCCCCGATCCTGCTGATCGACTGCATCGGGAGACCAAGGGGGAGCGTCCATATGGGAGAAGTGAAGAGATATACCAACGGGACCACCGGGGGCCCGGTGTTCGTCGACGTCAAGGACGGCAAGATCCTGCGCATCGTGCCGATGACGTTCGATGAGACGGACGCCCCGTCCTGGACCATCGACGCTCGGGGCCGGTCGTTCACGCCGCCGCGCAGGGCGGCGGTGTCACCGTGGACGGTGGCTCACCGCTCCACCATCTATTCGCCCAAGCGGATACTCACGCCGCTCAAGCGCGTCGACTTCGATCCCAAAGGCGCTCGGAACACCCAGAACCGCGGTGTCTCCGGCTACGAGCCCATCAGCTGGGAAGAGGCGCTCGACATGGTGGCCGACGAGATCATGCGCATTCACCGGGAGGTCGGCCCGGCGGGCGTCATGTCCACTCCCGGATCGCACCACATGTGGGGCAACGTCGGCTACCGGCACAGCACCCTGCTGAGGTTCCTGAACCTCATCGGGTACACCTACGGCGAGCATAACCCGGACAGCTGGGAAGGCTGGCACTGGGGCGCCATGCACATGTGGGGCAACAGCCACCGCCTCGGCATCCCCGAGCAGTACGGGCTGTTGGAGGATGCCCTCAAGCACACCGACCTGATCATCTACTGGTCGGCCGACCCTGAGTCGAGCTGCACCGGCGTGTATGGGGGGAACGAGGGCAACATCCGCCGGCGCTGGCTGAGGGAGCTGGGCGTCAAGATGGTGGTCATCGACCCGTATCTCAATCACACCCAGGCCTTGATAGGCGACAAGTGGTTCTCGCCGAGGCTGGGCACCGACGTGGCCGTGGGCCTCGCCATCGCCTACACCTGGCTCACCGAAGGCACGTACGACAAGGAGTACATCGCCACCAAGACCACCGGCTTCAGCGATTGGGCCGACTACGTGCTGGGCAAGACCGACAACAGGCCGAAGACGCCGGAGTGGGCTCAGGGGGAGAGCAACATCCCCGCTCGCGAGATCCGGGCGCTGGCGCGCGAATGGGCCGCCAAGAAGACCATGCTGGCGGCCGGCGGGCCGGGCGGCATGGGCGGCGCCAGTCGGGCGGCGTCGGGTAACGAGTGGGCCCGCACCATGGTGGCTCTCGCAGCCATGCAGGGGCTAGGCAAGCCGGGCAGCAACATCTGGGGCACCACCAGCGGCACGCCCCTCGATTGCAGCTTCATGTTCCCGGGTTACGCAGAGGGCGGCATCTCCGGAGACACGGCCAACTCGGCCGCCGGTTTTCGCTTCGTCAACCGTATGTTCCCCAACGGCGGCGCCATCACCAACCCGCACCACACCACCGAAGGCCAGACGGTGCCGCGCCTGCGCATCCCCGAAGCCATGCGTCACGAGAACCTGGAATGGCGGGGCAAGGGCTTCTGCGGCTCCCACATCGAGAGCCAGTTCCAGAAGTACGCCTACCCGGCCCAGGGTTATCCGCACGTGGAGATGTACTACCGCTACGGCGGATCGTTCTTCGGCACCATGACCGAGACCAACCGCTACGTGACCGCGTACCGGGAGGGCAAAGTCCCGTTCGTGGTAAACCAGGCCATTTGGTTCGAAGGGGAGACCAAGTTCGCCGACATCATCCTGCCGGCCTGCACCAACTTCGAGCGCTTTGACATCAGCGAGGGAGCCAACTGCTCGGGCTACATCGCGGATTCGTATCTGTTCGCCAACCACCGAGTCATTGTGTTCCAGCAGAAGTGCATCGAGCCGCTGGGGGACTCCAAGTCCGACTACGCGATCTTCGAGGGGCTGGCGGAGCGTCTTGGAGTGTGGGGCCCGTTCACCATGGGCGGCAAGACCGAGCTCGACTGGGTGAAGGACTACTTCAACGCCACCGACATGCCCAAGGCCATGACCTGGGACGAGTTCGCCCACAAGGGCTACTACGTCGTTCCCGTGCCGGCCGAGGAAGACCGGCCCAAGCCAGCGCTGCGCTGGTTCGCCGAGGATCGCCCGAAGGACACGCCCGACTGGGGCCCGGCGCCGTGGGACCAGCCGCACGGCAAAGGCCTGCAGACCATGAGCGGCAAGATCGAGTTCGTGGCCTCCAGCCTCAAGCGCTTGGAAGCCACCGGAACCGTGGACCCCGAGCGCCCGGCCATGGGCCCGCAGTACTTCGAGAGCTGGGAGGGCCACCATACGGACGACCTGTACGGGAAGTACCCGCTGCAGTTGGTATCGCCCCATCCCAAGTTCAGCTTCCACACCATGGGCGACGCCAAGGACTCGTGGATGAACGAGGTCAAGGACAGCCGGGTGCTCGTAGACGGCTACTACTACTGGATACTGCGCGTCAACTCTAAGGACGCAGCCGCCCGCGGCATCGCCGACGGTGACCTAGTCCGGGCGTTCAACGACCGAGGCTCTGTCATTCTGTCGGCGCAGGTCACCGAGCGGGTGCCGCCGGGCACGGCGCACTCGTACGAATCGTCGGGCGACTATGAGGCCCTCGGCGAGCCGGGCCACTCGCCGGACATCGCAGGGTGCGTGAACATCCTCACGCCCAAGCGTTTCATAACGCCCACTTCCACGGCCATGGCTAACAACTCCTGCCTCATCGAGGTGGAGAAATGGGACGGCGCGACAGGCAAGCCCGCCGCACAGCAGAAGGGGGTGGCGTGATGGCCGCCAAGAAATGGAACCTGGTCATCGACGTCGGCCGCTGCATGGACTGTAACGACTGCTTCCTGGCCGACAAGGACGAGTTCACAGGCAACGACTTCCCGCCATACTCTGTGGCTCAGCCTTGGAGCGGCCACCGGTGGATGAACATCATGCGCACCGAGCGTGGCCAGTATCCGCTCGTGCAGGTGGCTTACCGGCCCACGCCCTGCCTCCATTGCGACGAGGCGCCGTGCATCAAGGACTCCCCGGCCGGGACCGTCTACAAGCGGGAGGACGGCCTGGTCATCATCGACCCGGGAAAGGCCAAGGGCCATCCGGAGATCGTGAGCACCTGCCCGTACGAGGTCATCTACTGGAACGAAGAGGCCCAGGTGGCCCAGAAGTGCACAGGCTGCGCCCACCTTCTCGACGAAGGCTGGACGGAGACCCGCTGCTCGCAGGTGTGCCCGGCCGACGCCATCAAACTCGTGCTGGCCGACGACGCCGAGATGGCGGCCCAGGCCGCGGCCGAAGAACTGGAAGTGCTGCAGCCCGAACTGGGCGCCAAGCCGCGCGTGTACTACAAGAACCTGTACCTCTTCGACAAGGCTTTCGTCGCGGGTAACGTGGTCTTTGGCGACACCGACGAGTGTGCCGAGGGCGCCAAAGCCACCGTGAAGGCCGACGGACAAGTGGTCGGCACCGCCGCCACGAACAATTACGGCGACTTCTACGTGGACAAACTCGAGCCCGGTAAGGAATACGCGGTCACCGTCGAGGCGGCGGGCTATGCCCCGGCTGCCTGCACTGTCAAGCTCGACAAGAGCCAGAATCTGGGTGCCATCATCCTGGCCAGGAAGTAGACGCCGGCGGGCGGGCATTCGCCGTCATCGGAGTAACCGGGGCCTCGCGAAAGCGGGGCCCTTTGTCTGCCGCGTTAGACAGCGATATCGCGCAGGATGAGATCCAGCATGCGCAGGTGGGACGACCGGGAGAACGTCCCATCCCGCAGATCGGCCAGGCAGTGGATGTCCTCCGCCAGGAACCAGCTCACGAACTCGTGGGTGAAGAGGAACGCGTCGACGTCCGGACGGATAGTCCCTTGGGCGATGCCCTCGTGCACGATCGCCTCGATCGCGTCCTTCATGCGAAGGTTGTTGGCGATGACATGCAGGTGCAAAGGGCCTTCGTCCTGGCTCATGGTGAGGAACTGCATATACGGCGCCGTGAACATGTCCACGTCCGCGGAGAGCATCTCGAAGTGACTCTCGCCCAGTTCACGAAGGCGATGGACGATCGACGGGTTCGCGGACGAGGCCAGCCATTCGAGGATACGCCCGATCACGTAGGTGTTGGCCTCCATGAGCAACTCGTCCTTGCTGGTGAAGTGCCGGTAGGCGGCCATCTCGGAGAGCTCCAGTTCCCCTGAGATGCGGGACATCGTGGTCCCACGGAGGCCGGACGTCCCAATGAGCCGCACGGCCGCATCCACCAGTTGGCGGCGGCGCTCTTCACGGCCCAAGCGTTTTCGTTTGGGCGCGGGTTCCGATTCTATGGGGGTGAAGGCGACAGGGCCGCTCCCCGTGCGGTCGTCCACTCATCCTCCTTGCGCGGGCATGGGTACAGTGTCGCATGATAGCGGGGCTTTCCGCCACCTGGCGGCCCGTTCCGATTTAGTAAGTGTGCCCACACACACAAGAACATGATAGTGTGTTTTGTGGGCCTGCGGGTGGGACTGCGGGTGGCCCGGTCGGCGTTGGTTCGAGCTTCACAGGAGGTCCGTCAATGGGGACGGCGGAGCAACTCGGCAAGACTGAACTATTAGACCTCTATCGCTGCATGGTGCGCATCCGCTCGTTCGAGGAGCACGCGCACAAGGCCTTCCTCAAGGGAGGCATGCCCGGCTTCCTGCACCTCTGCAGCGGCGAGGAAGCCATCGCCGCCGGTGTCATGGCGATACTGGGCGACGACGATTACATCGTCACCAGCCACCGGGGCCATGGCCATCTGCTCGCCCGGGGCGGCGACCCGAACCGCATGTTTGCCGAACTCTACGGCCGCGTTGACGGCTACTGCGGTGGCAAGGGCGGCTCGATGCACATAGCCGACATGAGCCACGGGATGCTGGGCGCGAACGGCATCGTGGGGGCGGCGGTGAACATCGGTACCGGCGCGGCCTTTGCTTCGAAGTACCGCGGGGACAAGAGGGTGTCCGTAGCGTTCTTCGGTGACGGCTCCACCAACCGGGGCACCTTCCATGAGGCTCTCAACCTCGCCGCCATCTGGGAGTTGCCGGTCGTCTACATCCTCGAGAACAACGGCTACGGCGTGGCCAACCCTCAGTCCGATCACACGAAACTCAAAGACCTTGCCGATCGCGCGGCCGCCTACGGGTTCCCCGGAGTGGTGGTCGACGGAAACGACGTGTTGGCCGTCCGCGAAGTGGCTGCGGAGGCTGTCGACCGAGCCCGGGGTGGGGGCGGCCCCACCCTCATCGAGGCCAAGACCTGGCGGCACTGGGGTCACTTCATCGGCGACAGCGCCAAGTACCGTGACCCGGCCGAGCACGCGGCCTGGCTCAAGCGCGATCCCATCCCGGCTTTCGCAGCGGTGTTGGTGAAGGGGGGCGCGACCACCCAGGCGGAGTTGGACGATATCCAGACTGCGGCCGAGGCAGAGATGGACGCAGCCATCGAGTACGGCAGGCAGAGTCCCTTCCCCGACAAGTCCGAGTTGACCAAGGACGTCTACGTGGGAGGCGGGGCATGAGGACCATCAGCTACATGCAGGCCGTCGCCGAGGCGCTGATCCTCGAGATGCGCCGTGACTCCGACATCTACATCGCGGGCGAGGATGTCGGCAAGTTCGGCGGCAGCTTCGGGGTGACCGGTCCTGTCTATAAGGAGTTCGGGGCAAGCCGGGTGCTGGACACACCGATATCCGAGACGGCGATCATCGGCACCGCCGTCGGGGCTGCCGCGGCGGGGCTGCGCCCGGTCGTGGAGATCCTGTTCATCGACTTCCTGCCCATCGCCGGCGATGAACTGTTCAACCAGGCGGCTAAGATCCATTACATGTTCGGCGGACAGGTCAGTTGCCCGATGGTCGTGCGGACCGCCATCGGCGCCGGGATCGGCGCCGCCGCTCACCACTCGCAGAGCCTCGAGGCGCTGGTGTGCCACATCCCAGGACTCAAGACCATAGCGCCGTCCACGCCGGCCGACGCCAAAGGCCTGCTCATCGCCGCCATCCGGGATGACAACCCGGTGGTGTTCTTGGAGCACAAGTTGCTCTACGCCTCCAAAAGCGAGGTCCCGGAGGGAGACTACGTGATCCCCATCGGGGTGGCGGACATCAAGCGCGAAGGCGCGGACGTGACGTTGATCTGCTATTCGGCCATGGTGCGGCAATGCCTGGCCGCGGCAGAGGCTTTGGCCGGGGAAGGCATCAGCGCCGAGGTGCTTGACCTGCGCACCCTCATCCCCCTCGACAAGGAGGCCATCCTTGCTTCGGTGGCCAAGACGGGCCGGGCCGTCATCGTGCACGAAGCCTGCCTCACCGGAGGTTTTGGGGGGGAGATCGCGGCGGTGATCGCCGACCGAGGGTTCGCGTCGCTCAAGGGACCCATCAAGCGGGTGGCCGGGCCGGATACGCCGGTCCCTTTCTCGCCCGCGCTGGAATCGGAGTTCATCGTGAACGCGGACAAGATCGCGGCCGCGGTGAAGACACTGTTCTGACACACACGGACGGGCGGCGCCGCGCCTTCGGTGCGCGGCGCCGCCGCTCATAGGAGGTAGAGATGGCCGAAACGATAGGCATGCCCAAGCTGGGCCTCACCATGGAGACCGGAGCGGTCGGCACCTGGCTGGTAAGTGAGGGCGACGAGGTGAAAGCCGGCCAGGTGATAGCCGAGATCGTCACCGAGAAGATCACGTACGAGCTGGAAGCGGAGGGTGCCGGCATCGTGTTCAAGATCCTGC
>Ga0182021_10000569_pt1 | contig 40025 bp, 31 predicted proteins | sample 612E3MmetaG_FD_120493 | JGI IMG/M metagenome (GOLD analysis project Ga0182021, IMG submission 120493) | Permafrost microbial communities from Stordalen Mire, Sweden - 612E3M metaG (Illumina Assembly) | ecosystem: Environmental > Terrestrial > Soil > Wetlands > Permafrost | place: Sweden...
GGCCTGCCACCTGGCCGAAAAAACCGGCCAGGACGGGTAGGATAACGACCATGGATATCTGCTCAGCCACCCGGGGGTCATTGACCCGAGAAGATACCATCAAGGCAAATGTGACTGCCAGTATTGCGATCAAAGGTCCTACGATGAATACGGCCAATAGCCATCGCAGGTCCAGGAGGGCAATAAGTACTATTTTATTGGCCAGCATGATCCATGAGCCAAGGGCGAATATGCCAAAGGCGCCATAAGTGGCTATGATCCCTGGAACGACCGCCGCTAGGCTTTTCCCGGCAAGCAGCTCCATCGTTGTGATTGGCGTGGCCAGGAGTGGTTCCAGACTTCGCGTTGTCTTCTCTCCCACGATTGAATAAGCCGCAATCGTTACCGGGATGGCCACCGGCAACAGCATGAACAACATCATGAACTCACTGATCAGGAAGATCTGCATACAGTCAGATCCATTTGATCCACTCGGGCACATTGCCGTGGTGACATCGGATGGTAAGGATGTGCTGGTTGAAGTGGCCGGGGTAGAGCTTCGCATGCTGTATAACACCCCGAGAGGGATAGCAGTCAGAAGCAATGGTAAAAATATCACCGTGAAAATGACCATCCTGTTCTTGAATACTTCCGCCCATTCTTTTCGGACAATCGTCATTATTTTTTTCATCGTCTATCCTCAGGCATCCTTCACTAGTTCGAGATAAACTTCTTCCAAGGAATGACGCAATTCACCTACGAATTGTAGATCTGCCCCTGCTCCAACCAGGGTCCGCACCACATCCGGGTTCTGGGTTTCCGGACTATCCAGCATGACGACCAATTTATTATCCACGATTTTAACCTCATGAACGAAGGAAAGTTCTCGCACGGGACGTGCAAAGTGCTCCTCCGCAATGCGCAAATGAAAGACCACTTTCCGACCAAAAACCGATTTACGCAAGTTGGCTGGAGTGTCAACCACCAACATATGGGTCTTAAATACGCCTACACGATCACACAGGCGGTCGGCTTCATCCAGATTATGGGTGCAGAGAAATATTGTCCTTCCTTCCTTTTTCAATTTAGCGATGAAATCTCTTGCTAAGTGGGCTGCCTCCGGATCCAAGCCAGCAGTTGGTTCATCCAAAAAAAGGACACGTGGTTCATGCAACAATGCACGCGCTATCGCAAGTTTTTGTTTCATCCCCTTGGAGAATGTGCCGGTCGTGTCCGAGCGGCGTTCATACAAACCAAGCATCTTCAAGTATTTATCGATCTGCCCTTTTACATCCTTGACTTCATATAGTTCAGCAAATATGCGCAGGTTGTATTCAGCGGACAAATTATCGTACATACCGGGCGTCTCTGTCAGTACGCCAACTGCACGGCGGATTTCAGTGTCCTCCTGTCCAAGCTTGAACCCTGATATCGTTGCAGAACCGCTGGTCGGGCCGATCAGGCTGGTAAGCATCCGCACCGTGGTCGTTTTCCCGGCACCATTCGGACCAAGGAAACCAAACACTTCGCCTTCGGCCACGTCCAGGGTAAGGTCCTGTACGGCCACTGCCTTGTTGAACTTTTTTGTCAGGTTTTCTGTATGGATCATACTGCCTCTTATTGGTAGCGGGTTTTATCCAGATTTTCATTGGTTTCTTCGACAGGTTTCGGACTGAACTCGGGCATAGTGATTGGTTGATCTGGGATTTCCACCTCTACGGGCTCACGTCTCCGTAATGCAAATATGATCGCCAAGCTCACGATCGCAAATATGCCGACGATTCCTTCGATCCCCAGTGCTGGAATATTTGCCTTTACTGCAATTACAGAGACAGCATCGACCAGGGTATGTAAAAGGATTGCGAGCCCAGTCCACCAGAACTGCTTTCTTGTGAATGTCTGGAGAACCAGTAATGAACATGCCAGCTGAACAGGGATCGCAAACAATCGCTCGAGGGCGCCGAGCAAAGACAAATACAAGGGTTCCGACCAGTATGCAGAAATCTGGGCTCGAGCAGCATCCAGTTGTCCGCCCGGCAATATCGCAGTCAGGTCCGCATAACGAAGGCCGACAAATTGGATGTAAGCGTAAAGGGCTAAAACACCTAAAATGATGGCCTCCGCACCTCCGTGGCCAGCACCCGCCAGCAAACCCTTTCCCCACGAACGGGCGCCTTTTGCGATCCATCGGTACATGGCATACCGGGATAGTTCCTCAAATAATCCAGCACTTAAACCAAGAAATATTGCGCTGATTAAGGTCTGGACCATAACCGGCAATGCAATAAAAGCAAATTGATTGAATACCGGACTAACCAGAGCATTGAACGGGATATGTACTACCTGTGAAATAATAAAGGTGCCTGCACCAATCCAAAACAAACGCCAATCCTGTTTAAATCTGCGTGTCAGGTAGAATGCCAGTCCGATTGGCATCCCTATCATCAGCAAACCGTTCAAAAAGTGGGTTATGTAAAGAATATTCATTGCATATCATTCCTCGATACAGAGAAAACAGCAATCTAGCTATATATTCCAAATCAATAATGACTCCTTGACATTTTATTTTACATCCTCATCTCCTCCTAAAACTGTGTAGAATGTCACATCACAGTAAGACTAATATCCCCCCCGTTTCAGGTTTGTTAACAAGCCAGCATGCCAGTATAATTGCTGGATGAGGAATTACCTACCTTTGGTGTTGGCTGTGCTTCTCGTTTTAATGGTTCCTTTTTCATCTCCCGAAGTCCAGGCTGCGTCATCCTCCGCCTCTGCACGATCAACAGCATCTGAGCTCATCGATGCTGTCAATGCTCTGCGGACAACATATGGATTGCCTGCCTACCAACCTAACTCCATCCTGATGGGGATTGCACAGACTCACGCTGAGTACATGGCCGCCATAGGTGTTTCCAATGTCCACACCGATGCCCAGGGGTTACTGCCATTCCAGCGTGCTATTGCCGCGGGTTACATGGTTGCAGGTGATCTCACTCTGCATGGTTTTTTCTCAGAAAATGTTACTGGTGGTGTTGGTAAAACTCCCCAGGATGCTGTCGATGAATGGACGAGTGATACGCCGCATCTTAACACGATGATCGCTGCTACCTTGTTCGATGTCGGTGCCGGTGTGGCAGTTGTCGGTAATACGTTCTATTATTGTCTGGATGCCGGTCGTTCCAACGGGGGTACTCCGGTTGCTTACACACCTCCTGCACCACTCTATACTTCTGTTCCCATTATCATCCCAAACACTCCCAATGCTGATGGTTCGATTTTCCACATCATCCAACCCGGCGATACGATCGGGACCATTGCCGAGGCCTACGACGTTCCAATCGCAGATCTTCTAGGTTTGAATCACATTACGCTCCAATCAAAAATCTATGCAGGTAATAAGTTCATTATTCGCGCCGCCAATACACCCACACCCACCCAGCCCACCGGAACCCCTACCGAACTGCCCACCATCACTACCTGGCCAACCTCCACTCCGACTTTCACTGAAACTCCTCTCCTCCCCACACCCACCCCCTCCCCAGGCCTGCCTGTTACTGCAGCCCGAAATTCTGTCTTCGCTATCATTGTTGCAGCTCTGATCATCGCGGGGTTGATCGCACTAATCGGTCGCAAACGGAATTGACATGATTCGATAAAGAATATACTGGCGCATATCTATGCGCCAGTATATTCTTTACTTGGCCTTGCCCTGGGCTGCCACGGCCTCCGCTGCTTTGCGGACGGTTTCTTCATCCGCCAGGTAGTAATGTGTTACCGGTCTCAGGGCTTCGTCCAGTTCATATACCAGTGGAATACCTGTAGGTATGTTCAATTCCGGAATTTCCACGTCTGAGATATTATCAAGATACTTTACCATTGCACGGAGACTGTTCCCGTGCGCAGCAATGATCAGTTGTTTTCCCGTTTTAATCACAGGCGCAAGAGTTTCATGCCAGTACGGAAGAACCCGCTCCAGAGTTATTTTCAGGGATTCTGCACTTGGAAGTTGCTCTTTTGTCAGTTCGGCATAACGCCTGTCGAAGTGCGGGTGCCGAGGATCGTCCCATTCCAAGGGAGGCGGGGGAACATCATACGAGCGTCTCCAAAGTTTTACTTGGGCCTCCCCATATTCCTTTGCAGTTTCAGCTTTGTTCAAACCTTGCAGCGAACCATAATGTCTTTCGTTCAACTGCCAGGCATTAATCACCGGAATCCACTCCAGGCCCATTTCCTCCATGACAATCCATAAAGTTTTGACCGCCCGTTTAAGGACGGAGGTGTATGCCAGATCAAATGTGTATTTGTTATCCCTTAGCAGCTGACCGGCGGTATATGCTTCTGCTATGCCTTGGTCGGTCAGACCGACATCCGTCCAACCCGTGTAACGGTTTTCCAGATTCCACGTGCTCTGTCCGTGCCTCAAAAGGACAAGTTTATAAAGAGTTTTCATGATTTACCTCTTCCGTATATAATAAGCCGCCAGGTAGATCACAACCTGGCGGCTTATATTTTGTTATTCCCCTAATCTATCGCTTTTTCAGTATCGGGATCGAACAAATGGCATTTATCCATATTGAAGGACACCTGAATTTTATTCCCGACGTGGAAATCTGTTCTCGGGTCAACCCTAGCTACGATGTTATTCGAGCCCGCCAGAAGGTACAGGTATATTTCGTTGCCCATTAACTCGGTCACATCGACCTTGGCTTCTATCGGCGCTGCATGGATGCCGGTCGGAACAAATGCCGGATTGTAAATGTCCTCGGGGCGTATGCCAAATACCACCTGTTTGTCCACGTATGATTGGAAAGCCTTATTCCGGTCTGCTGGCACAGGCACAGAAAATGATCCCGCGTCAACGATCAGGTTATCGCCTGTCTTCCTGAGGGTTGCCTTGAAAAAGTTCATGGCCGGTGATCCAATAAAACCAGCCACGAACATATTATCCGGATGATCATAAAGCATCTTTGGGGTATCCAATTGTTGGAGCATGCCTTTATTGATCACAGCTATCCGGCTCGCCATGGTCATGGCTTCGATCTGGTCATGGGTAACATAAATAAAAGTGGTTTGTAAACGCTGATGTAATTTGGTGATTTCGGAACGCATGGCTATGCGTAACTTGGCATCCAGATTTGACAGGGGTTCATCGAAAAGGAAGACTTTGGGCTCTCGTACGATTGCCCTTCCGACCGCCACGCGCTGGCGTTGTCCACCAGATAACTGACGGGGTTTGCGATTAAGAAATTCGCCAATACCCAAAATATCCGCAGCTTCCTCAACTCGTCGTTTGATCTCTTCTTTGGGTGTTTTGCGCAGCTTCAAACCAAATGCCAGGTTATCATAGACGGTCATATGCGGATAGAGAGCATAGGATTGAAATACCATTGCGATATCTCGATCTTTTGGGGGAACTTCATTTACGACACGATCAGATATCTTGATCTGACCTTTTGTGATTTCTTCCAAGCCGGCAAGCATTCTCAGGGCGGTCGTCTTTCCACATCCTGAAGGACCTACAAAAACCAGAAATTCTTTATCATCAATTTGTAGATTTAGATCATTCACAGCAATAACACTACCAAATTCTTTTGTTACATGGTCGTACATAACACTAGCCATAACAGTCTCCTTTTCTTTTTAGTATAGTGACTAAATTATAGCTCAAAAATCCAATAGCGATATAGAAATACACAAATATTCAGGAAACTGAGGATCTTTTCCCGATTCTTGCAAGTAGCAGTAAAATGAAGATATGACCGATGATGTCACCCCAATCCGACAACAATACCTGGAAATCAAACGTCAATATCCCAATGCGATATTATTCTTTCGCCTGGGTGATTTCTATGAAACATTTGACCAGGATGCTGAAACAACCGCCCGGGAATTGGACATCGTGCTCACCTCCCGGCCGATCGGCAGTGGTTTACGCGCACCCCTGGCTGGTATTCCGTACCACGCGGTTGAAAATTACCTCGCACGGTTGATCGACAAGGGATACCATGTTGCCATCTGCGAACAGGTCGGCGACCAGCCCACTAAGGGCATCTTTCCACGCCGAGTTGTCCGAGTAGTTACACCAGGTACTATCGTTGAACCTGGTCTTCTTCCCGGAGATGCTAACAACTATCTTGTTTCAATAGTGTTCGATGGCGAACACGCTGGCATTGCTTATGTTGATATCACCACCGGTGAATTTGCCGTGACCGAACTTGATATCGCATCCGACACATTGACAGACAATTCTAATCAGGCTTGGACACCACTTCGCGCTGAACTGACCCGTCTTCACCCCGCAGAAACGATATATCCTGACAATATTATTATCCCCACTGGAATCCCAGGTCAACTTACTGCCTGGCCTGCCTGGCGCTTTGAACCCGGTAAATGTCAAGAGGTATTATTGACACATTTTAAAGCATCGACCCTGGATGGTTTCGGGTTGAAGAACCATCCCCTGGCCACCCGTGCGGCAGGTGGTATTCTTCAATATTTAAAAGAGACCGATGATGCAGCCTTGTCGCTTTTATCCAGCCTGCACATTTACAGCTTGAACGAATTCATGACCCTGGATGCTACCACGCGCCGTAACCTTGAACTGACAGAAAGTCTGCGTGGAGATATTCATTCATCCTTGCTCGGAATTCTCGACAAGACTATTACACCTATGGGGAAAAGACTCATAAGACATTGGGTGAGTCAACCTCTTCTTGATGTGGATCGTATTCGGACCAGGCAGGATAATATTGAATTCTTCTTTACCCATTCACTGCTGCGTGTTGAATTACGCTCTGCTATCAAGCCGCTGGCCGACCTAGAACGCCTAGTTAATCGGATCCACTCCAATCATGCTCAACCACGAGATCTGGTTATACTCCAAGATACCTTGGATCAATTACCAAAGATAAATTTAGTACTGACTAAAGAAAAGGATCATCTTCATGAATCTGTCTTTTTCCCTGCAGTTAAGAACTGTTCCAACGAATTAATCTTGCTCCAATCCGCTATAAATGAAAACCCCCCGGCAACTCTTCAAAACACCGGGGTCATTCGCCCTGGTTACTCTGCTGAGCTGGATGGTGTTATTGAGTCATCCCGTCATGCCCGCGAATGGATAAACAATCTCGAAACAATTGAACGCCAGCGTACCGGGATTAAATCACTAAAAGTTGGATACAACAAGGTTTTCGGTTATTACATCGAGATCTCGCAAGGCCAGGCTGGCAACGCACCGTCAGAGTACATTCGTAAGCAAACTTTGGTTAATGCCGAGCGGTTCATCACTCCAGAAATGAAAGAATATGAGACGCTCGTTCTTAATGCCGAGGAACGCATTCACGAGATAGAACAACACCTTTTTCATGATGTCTGTGTAACCCTTTCAAAATCCGCTTCGGACTTGCTGGATACAGCACACGCCCTCGCTGAACTGGATGTATATTCGGCTCTTGCGGAGGCGGCTGCACTTGGAAGTTATATTCGCCCCGAAGTTCGAGAGGATGATATCTTGAATATCCATGATGGCCGTCACCCGGTCGTTGAAACAAGTCTTCATGATGAGCGCTATGTTCCCAATGATGTTATCTTTGAAAAGGGTGAGATTATCCGGGTGATCACCGGGCCTAACATGTCAGGCAAGTCGACCTATCTCCGACAAACAGCATTGATTGTATTGATGGCTCAAATGGGCTCGTTTGTTCCAGCCACTTCAGCAATAGTTGGATTGGTCGACCGGATATTTACTCGAATTGGCGCACAGGATGAAATTCACTCCGGTCAATCCACCTTCATGGTGGAAATGATCGAGACAGCCAACATCCTGCATCATGCCACTTCGCGTTCCCTGCTCATCCTTGACGAAATAGGACGCGGTACCAGCACTTATGATGGTGTTTCGATAGCCTGGGCGGTGATTGAATATATCCATAATCACCCGGCTCTCCGCGCTAAAACATTGTTTGCCACACACTATCATGAATTGACCCAACTAGCAGACATTTTTCCTGGTGTTTGTAACTATAATGTCGCTGTCACGGAAGTTGATGAGAAAGTGGTTTTCCTGCATAAAATCGTCCCCGGCGGATCTGACCGTTCATACGGAATTCATGTAGCCCAATTGGCAGGGTTACCCCACCCCATTATTCAGAGGGCATCAGAGATTTTAGATGAACTAGAGAAATCATCGGGTCAAGCTGTGCGCATTAACCCGCATGCAGCCCAGCAGGTTGCACTTTTTCCAGAAACCAACCCGTTGTTGGATGAATTGAAATTATTGGATGTTAATAGTCTTTCCCCGATAGAGGCGTTGAATAAACTATTTGAATGGCAAAGACGCTATTTTGGCCAAAAAAGATAGTGATGCGGATGGGGAATAATTAATGGAACAAGAATAAGATAAGCTCCCGGTTTGAAAGACCAGGAGCTTATCTTATTCAATATCTATTTATTATCGCTCTTCAAAGTCGGCATCGGCGCCTTTGACCGGAGAATTGCCCAAATCGTAGCAGCCAGCAATGCTAAAGCGATACCAACAACGATAAAGTTAATTGAACCATCCGCGTTCTGCATGGGGTATTTTACAATAATCGGAGCAGCCAGTAAGCTGACCAGATTAGCAACCTTAATCATGGGGTTAAGCGAAGGGCCAGCGGTATCTTTCAACGGATCACCCACGGTATCACCAACCACACTTGCCTTGTGTCTTTCTGAACCTTTACCGGTGTTCTCCATCAAGTTTCGAGGTTCATCTTCAATGGATTTTTTTGCATTATCCCAGGCTCCTCCTGCATTGGACATGTAAACCGCCAACAGTTGTCCCGAGAGGATGATACCCGCCAGAAAGCCACCCAGAGCCTCTACTTGCAGGACCAGACCGATGACCAAAGGCATCAGCACAGATATGGTAGCCAGCGGGATAAGTTCCTTTTGTGCTGATGCTGTAGATATGCCAACTACTTCCGCATAATCGGGTTGTTTGGTACCTTCCATGATGCCGGGTATCTTGAATTGCCGGCGAACCTCCTCCACGATCCTTCCCGCGGCACGGCTGACCGCCCGGATGGATAGCGAAGAGAACAACCAGGGCAAGGCTCCGCCAAGCAACAATCCAATAAACACCTTTGTATCCGAGACACGTATAGCATCCATCACTGGCTGCCCCAATTGGGTTTGGACTCGTCCCACATCTGCAATATAGGAACCGAACAAGGAGACTGCAGCAATCACAGCAGAAGCTATGGCCACACCCTTGGTTATGGCTTTGGTCGTGTTTCCCACAGCATCAAGGTCTGCCATAATCTGACGAGCCTTCTTTGTCTCATCATCGTTTATGTCGTGCCAGGCCATCTCACCAATTCCATTGGCGTTATCCGAGATCGGTCCAAAGGAATCCATAGCGACATTGTTGCCCGTATGGCTGAGCATTCCGATGCCGATCATAGCAATGGCATAAAGAACATACTTGGGACCATCTCCGTTATAAAGCAACAACCCTATTGTAAAAGCGACCGCAATCACAACCAGGGCCCAGACACTGGATTCCATGCCGACCGAAAGGCCCGAAAGGATGGTGGTCGCAGCACCGGTGTCAGTGGATTTGACGATCTCCTTGACCGGTGCCTTTTTCGTGGATGTAAAGTGCGAAGTGAGTGGGTTGAATGCGACGGCCAGGCCGACTCCAACCGCCGTCAAAGCCGCCAGACGCCAATCATGTGCGTAGAAAAAGGCCAAGAAAATCGACATGGTTACCGTAAAGATGCTTGATACTTCATATGAGCGGAACATTGCGTCTTCCGCATCATGAGCGCGCAGGAATTTAATGGGGAATTTCTCCCAGATGGGTACCGTAAACGTACCCAGCATGGAGCTGATAACCCCTATGGCACGAATAATCAAGGGATATATAATCCACTTCAGATCATGGGTAAGGCCCACCAATACCAACCCAAGAATTAAACCCGACACAATGGTCGTTTCATAGGATTCAAATATATCCGCTGCCATGCCTGCACAGTCGCCTACGTTGTCTCCGACCAGGTCTGCAATAACGGCAGCATTACGCGGGTCATCTTCGGGGATATCCTTCTCAACTTTACCTACCAGATCGGCGCCAACATCAGCTGCTTTTGTATAAATACCTCCGCCCACCCGCATGAAAAGGGCTAGAAGAGTTCCTCCAAAGCCAAACCCCAACAGGGCATCTGGCGCTGCCTTCCCGAACACAATGAAGATCAGTGTTCCGCCCAGCAATCCAAGGCCATCAGTGAGCATTCCGGTGAAAGTGCCGGCATAGTAGGCAATGGAGAGCGCCTCGTTAAATCCACGCCTTGAGGCTGAAGCGACTCGCACATTACCCTGGACTGCCATACGCATACCCAGCTGACCAACCATCAATGAGAAAGAGGCTCCCATGATGAAGGCAATCGTTCGGCCTATAGCAATGACCAGTTTCGTTCCCTGATCCCCCAAAGCTTTAAACTCCTGCTGCGCTTCCAGACTAGGTGGGACAACATAGACGCTGAAAAACATTACTAACGTTAGTACACCAATCAGGGGCAGGATCGTTTTTAACTGCCGCCCGAGGTATGAATCTGCTCCGATCCGGATCGCGTTCCACACTTCCTGCATCTTGGCTGTGCCTTTATCCTTTTTAAGCACAGTTTTACGCAACCACGAAGCGTATAAAAGGCTGATGCAGGCTGCGACAAGGACTAGAACAACAGCGATCTGCTCGAAATTATTTAAGCCGTGCCGACTCCCAAGCCAAAGGATATTCATTTATCCACTCCAGATGATGGGTTCAAGGAGGCATTATCTCCTTGTCACCCTATTTTATCCAACATGATTTATTTAGTCAATTCAAACCGACAAGCAAGCATTGTTTAATCCCATATTAGGATTTGATTAGAATACATGAAACCGCTTGACTTTAGAATATATTTTATTGTATAGTACTAATCGGTTGAAGGATGCCATATCCGGCACCGCTGCCATTTGGCTGCTGTGCCGTTTATTTCGCCCGCGCTCTATCAATATATGTTTAAGGAGAACCTATGATTCGTGCCACTGGTCTCACCAAGGATTACGGCTCACGAAGGGCAATTGAAAATCTAACTTTTGAAGCCAAGCAGGGTGAGGTTGTTGGTTTCCTCGGTCCAAATGGAGCCGGTAAAACCACTACGATGCGTATCCTGACCGGCTATATGCCTCCGACCTACGGGTCAGCCCAGGTTGCAGGTTTTGACATTATTAGCGAGTCGCTTGAAGTTCGTCGCCGGGTTGGCTATCTCCCTGAGACTGTACCGCTCTATCCGGATATGACTGTCTTCGAGTACTTGAAGTTCATGGCTGATCTGCGCCATCTACCCAACGCAGAAGATATGGTTGATGAAACCCTGGAAATGGTTCAAATGGTGAAGCGGGCCGATGGATATATTTCAAATTTATCCAAAGGAATGCGTCAACGCATTGGCCTGGCTCAGGCATTGCTGCACAAGCCTGAGGTCTTAATCCTGGATGAGCCGACTATTGGCCTTGATCCAGCTCAGGTTGTTGAATTTCGTAATATTGTTCGGGATGTGGGGAAAGAACGTACCGTCCTCCTCTCAACCCATATCCTGTCCGAGGCACAACAACTTTGCGATCGGGTTTTGATAATTAATAAAGGTCGCATCGTTGCAGAAGACACTCCTGAGAACTTACAGGCCCGATTGGTTGGTGCAGAACATGTTGTCCTTCGTATCAAAGGGGAGGCTGATGATTTGCTCCCCATCGTTGCAAAGATCGAAGGAGTCCAGAACGCCAAGCTCCAGCCCGATGGTATGGTGGAGTTCCAATTTGTTCCCGGTACAGATGTACGCCCGGCCGTTGCCAGGGCAACCATAAAGGCAGGTTTTGACCTGCTTGAGTTCCGTCCGGTCGGATTAAGCCTGGAAGAAATTTTTCTTCAGTTGACACAGGATACCACAAGGAAGGAGAGATAATTCATGCGCAATATATGGACCATTGCCCGCCGAGAATACCGACATTATTTTTCCAGCCCAATTGCATATATAGTTGCGCTGCTGACCCTCTTAACGATTGGCGTCTACTTTGTGGTGATTATCTACTACCTGACCAACCAATCCTATTACTCAAATACAGCTCCCGGTGTTGACATCATCATCGGTCCCATGGCGACTGTGTTCTTGTTCGCAACACCGGCTCTGACCATGCGCTTGCTGGCTGATGAACAAAGAATGGGGACGCTCGAACTCCTTCTAACCACACCCATCCGGGAGGGGGAGTTGATTGTAGGGAAATGGCTTGGTGCTTTCCTTTTCATGCTCACTATTATCGCAGTCACTCTGGTATTTCCAATTGTTCTAAATAAATTGACCAGCCCAGGAATTGATCAGGGTGTAATGATTTCAGCGTATGCTGCTATCATCCTATTAACTGCCGTTTTCCTTGCAATTGGAACAGCAATGTCATCACTTTTTAATAACCAATTTGCTGCCTTCTTCGCTACCTTGGCGATGCTGGTACTTTTTTGGTGGCTTATCCACCTGCCAACTTATATCATCCAAAACACGACAATAAATAATGTTTTCAACTACCTGGATCTGAACACCCGCTTCACGAACATGCTCGCCGGTACCATGTCACTCTCCGACATAGTGTATCCCATCAGTCTTACCGCTCTGGGATTATTTGTAAGTTCGATCGCTATTGAAACAAGAAGGTGGAGATAATGGCCAAGACAAAGACTACCCCAAAAAGAATCGGCCCAAAGAAGTTAGCGCCTATTGGACTTTGGATATCAGGCATCGCCCTGATCGCCACAATCCTTTTATCCATCGTCAAGCTTCTAGCCTTCGCCCAGATCTATACGATTCCAAATGCACAGACATTTACTTGGATATTATGGATTTCAGCTGGCATCATAATATTAGGTCTCGCGGCTTTTGCCCTCCTCGATCCACAGCGAGTACGCGAGCTGATCACAGGCAGGCAGGCGCGCTACGGAAGCAATGCAGTCATCATGCTTGTGGCCTTCCTCGGTATTTTGCTTGTAATAAATATCCTTGTATTTCAGAATCCCGGGAAACCTTTTGATCTTACCGAGGACAAGCAAAACAGCCTGGCACCGGAAACTCTGAGCACACTTAAGTCATTACCGCAGGCGGTCCATGCGACTGCTTTCTTTACCAGCCAGACCGACCCATCCACTGCGCAGAAACTGCTTACGAATTATAAAAACAATTCAAACGGTAAGTTCACATACGAATTTATCGATCCAGATCAGAATCCTCTGGCAGCGCAACAAGCCGGGATCACTGGCGATGGAAAGATCTATCTTCAAATGGGGACGCAACATGAAATCGTCGCCACAGCTACAGAACAAGATGTTACCTCGGCATTGATCAGGTTGATGAACCCTTCAAAGCAAACAGTTTATTTCTTAACCGGTCACGGCGAACGGGATATTCAAAATTCAGGCAACACTGCTTACACGGTCGCCACGGCAGCGCTCGAAGCTAAAAATTATATTATCAAGCCATTGAACCTGATTGCTGACAATAAGATACCGACCGATGCAAGCGTTATCGTTATTGCCGGTCCAACCCAACCCATCTCTACCGCTGAGGAGACCCTTCTGCAAGATTATTTAGCGAAAGGCGGGGCGCTGGTCTTGATGCAGGAGCCTACTCCATTAACGCAATTTGGAACCTCCCCTGATCCACTTTCGACCTATTTAGCCACGGATTGGGGCATCAGTTTTGACAATGACATCGTTATCGACACAAATTCAAATCAACCGCTTTATGCTGTGGCCTCAACCTATGGAAATCATCCAATTACAGAAAAGCTACAGGGAGTGGTATCCTTCTACCCTACCGCACGCAGCCTGGTGATTGCCTCCAATGCACCCAACACCCCGACAGCCCTGATTTCAACAACCAGTTCAGCGTGGGGCGAAACTGATTTTTCTTCATTGCAATCCAACGGACAGGTAACTTTCCAACAGGGTAAGGATATTCCCGGACCCCTAACGCTGGCAGTTGTTGCCCAAAACACCGCGGGAGGTCATTTGGTTGTGTTTGGTGATGCTGATTTCGCCTCAGATGCGTTCTTCAATCAATATGCAAATGGCGACATGTTCATTAACACAATTGATTGGGCCGGCGGACAGACTCAACTCATCAATCTTACTACTCCAACCACCATCTCCCGCACATTTGTTCTTCCCAGCAGCTTGTGGTTGTTGGTCATGGCATTATCATTCCTTTGCATCCTCCCAGGAGTAGTAATCGCCGGGGGGGTTATTTCCTGGTTGATCCGGCGTTCTCGAGGGTAACCAGATGATCAAACGTTCCACATGGTTAATGCTTGTTTTATTTGGATTGGTCTTTGCTGGATATTTTATCTTCAGAGGTCGAATTTCTACTATGTTTAGCGTACCAACTCCAACCTCAACAAGCTACAACTATCTCATTACTCAAGCCGACGGTACCTTAGAAAGCCTGCGCATCTACGATAATAATTATCACACCACTCAAATGCAACGGGATACAAGTGGAATCTGGCTTATCTCACAGCCTAAAACGGTTACGGCTGACCAGTCGTTGGCAGGGGCTGCTGAAACTCAAGTTGGTGCATTAAAGATCCTGACCACTCTTACCTCCCAGTTGAATTTAAAGGACATTGGTTTGGATTTTCCGTCTTACACCATGAAACTCGCATTTTCAAGTGGTAAACAGCACAGCATTGAAGTAGGAACATCCACTCCAACGGGCAGCGGCTACTATGTGCGTTTCGATGGGGGAGCTATTTATGTGATCAGTAAGGATGGTATTGACGCGTTGGTGAATTTGGTAACATCCCCTCCCTATCCAGCCACAGAAACACCCATCCCCAGCCTTGACTCGACGGACACATATACTCCTGCGACATCCACAACTGTGCCGGTTACTCCCGCGCCATAAAGGGAATTTTGAGTACATTGCTCCGCTGCTATTGCCCATAATTATTAATCAGGAGACGAACTGGGTGCTACCCCTTAAAACGAGAATGGGGTATTGTATTTCAGTCTAAAAAAGAGTATTCTGAATCAAGATTAAATTTGCAAGGAACTGTAATGGAAAATCCTTTATTGCTTGAAGAAGACGAAGAATATTCTGCCATTGCCAGATTGATCGAACTTGGCCGGCAGAAATCTTACGTCACGATTGACGACATTCTGCATTTTTTCCCTGAAGCTGAACAGGATGTCGAACAATTGGAAGAGGCATTTGCAGCTTTGTTAAGCGCAGGAGTGGCCTTTGTCGAGGACGCACCCTCCGTCGAACCACCCGAGGATGAACTGGCGGTGGCAGAGGAGGCTGAAACTGGCCCCGAGCCTGATTTATCCCTGGATGACTATCTCGCCAACATTGATACCGATGATACTATCGGCCTTTATTTAAAAGAAGTCAGCCGAGTCCCACTTCTCACTGCAGAAGAGGAAGTTGAACTTGCCCAGCGCATTGAACGTGGCCGGATGGCTCGCGAAGAACTTGCGCGGGGCAATGTCAGCGTTCGCCGTCGTGCCGAGCTAAGGAAACTCATCGAAGATGGATGGGCTGCCCGTGAACACTTGATCACTGCTAACTCTCGCCTGGTGATCAGTGTCGCCAAGAAATACATGGGCCGCGGAGTTCCCTTCCTCGACCTTATCCAGGAAGGGAACATCGGGCTTATTCGTGCTACTAAGAAATTTGACTACCGGCGTGGCCATAAATTCAGCACTTATGCTACATGGTGGATACGTCAGGCGGTCACCCGCGCGATTGCCGACCAAGGCCGTACTATTCGGGTCCCAGTTCATATGGGAGATCAGATCAATAAGTTATTACGTGTCCAGCACCAGCTAACCCAACGCCTTGGACGCGAGCCATCTGTGGAAGAATTGGCAAATGCTTTGGAAGTACCACCGAAGAAGGTCGAAAACATGATCCAGGTAGCAAGACGTCCGCTTTCCCTGGAAACACCAACTGACGATGAAGAAGATTCTGTACTTGGTGACTTCATTGAAGACGATGAAGCCGCACCGCCCGACGAAACCGCGACATATAACCTGTTGCGCGAACATTTGGGTGAAGTGCTGAACGGATTACCTCCACGTGAAGTGCGTATATTACAGTTACGCTACGGTCTTCTGGACGGGCAAGCCTACACACTGGAAGAAGTTGGCCGTAAGATGGGCGTCACTCGAGAGCGTGTCCGTCAGATTGAAGCCCAAGCCTTAAGTCGGTTGCGTCACCCATCCATCCGTCGGAAACTGCGTGATTACCTTGGTGAATAATATCCCAAATATTTATCAACCAGGGCAGACCTATGTCTGCCCTGGTTGTTTATTGGTTGTTTTATGATAATACCTTCTTATCTTATCTACATGATAATTCCAAACTGGTGGTTTATTATTCAGTTAGCAGTAAAATAATAGGCATAAGGGAAAAGAATGCTATGCGCCTGACTACCCGCAAATTGTTCTTCATTTTAGTATTCCTTGGTCTGTTTTTAATGACCCTTCGCCCAGTAATTGACCCGGATTTTTGGTGGCACCTGAGGACCGGTCAACTTATCGCTCAATCCCATGTCATTCCTCACACGGATCCATATTCATTTACCAATATTGGGAGACCCTGGATTACCCAGGAATGGTTGTCCGAGTTGTTCATGTATGGTCTTTACCGTCTGGGCAGCTATGGTTTGCTTATCTTTGTATTTTCGCTTACCATAACCGCGGCGTTTTATCTTTCTTACCTCTGCTGTCCAAAAGAGTCGAGGCCCTATATAGCAGGATTTGTGTTGCTTCTTGGAGCAATCGCAACAGCGCCAACATGGGGGGTTCGTCCACAAATGATTTCCCTCTTTTTTACCAGCCTGGTTTTGTATTTGCTTTCGTGCTATTGGAAAGCAGCCAAAATAAAATACCTAATTCCCTTGCCGCTTCTGACCTTAATTTGGGCGAACTTACATGCGGGGTATTTTCTTGGTCTTGTTATTATAGCCATATTTATAACGGGTGGTTTGATTGAGCTTTTTCTAGCAGATTATTTCAAAATAGGAGAGTTCAATAAACCCTGTATAAAAAACATTTTGATCCTTTGTGGATTTTTCGGACTGAGTATTCTTACCACATTGGTAAACCCAAATGGTATCCATATACTTTTTTATCCATTCCAAACATTAACCAGCCAGGCAATGCAGCAATTCATCCAGGAATGGTTCTCGCCTGATTTCCATCAGTTGATGTGGCAACCCTTGGCTTGGTTCATCCTTGCCTTTATCGGTATTGGAATGATCGGGAAAAAAACGATTTCACCAATAAAAATAATTTTAACTTTATTATTCGGATATGCTGCCCTGCTCTCTGCTCGTCATATTCCCCTTTTTGTGATTATTGCCATACCAGTTCTTTCGGAACAAATAGCCGCGATCATCAAGATCCAGTCCGATACTCTAAAGCCAAGCAGGCTTTCACGCGTCGCATTTTATCTTTTACCAGTGTTATTCCTGTTGGTTACAGGTATACGTTTTTACCAAGTTCTCAACAATCAACCCAAATCTGAAGCTGATGCCTTTCCAAAAGCCGCCGTGGATTGGATTGAAAACAATCATCCGGTTGGACCTATATTCAACTCGTACGGCTGGGGAGGCTATCTTATATGGCGGTTATATCCGGAATATCCCGTCTACATTGATGGTCGCGCCGATGTCTATGGAGACAGTTTCCTATATGCCTTCATGGATGTATATCATGCCCAGCCTGGTTGGGAACAAGCCCTGATCGCTCAAAATGTACATTTGGTGTTGGTGGAACCCGGGTCAAATCTGGCAATCTCGCTGAGGCAATCATCCGATTGGAAAATCGTTTTTGAAGATAAGATAAGTATTCTTTTTTCAAAGAATTAAATACCCCGCTATTATTACAAAGAAGGCTTATTCTTCGAGATGTATCTGATTCTTACTGATCTCACCCCCTGATTGATTTAATTTCTGCAAGAACCTCGCTGCTGTGTTCTGGGGGTTTGACATTTTCATAAACTTTTATAATTTTCCCATTTGGATCAATTAAAAAGGTTGTGCGAAGAACACCTTCAAATTCCCGACCCATGAACTTCCTCGGCCCCCATACACCATACTTTTGACAGATTTTATGCTGACTGTCCGCCAACAAAGGGAATGGGAGCATGAACTTTTCTTTGAACTTCCCATGTGACTGGGCTGTATCCGGGCTGACGCCGAGAATGACCACATCTGCATTTATGTATGCACTGTAATTGTCCCGAAAGTTGCATGCCTCCGTTGTACATCCAGGTGTATCATCTTTTGGATAAAAGTAAAGAACTACCATCCTGCCTCTGAAATCAGATAATCGACGAATGGTGTTTTTTTCATCTGGTAAAGCGAAATCTGGTGCTTGTATCCCGGAAGAAATAGGCATGGAAACCTCCTGCTATAATAAGAAATTAATCATCTGATTGTACCAAAAAGATGGACTGACCGCCAGCTTTCCCTTCTCCTCTAACAAATTTTGATCCAATTTAAGGTTTATTCTTTCGCTGCATGGCACATTTTCCGGGGACTTAAGTAAGGGTATCAAGGATTCACTGACCAATCTGATGGCTCCAACTCCCTGTGGAAAATTTGGATTAGACTTCTGCTTCCAGTATCCCCATCCGGCTTACATCATAACCTGGCATATCTGCCACTGTTCGCTTAAACTGAGAGGATCTAATTAAATAAAATAGGGGGGAGAGCAATGAAGTTTCTGCAAACTTCCTGGGGATGATCAATTGATAGATCTCATCAAACAATGGGATGAAGTCCAAGTTTAAGGATTGTGCCGCCGCAGGTATACCGAGGCCACAATCGGCACGCCCTGAAGCCACGGCGGCTGCTATACCCAGATGGGTGTATTCTTCCTGATCGTAACCTTGAATCGTGCTGACCTTTATCCGATTTATTGACAATTGATAATCCAATAATACTCGCGTGCCAGCTCCACGCTGTCGGTTAATAAATCTCACTCCCTTTCTGGTCAGGTCTTCCAATCCATGAATCCCTTTTGGATTTCCCCTCTTGAGCATAAGACCCTGCTTTCGCCCAACAAACCCATAGATGTTCACCGGAACTTCGCTAAGGTACTGGCGAATGTACTTTAGATTATAGTCACCTGTCTCAGGGTCCAGCAGATGTGACCCGGCGATATGGGCTTCTCCACGCTTCAGGGCAATGAGTCCACCAAGCGAACCAACGTTTGCAGAGACTAACCTGCGGTCATGTTCGGATAATAACTGGGCCAGGATATCTATAGTCATATCATGTGACCCGACACAAAAAATGGTGTGTTCAAGTTCAACTTGAGATCTATAGAGGTGGATATCTACCATCTCACCTGCTTCTGCACCTTGTACCCCCTGGGGTAGGATGACGATACCATCAGCCCTGACAAGCGAAGTAATAATTCCTGCCCCGCGGGAAAGTGGTGAAGCAAGTCTATTTTCACCCACTTTTCCAAGGACAACACGCACATAGTCATCATCGCCGCCTGGCGAGGTTATTTTATGTGTCAAGCGGGCCTGTGTCATGGGCAGTTCCATTTGATTCCTACCCAGCCATTTCGCCAGCAGCGGTTCGACGAATATTTCCCCAGTTAATGCAGCCGATACAGGGTATCCTGGAACCCCGATTATAGGAATTTGCTTAGGGCTCGTACGGTCATCCGCCTGCCCAGAAGAAGGTCCATTCCGATTAACCAATCCCAGGATCACGGGGTGACCAGGTCGGATTGCCACACCATGCACTAAGAGTAGGCCAAGTTTTTCCACCACCTGTGCTGAATAATCCTCAGCTCCCGCCGAGGAACCTGCATTAAGCAATATCAAGTCATGACCCTTCGCAGCTTCCTCCACGAACCTACAGATTGTATCCATATTGTCAGGGATTATTGGATAGCGGGTTGGAGTTCCACCCCAAGTTCTAACCTGGGCAGCCAGAACGAGCGAATTATATTCCAAAATATCACCCGCCTTCAGGGTGCTCCCGATTGGTACCAGTTCCGTACCTGTCGGTAGGATTGCCACGCGTGGAGGGCGGGAGGTTTTAACCTCTTGGTAACCTGCTGCCGCAATAGCTCCCAAATCCACCGGCCGTAGCACTTGTCCGGTCGAGAGAACTAGTTGTGATTGCACAATATCTTCGCCCATGGGGCGAACATGACTCCATGGTGTCACCGCGGCCCGTATTCGTATGGAAACAGGTTTTCGGATAAATTTGGTGATCCCTCCGGACTGATCAAGTGATTCTACAAATTCGATCGGTATTACGGCGTCAAAATCCTCCGGGAGAGCATCACCGGTATCGAGGTAACAAGCATTGGGTCCTACTTGCAGGGTGATCGGGTTGGAAGGTAGGGCACCTACGGTGTCTGAAGCGCGGACCGCGAAGCCATCCATCGCAGAAGCATGATAATGAGGTGATGAAATTTTCGCCCAGATTGATTCTGCCAGCACGTGTCCGCTGGCATTTTCGTCAAGGGGAATGGTTTCTACACCTAGAATCCGCCACAAACCGGCTTCATCTAGAGCAGACTGAAAGATGGCTTTTGCATCTTTGAGCGGAATATCATGAAGATAAACAGACATGCCCAAATTATAATGGAAAATGATTTATGTTTGAAATCACATCCACCCAAGCGCAGTGAATACCCATTTGGAAATCACTCCTCATCCAGAAATTAACCAGAAAATCCCTCCTATTCATTCTTTTATCAATGATCCCTCTTTTAAACATATGGCCACAAATGGAGAGGATGTTTAATAAATCCGGTTGCTAATCATTATTTCTATCACATGAGTAGTTTTAATGTGAAAGCCGGATCAAAATGAATCTAGAAAAGATTAACTTCGACATCCTCCCCTGCGTTCATCCCCGTTGTTTCTGGAGGAATCCGGATGAGTCCGTCTGCCAGGGAAAGGGAGAATATAAAATTGCTTTTTGCAAAGATAGGTCTTGCCAGAAAGGACGTTCCTGTATGATCAGCCAGTATTTCTTTGTTGGCTTCCAGTTTTACTGCGACCCAATCTTCCCGTCCGGCCTGGGATGGAACGTTTACGGTCAATTTGGCTCGCACCATGGGTTTTGGTTTGGGCAGAGCGCCTAACAGCTTTTCAATCACTGGTACTACGAATAACCCGGCAATTATTAAAGCACTGACCGGATTTCCAGGCATACCGATCACAGCCTTCTCCTGACACACCGCCAGGATTGTGGGCTTTCCAGGTCTGACATTCACCCCGTGAACAAGAACCCCTGGGGTCCCTAGTGATGTTATTACCTTAGAGGTCAGATCATGAGCACTGGCCGATGATCCAGCTGTGATCAGGACCATGTCACATTGCTTCAAAGCCTCCTTTGCTATTTCTTCCAACGTATGAAAGTCGTCTGGGAAAATACCGTAAAGAATCGGCTCCCCTCCTGCCTGTGAAACCAAGGCAGCCAATGAATAAGAATTAACATCACGTATCTGCCCCGGTAGAGGGTTAGCCATGGGGGAGATCACTTCATTTCCGGTGGACAAGATCCCTATCTTTGGCTTTTTGACTACGCGCAATTCGAGGATTCCAAGCGCCATGCAGCTTCCAATTTCCAGCGTGCGAATTCGAGTCCCCGCCTGGATGACGACTTGATCTTTTTTCACATCCTCCCCTATTCTCAGGGTATTCTCTCCCTCGGCAACTGCGTGTGAGATTTCAATTTCAACCGCTGAGCTTCCATTTAAGCCACCACGAACTGGAAGAGAGTGTTCCACTCGTTGTGTATATTCAAGCATAATAACGGCATCGGCTCCCTGCGGAAGCATCCCCCCCGTATGAATGAGGGCGCAGGACCCAAGATTTATATTAAATGATGGCATTGCACCCATCGGTATTTCCCCAACCAGGTTGAGATAGCCTGGAAGGGACTCTGACGCGCCAAATGTTTCACGTGCTCTCAATGCATATCCGTCTACGGTCGAGCGTGGGAACTCCGGTAGCGGGTGGGGTGCAAGCACTTTTTTTCCAATAACACGCCCCATCGCAAGGATTGTGCTGATGGTTTCAAAATTTGGTTTCCGTTCCTGAAGGGTATGCAGGAGGATATTAATTGCTTCCTGAGGGGTAGAAAGCTTTAAAAATTCAGGCATAGATCATCTTAACCAAAATGTCATTCCCAGAAAATAAGCTGATAGGCCAAAAGTAGCGATGGACAATGCAGAAAGGAAATTCCACACCGGCTGTCTACCGTTGGCAATTCGTTGGAGCCAAAGTACCTGCACAACAGCAAAAGGTAAAGTCAGGAATACTGGCCAAATCATTCCCCAGGGGATATTTAATAACAATGCGGAAGAGAAGAATAGATAAGCAAGAAGAATGAGCAGATGGTGTATTGGGATCGCGCGTTGCCAAGTAAGCCGGGTAAGCAGGCTGATCCGGCCATATTTCAAATCTGTTGCGAAGGTCGGGAAATTTAAAATAAGTAGAAACGCCAGCGCAAGAAGAGTTAATGGAAATGTCACGAAAGATAACAGGTGATGAAATACTCCAGATTGAAGCAAAAATGCGAATGCCGGGACAAATGTCCCCAAGTAGATGGCAAGAACCAATTCCCCATAACCATTGGCTGATAGCCTTATGGGAGGTATAGCATAAGCCACCATTGAGAGAAATGTCACAACATACAGCGCACTCGAGAGGATATTGATCGTGCGGGTGAAGAGTAGAGTTAGGATGGCCACAAAAGATAGGGTGAGGGTAGCAAAGGAAACCTGTAATAGTGTTAACCGGAATTTTTCGCGCTGGCGAGGTGATTCATGATCTGCCAGCGCTGCCAACGGTAGACGGAAATATTCTGCAAGGAAGAAGGCCGCCCCTTGTAAACTGAGCAGGGCAAGAAGTCCTTCTCCAAAAACAGCAAAATTAATTGAATATCCAAGGTAACGAGCAATACCTGCGCCAAGTGTGTAGGTTACTGCAGCAAGGAGGAGATGTACGGGAGGGTATACATTGAATAGTTTTGGGATCATGTACTTACCACCGATAAGACGATTATGGAAATTCCTGACTATATCAGGGAGTAACCTCCATCCACAACGATCACCTGCCCGGTTAAAGACTCATTTGTTAACAAAAATTCAAGTACTGCGATCACATCATTTATGGAAACTGGATGTTTCAATGGAAGACGATCCAACAATGTTAACCATTCATCCTGTGTAATATTCTCGGACGGTAGCACCAGCCCTGGAGCAATGGCATTGACACGTATCTCAGGTGCATAAGTCTTCGCCAGTACACGGGTCAACGTTTCTAGACCAGACTTACTGATCACGTATGCAGGATAATCGGTCCAATTCTTTCGCGCCCCGATATCAGAAATATTAATGATAACCCCACCAGGTCCCATCCGCTCAGCGGCTTTTTGCGCCAGTCGAAAAGGAGCTCGTAAATTAAGGGCAAAAGTGGCATCCCAGTCGCTCATAGATATTTCTCGAGAATCACCTTTTAGCATGACTGAGGCAGAGTTAACTAATACTTTGAGTTTATATGGCAACGTATCGAGATATTTAAAAAGGGAGTTTATTTCAACATCGCTGGTGAGGTCAGCACCAAATTGATAAATGGGTACACCTTCCGATCGAAGATCGGCTATTGTTTGCCCTACCTGCATTTCAGATGAACGGTAATGAAGCAGGATAGCATATCCCGATTGTGCCAAACTTAAGGCAAAGGCACGTCCGAGGCGATGTGCTGCACCGGTTACAAGGGCTAGAGAGTATTTTTCATCTACCATGGCTAAGATTTACCATAAAAACTATAGGGACGAGCATTGGCCCGTCCCTATCTGGTCATATAATTCAGGGTTTATTTTCTGAAGTAATTCGATATAAAGAACCAGGCATTTGCTGGTCGTTCTGCAAGGCGGCGCATAAAGTAAGGATACCATTGAGTACCATAAGGTACATAAATCCGTACGGGATAACCCTCTCTGACACATGCTTCCTGTAAGTCACGACGAATGCCGTACAGCATCTGGAATTCAATCGCCTGCTTTGTTAGGCCGATTTTTTCCATACAGGCCTTGGCAAACGCAAGGCGCTTGGGGTCGTGTGAACCAATGGCAGGAATAGGTGGGATCCGCCCATCCGCGCTCAGGTTGGGTGACCCGAAAGCGCTTGATCCTTCTATCATAATCTGTGTCAGCAAATCAAAATTAGCATTCACGTCTGCCTTTTTGGGGAAAGCAAGATCACCTGGTTCTTTATAAGCACCTTTGACCAACCGGAAGCGCGTTCCGGTTTTTATCAATTCTCGAGTATCTTTCTCGGTACGATAGAGATAGGACTGAACTACCACACCAGTGTTATCGAAGCCCTTGGCCCTCATTTCACGAAATATCTGCAAAGTTTGATCGGTAAACGGTGTATCTTCCATATCTACACGTACAAAATTACTGTTCTTTTTCGCACAGGTAAGTATCCGCTCCAAGTTCTGAGCGCACAACCGTTCATCCAGGGCAAGACCAATCTGGCTCAGCTTTACCGAAACATTAGCCCGCACATTTCTTTTATGGATCTCTTCTAACAACTCGATTATCTCGTCAGCGGCCTTCACTGCTTCCTCTCGTGTCGAAGTGCTTTCCCCCAGATGATCCAACGTGGCATTAATCCCTTTCGCATTGAGTTCGCTAACAACATTGATTGCATCTGGTATGGTATTTCCAGCAACAAACCGACTGGCTGCCCGCCATGCAAATTTCCAGCCAGTGACCAGCCGCTGCGCCCATGAAGCCTTAGAAAGGTAGATGAAAAATGACCTGAACATGATATCCTCTCTTATGAAATTATAATTTAAGCTTAATGATTGTAGCACAACTACTCTCAACGAGTGTGTTATACTTTTTACCCATAATGCATGATAAACGTAACTGCTTAGACTTCCTGGAGGCAAAGTGAGGTTGCGCGGTTCCTCCCTGATTCTACGGGGTATCTCCTTGATTTTCATCCTTATGTCAATTGTTGTGACAGTGATTTACCTGGTTCACTACAGTATTTCGCGTGCCAACTACCCGTCCGATATGACCATCGGTAACGTACCCGTCGGAGGGTTGAATCCTCAATCTGCCGCGCAAAGACTTTTGCAGGTTTATTCCCTCCCCGTGCAAATACATTATGGAAATGCGATTATTAACCTGGACCCCGGTTTGATCGGTTTTCAATTGAACACAGAAAGTATGCTTGCGGCAGCCGACTTGCAACGCACAGGCGCACCCTTCTGGGGTGGATTCTGGGATTACCTTTGGAATCGCCACTCTCCATCCCGGCAAATTCCGTTGGTATCATCCTTTTCGGAAGCCCGTTTACGTGAGTATCTCGCTAAAGATATATCCGTCCGCTACGATCAATTGCCTAGCCCAGCTCAACCAATTCCTGGAACCGCCAATTTCACACCAGGTATACCTGGCCAAACCCTAGATATCAATCAAGCGGTTGTTCTCATTGAAAGCGCCTTGCAGTCGCCTGATAAGCGAGTTGTCACACTCGCTTCTCAACGGACATTGGCCGGACGTCCCTCACTGGATACTTTGCAAATCTTGTTGAAGCAGTTGATTGACCAAAGCAGTTTCACGGGCTTGGTGGATCTATATTTTCTTGATCTCCAATCACAGGAACAGATCCATTTTGCGTACGAGTCAGGGCAGGATATATCTGTTAATCCGGACATTGCTTTCACGGCTGCCAGCACAATTAAGATCCCGATCATGGTAGCTACTTTTAAGCACTTTAATAGTCAGATTAACACCACCACCGATGCCTTGCTGGCAGAGATGATCGCGAAATCTCAAAACGAAGCATCAGATAGCTTGATGGCAGCCATAGATCCGGGGCGAGGACCCCTGGTTGTCACTGAAACCATGCAACAACTTGGGTTAAATAACACCTTTATGGCGATGTATTTCGCACAAGGGTCCATACCCCTTCAACACTATACTACCCCTGCCAACTCTCGACCGGACATCAACACTAATCCCGATACGTTCAGTCAGACAACGCCTTCTGATATGGGTATGCTTCTTGAGGATATCTACCTTTGTGCCCAGAGTGGAGGTGGCTCTTTGGTAGCGGCCTTCCCCGGTCAAATTGATCAAGCCGCTTGTCAGAAAATGATCCAATATTTGGTGGAAGATAAACTCGGCAGCTTGATTCAGGGCGGTGTCCCGGAAGGTACCATCGTTGCGCACAAGCATGGCTGGGATATCAGCATGAATCAATTTAGTGATGCCGGCATTGTCTATACACCCGGCGGCAATTACATCCTAACCATCTATGCCTATCATCCAGTACAGGCACTTTGGGACATTATCAACCCGATGTACGCAGAACTCTCAAGGGCAATCTACAACTACTTCAACCTACCATCCCAGTAATACGGCCAGATAGACTGAACTGTTTTCTACATACTTATCTATTCGACCGTACTTGAAAATTGGCAATCAGTATATAATCGAATTATGAGTCAGACCCTTAGCCTTTACCGTCTTCAGCAGACTGACAGCCAAATTGACCATATCCAGTCTCATTTGCTGGCTATTCAAAATAAATTGGATGATGATGCTGAATTGCGCATCACAATGGAAAAGGATGCTTCTGCTAAGGTACATTTTCATACCGTAAGTCAATCCTTGAAACAATCTGAAGATGCAGTTTATAACCAACGCATTAAGATCGAACAAACGGAGGCGAGCCTGTACAGCGGGAAAGGTCACAGCCCAAAGGAATTACAGGACTTGCAGAACGATTTAACCGCCCTCAAACACCAACACGCCACACTGGAGGATATTCAACTGGCAGCCATGCTCGCTTTGGAGGAAGCTGAGAAATTTAATCAAACTATCCATTCCAGTTTAGTTGCAGCAACCAATAGTTCTCTTGAACAAAACCAGAGTTTACAAAATGAGAAGGATTCGCTCGAAAAAGAGCTGCAAAAACTGTATTCAGAACGATCTGCAAATGCTGATACGATTCCTCCTGAATCGCTCAGATTTTATAACCAATTACGAGGCCAGCATCGGGGTGTAGCTGTAGCGGTTATCAGCGACAAGTCATGTTCCGCCTGCGGGTCTGGGCTAACACCAGCTCAAATACAGGCAGCTCGTTCCTCAAATCAAGTAGCTCTTTGCCCGTCCTGTGGGCGTATCTTGTACGGAAATTGATCTATCGAAAAAGGGTGAATAATGGCTTTCCGGATTCCTGCAATTGATGCATTATCCTTCCTGTTGGGCATCATTCTTGCCTCTCTTTTTTGGTGGATTATCTCCATTCTTCGCCCAGCCCTTCAAAACATGCAGGAAGCTTTCCGGGCAAGAAGGAACGAAAAGGAGAAGAAAGAAAAGGTACAAACCGGCAGCATCGTGGAGGAACACTATCGCCGAACCATCTTAAGGCATGCCCAGGGTATGCATTTAGCTGCTCCACTTTTTTCCCTTGATGAAATTATCGAACCACCCACCCTGCTGGCACCACCTCCGCGCGTTAATCCCGGTACTCCACCTCCCAGCGAAGATATCGTTGCAACGACCGTGCCCTATTTACCTGCCTGGCCTGAATTGGGAGCAATTTACCATTCCCCAACACTGACCCTGGCCCAAGCGCTTTCCGGAAATTCGGACATCGTTCTCACTGGTGAATCCGGGATGGGAAAGACTGTTGCCCTGGCTGATTTGGCCTCTCGCCTGGCTCGCAGAGACCCAGAACCAAGCTTACCGCAGGATATCGTTCCCTTTCTTATTCATGTAGCTGATCTTGATCTACAAGTTAAAAAAGACGAGCCACTTTCCTGCCTTATTGATCTGATCGCTGAAAAAGCTCCGGTCCTAGATTTGCCGCGTATTCCTGACTTTGTTAGAAAAACATTTAACGAGGGACGCGCTCTAGTCCTGCTGGATGGAACAGATGAATTAAACCCAGAAGGATTGAAAAAAACAGTTGATTTTATCAAGGCAGTAAAAAAAGGCTTTCCTAAAACGCGCATGGTCACAACTGCCTCTAATGATAATCTGGATGGTCTGGTCTCTCTAAACTTCATACCATTTTCCTTGGCTGCCTGGAATAAAAAACAACGGTTTGATTTTTGTGCAAGGTGGGGGGCGCTTTGGCATCGGTTTGTAGCAGTTGAATCTTGGGCACAAACGAATGAACAGGTGGAACCCCTTCTGCTCAATGGCTGGATCAACACGGAGTCCATCAATCTGACACCGCTCGAACTAACGCTTATGGCATGGGGGGTTTATGCTGGAGACCTGGCTGGCCCTGGTCCCATCGGCCATTTGGAAGCCCATTTACGTCGTTTGTCGCCGTCCAATATTCCGCGTGAAGCGCTGGAGATGCTTGCATTACAAATAAACCTGTCAAGTGAACCAATTTTTGATCCAAACAAAGCACATGAATGGATCAAATCATTTGAGCCTCCTGAATTGGCGGATGGTCCCGACCAGGTTCGGGAAAAAAGTAACAATAAGCCAGGCAAACAGGATCTGTCTCAAGTTCCCTCCCATGGTCTGATAACAAGAATGGTAGAGAGCGGATTAATCATTCAACATCGAAATAACCGGATGCGCTTTGTTCATCCCATTTTTGGCGGGTATCTAGCTGGAAAAGCCTTAGCAAATTACAAACCGGAAGTCCTTCTGACCCAACCATCTTGGGTTGGTAAATACCTTGCGATGCAATACCTGGCTTCATTTGGTGATGTGACATCGCTGGTTGAAAAATTACTTGATAATGTCGACCATCCCCTCTCCCGCAATCTGATGATACCCGCCCACTGGTTGCGGGATGCACCCAAACATGCTGTCTGGCGTGGAGCGGTAATGACCAAGCTTGTTGAGCTCTTAAAGCATACCGGACAACCAATGGCTTTACGCGGGCAGGCACTGGTGGCTTTTATTCAATGTGGTGATCCAAGCGTTATTCCTTTGTTTCGAAGCCTTTTTGATGAGCAGGATTCTGAACTTGTACAATTGGCAGTACTTGGGTCTGGAGCATTGCAGGATGAAAAATCGATAGAACAAATGGCGGGTTTAATTAATACCCAGATATCCAATGTTCGCTCTGCCGCATGTTTGGCTCTGGTTGCCATCGGCACCACGCCCGCCATGGACATTGTCGGTTCTGCTCTTCTTCACGGGGATGAATATCTGCGACGCGCCGCCGCTGAAGCCATGGCGAATCACCCCGGGGAGGGCTATGCCATGCTAAGAGAAGGCGTCACAATGAAAGATGACCTACTCGTCAGGCGGTCCGTTGCCTTTGGATTGGGGCGTATAGCAGAACCCTGGGCCGAGGAAATAGTTAACCGTATGCAGATATTGGATGACCAATGGGCAGTCCGCAATGCTGCTTTGGAAGTGACGGAAAATCATCAGCGGCCCAATCCATATATTCCCCAACGGTTACCCCTACCGGCAGATTCACCCTGGCTCAACGCCTTCGCAAAAAAGCAAGGTCTGGGTATCGCACGGGATAAGCTCCCCGTCGAACTTCTACTTCAGGCATTAAAAACCGGTACCGAAGAAGAGCGCTTAGCTGCTCTTGCCTATTTGCGAATAATTCCGACGGATGGGGTTTTTAATGCACTATACCAGGCTATGAATAGTGGCGAACCTTACATTCGGGAAGCCGTTTTTTTAATTTTTTCCGAAATGGCCGCCCGCGGCATAGATGTACCGGATCCCAGCCAATACGGAGTCGGATTTTAGTATGATTCCTCATTATATTAAATCCATCGCAGTCCTCGGCGGTACTGGGAAAGAAGGGAAAGGTCTTGCTTTTCGATTTGCAAAAAGAGGATACCAGGTTTACATTGGTTCGCGAACGCCCGAAAAAGCCCGAGGGGTTGCAACTGAAATAATCAGCCAACTTCAATGTGATGGGATGGTGATTGGAAGTTCCAATCTCGAGGCTGCTGAAAGGGCTGATATTATCATTCTCGCCGTTCCTTATGATGCTCATCGTGGAACTCTTGAAGCCATCAAGGGTGTCCTAAAAGGGAAGATCTTAATTGACGTTACCGTGCCTCTCGTTCCACCCAAAGTAACCAAAGTACAAATGCCTGCAGCTGGCAGCGCTGCCCAGGAGGCGCGCGAAATCCTCGGTGAAGATGTACAGGTAACATCCGCTTTCCATAATATTTCCTATGAACACCTCATGCACGATGAGAATATCGATTGTGATGTTTTGGTGACAGGAACTAGTAAGGAAGCTCGCACTGAGACTCTTGAACTGGTTAACGCCGCTGGTCTCATTGGATGGGATGCAGGCCCGATTGAGAATTCGGTAGTTGCAGAAGGTTTGACCAGTGTATTGATTGGTATCAACAAACAATACGGGAGCACATCGGCTGGAATTCGGATTACGGGTGTAAAAGTTCCTGGACCGGTTTCATGACATTGACCCTCACTCCATTATCTGAGATACCCCTTATCCATCCTGGGGACAACCTAGCGGATATGGCTCTATCTGCCATCCATCTCAACGGCATCAATCTGCGGGATGGCGACATTCTCGTGCTGACTCAAAAAATTGTCAGCAAGGCTGAAAACCGGTTGGTTAATTTGACCACCATTACCCCTTCAAAGGAGGCCGTAGAACTCTCTGGTCGATGTGAAAAAGACCCGCGCTTGGTCGAACTGATATTACGAGAGAGCAAATCGATCTTGCGTGTCCGCCCGGGATCGGTCATAGTTGAACATCAGCTGGGTTTTATCTGCGCAAACGCCGGTATAGATCACTCGAATGTCCAAGGTTTAAGCGGAAATCCTGAAGAATGGGTATTACTGCTCCCGGAAAATCCAGATCGTTCTGCCCTTGAAATTCGGCAGAAAATAGAGACTTCCACAGGCGTTCATATAGGTGTTATGATCATTGATTCGCATGGTCGCGCCTGGAGAATTGGTGTGGTTGGAACCTGTATTGGCCTATCCGGATTACCCGCATTAATCGATGAGCGCGGCCAGCCGGATTTGTTTGGCTACAAACTAAGAATCACCATTGTATCTGCCGCGGACGAACTGGCTGCAGCAGCTTCCCTGGTGATGGGCGAAGCGTCAGAAGGGACTCCGGTTGTTCATGTACGCGGCTTTCCTTACCCCCTTAGGGAGAGCTCCTTACAGGAATTGATCCGACCGAAGGATCAGGATATGTTCCGATGAAGGATGATTTCTGGGATTGCCTTGAATAACTTGTAAGCGAAAACCGTATTGTCATTGACCGACCAAAAGACTCCCACCATCCCAATTATCCTGATGTCAGCTATCCGTATGGACTGTGACTACCTGGTTGGTAGAACATCTGGTAATAATGCCGGGATAGATGCCTGGTCTGGTATGCCGGGTTCCCATCTACTATTGCGGTTATTATGACGGTAGATTTAATAAAACGCGATTCCGAAATAAAACTCCTGCTCGGTTGTTAGGAGGATGTAATTTAAACAATTATTACCTTTTACAACAGGAATAATATACTTGCCCTTCTCATACATATGCCGATGGAGGTAGAAAATGGAAATGATACCTGAGACTCACCTCGACCTTTTGAAAGATGAAAATAAAGCTTTTCTTTATCTTGGCACCCTGATGTCCAATGGCGCCCCCCAAGTAACACCAGTCTGGTTCAATATCGATGGTACCAATATTCTTATCAATACAGCTGAAGGTCGTATAAAAGATCGGAACATGCGAGCACGACCAGATGTCGCCCTTTGTATCACCGACCCGGCCAATCCCTACAGGTACCTGCAGATCCGTGGCAAAGTGGTTGAATATACAGCTGAGGGTGCCGATGACCATATTGACATGCTGGCGTTCAAGTACCAAGGGGTATCGAAGTATCCATCCCGGAACCCGGGGGAAAAGCGCATCATTTTTAAAATCAAACCCATAAAAGTTGATTCCCACGGATGATAAACTCTCACCATGCATTCCTGCGGTCCCGTCGTTCGATCCGCCATTTCCGCCATGGTCCAATACCTGCTGAGGCACTCGATCGAATTCTAAATACCGCGATCTATGCGCCATCCGCTCACAATAACCAGCCCTGGCGCTTTGTCGTCCTGGTCACCAGTGCAGCCAAATCGCACCTGATTGAAAAATTGACCGGTAAATTCCATGATGATATGGCCCTTGACGGTGTTGCAGATTGCGAGAGCCAAGAACGCATTGATCGAACAGCACGTCGTATTAACGAAGCTCCTGTTATCATCGTCCTTTGCCAGGATTTAACACAAGTCAACCCCCAACCAGATAAACTCCGCAGGGATGCCGAGATATTGATGGGGACGCAATCAGTTGCACTGGCCGGTCTGCAACTCCTCCTGGCCGCCCACGCAGAAGGCCTTGGAGGAACCTGGATTTGCTGGCCGCTGTTTGCACCCGAAGAAACACGCCAATCGTTGGATCTACCTTCTGAATGGGAACCGCAAGCTATGATATTTTTAGGATATCCGGCTGAAGAACCTGAAATACCGGGAAGAAATTCCCTGGAAAGCATCGCTGTATATAAATGAAAATCGTTGCATTTGCAGGAGGCGTCGGCGGGGCCAAATTAGCCGATGGTCTTGCCCAACTCATGCGATCCAATGACTTGACAATTGTCGTGAATACTGGCGATGATTTCGAACATCTTGGGCTTTATATTTCACCGGATTTGGATACTGTCTGCTATATGCTGGCAGGGCTGGCAAATCAGGATACCGGCTGGGGTCGCGATGGGGATACATTCCATGTGCTTGAACAGCTGCATAAAATTGGCGGTCCCACCTGGTTCCGCCTCGGTGATCAGGACTTGGCAACCCATATCGAGCGCACGCGTCGTTTGAAAATCGGACAACCGCTCAGTCAGATAACGCATGATTTCTGCCGCATATGGAATGTTCAACATGCAATCATCCCGATGACTGACCAGGCGGTCAGTACAATGGTGAACACCATCGAGGATGGCGAACTTGCCTTTCAGGAGTATTTTGTTCACCGCAACTGCGAACCCAAAGTCAAGGGGTTCCGCTTTGCGGGGATCGAGTCTGCCCTTCCCGCACCCGGCGTGATGGATTCAATTAATAAAGCCGATGCTGTAATCCTCTGTCCGTCCAATCCATGGGTGAGCATCGATCCGATTCTAGCATTTCCGGTTATCCGGTCAGCGCTGAAAGCCAAGTGTGTTGTTGCAATTTCCCCCATTATCAGCGGACATGCTGTAAAAGGTCCGGCAGCGAAAATGTACATAGAAATGGGTATTCTGCCATCGGCAGTTGCCATAGCCCAACACTACAACGAACTCCTATCCGGTTTTGTCATGGATGCAAGTGACGTAAATTTATCGTTGGATATTACAATTCCGTTTGTTGCCACAAAAACCTTGATGAAAACTAAAGACGATCGACGCTGCTTAGCGGAAGATGTGCTAAACTTGATCCAACACTTATGACAATCTGGGCCATTGTCCCCGTAAAGCCCCTCCGACGCGGAAAATCGCGTCTCGCTGGTTTGCTGACCGAAGAACAGCGCACCCGGCTAAATCGCTACCTCCTCGAACATACCCTGATAACCCTCAATGAGGTTCCTGAAATAGAACACACCCTGGTCATCAGTCGTGACCCGGCGGCTCTTGCATTGACCAGGGAAATGGGAGGACGTACTGTACTGGAAGACGGCGCGCCGCAGTTCAACACTGCCATTAAACGCGCTACGATAGTTGCTAAATCCCAGGGTGCTCACGCTGTCCTTATCCTGCCTGCTGATTTACCACTGGTGACACCAAAAGAAATAAAAGTCATCCTCAGGCGCGGAAAGAAACCACCCGTGGTTGTAATTGCTCCCGATCGGCGCAAAGATGGTACCAATGGTTTGTTGGTAAATCCAGCTGGTTTGATCGAATATGGGTACGGACCTGGATCATTCCAACGCCATAGTGAGCGAGCAACGGAAGCTGGTGCTATTTTAATCGTATACCATTCAAAGATCCTTGGTCTTGATCTAGACCTCCCTGAAGATCTGGATCTACTCGGCGGTTTGGATAATATTTTTCCAGACAATCCTCGCTGAGGGTATAATAATTAAAGATTGCTGGAAATCCCATTTACCAAAAATAAAAGAGGTGCTTACATGGAAACAAGTACTGTTGATTCGCTCATCATGACCAAAGCACAGCTACAACTAGAGCTGTCCAGATGTGAATATTGTGAAGAGAAACCTTGTAAGCTGGCCTGTCCGGCCAACTGTTCACCATTCGACTTTATCATGGCCGCACGCGTGGGTAATACTTCAGACATACGGCGGGCAGCTGCCGAGATCATGCACGCGAATCCGCTGGGCGGTGTCTGTGGATTAGTATGTCCCGACCGTTTGTGCATGGCTGCCTGCACTCGGAAATTTTTCGATGGGGCTATTAACATTCCTCGGGTTCAGGCAACTCTTATCGAAATGGCAAAACACCAAGGAGGGCTTCCCGGCTTTTCAATTACAAAATACAACGGAAAGAAAGTAGCCGTAGTCGGTGGTGGTCCCGCTGGTCTTGGTGCAAGTTCAGCACTCGCCCAGCTCGGTTATCTTGTTGATATATTTGAAAAAAAGGACCAGCCCGGTGGAATGATGAACCTGATTCCAGATCACCGCCTTGACAAAAAGGTAGTAGAAACGGATTTAAAGTTCCTCCTTTCTGTTGGCAAAATAGCTATCAAGACCGGAACAAATATCGAGAATCCGAAATCCTTGCTTTCTCAGGGTTATGATGCAGTCTGTGTGACCACAGGTCTTTGGAAACCCATTGAGCTGGGTATTGAGAATGAATCTCTGGCAATCAAGATGGTGGATTTCCTTTCCGACCCTCAACACTTCAGTTTTGACGGCCGCATCGCAGTGATAGGAGGCGGTGCAACAGCCGTTGATTGTGCAATCACAGCGAAGGAGCGCGGAGCCAAACATGTCGAGTTGTTCATGCTTGAGAAACTCTCCGAGATGCCGCTCACAACCCGTGAGCGACAGGAACTGGTAGAGTTTGACATTGAGCTTAATGGGCGAATTCGCGTCAGTCGTCTCCTAATCGACCGAAAGCTTATTACTGGCCTGGAGACAAAAAAAGTGCAGCTTGCAGAGGGTCTACCCTTCAAACCAGCCAATGTGCACGACTCTGATAGTCAGACTTGTATTAGAAACGATTTTAATAATGTAATCATGGCAATCGGAATGCGTTCTGCGTTAATCCAGGAGAACACGGAGGGGATATTTTATGCGGGGGACATGACAAATGGTCCGACAACGGTTGTCGAGGCGGTTGCTTCGGGAAAAAACTCAGCTGTTCAGATTGATGCCTGGCTAAAACACAAAGAGACGCCTATGTTCGAAAAGAGAACCAAATCGACTTTTGTCCTGCCAGGCTATAAACCAGTCCCCGTTTCCCTTGCAACCGACTTTTTCGGTCGTCCCATGAATTCACCTTTCCTCCTGTCCGCATCCCCGATGACAGATGGCCTGGAGCAGATGGAAAAGGCCTATCAGGCAGGTTGGCCGGGTGCCATCCTGAAAACCGCATTTGATAATATACCCATCCATATACCTGCCGAGTACATGTTTACCTTCAATGCATACACGTATGCTAATGCAGACAATGTATCCGGTCATTCACTCGACCGGGTATGCCACGAAGTTGAGGAACTGATCAAAAAGTGGCCAGACCGGTTGACGCTAGCATCCACGGGTGGGCCGGTTACAGGCCATGATGCAAAGGACAAGACCGGGTGGCAATCGAATACCAGGAAGCTTGAAGAGGCAGGAGCCATGGGAATTGAATACTCCCTATCGTGTCCTCAGGGAGGCGATGGGACAGAGGGGGATATTGTGTCCCAAAACGCAGCGCTAACAGCTAAAATCATCGGATGGGTGATGGAAAGCGGAAACCCGGATATACCTAAATTATTCAAATTGACAGCAGCCGTTACCTCAATCATACCAATTCTCCGTGCGATCCGTCTCGTCTTTGAAAATTACTCGGGGAAGAAAGCAGGTGTCACGTTGGCTAATTCTTTTCCAACACTGGCATTTCGACCAGCAACTGATGGCCGTGTTTGGGAGGAAGGTGTTATTGTCGGCATGAGCGGAGAAGGTGTCACGCCCATCTCAAACCTTACCCTGGCCCAGGCTGTTCCGGAAGGGATTGAAATTTCTGGAAACGGGGGACCGATGAATTATAAGGCCGCTATGGATTTCCTCGCTCTGGGAGTAAAGACTGTTCAATTCTGCACTGTAGCCACCAAACATGGATATGGGATCATCAACGATCTTGAGTCAGGAACCGCCTTCCTCATGCAGGAAAGGGGGATCAAATCGATAGGAGAATTGATTGGTATCACCCAGCCCCACCCGATAACAGATTTTATGGCCCTGTCACCAATTAAGACTCTCTCCGCCCCAGATTGGGATCTTTGTGTATCCTGCGGAAATTGCGCCCGTTGTCCCTACCTGGCAATCAGACTGGACGATAAGCGTCGGCCCATCACCGATCCAGCCAGGTGCATTGGCTGTTCTATTTGCGCCAAAAAATGCTTTACTGGTGCGATTAGTATGAGAAAACGCGCTGCGGAAGAACTGGTTTTATTAAAAGAGAATTGATCAGCACTTCATGTTCTTAAAATAGTCCACTGGACAGGAGAGAAAATGGCTATCCGCTTTGAAAATGGCATAGTTGTTACCCTTGGTAATAATAACCGGGTTATCTGGGACGGATCGGTCGTGACCGAAGGAGAAAATATTGTTTCAGTCGGGGATTCAAGGGAAATGAAAAAACGTTTTCCTGCCGCTGAAACGATCGACTGTACGGGGAAGATTATCCTTCCTGGATTTATCTGCGCCCATCACCATTTTTATTCCACGATGGCACGTGGAATGTCTGTTCCAGGAGAACCTGCAGCCAACTTTTTGGAAATTCTGGAACGACTTTGGTGGAAACTTGATATCGCTCTCTCCCCAGAGGATGTGTCAGTCTCTGCCCAGATTCCATTAATCGAATGCATCCGGAATGGAACCACTACCGTCATAGACCACCATGCATCCCCCTCCTGTCGAGATGGTTCCCTTGACCTGATTGAATCCGCAGTAAGACAGGCGGGCATACGGGCTTCACTATGTTATGAAGTTTCAGATCGCAATGTTCTCGGTGGGGGGATATCCGAAAATCAACGCTTCATTAAAAAGGTCGGCCGGGGAGATGGGCAGATCGCAGCCATGATGGGGTTGCACGCTTCTTTTACGCTTTCAGATCAGACCCTTGAGAAATGCGTGGGGATTGCAAATGATGCCGGCGTCGGCTGCCATGTCCACGTTGCTGAAGATTCTGCAGACCGGGATGATTCCATAAAAAAATATCGAATGCCGACAGTGGAACGACTCAACAAAATGGGGGTTACTGGTAAACGATCCATCTTTGTACATTGTGTCCACATTGATGAGTCCGAAATGGACATCATCGCTTCCACGGAGACGAGCATAGTCCATAATCCCGAATCAAACATGAATAACGCCGTGGGTGTCAGCAAACTATTGAAATTTCTGCAAAAAAGGATTTTAGTTGGTTTAGGGACGGATGGAATGTCCTCAGATATGCTGGCACAGATGCGTTGCGCCTATTTACTGCAGCGACTGGCAAATCACGATCCCCGAGTGGCTTTTTTAGAGGCGCCGCAATTATTGCTTCAAAATAATCCCCAAATCTGCGAGCGCCAGTTGGGGATCCAACTTGGCGAAATCAAGCAGGGGTTACCTGCTGATCTAGCAATCCTCGATTATCAGCCCCCCACACCGATCAATGAGGGGAACTTCCTTGGACATCTCCTCTTCGGCTTGGTGGATGCAACAGTGGACACCACGGTTTGTAAAGGGAAGGTCCTGATGAAAGGGAAGAAAATACTTGTACTCGATGAGGAGAGGATCGCTGCCCGATCAAGGGAACTAGCAAACCAAATGTGGGCGCGACTGTAAAGCTTAACCTCAACTCATTCCCATCATTTTTCCTCCTTTTCTTTTGCAATTCACTTTTTTCGAGGCTGATTTATTCATTCTTGAAACCTGTTTTCTGCAAGGGATTTCTAATTTCATCCTGTGCTATACTGGTGGCTAGGAACAGCTTTTAACATTATCACTGGTAAAATGTCGAAATGAGGTAAGGTTTTTATAGGTTTGGAGGGTAAATCAATGGCGCGTGTTGCGCTTTATCTTCAGGATTCACACGAGCTTCGGGATGGTCTTACTTATGTCCGCTACGCTGAAGCGCGCGGTTTCGAGGCTGTTTGGCAGGCAGAGTCGCGTTTGGTGCGCGACGCTATTGTACCCATGGCTGCTTATGCAGCAGTAACCGACCATATCAAGGTTGGATCGGGCGTCATTAACAACTGGAGTCGCAATATTGGGTTGCTTGCAGCAACGTTTCTAACCTTGGACGATCTTGCCCCAAATCGTATCATTTGTGGGATAGGGGCATGGTGGGACCCGCTTGCCCATAACTTGGGTATTGATCGTAAAAACCCCTTGAACGCAATGAGAGAAACTGTTCTCACGCTTCGGCGTCTCCTCAATATGGAAAATGTTACCTATCATGGCGAGTTTATAAATGTAGAAAATATCGAATTAGATATAATACATGGTCGCCTTGAACCACGTAACATTCCGATCATGATCGGAGCTACCGGTGAAAAAATGATCGAGCTGGCTGGCGAAATTGCAGATGGAATAGTACTTAATTACTTTGTTCCACCAGCCCATAACGACATGGTTCTTGACCATCTTAATCGAGGTGCTTTGAAATCAGGCCGAAGGCTCGACGCGCTAGACCGTCCACAATTAATCGTTTGCGCGGTTGACCAAGATCATGATAAGGCGCTTGATATGACCAAAGCGCTAATGTGCCAGTACCTTGCTCAACAACCACATTTTGCAAAAGAGTCAGGCGCTTCTCTGGAAGTGGTCGCTGAAATACGGTCCAGTTTATCCTGGCCTGCAACAAAAGAGCAGATCAACAAAGCCAAGAAGTACATCCCCGATGAACTTGTATTAAACACGACCGCGTCGGGCACACCAGAGGAAGCTCGAAAGAAAGTCGATGAGTACCGTAAACATGGAGCAATGTGCCCTGTATTGTATCCAATTGGTTCTAATGTAGAATTGCTGATAGACACTTTTGCTCAATAATGAAATCCCCATTCATTTTATTAGAAACCAGTTCCGATCGAACAAGGATAATAAATGGAAAATGAATTAAAAACAAAAAAAAACAATACTCCTTCTGACCAGTTGCGGCAAGAGTATGAACACCAGGTGGCACTTTTTGACACTCAACAGCCGATTATCCAGCGTTTTCTGGAAGCACAGGCCCAGCAAATTGCATCGGCCTACTTAGAACGAGCGCATACAGTTCACTTTACGCTTCCAGACCGCGTGACCATCCCAGGTAATAATGAACCCTTATCGGTGGAGGGATCGGTTCGCGAGCAGCGCGTGGGTAATCTCCGCGACCGCCTCGCGGGTCGTGATATTCATGATACCTTGCGCCAGCGACTTGCTGAACTGGAACATTCCAACCACCAGGCCATCATCGCCAGTGCAGAGCTGATCCGCTTTACGACGGCAGCCTATATGACCCATGACATGTTACCGGCCGGTAAAAAAGTCCAGTATCTTACCATGGAGGATGGGGATATTCCGACAATCCCGGTCAATGACGGATTGGAGCCTGAATCAGCCATAACAGCCGAGACCGACGCCATATCAGAAGGTGAAATCAAGGAAGCCGGCCGTGGGGATCTCCAGGTTCCTTATGTACCGGCGGCCCGGCGATTTTACTTACCTCAATGGGTTGCCTTCGATAATAATGGAAAGATGCTCGTAAATACAACTGATGAAGCTGAAGCGCATATAGCCTCAATGCAACGCTTTCTGGA
>Ga0182021_10000570_pt1 | contig 40010 bp, 35 predicted proteins | sample 612E3MmetaG_FD_120493 | JGI IMG/M metagenome (GOLD analysis project Ga0182021, IMG submission 120493) | Permafrost microbial communities from Stordalen Mire, Sweden - 612E3M metaG (Illumina Assembly) | ecosystem: Environmental > Terrestrial > Soil > Wetlands > Permafrost | place: Sweden...
CACTCCGGGTATCTGGAGCTTGGCATCCAGTTCTGAGATGAGATCAGCTTTCGTCTTTCCTGGTCGCCATTGAGACTTGGGTTTCAAGATGATGATCGACTCGATCATGCTGACTGGCGCAGGATCCGTTGATGTCTCAGCCTTGCCAGCCTTGCCGAGAACGGATTCCACCTCCGGAAGTGATTTGATAATTCCATCCTGCACTTGCATGATGCGGTTCACCTCCGTGATGGATGCAGAAGGAAGGGTTACCGGCATAAAGAGGATGTTGCCTTCGTCCAGCGGCGGCATGAATTCAGATCCCATTCTCATAAGCATCGGAATCGCAATGAGCAAAGCCAATACGTTGAGCGCGATAGTGGTCTTTCTCCACTTCAAGACCCATCGGATGACCGGTGCATACAATGCGTTGAGGAATCTTGTCAGAGGGTTCTTGTTTTCCATACGGAACGTTCCGCGTGTGAAAATGGTCATCAACAAAGGAACAAGCGTAATAGCGATGATGGCCGAACCGGCAAGGACAAACGTCTTGGTGAACGCAAGAGGGCGAAAGAGCTTGCCCTCCTGACCTTCCAGAAGAAAGACGGGCAGGAACGACACGACCATGATGGCGACAGAATAGAAAATCGCAGGCGCTACCTGTTTCGCGGAACGGATAGAGATCTCGATGTAGTCTTCAGTCGTGAGGTGAGGCTGTTTGACCTGTGCTCTCGCGACGTTGCGATATGCATTCTCTACCAGCACGATCGAAGAATCCACAACAACTCCGATCGCGATGGCGATGCCTCCGAGGGACATGATGTTGGACGTCACCCCGAAGATCTTCATAAATATGAAAGCGATGAGTACTGCCACTGGTATTTCTATGATGATGCGAAGAACGCTTCGAACGTGGAGGAGAAAAATCAACACGACCAAGGCAACAATGAGGGCCTCTTCTGTCAGGGCTCTGTTTAGTGTGTTGATGGCCGCCGATATGATTTCACTCCTATCATAGGCGGTGATGATACTTACGCCATCGGGCAGACCGGGAGATATCTCGGCAATTCTTTGCTTAACTCGCTCGATGACGTCTTTGGGATTCTCGCCGCTGCGCATCACGACAATTCCGCCGACAACCTGGCCTGTTCCGTTCTTTTCGAGAGAGCCGCGGCGGATGTCTGGGCCAATTTGAACGGTTGCGACGTTTCGGACATAGATCGGAATGCCATTGTTGCCGATGGAGATGACGGTGTTCTCGACATCACGAACCGAGGTAATATAGCCTTGTCCACGCACGAAATACTCAGCGTCGGACATCTCGAGAATCTTGCCGCCGACTTCATTATTCGACCGCATGACGCCAGTCTTGACGTCGTTCAACGTGACGCCGAATGCTTTCATTTTCTCCGGGCTGACGTTCACCTGGTATTGCCGCACATATCCTCCGACGGAGGCCACCTCGGCCACTCCCGGGACTCCCTGGAGATTGAGCTTGACGTACCAATCCTGGATGGCGCGTAACGTTCCGAGATCTTGTTTCCCTTCAACCGTATACCAGAAAACGTGGCCAACACCCGTACCGTCCGGGCCAAGCTGGACCTTCGTTCCTTGCGGTAATGCAGATTGAACGGTAGAGAGCTTTTCCAATACTCTGCTCCGAGCCCAGTAGATATCTGCTGACTCATCGAAGATTATATAAACGAATGACATTCCGAACATCGATTGGGCACGGACTGCATGAACGGCCGGGATCCCCTGCAAAGCTGTAACAAGCGGAAAGGTGATCTGGTCTTCTATGGTCTGAGGGGAACGACCCATCCATTCAGCGTAAACAATGACTTGATTCTCTGAGAGATCAGGGATTGCGTCCGTGGGTGTCGTGAGCACTGCCCAGATGCCGAAGGCGATGACAGTGAGGTACGCCAGGATGACGATAAACTTATTGCGTGAGCAATAGTCGATTATTCGCTCGATCATGAAAGACCTCGCCTCGAAATCTGGATGGACGTTGAACTGGCTGCAGGCAGATGTTGAATCATTTCTTCACCTGCTGGTGTTTGTTTGTCGTAGCTGGCTCTCGGAATCAATGAGGTATGCTCCGCTTACGGCCACGGATTCGCCTTCAAGGAGCCCGCCAAGGACTTGATAGAACCTATCGGTTCGTTCGCCTAGGACAACCTGCCTGGGTTCAAAAACCCCGCGCTCACGCTCAATCCATACAACATCCGTCTTTCCATTCGAGATAACAGCTGTCGCCGGGATGACGAGCGACTTCGAGAGGGGAACGAGGATTGTCGCGTGTGCATACATTTCGGGTTTGAGCCGTGCGGTTGGATTTTCCAGAATAGCGCGAACGCGCACAGTGCGCGTTGTAGGGTCCATAGTCGGACTTATGAATGATACCTTGCCTGAGAAGGTGTGCACTGGAATGCCTTCCATGGAAGCTTCGACAGTCTGACCCAGGTGGAGCGAAGCTACATCGGTTTCATAGACATCAAGCTGAAGCCAAACAGTCCGTAGATCGGAGATATCGAACAATGACTCACCGGCAGAAACATATTTTTGCAAGTCGACGTTTTTCTTAAGAACGGTGCCTTCGAGAGGGGAATAGATCGTGACCGAAGTCTCGGGCGTTTGATCCTTCGCGAGTTTGTCGATCTGCTGATCGGTGAACCCCCAGAGCCTAAGTTTGACTCTAGATTGCTTGAGCAGATCAGACCCGTCTTGATTAATGCTCGGTGAGTTCAGGGCAACAAGGAACTCTCGTTGCGCTGTTATCGCATCCGGGCTGTAGATCTCTGCGACCGGCTCGCCCGATTTGACAGTTTGACCGACAAAGGAGACGAAGAGTCGCTCAATTCTGCCGCCAAACCTTGCTGTAATTTGCCGTGTGCTTGTTTCTGCCACATCGATCTTCCCCGCTGCCGAGATTTCCTTGACGAGAGATGCGCTATGAACAGATGTCGTGGAGATGTTGGCGCGAATCTGCTCTGCGGCCGACAACTCAACAGAATCCTGAGAGCGGCTGGAGTCTCTATGGACTTGCGTTGCCGAGACCCTCACCAGTGTCATGTGGCAAATTGGGCAGGCGCCCGGTTTGTCACTTCGAACAGAAGGGTGCATGGGGCAAGTGTAATATTCTGCGGGTTGGGGTTCCTGATTTGAAGCTGCCAGGCTTTGCTTGCTTTGCGGCTGAGGTCCGCAGCTAACAATCACGAGCGCGATGGCAAGGCAAATGAGGACGGGATATTGGAAGAATGCTTTCATGGATGTTGCTCCTTTCCAGAGCCACTGATTGACAGAATGTCGATGACTCCGACTTCTCGCTCAATACCGGCAATTGTTTCATGATACTTCATCATGGTCATTGCCTGATCGTTCCGCATTTCATTGTACATTCGGTATCCGTCGAGCACCATCAGATACGACGTTTGCCCGGTTTCGTATTCCGTCAAGAGGAGATCAATTGATTGCTCGAGGAGTGGAAGCATAACATCTCGAATCTGGTGCAGCTGTGACTCAAGCGCTTCGAGGGATGCATATTTGTTCCTGATCTCGCTCTGGATCATGTTCTTCGAAGACGTATACATTGAAGACAGCATCAGTTGTTCTGCCTCTGCTTCTTGAACGCGTGAAGAAGCCTTCGAAAGGGTCCATGGGGCGAACGGCAACGTAATGCCGGCGGAGACACTCCATCGGTTCTCCATGGTCATAGGGAGGCGGACATACTCAAGTGACAGCTTCAGGTCCGGTAGATACTCCTGCCTCATGAGGCGAACATTCATTTCCTTTTCAACGACATTCAGCGAATCGTGAATCAGCATCGGCTTGTGGTGTTCTGCATAGTTCAGCAGATCGGTCAACGGGGGCAGGGTCGTCGGCGACTCGAGATCGATATGGCCCATTGGCACTTCGGGAGACCGGTTGAGTAACCTGCGGATCATGCTCTCCGAAGCTGTAATTTTCTCCTGGAGACCTGCTTGGTCCGCCACGAGCTTGGCGATCTCAATTTTGGTCTTGAGGAGCTCTTGTTGGGTGGCTTTGCCGACGGAATACGAGGTCTCAGTGACTTTCAGAATTCGCTTCAAGAGCTCCTGGCTCGTTTTGTTAATTGAAAGAGATTCTCGGCTGTACCAAAGCATGGCGATCGCGATCTTCAGATCGGCTACGACCTGAACAATCTTCTCCATATGGTCGTGATGAGCGTGTTCTGAAAGGAGGTTCCCCAGAGAGCGACGAGCGGAGAGCTTCGTGGGGAAGGGGATCATCTGCATGAGCTCGATGTTCGCATACATCGCCTCATTGAATTTGATCCCGGGTATCTCCATCAGTTTGAAGATAAGCTCGGGATCGTCGAGTGCTCCCGACTGCGGCACTCGTCGAACGGCAGCATCCATCTTGTGCATTTCTGCTGCAATGTCCGGATTCTGGGAGAGCGCCTCGGCAATGAGGGACGGAAGATTCTCCTTTTGCGACACGGCCGGACGTTCGGAAATGCTCTGGGCATTCGCTTCACCAAGCAAGAGAGCAATGCACAGAAGTATCGCGCTTGCGTACTTCATTGTTGGTCCTTTGAAGTTGATATTAGGGTGCGATGAGAGGCTAGATTTCCAGCCTCAGGATGTCCGTGGAGAGAGAGGTGAACGCTAAATGAGCAGCGAAGACGAAAGGAGATACAGGGGGATGTCGGAAGCCGGTGGTCCGGTGTCGGATATTGCCAGCGAACTTAATTGGAATGGTTGTTGTGCCGTCCAGGGAGTGCCGAACGTCAGGACGAACATGACTTCAGAAGGCGGCGGTACGTATCGGTGAGATCCAAGAAACGGGATGGTGTTTCGCTCAGCGAGAACAGAATGATTGCAGCATGATGTGTGTACGTACGTCAGAACGGGTCGGTCCGTCGATGGTTTTGTGCATGAGCACGTGCAGCGTTCATTGGCCATCATAGGACAAACATAGAGTGCAATCGGAAGCCCAACATTGAAAATCGTGAAGAGGCCCGCGAGCATTGAAGCGATCAATATGTTGAGTCGTTTAGTTTGCATGGAGAACACAGCAATGTTCAAAAGCAAGATAGGGAATTTGGGCTGGACATTCAAGGCTCGAGACTCGCTGGCTCGACTTTATTGAGCTTTCGCACATCAATTCCCATTTCTCCGGAGCCCGATGTGAACATATCGCTGAATTTAGCTCCCCACAGGAGCTCGTTGTGCTTGTAGGAAGATCTGGCGTGAACGGTCTGCGATGATGTGTCATCTGTCGCGGCGATGAGAACGAGGAACTCCGCGTCCGATTTCTCTAACTCATCGAGCGTGATCCCATTGAGGGGACTGTTCTTGTCGATAGGATGCACAATGACCCAATGGAGCGGAAAGAACCTCACCTGATCGCGTTCAAGGGTCAATCCATAGAATCGCCGGACACGTTTGCCATGATGCTCTTCAAGTCGGCTCAAAGAGACTGTGGCATAGACATCAACCAGTTCATTGCTGTTGGCGTTTACGATCCTGAACTCAAATGCCGTCATGGTACGATATGGCGCAATAATCGCTTTCTCGCTAAAAATGATCTTCGCACTGGGACGGGAGAATCTTGCGAACACGAGTCCGGTCGCCAGCGCGAACCCAAGACCTCCAATCAATGCTTGAATGGTAACGAGCATATTTGCCGACAGGCCGGTCGGGCTCAGACCTCCGTACCCGATCGTCGCTAGCGTTTGAACGCTAAAGAAGAAATCCTCTAGAAGACGGCTCCCGGCAGTCATGGCTTGTGAACCATGGAGGGCCTCAGGTCCGCAAAGAAAATAACCAAAGCCAAACAGAATATTGACGCCGAAGTAGAATCCTACAAGAAGAAGGAAGAATGCGCCCCACGAAATCGTGAGGAGGTAATGGTAGATATTGAGCGAGCGGAAAAAAGGAAGTCCTGTCCGGGAAACATTATATGTTCCATCCCGATTCAGGAATCTTTCATGGCTTTGCTGAACGACTCTCGAACCAAAGCCAAGGTCCTTGTTTTCGTCATTGTTACGGAAGATGGACTTCGCACGTCTGCGTATCATGATCTCCTTCTCACGATCGTCAAGCGTCTCGATGGTTCAGCCTTTGTGAACGACGAGGTCAAATATGTCGTCAACACCGAGAGTGAATTGAGTCAAGAATGGTTCTGCGTACAGAACGCCGATCTTTTGTCCGTAATATTTACAGCGAGTTTCAATTGTATCAAGAAAAGAGGGGCTGCTGAGGCGCGTCTCCGGCTCTTTGCTTGCCGGATTGAAGAACTGTGATGCATGTGCGCGTATCGCCTGCATCTTGATCTCGTACGTGCCGGAGATGTCGACAACAAATGCCGGCTGAAACTCATGCCACTGCATGAATTCGAAATAGTGGTGCGGTCGGTGCGGTTCCTGCTTCCGTCCCTTGGAACGCGTCTGGAGTTTCCGAAGGCCGGCGTAGAACCAGGCCTCTCTGCAGAGTTGATGCGTATGCACATGATCGGGATGTCGTTCGACACCGTGAGGAATGATCAAGACGGTCGGCCTCAAGTCCCTTATGAGGGTTATGAGCTTCTGGGTGTTCTCCTTATTGACCTCGACGTTTCCATCCGGAATCTGAAGATTTCTTCGCGTCATTGCTCCAAGAATGTGGGCGGCTTCTTCGGCCTCTTTCGAGCGGATCTCTTTTGTGCCTCGGGTACCCAATTCACCACAGGTGGCGTCGGCGAGAGCAACTTTGTAGCCTTGTTTGACGAGTTTGGCGATGGTTCCGCCGCAGGAAAGCTCAAGATCGTCCGGATGTGCACCAATTGCTAAAATATCGGCGTTCATTATTCTTCCTTCGAAAATGTAGACAAAATATACCTATCCGAGTCCTGAAAACCAAGAAAGCTGCTAGCGACACTCAGATCAGCACAAGGAAAACAATGTTCAGGCCCGTTCAGTGCCCGGGACATAGAAGGAAATCACAACGAAGGAGCACAATGGCGGTGCGGCGATGAACAATGTTTCATATATTGCAGAAAAGCTAGCAGGAAGAGCCGATGGCATCTGAGGAACAAACCCTAACTGTCACAGACATAACCCGCCAGATCAAGTCCTCTCTCGAGCAGCGATTCACGCGTGTCTGGGTGCAGGGGGAGATTTCCAACTTCAAGCGCCACACTTCGGGTCATCTTTACTTCACACTGAAGGATGAGGGAGCGCAGCTGTCTGCCGCGATGTGGCGGAGTCGGGCTGCAGGATTGCTCTTTCAACCGGCAGATGGGATGAAGGTTATCGCACGTGGGGGAATCACGGTGTATCCTCCCCGAGGGAGCTATCAAATTGATGTCGATCAATTGACTCCCCTCGGGATTGGAGAGCTTCAGATCGCATTTGAACGGTTGAAGAAGAAACTCGCCGGTGAGGGATTGTTCGATGAGTCGAGAAAACGACCGCTCCCGAAGTATCCCGGGGTTGTGGGGATCATCACGTCCGAGACGGGCGCGGCGTTACAGGACGTACGAACAGTATTGTCACGAAGATTTCCCGGTGTTGAGCTCATTCTTCTCCCCGTGCGCGTCCAGGGTGCGGGGGCGTCTGATGAGATCGCTCAGGCAATTCGGGATATGAACCGTTACGGAAAAGTCGACGTCATGATCGTAGGAAGAGGTGGAGGATCGCTCGAGGACTTGTGGGCCTTCAACGAAGAAATTGTTGCTCGGGCAATCTTCGCGTCCGAGATTCCGATAGTCAGCGCTGTCGGACACGAGATCGATTTCACGATCGCGGATTTTGTCGCTGATTTGCGAGCTCCAACTCCGTCTGCTGCAGCGGAAATGGTTGTACCGGATCGATTCGAAATTCTTGAAGTTATACGCAACTATGAGTATACTATACGGCAGGCAGTGACACAGCGAATTCTGGCACACCGCGAGCGTGTTGAAAGTCTGATTGGCAGCTACGCGTTCAACCGTCCGAAAGATATGGTACGGGAGTTCGTGCAGAAGCTCGACGAGCTCCAACGGTCCATGGCGACCACGGTTTCTCACAGAATGGAGAGGAGAGCGCAGGACGTAGAATCGCTCAGGAAAAGGTTGCTCGGGGTAAGCCCGCAGGGAGTGCTGAAGCGTGGATATGCGATTGTGCGGAAAGACGGTGTGCCTGTGACACGTTCACAGCAGCTTGCTCGGAACGATGAGGCAAGCGTGGAATTTCAGGACGGAAAAGTCATGACGAAGGTGCAATGATGGCTTCAAAGAAACTGCAAAGAGGGTCGTTGGAAGGCTCATTAAAGCGCCTGGAGGAAATCGTCGATTCCCTGGAAGAGGGAAAAGTGTCATTAGACGAAGCTGTTCAGCTTTACGAAGAGGGGATTTTACTCTCCAAGGATTGTGCCGAGAAACTGAAAGCGACTGAATTGAAGATCAGGAAACTCGCAAAATCAGTCGGCGGTGATTTTGAAATTGCAGAGACGGATGAAGAATGAGCGAACCTCAGGCTGAGTACAAGTTCCTTGATACGATCAACTTTCCGGAAGATCTTCGGAAGATTGACCTCAAGAACCTCCGGATTGTCTGTGCCGAACTCCGCGAGTTCCTGGTGGATTCCGTTTCAAAAACGGGTGGTCATTTTGGGGCGGGGTTAGGAACAGTCGAACTGACTGTCGCTCTCCATTATGCGTTCCTGACACCGAAAGATAAACTGGTTTGGGACACGGGGCATCAGGCATATCCGCATAAGATACTCACCGGTCGTCGAAATCAGATGCACACGATTCGGAAGCTCAACGGCCTCAGCGGATTTCTGAAGCGGACAGAGAGCGAATATGATGTCTTCGGGGCGGGACACGCGAACACTGCAATCTCTGCTGCACTCGGGATAGCCACTGCGCGGGATTTTGCGGGGGATGACTACAAGGTGGTGGCGATCGTCGGAGACGGCTCGCTCACGGGGGGAATGGCCTACGAGGCTATGAACAATGCGGGATTGCTTCGCAAGGACATGATTGTAGTTCTGAATGACAATGAGATGGTCTCTCTATCATCCGTTCGCCCCACGCTATGGTCGTTCCATAACTATTTCAGCGAAGTCCTTACCCACCCCTCATATAACAAGTTCAAGACAAACGTCTGGGAACTGACGGGGAAACTTGACACGTTTGGCGATCGATTGCGTTCGGTTGCACAGAAAGTCGAGAGGGGTGTAAAGGCAGTGGTGACACCGGGGATGCTTTTCGAAGCCTTGGGCTTCCGGTACTTCGGACCCTTCAATGGTCACAACGTGTTCAAGTTGGTCGAGATATTCAAGCATGTACGTGACCTCAAAGGGCCAATCCTTATTCACGTCCGAACGATGAAGGGGAAGGGATACGGTCCTGCGGAAAAGGAGGCCACGCGGCTTCATGGAGTGACGCCATTTGATAAGATTACGGGCGTTTCACCTAAAAAAGCGAATGAACTTCCATCGTACACGACCGTCTTCGGTGAAGCGATGGTAGAGATTTGTCGCAAGAACCCGAAGGTGGTAGGAATCACCGCGGCAATGCCCGATGGAACCGGACTCACTTTGCTGCAATCAGAGATGCCCGAGCGTTTTTTCGACGTTGGGATCGCGGAGCAGCACGCAGTTACCTTCGCCGCAGGGATGGCCACGCAAGGCTACATTCCTGTGACGGCAATCTACTCCACGTTTCTTCAGAGGGCTTTCGATCAGGTGGTTCACGACTGTGCAATCCAGAAATTGCATGTTGTTTTCGTCATGGATCGTGGCGGGCTTGTCGGCGCCGATGGTCCCACGCATCATGGCGCTCTGGATCTTGCATACCTTCGGTGCATTCCGGGAATGGTCGTGATGGCACCAAAGGATGAGCAAGAATTGCGCGACATGCTTTTCACAGCCATCGAGTACAGAGGAGGACCTATTGCACTGCGTTATCCGAGAGGGAACGCACAGGGTGTCCCGCTGCGCCCGGAATTCAAGAGACTTGAGATCGGCAAGGGAGAAACCGTGCGGAGTGGAAAAGACATTGCGATTTTGGCAATCGGAAACATGGTCCCGAATGCGCTCAAGGCTGCAGAAATCCTCAAAGAAAACGGCGTGGAAGCGGAAGTCGTCAACATGAGGTTTGTGAAGCCGATCGATGATGAACTGGTCCGAACGATCGCCGAGAATATCGGTGTCATTCTGACTGTTGAAGACAACGCGATTCATGGAGGCTTCGGCTCTGCGGTTCTTGAGTCCTTGGCCAGGCAGGGATTGAACAGAGTTTCTGTGAAGTTGCATGGGTTGCCTGATGAATTCGTGGAGCATGGCATGCCTCATGAACTCCATCAGATGCTCAAGCTTGACGAAAAGGGAATTGCAGAGGTTGCGAAGAAACTGCTCCAATTGAGACGCGACGCAACTGCGGCACAACTGATGACGAGCTAGTCGATAGGAAAGCATATGGAAAAGGTGCGTATTGCAGTAGTCGGGCTTGGCACGATTGGTCAATCGGTCCATCTTCCAATTCTCACGAAGATCCCGGAGGTGGAAGTCGTTGCCGTCTGCGACCTCGATGCGGCAAAAGCTGAATTCGTGGCGAAGAAATATGAAATCCCGCGATACTACACTGATCTTCAGGAGATGTTAAAGACTGAAGAACATATCACGGGAATTGACATCTGCACGTCAACATTCAACCATCTGGATTCAGCTGTCTCTGCGCTGGATGCGAAGAAGCATCTTCTTGTAGAGAAGCCGTTGGCGAGGACCTACGAAGAGGCACTGAAAATCGTAAACGCAGCAAAGAAGAACCAGCGAAAAGTCATGGTTGGGATGAACAACCGATTTCGGCCTGATTCGATGATCCTGAAGAGCATGATCCAGGGTGGTGAACTCGGCAAAATCTACTACGCCAAAGCCGGGTGGCTGCGCAAGCTCATGACGAAAAGTCCCTGGTTGACGAGAAAGGAAAAATCGGGAGGCGGCGTCGTTCTCGATTTGGGGATTGTGATGTTCGATCTGGCCTTCTGGCTGATGGGTTTTCCTGAGGCCAAGGAAGTGATTGCCGCGAACTATTCCCACAACACGAAAGGTGTCGAGGACTCTTCCGTGGTGTTCATCAAGATGAAGAATGGCTCGACGCTGACCATCGAGGCGAGTTGGTCCTTTGAATCGGATTCGGATTTCTTCTACTGCGATTGTTTCGGCACTGACGGGAGTGGGGCGTTGAATCCCTTCCGTATCCTGAAACGAATGCACGGCAACTTGGTGAATGTGACGCCTGTGTCACACGAGACACCCCAGACCTTGTACTGGAAGTCGTACGACAATGAATTGAAACATTGGGTGGGGGCATTGCGTGGACTTCATCCTGTCGTTTCAACAGCTGAAGAAGCTCTTCATCGGATGAAAATTGTTGACGCGATTTATCAGTCAGCGCGTAAAGGAAAGAGTGTCGTTGTGAAGTGAGCTCGGTCATCCGTTCTTCGTCATGGCTCAGCAGCATCTGTATCTCTGTCTTCGTTAGGTTTATCAGGCAACCTCCACTCTCAATATCATGCAGGGCAAAACTCCTCTTGTCGGATTAGTGACGGATTTCGGTCTTCGTGATCACTATGTCGGAGTGATGAAGGCCGTTCTGGTATCGCTGTGCCAGGACATTCGAATAGTCGATATCACGCATGACGTAAGTCCTCAGAATGTTTCCGAAGGTGCATTCCTGCTTTGGGCCTCCTACAAGTACTTTCCGACAGGCGCCGTCATTGTTGCGGTGGTCGACCCGGGAGTTGGCGGCAGCCGCGGAATCATCGGAGTGAAAACGGAAAAGCATACATTTCTTGCGCCGAATAATGGTCTCTTGGACATGATGCTTTGGGAGGAACACGTAACGGAAGCAACAACGATTCGACTTGAAAAGGCGGCAACAAGGTCGGTTCTGCCTGGGTTGATTTCTTCCACGTTCCATGGGAGAGATGTATTCGCGCCGCTGGCTGCTCACCTTGCTCAGGGAACACGCCTTGATTCGCTTGGCGCAAAAACTCGTGTAAATTGGGTACAGGCTCCCTTCCTTGAAAAGGATTCATCTGAATTGACGGCCAAAGTTCTTCATGTCGACACATTTGGCAATGTGGTCACGAATATTCGGAGCAACGTGCCGGGGGTCCGAAGCCGCCTCCTTTCGCTCAGGGTAGGAAGACGGCGAATACGGACATGGGCTGATGCCTATGAATCCATCGCGACCGGAAACATTAGCCTCATCGTGGGGAGCAGCGGACTGGTGGAAATCGTGATGAACCGAAGGAGCGCTGCCTCATACCTCGGATTGAGACACAATGACGATCTGCATATCGAATTCAAGGAAGGCCGATGACAAAACATTTGAGGTGGTTCATGCTTCTTCCCACAATAACGTTGAGCCAGAACCTGGAATCTGTGCAACGCGACATACAGAGCATTGTGAAACCCGTCCAGGGGATATTTGCCGTTGCATTTGAGTCACTCGACGGGAAAGCACACCTCTTCCTGAATGAGAAGATGATGTTCCATGCTGCAAGCACCATGAAGACACCCGTGATGATTGAAGTCTTCAAACAATCGAGGGAGGGTCGGTTTTCGCTCGATGACAGTCTGGTTGTCAGAAACGAATTCAAGAGTATCGTTGATGGGTCGTCGTTTCAACTCGATCTCAAGGATGACAGCGATGATTCGATGTACAAAAAGCTTGGGGCAAAAGCATCAATACGTGAACTCCTTCGGCAAATGATCACCGTCAGCAGCAATCTTGCAACAAATCTACTGATGGACCTCGCCGAGGCGAGAAACGTAACTGCCACAATGCGATCACTAGGCGCGTCTGATATTGAAGTGCTCCGCGGCGTCGAAGACGGAAAGGCTTTTGAAAAAGGATTGAACAACCGAACAACGGCCTTCGATTTGCTTCTGATCATGAAAGCGATCTCTGCGGGGAAAGCTGTTGATACCGCTGCTTCACAAGAGATGTTGGAAATCCTCTTGAAGCAAAAATTCAATGAACTTATCCCGTCGCTGTTGCCAGCTGACGTGCGAGTTGCGCACAAGACTGGAAACATCACAGGAGTGGAACATGATTCGGGTATCGTCTTGTTGCCGGACGGACGGAGATACGTGTTGGTGATTCTGTCAAAGGAATTGAAGGATGTGGAAGCGGGGAAAAAGGCGATTGCGCTGATTTCGAAGCGAATCTTCGATTTCATGATGGAGGCAAGGTGAACTGAACCGTCGGTGGGTCCTTTATGCGCGAGTGCAAATCATGAACATATGTTGATGGGGCAGCGTGGGCAGACGAATTATCTATCGGATTTATGACAAGGAAGGAAATCGGTTTACGGAAGGAGAGTGGGAGGAGATTAATCGCCTCCAGCATTGGTATAATTCGGAGTTTGTCTGGAGCACGGGTCGACTTGCTGTGAAGCGATATATTCTCTTTCCGAATGCAGAAGATTTCCGAGACATGGATACTCCGATCTGGGAAGTTATCGGTCAACGTCATGCGAGCCTTCGCATTGAGGGGCTTTCTGAGCCCGACATCATTTCTCAGATGGAGAAAGACAACCTGGTTGTGGTGAAGTGGGGAGGATACTACGATAACTGCCTTGCAAGCGGATACACAAGGGTCGCTGACAACGAATGGAACGCGTACCTCGTATGCGATTTTCTCTTGAAAGCTTCGACGCTTTGCCCGAATGCCAGAATTCATGTCGAAGACGAAGGGAGATTTGTCAAGACGGGGGAAGCCGACTTCAAAGACGGCTGTGTTGAGGTGGAGAGGCTTCAGGCGACGGCTGAGCTGAACGTGGAAGAGCTTTGCTTGACAAAGCGCGTGTTTTCCCACGTCGATCCTGAGAAATACAACAGGCACCCAGCATTCCGCAACATGATTCCTGAATTCGGCAAGCTCAAGATGAGCGAACGAAAGAAACTCGTGAAGAACTGGAATTGGCTGGGCTATGAGGGGAATTTCGATGTCAATGGCGATGATCTAGGCGGTTTCGATCTTAACACCAAGGTCAGATCTTTCAACCTCCGAAACTAGAGCTGCCCGAGCAAGGGAGAATTGGCTTGCATTTTGACGTGATACATAATATATTAAGTAGAACCCCAATGAAGTTGGGGTTTTTGTCTGTCTGAGAGGAAGGATTATGTATACATTCTTTATCGTCGTAGAGATTCTTGTCAGCATAATGTTGATGATCGTCGTCCTGATGCAGGCGAGCAAAGGTGGTGGGCTTGCAGGTACATTGGGCACGAGCAATCTTGGAACGGTCTTCGGAGTTCGAAGAACTTCGGATTTCCTCACCAAGTTGACAACGGTGTTGGCGACATTGTTCATGGTGCTTGCGCTGTTCATCAACCTTGTGGTTTTGCCGCGGGGTGAGAAAACTCAGCAGAGCATCATACAATCTGGCCCGCAGCCGACGTCATTGCCGCCCACGCAGCAACCTGCTCCAATAACGGCTCCTACAGGTACGCCAGCCAAGAAATAATGTGGCTGATGGTACTATGCACCCATGGCTCAATTGGTAGAGCAACTGACTCTTAATCAGTGGGTTCCAGGTTCGAGTCCTGGTGGGTGCACAACGTCAGGACGCGTTGAGATTTTTCGAAAACCTTTCGCCTTTGATTTCTCTGAATCCCGCTCTCATGCGGGATTCACTCCTTGAAGCAATGAGGAGCGACGACGGGCAGAAGTGTTTTCCTTGCCGAAGTGGCGGAATTGGTAGACGCGCTGGACTCAAAATCCAGTTTGGCTTACCCCAAGTGGGGGTTCGAGTCCCCCCTTCGGCACCCCATTCTCACAGGAGGATGTTGATGCAATAAGGATACGAATTCGTGGTTTCCGAAACTGTGGTATCCTGTAGAACATCCTTGCTTCGAAAACTCTTCATACTTCTCTTCGCAATTTCTCCGCTCTGTCTTCTTGCCCAGGAAGCTGTGCGATCGATATCTGCTCCCTCGCGCAACGTGACATTTGTTCACGTGTCCGGGTTGGATTCAACCTACTCGTTGGGATCTGAATTCATTACTGCCGGCAGTGAGGTTGTTCTGCTCGATTCGAACCGTGTCCTGCAGCGAGGGCCGGAGTATGACTTGCAATACCGGACGGGCGTTCTGACATTGAAGTTCTCAAGACTCCGTCACATTCTTTCTGACTCATCGAACCATACCCTCACGATCTCGTTCGACCGGCTCCCATTCATGTTCAGGCAGCAATACTTTCTTCGCGAAATCGTACCGCTGAAGGATTCTGCGGGACGCATTAGTCGGAGAGTGGATTCTCCGAGCAGCAAATTCACTATGGACGACGTCTTCGGCCCTGGGCTTCAAAAGAGCGGGTCGATATTTCGAGGACTGCAAGTAGGATCAAACAGGGATTTGACGATAAACTCGGGATTCAGAATGCAGCTCTCCGGAAAGCTCTCCTCTGATCTTGACCTCGTTGCCGCTTTGACGGACGAAAACGTCCCTCTTCAACCGGAAGGGACGACACAAACGCTGCAGGAACTGGACAAAGTGTTCATCGAGCTCAAAAATCCTCACTATGGAGCGACGTTGGGCGACTTTGTGTATGAACGTGGTGAACGTCAAGGGGGTGAGTTCGGGAGACTGTCGCGAAAGCTTCAAGGAATTTTGGGAACGGCGAATGTGAAGGATGTGGCTGGAGAAGGGAGCTCGATGGCTGTGTCGCTTGTCGGTGCGACTGCCCGCGGCAAATTCACTACAAATCAACTTCAAGGAACCGAGGGAAATCAGGGTCCATATCGCCTGACGGGCCAAGACCCCGGGATTCGCCCAGTCATTATCGCGGGCACGGAGAGGATTTACCTCAATGGGCAATTGATGACACGGGGTGAAACAAACGACTACACTATCGATTACAGTACGGGGGAAGTGTATTTCTCCGCAAGGCGATTGATAACGAACGCGACCAGAATCACGGTGGATTTCGAGTATACTGATCGGCAGTTCATACGGAACCTTCTGGGGGCTTCCGCCACGATCGATGCCCTGAATAATCGACTCCATTTCGTTTCATCCATCACGCAGGAGGCAGATGACCCCTCTTCACCGATTGACATCGCGCTGAATGACACTCTTCGATCGATCATTAGTGCGAGTGGCGGGGACAGGTTCAAAGCCGCTCTCTCAGGGATTCAAGATGTGGGACGCGATTCGCTTACGTTGCTCGGGAAGGGTCAGTACATCCAGAGAGATACGATTCTCGCAGGAAAGGAGAGGCATTTCTTGGTCTACGCACCGGGGGATGCTCAATCGCGATACAGCGTTTCGTTTTCGTATGTAAGTCAGATGCCGGCGGATTCCCTGGGGTACGATCGCGGAGTGGCGGGGGGGTTCGCGTTGTCGGGGCTCGGGAAGGGAAGCTATCTCCCCGTTCAATTTCTGCCGGTTCCCGAACTTCATAGAGTGGCAAATGGTATTGTGACTTTTTCTCCGGTCTCAGACGTCACAATCGCCGCGGAGTATGCATTGAGTGATCAGAACCTTAACAGATTGTCGGGTTCAAGCGGGAGCAGCATGCAGGGGGGAGCGTACAAAGTTCGGGCCGAATATCACCCGAGGGATGTCATCCTCGGAGGCACTCACTTCGGGGAGCTGGGGATAACGCTCGCGGATCGGTTTGTAGATCGGCGATTCGCTTCGCTCGACCGATCAAACGAAGTCGAGTTCAGCCGCGCGTGGAACCTCGATCAAACAAGTACGGGGGACGAGGAAATACAAGAAATGGGTCTTAACTACACTCCCTTCCGCACACTCCGTTTGGTGGGCTCGTATGGATTTCTCGAGAGGAGAGGAAGTATTCGATCGGAGCGCACCACGTTCAGCGGCGCCTTGACAGACTCATACGCTCCGAAGCTCTCGTACTCATCCGAGTTGATCCGCAGTCAGGATTATCAGCTTAAGAGCTCTTCGGAGTGGACGCGTCAAAGAGGCAGCATTTCATATCTTGTCTGGCGACTGCTGCCGGCCTTGCGCGTTGAGATGGAAGACCGCCGACAGATTCCAGATTCTTCCGGTTCTCTTGCGCAAGGAAGTTTTCAGTTTGTCGAGATAGCTCCAAGCCTCACTCTTTTAAATCTCGACCCGATCAGATTGGCAGGCGAAGTTCAGGTTCGCTCGGAAGACAGCGCCTCGAACGGTATCATGGCCAGAGCGATACACGCAGTGACGCAACTCTACGATATACAACTCCGCCAGTGGAATTCACTCACAGGCTCCATCGCACTTTCTTTGAGGAAGAGCGACGTTGACAACCCATTTGCATCCAATGGCAACCCGAGTTCCAATACGATGCTAATCCGTTCGCAGCTTCAATATGCACCATGGCGACGGGCGCTTGATGTCGATCTCCTTTATGAGTTTGCCCGAGAGAGATCGGCAGCGATGCGAAGGATCTATGTCCGTGTGCCAAAAGGGACAGGAAATTTTCGATATGTAGGTGACGTGAACCAGAATGGTGTGGGCGACGACAATGAATTCGAGCAGACCAGGTTCGATGGTGACTACGTTGCCATTACCGTTCCGGGAGATCAACTTGTGCCTGTCGCTGACCTCAAGACCGGATTGCGCGTGCGATTTAATGCAGCAAAGCTGCTTGCTGAAAGGGCGACCTTGCTTGAGAAAGCTCTCGCCGCGGTTTCGACAGAAACTGTTGCTCGTATTGAGGAGAAATCCACGACCGCCGACGCGAGTGATGTCTATCTTGTGAAGGTGTCGCGTTTTCGCAACGACAGTACCACCCTTGCGGGCACGAATCTCTTCACGCAAGATGTATATCTTTTTGAGTCGGACCCTTCCTTCTCATTACGCTATCGTTTCAATGAACGAAAGGGGCTCATGCGTCTGGTGGGTCTCACTGAACGATCGTACCTCCGGGAGCAATCCGTGCGCCTCAGGAGCCAGCTCTTGCGGGAGATAGGAAATCAGACTGACTTCACGAACAGGATCGATCAATTGTTACCGAGTGCAGCTTCCCCGAGACAAAGAGATTTATCCTCCGACGAGTTCCGAACTGAATTCTCTTACCGTCCCTATTCGGAATGGGATGTTTCGTTTGGGGCGGCGCTCTCAGCTGCCACAAATCACTACGAGGATGCGCATGCGTCCGCAAATATAAATGAGCAATTTGTTCGCTTGACCTACGCTCTTCTGTCGCTCGGACAACTGAGAGCCGAATTGCAGAGAGAGGAGGTAGTCATCGCGAACGATCAGTCTAATAGCAGTTCGAGTTATCCATTCGAATTCACCAATGGCAAAGCAATTGGCAAAACTTTTCAATGGCATGTTGCGTTCGATTACAGATTGAGCCAATCTCTCCAGTTGACGTTCAATTATGATGGACGATCCGAAGGAGGAAGAGCGGCGGTGCACACTGCGCGTGCTGAAGCGCGGGCGTACTTCTGAACGACGAGGACCCGCTTCACCCGCGATGCGAATGTTCGCGACGGGACATCCAGGTTCATCTGAATTCTTGCCTTTCGGCTGCGTTTTCGGTATACTCTCAAGCATTTTCTCCTCATTTCCAGGCAGTGATCTAGCGACCCCATGTCTTTCCTAAGTGAACTCAATTCTGTTCAACAAGAAGCGGTGAAATCGCTGAACGGCCCCGTTATGATCATTGCGGGGGCTGGAAGCGGGAAGACCCGCGTGCTGACATATCGTGTCGCGTACCTCATCAGTTGCGGCGTTCCGCCATACCAAATTCTCGCGCTGACCTTTACGAACAAGGCGGCGAACGAAATGAAAGAGCGAATCGTCAAGCTCGTCGGAGAGAAGGCATCCGATGTATGGATGGGGACGTTCCATTCGATGTTTGCTCGCGTCCTGAGAAAAGAAGCCCCTCTTCTTGGGTATACGCATTCGTTTACCATCTATGATTCCGATGATTCGCAGAAGGCTGTCCGGCGTTGCATGGAGAAACTGAACCTCTCCGTTCAACAGATTCCTGCGCAGGTTGTCTGTTCTCGAATCAGCGGAGCCAAGAATCAGCTCATCCCGCCGGCGGAGTATGCTTCCTTGGCCGCAGATTTCATGGATGAAAAGATCGGACAGGTGTATGCCGAGTATGTGGCACTTCTCCATCGAAGCAACTCCATGGACTTCGACGATCTGCTGGTGAAGCCAATCGAGCTCTTCAAGAAGCATCCCGACACGCTCAAGAAGTATCATCATCGTTTTAAATTCCTGCTCGTCGACGAGTTTCAGGATACGAACAGGGCGCAATACGAAGTGATCAAGCTCCTGGCGGAAGGCCATGAGAACATTTGTGTCGTTGGTGATGATGCGCAGAGCATCTATGCGTTCCGAGGCGCTGATATACGCAACATCCTGGATTTCTCGAAAGACTATCCCAAAGCCCAGACATTTCGGCTGGAGCAGAACTACAGGTCTACGAAGAATATCCTTGCAGTCGCTGACACCTTGATCAAATTCAATGTTGATCAGCTGAAAAAGGATCTCTGGACGGAAAACCCTTCGGGCGAACCTGTCCGGCTGTTGAGCTGTGTCGACGACCGCGACGAAGGACATCAGATACTCTCGGTGATACGGGAAGAGATAGCTGCGGAACAACGGGCACTCCGTGACTTCGCTATCCTCTATCGGACGAATGCGCAATCAAGATCGCTCGAGGACGTTTTGCGACGCAATGGGGTGCCGTACGTCATCGTTGGAGGAATCAGGTTCTACGAACGGAAGGAAATCAAGGATGTACTGGCCTATTTGCGATTGCTGGTAAATCCTCGTGATGATGAGAGCCTTCTCCGGGCAATCAACACTCCGGCACGCGGGATCGGGGATACGAGTATTGATCGACTCACAGAGTTCGCGCGGGAAAAAACGCTGACGCTTTTTGAATCCTGCGAGCGCTTGAGTGAAATCACAGCAATCCAAGAGCGAACGAGAAAGTCCATAGATCAATTCAAGTCATTTCTGAAGAAGTATGTTTCCCTCCGAGCAAAGGTTTCCTTGAGTGAACTTGCGCGATCCATGGTGGACGACCTGGGTATTCTCAGGGTGTACAAGGACGAGGGGACTGCGGAGTCGATGGGACGCTGGGAAAACGTGCAAGAGCTGCTCTCCGCCATCACCGAATTCGGCGATGAACATCCGGATGGGACTCTCGAAGCATTTCTGGAAGAGGTTTCGCTGGTGGCCGATATCGACGGTTGGGATGAAACTCGCAACGTTGTGACCCTGATGACTCTGCATGCGTCAAAAGGATTGGAGTTTCCGGTGGTATTTGTTTCTGGAGTGGAGGAGGGCTTGTTGCCATTCTACTCGAGCACGATAGAACGTGGCGAACTTGAAGAAGAGCGACGTCTTTTTTACGTGGGGATCACTCGGGCTCAAACAAAGCTCTTCTTATCGAAAACTCAGATGCGATACAGGTTTGGAGAGTCGGCTTTTGCTTCTCCTTCCCGATTCCTCACCGAAATTGGTGAAGACAAACTGGAGATCGTCGAAGGGAAATCTTCGCAGGGAGCGCTTCATACGGGTGGCAGACGAGGACTTCCTCACCGCCCGAAGATTGCGTCGGAGCGGACCCCCGTACGCGAAGAACAGTTTTTTGCCGATCAGTCGCCTGACTACGAGAATGAGAGTCAGGAGTCGATTGAGATAAAACAGGGGACTGCCGTTCGGCACGAGATGTTTGGAAAAGGGAAGGTTGTGCGTGTGTCGGGGAAGGGAGATACGATGAAAGTGGTTGTGGATTTTGATGATTACGGAGTGAAGAATCTGCTTGTGAAATTCGCCCGCCTGCATCCCGCGTAGTTCGCGCCGGGTTCTACGGAATCCCCTGCTTCAAAACACTGCATGTCCTTCCGGAAGAAGCATTACTCCACCAATGTTTTAGAACTCACTACAACGATGCTCTCCAGATAGTCGGGATGGATATAGTGCGTAATGAGTGAATTGAACTCAGGCACTTTGGATGCCGGAACGATGATGTAGAAATCCGCCTGAAGACCGCTCGTCTTGTCGAATTGATCGAGGAAGACGTTGTACTGCGTCAACGCATGTTCAGTCTCAAAATCTCCGTTTCCCGTTTTGGCCTCTCCGACGATCGTGCAGCGGCGTCGTGTATCGTAGGCATAGATGTCAGGAGCCTTGTCTTCCTGATCTCCATAACCATCATTGTGAAGGGGCCGGGCTCTGGGAAGATCGACGACACCATCCGCTCCCAGGATCTGGAAGCCCCGTTCACGAAAGATGTCAAGGAGTTCTTTGATGAGTGCCGAATGTCTCTCGGGGTCATTCCGAAAATGCATAAAGAAGACGGCCGAAACTTGAGGTGAGAGATCTATTTTGCAGGGATTTCGATTCCGTCGAGCACCCTCTGATAATATCGCTCGTAGTGATCAACGACTTTCGGGGCATCAAACTCCATCGCTCGTCGGCGTGCGGCGTCGGCGAACAGTTGATACTTGGAAGGATTGGAGAGAAGATCGATGGCGTACTTGGCCATGCGGTCGATGTCTCCGATTTCAGCGATAAATCCCGTCTGGCCGTGAATCTGAAGCTCCGGGAGACCACCAACGCTCGATGAAATGACGGGGACGCTGCATGCCATTGCTTCCAACGCGGAAAGACCAAAGCTCTCTGACTGGCTTGGCATGAGAAAGAGGTCAGCGGCAGCGAGGATGTGTATCACATCAATTTGCTTGCCGAGAAACTTCACATGGTCTTGAATTCCGAGCTCGCGGCAAAGAATCTCGCACTGTGAGCGATCGGGCCCGTCGCCGACGAGAATGAGCTTCGAAGGTACTTTCTTCAGGACCTCATTAAACACACGGATAGCATCCGCAACGCGTTTTACCGGCCGGAAGTTCGATGTATGGACGAGGATCTTCTCATCGGGAGTGCAAAAATGTTTCCGCACTTCATCTGCATTTGCGCGTTGATACTTCCGAGTGTCGACGAAATTGGGAATGACTTCGATGTCCTTCTGGATCCCATAGTTCGTAAGTGTCTTTTCCTTGAGGAATCTTGAAACTGCTGTGACGCCATCACTCCTCTCGATGCTGAATTTCATGACGGGCAGAAAACTTGGCTCCAGTCCAACGAGAGTGATGTCCGTGCCATGGAGGGTGGTTATGACTTTGATGTCTTGAGGAGCGAGCATTTCCTTGGCAAGAAATGCGCTGGTCGCGTGCGGGATAGCATAGTGACAATGAAAGAGATCGAGCTTTTCAAATTTCGCTACTTCGACCATCTTGCTTGCGAGCGCGAGCGTGTACAACGGGAAGTCGAAAAGAGGATAGCTGGATGTCTCAACCTCATGGAAGACCACGTTGTCCATGAATCCGGTCAACCGCATTGGGAGAGCATAGCTTATGAAGTGGACGTTGTGGCCGCGCTCAGCAAGAGCTTTCCCGAGTTCGGTGGCGACAACACCGCTTCCGCCATATGTTGGATAACACGTAATGCCAATATTCATAATGAGGGTTCCGGATGTAAATTTAGGCAGAAGTGGTTGAAGAAACAAGGAGTCGGAGATCTGGAAGAAAAGGATGTCGTCCGGATCGAGTTTTTTGGGCCTCGGCGAAATCAGCAGGCTGATGCTGTTGTTAGAATGGCGAATGCTTACGGATTATCGAGAAGATGAAACTCACAAGGGGGACGTGGAAAGGGTCAATGTGTTTTCACTGAGCGAGAGTAGCGAAGGAAAGTGGTGTTCGCTGGCGTGCAGTTGAGGTTGCCGGTTGAGTTGGCTGGGGGAACAAAGAGGCGCTCGAGTTTGTTAATACGTTGTGAATCGGAGAAGTGCCGGCGGTTTTCGCTTGACCAAAGGGGAAGAAAAGGGTATATTTAAGGGAATTCATCGAGGGTTAGCCCCTTGATTTTTTTTGGGCGAATATAGGACTTGTGGGGTCGGACATTATGCTACAACTGTCGAAGAAGGTCGAGTATGGTCTGATCGCCTTACGTCACATGGCTATGAAGCCGAACGGCAATGTCGTTACGACCAAAGAACTGGCGAATGAATACGATCTGCCCTATGAACTGCTCGCAAAAATCATGCAGAAGCTTGTCAAGGGCGGCGTTGTTCGCTCGTTGCAGGGCGTGAAAGGCGGATACACTCTTGCGCAAAAGCCGTCGGAGCTGAAGGTTGCATCCATCATACGGATTATCGAAGACAGCAAACCGATGGTGGCTGAGTGCTACACAGACGGTCCAGACGGCTGCTACCTGTTCTACAATTGCACGATTCGCCGACCGTTGGGGAAACTTCAACGGAATCTCAATGTCCTCTTTGACCGAATGACTGTTCAGGAAATCATCTAGGAAGGTTTGACACCGGATATGGTTTACACACTCAATATGCTCCTCGATACGAACGAAAACTTTCTGACTTTTCTCCGAACCAGAGCTCAGCTGTTTCATCTTTCGAACGTCTTCTTTCGCGATTTTCACTACGGCATCATGGCGTATGGAGAATCCAAAGGAAGAAAAACGTCGTATGGAAAAGCCGAAGAGCTTGCGACGGAACTTGTTTCAATCCTTGAGCACGCAGACATTCTCCGACCCATCAAGCCGGGCTCCTGGATGCTGAACTATCCCGAATTCAAAAAGCCATTCGTGAAGAGTGAAGCAGCGTCAAAACCGAGTTCGGGGCCGGCTGTGGCAAAAAACGCCATTGCTACCCCGAGCTCTGGTTTGGCTTCACCATCGCCAGCGGGCAGTGCAACGTCCTCGATCACGGCAGTCGTCTGAAACACGAAATGAATCGAATCGGAACAAAACGAGGTCATCCTTACCGATGAGCACAGAGACAAACACAATTGAGGAACTCGCCAACCAGGAATACAAATGGGGGTTCGTCACCGACATTGAAGCCGATGCCGCCCCAAAAGGGTTGAGTGAAGGCACCATCCGGTTCATTTCGGCGAAAAAGAATGAACCCGAATGGATGCTCGAATGGCGTCTCAAAGCGTATCGGCATTGGCTCACCATGACGGAACCGCGATGGCCGAATGTGCGCTACAACCGCATCGACTATCAGGATATCGTCTATTACTCTGCGCCGAAACAGAAAAAACAGCTCACGAGCTTAACGGAAGTGGACCCCGAGCTTCTCCGAACGTACGAGAAATTGGGAATTTCGCTGCAAGAGCAGGAGCGTTTGAGCGGGGTCGCCGTCGACGCTGTCTTCGATAGCGTTTCGGTCGCGACGACGTTCAAAGGCAAGCTGAAAGAACTTGGCATCATCTTCTGCTCGTTCTCGGAAGCAGTGCGAGAACATCCTGACCTTGTGCGCGAACACCTTGGATCTGTGGTGCCCGCAGGGGACAACTTCTTTGCGGCCCTCAACGCGGCTGTCTTCAGCGATGGCTCCTTCTGCTACATCCCAAAAGGCGTTCGGTCCCCGATGGAGTTGTCGACGTATTTTCGGATCAATGCGGCGGATACCGGGCAATTCGAAAGAACGCTGATCGTTGCCGAGGCAGGATCGTACGTGAGTTACCTCGAAGGATGCACAGCTCCCATGCGCGACAATAACCAATTGCACGCTGCCGTCGTTGAACTTATCGCCTTGGGGGACAACGCACAGATTAAATATTCTACAGTCCAGAATTGGTATCCGGGAGATAAAGAGGGCAGGGGCGGGATCTACAACTTTGTGACGAAGCGTGGCAAGTGTGCAGGCAAGAATTCGAAGATCTCTTGGACACAAGTGGAAACAGGCTCCGCAGTAACGTGGAAGTATCCCAGCGTACTCCTGCAGGGCGAAAACTCTGTGGGTGAGTTCTACTCGGTGGCTGTTGTGAATAACTACCAGCAGGCCGATACGGGGACGAAAATGATCCACATCGGGAAGAACACGCGCAGCACGATTGTCTCAAAGGGTATCTCGGCTGGTCGCGGGCAGAACTCCTATCGTGGACTCGTTGACGTGAAGAAAGGCGCCACTCACTCGCGCAACTTTTCTCAATGCGATTCACTTCTTCTCGGGGACAAATGCGGCGCCCATACATTCCCGTATATTGAAGTCAAAAACACCTCGTCCACGGTTGAGCATGAGGCTTCGACTTCAAAGATCGGGGAGGACCAGATATTTTACTGCAAGCAGCGTGGACTGTCGACGGAAGATGCGGTCAACCTGATTGTGAATGGCTTCTGTAAGGAGGTGTTTCGCGAACTTCCGATGGAATTCGCTGTGGAAGCTCAGAAGTTGCTTGGAGTGAGTCTCGAAGGAAGTGTTGGATAAGTCATGTCGGAAACTGTGTCCTACGAACAAGGAAACGAATGATGTTAGAGATCAAAAACCTCCACGCCAGTGTCAACGGCACGGAAATCCTCAAAGGGATTAATTTAAAGATCAATGCCGGCGAAGTACACGCGATTATGGGTCCGAATGGTTCCGGGAAGAGCACGCTCGCCGGGGTACTGGCCGGCCGGGATGCGTACGAAGTCACACAAGGCGAAGTGACCTACGAAGGGAAGAACCTCCTCGACCTCGCCCCGGAAGAACGCGCCCGGGAAGGCGTATTTCTCGCATTTCAATATCCGGTGGAAATTCCCGGAGTGAACAATACCTACTTCCTCAAGGCAGCGTTGAACGCGATCAGAAAACACAAAGGCCTGGAGGAACTCGATGCTGTCGATTTCCTGCAGATCGTGAAAGAGAAGATGAAATTGATGGAGATCGACGAAAGCCTTCTCAACCGTTCTGTGAATGAGGGATTCTCCGGCGGAGAAAAGAAGCGCAATGAGATTTTCCACATGGCGGTTCTACAGCCTCGGCTTGCGATCCTTGATGAAACGGATTCGGGTCTCGACATTGATGCACTTCGCGTTGTGGCTGACGGCGTCAACAAACTCCGTCGAAAAGAAAATGCCATTCTCGTGGTAACGCACTACCAGAGACTTCTGAACTACATCGTACCCGACTTTGTGCATGTTCTGATGGATGGACGGATTGTGAAGTCCGGTGGAAAAGAGCTCGCGTTGCAGCTTGAGGAAAGAGGATATGACTGGGTGAAGGATGAAGTCGAGCGCCAACCGGTCCAGGCCTAGGAGAGAATCATGAACCCTGCATCATCACCGACCGGCTGGTATTTCTCGCAGTTTGATGCATTTGAAAAAACGCTTAACGGTGAATCGAAATCGGAGCTCCATTCTCTGAGGCGGGAAGCAATGGACAAATTTCAGTCCAATGGATTTCCCACGACTCGCAATGAGGAATGGAAGTTTACAAACGTAGGTGCGATTGCGAAAGCGGAATTCAAGCCGGTGCTTGGATTGACATCGTCCGGAGTCGCACAGTCCAACGTCCGTCAATTCTGGCTCGATACTCGACATCGATTGGTGTTTATCAACGGTCATTTTTCTCCAGAGTTGTCCACTGTCGGCACCTTGCCAAAGGGCGCGGTGTGTGGATCTCTGGCGTCCTCTCTTCGAACAACAGATCCTCATGCCCATACATTTCTCGCTCGGCAAGTGAAGGTCGATGAAACCCCGTTTGTCTCGCTGAATACCGCATTCCTGCAAGATGGCGCATTTGTTTATATCCCGGATGGAATAGTTCTGGATGATTCTATTCAGCTACTCTTCATCGCGTCTGAGAAACAGCCTTTCCTTGCATCACCAAGGAACCTGGTCATCATTGGCAAGCGAAGCCGAGTCTCGATCGTGGAAAGTTATGTTTCGTTAACCGATCAGACCTATTTGACAAATGCAGTAACGGAGATTGTAGCCGGCGATGAATCGATTGTGGAGCATGACAAACTGCAAAATGAAAGCCTCAGGGCGTTCCACGTTGCTATGATCCACGCAAAGCTGGGCGCAAAGGCTCAATTCACCTCCAATTCCATCGCTGTTGGCGGGTCTATCGTTCGCAATAACGTCACGGTCGTCCTCGATGCGGAACGGAGTGAATGCACGCTCAACGGACTATCGCTGAGTACAGGCTCGCAGGTGATTGATAACCATACAACGATTGACCATGCGAAGCCGAATTGCTCAAGTCACGAGCTCTACAAAGCGATTATTGATGGCAAATCGAGGGGAGTCTTCAACGGAAAGATCTTCGTCCGGGCAGACGCTCAAAAGACGGATGCCAAACAGACCAACAAGACGCTTCTGCTTTCCGATGAAGCGACCGTCGATACAAAGCCTCAATTAGAGATCTTCGCAGATGATGTCAAATGCACGCATGGTGCGACCGTAGGCCAGCTCGATGCGGAGCAGGTGTTCTATCTTCGCTCAAGGGGAATCGACGAGACGGCCGCCAGGGATATTCTGACGTTTGCTTTCGCCAGCGATGTTGTCCGTCGTGTTCATGTGGATCCTCTTAGGGATCAGCTTGAAACACTCATTCATGAACGCCTTGATCAAGGCAGGCTGGTTGAGTCCCTATGATGACCTCCGAAAATGTAGTAGCTCTAAATGATGTTGCACTCGAGGCGTGGACCTCGATGATTCGCGAACAATTTCCAATCCTCAAGAATCGTGTCCATGACAAGAACCTCGTGTATCTCGACAACGCTGCGACCACGCAGAAGCCGGAGAGTGTACTGGATGCCATGGACCATTACTATCGGCACCTGAATTCGAATATTCACAGAGGTGTGCACTTTCTGAGTGAGCGGGCGACAGAAGCTTACGAAGGTGTTCGTGAGAAGACTCGTTCTTTTCTGAATGCCGCGTCGACAAAGGAGATTGTGTTTACTCGTGGTACCACGGAATCCATCAATCTTGTGGCCGACAGTTTCGGACGCGCGTTTGTGAAATCCGGGGATGAAGTGCTGATCACCGCAATGGAGCATCATTCCAATATCGTCCCATGGCAGTTGCTCTGCGAGCGGACGGGGGCATCACTGATGGTGGCTCCCATCGATGACCGTGGAGAGATTATTGTGGAGGAATACGAGCGGCTTCTCAACGGTAGAACTCGGATCGTGGGGCTCGCCCATGTTTCCAATGCCCTGGGGACCGTCAATCCCGTGAAGCATCTTATTTCTCTTGCTCACCGTCATCGAATTCCGGTTTTGGTCGACGGTGCGCAGGCTGCACCTCATCTACGGATCAATGTACGTGATCTTGATTGCGAATTCTACGCACTGTCCGCACACAAGATGTACGGCCCAACGGGCTTTGGCGTATTGTATGGCAAGCAAAATGTCTTGGAAGCGATGCCCCCATACCAGGGGGGAGGCGACATGATTCGCTCGGTGACATTCGAAAAGACGATATTCAACGATCTTCCCTACAAGTTTGAAGCTGGAACACCCAGCATTGCCGAAGGCATCGGATTTGGAGCCGCCCTTGATTTTCTCACGGGACTCGATTGGAATGCCGTAAGCACGCACGAACATCATCTGCTCCAAGCTGCGACTGATGCTCTCTCGGAGATTTCCGGCGTTCGCATTATCGGAAATGCTGCTGAAAAAGCGGGGGTTGTTTCCTTTGTGATGGACGATGTCCATCCGCATGATATCGGGACAATTCTGGATCAGGAAGGAATTGCCGTGCGAACGGGACATCATTGCGCTCAGCCTGTGATGCTGAGATACGGCATCCCGGCGACGGTTCGGGCTTCGTTCGCAATCTACAATACGAAAGAGGAAATTGAGGCTCTGGTGCGAGGAATTTCCAGGGTAAAAGAGGTGTTCCACTAATGTCGGACCTTCGGTCACTCTATCAGGAAATCATTCTCGAGCACAATAAGAACCCTCGCAACTTCAGGAAGATGCCCGAGGCGAGCAGGATTCTCGAGGGTTATAATCCGCTCTGCGGCGATCACTACACGCTGTATCTCAAGATCATCGATGACACGATCGCTGATATTTCGTTCGAAGGATCCGGATGCGCAATCTCGAAGGCTTCAGCCTCTGTGATGACGACCCTGCTGAAAGGAAAAACGAAAACCGAAGCTGAGAAGATTTTCGAGACCTTCCATTCGCTGGTCACCGGTGAGTTGAAAGATGTTAGCTTTGAAACTCTCGGAAAGCTGGGTGCCTTTGGTGGTGTAAGCGAATTCCCTGCGAGAGTAAAATGCGCAAGTCTTGCCTGGCACACGATGCACAATGCTTTGGACGCTAAGACCGATTTGGTCTCTACAGAATAACTGAGAAGAGCGAAGGAGGGAGCACGATGGGTGAAGTCATTGCTGAAGTTCAGGTGAACCCGATCGAGGTGGTGTCGATCTCGGCTCGGGCGGCACAGGAAATCAGAAAAATCAAAGTCGATAACAATATCCCTGAGGAACATGCTTTGCGGCTGGGTGTGAAGGGCGGAGGCTGCTCGGGTATGAGCTATGTTCTGGCGTTTGATGAAGCACCGAAGGAACGCGATACGATCTACCAGATTGAGGGATTGACGGTGTTCATTGATCCCAAAAGTCAATTCTATCTCTCGGGCACGATGCTCGATTTCTCCGGCGGTCTCAACGGGAAAGGATTTGTGTTCAACAATCCCAATGCAACACGCACGTGCGGTTGCGGCAATTCATTCGGTGTCTGAGCGAAGGACTCAGCTCATGGACGATAACGTAGCACAAAACGCGAATCAAGAAACGGCGGTGTTCCAGCCTGTCGAGGTCCAGGTCGGAAGCAAGACTATGCTCGCTCAGACAGTACTGGAAGAGAAGGTCTGGAAAGCGCTCAAGGAATGCTTCGATCCTGAAATACCCGTCAACATCGTTGATCTTGGACTCGTGTATGACATGAAAGTCGATGACGAGATCCCCGGAGAAGCGAATGTGTTTGTCCTGATGACGTTGACCGCTCCCGGATGCGGCATGGGACCGATGATCGCTGCCGATGTTCGTCGACGAGTACAGAATGTGCCGGGGGTTCGGAACGTGCGGGTTGAGCTTGTCTTCGATCCGACCTGGAATCCAGCCATGATGTCCGAGGCTGCGAAACTGATGCTGAATTTCGGCTAGCATGTGATAGCGGTGGGTGCAGTAACCACCGCGCAGAAGAATCTTAACAACTCTTCCATATTTCATCTTGTTTGAAAGGATATACACAATGGCCTACGAATGGAAATTCAATCCACGTCCGTACTCAGATGACGAAGCAAAGAAGTTGCTCACCAATGTCATGAGTGTCGAAACGACAGATTGGCATTACAACACGCATCAAAAGGGCTACGTTACTGCCCTGAACAATATCGAAAAAGCGTTGGAGGGGGCAGATCGAGCGGGAGCAAACGGAAACTACAGCGTGATTGGCGAATTGAAGAGGCGTTTCACCTGGAACCACTCGGGCGCGTTGCTTCATGACATCTACTGGGAAATCCTCGGAGGTGACGGCGACCCGAACAAGGGGCCGGAAATCAAGGCGGCGATTGAGAAAGAGTTTGGCTCATTCGATGCATGGAAGGCAGATTTCAAAGCTGCTGCCGTCTCTGCAAAGTTGAGCGGATGGGGGCTGCTGGTGTTCGATCGGCTTTATTCAAGCAGACTGTTGAACGTTACTGTTGATGAACATCAGTACGGAGCTATCTGGGGCGGCGTGCCTTTGATCGCTTGCGATGTGTTTGAGCATGCCTATTATCACAAGGACGGCCCGGCTCGAGCGAAATACATCGACAACGTCCTCTTGAATCTTCATTGGGGAAGGATCAACGAGCGTTACAAGAAGTATTGTGCTGGAAAATAAGCGGGTGACCGCAAACAGGAGGGGGCGGAGTCTGACTTCGTCCCCTTTTTTGTTTTAGGGATTGCTCGATGCTGAACTATTTGGTACCATTGAACAGAACCCTCCGAATACACTACGACAATTGCTGCTACCCGGTGCAATGAAAATGCGCAGGTCATTGGTTGTGCTTCTTGGGATTGCTGCTTGTGCTGCCGGATCTTTCTGTCAGGTCAAGACAGAGATGCGCCTTGCTGAGGAAGTATCTCGGACGAAGCTCCTCAGTCAGGTAAGAGATCTTGTGGGATTTGGACCCCGTACTGGCGGCACACCTTCCGGTGAGAAATCTGCTTCGTATATCGCTCTGAAGTTCAAGGAAGATGGATTCAAACCCTCTTTGATCAAAGATCCCCCGCATCTCACGTTTGAATTCCAAAGCTGGAAGCTTTCGGTCGAACGGCCCCGGGAACTGCACAAGCTGATATGCAATGAGTGGATTGGCGGATTTTCACCGACCGTTGCCGACACCACGGCGGAGTTAATCTATCTGAAGGACGTGGGGACCGCGGCGCGCTCTGTGGCTGGCAAGGCCATCTTGACTGAATCACCATTCAATGAAAAGGAATATCGTCGTCTCTCTGAGCATGGCGCGAAATGCATTTTGGAAATCTCCCCTCGTCTGGACGATGCATATTCCAATTGGGCGTTCATCAATGACCTTCCCCCGTCAAGAAAGAATCAAATACCTCTCTTTAATCTCTCGTATCGTAATGGCGAGAGCCTGATTCGGGCCCTCGCAGACAGCGAAAAAGTTATGATTCGGTATTCAGCGAAAACGGTGATCGATTCCACTCGACCGAAAACCGTTGTTGCTACACTTGAAGGGGAGAGCGACAAGTACTACATTGTCTGTGCCCATGGCGATTCAGATTCCGGCGGGCCGGGGGCTGACGACAACGCCTCGGGTGTCTCCACCGTGTTGGAGACGGCGAGAGCCCTGAAGAAACTGGTGTCGACTCATCAACTGCCGAAACCAAAGTGCTCCATACGGTTTATTATCTGGGGCGCTGAAATATTCTCCACGGAAAACTACATCAGGCTTCACGCAAAGGAACTCGACAAAATCCTTGGGGTTCTGAATCTGGATGAAGTCGGGATCGGTGCCGCACGGAACTGTCTTTACTTTGAATCCAACGACGTGAAGTACAACGATTCGCTCTTGAAGGTACTTGATAGCGTAGCGGGGGATTATGCAGGTCAAAAAGGCTTCTGGTCAGAGGCGACAACCAATCCGTCACAGGGCGGAACAGACTCGTATGTCTTTTTTCCGTCATCGCTGCGAGCTCTCAAGGTCCCGTTACGGAATATCCCTTCCGTAACAATCTATACTGCTGCGTGGAATCAACTCAAACCGCTTCCGCAAACGCCGGGATGGCGCTCGAGGTCCTGGCATGGCCCGGCAGACACCGTGTATGTTGATTACTCGCCATATTATCATTCATCGCTTGATGTGCCGGAGCGAACTACGGAAAAAGAGCCTTTCAACATGGTCGTCGCCGCCAAAGCTGTCGGAATCGCCCTGCTTCGCTTGGCTTGGTGAAGCACCGAGCTCAACTCAATCCGTGAGAGGATGAAAGACGATGGAGGAAGAAAAGAAGAGCCGACCGAAAGGGATAAGGGTTGAGGATTCGAGTTGCGATACCTCTCCGCATCATTATTGGCAGTATTGCGTGAACTGCGGAACACTTCTTCAAAGCCGCAAATGCAAGTTATTCTGCCCTAAATGCGGTTTCTACCATTCATGCAGCGAGCCGTGAGTTGTCGAGCAGTCAATCGCGCATTGTAATTTGAATTCTCAGGGTCTGTAGCCAAACGACACCACGCCAACGGAGAAACAAAGGACCCTTGGTTTGCGGAATTGATGTCTTGAACCAAATATGAAGAAACTGAATCTCGGTTGCGGCCTCGACATAAGAAAAGATTGGGTCAATCTGGATATTGCAGATATTGACGGCGTCGACGTCGTCCATGATGTGAGCAGATTGCCGCTTCCGTTCGAGAATGAAGAATTTGATTATGTACTTTGCAAAGACATTCTGGAGCACCTGGACTATGTGCCGCTCTTGAGGGACATTCATCGGATACTGACAAAAGGCGGGACATTAGAGATCAGCGTTCCACATTTTACTTCTCAGGACAACTATATCGATCCAACCCACAAAAAGATGTTTTCCTTCCGAACTTTCGAGTTCTTCGTGACCGATTCGACATTCAAGAGAGATTACTATTTTGACTTCCATTTTAGACGGATACTTCATTCACGCATAACGTTTAACAAAGGTTTTCTGTTCTACAACGTTCTGATTGAGCCTTTGATCAACCTCAGCGAACAGTCGAAAAAGCTCTACGAGGCGACATTTCTTTCACGACTGTTTCCTGCCCACAATATTGTCATTACACTTGAAAAATAGATGTCTGCAAAGAACCTTCGCGAACCGTATCAAGATTTGACCACGCCAGCCGCGGACGATCAGTATTGTCTCCGCATCAGCGGGATGGATTTTGATTTCCACTCGCGTACTCATCTCATGGGTGTTCTCAACGTGACGCCGGATTCGTTTTCAGACGGCGGACAGTTTCTGGAGACCACGAGGGCCGTGGAGCGAGGCTTGCAGATGGCGGAGGAAGGCGCAGATATCATCGATGTCGGCGGGGAATCTACACGGCCTGGTTCGGATCCTGTGACTGAAGAGCAGGAAATCGCGAGAGTAGCACCGGTGATTGAGCAACTGGCGAGGGCTTTGAAGATTCCTCTATCGATTGACACGTGGAAGGCGCGCGTTGCACAGGCAGCGCTTGGTTCGGGAGCGTCGATTGTGAACGATATCAGTGGGATGACCTTCGACCCTCAGATGATGCACGTTGCGCGCGAGCATGATGCCACGGTTATTCTGATGCACATGAAGGGGACACCAAGGACCATGCAGCAGAATCCCCGATATGAGAATGTTATCCGGGAAGTCTACGAGTTTCTCAGCATTCAGGTGAACAAGGCAAAAGAACAGGGCATACGGCAGATCATTGTGGATCCGGGAATTGGATTCGGGAAAACGCTGGAACATAATCTTGACTTGATCAAGGGCCTGCAGACATTTGGTTTGCTGGGGTGTCCTGTCCTTGTCGGACCGTCAAGAAAATCCTTCATCGGAAAGTTGCTCGACCTTCCGGTGGAGGAACGGATAGAAGGCACTGCCGCCGCTGTGACGGCTTGCGTCCTCCGCGGGGCGAATATCATTCGCGTCCATGACGTAAAACAGATGAAACGAGTGGCATGTGTTGCTGATGCCCTGAAGGGAAACGCGGCTCCCCTATGATCGGAGTATTGGTCCCTGCGTTCAATGCTGCGGAGACTCTCAGTGAACTCCTTTCAAAGCTTCACTCCTTTGTTCCTGCCGAGTGTATCGTCGTGGTCGATGATGGTTCCAGCGACTCTACGGCGAGCATCGCTCAGAACGCAGGGTGCCATGTGATTCGCCACGGCGTGAACCGAGGCAAAGGCGCCGCGCTCCGCACCGGATTTGCGCATATCCTGGCGAAGACTCAACACGAATGTGTTATTACACTGGATTCCGACCTACAACACGATCCGTGCGAAATCCCGAAATTTATCGCGCGTTGGGCGCGAGGGGACATCGATCTCATCATCGGAAGCAGAAAACGCATGGGTAGTGCAATGCCATTTCATCGTATGATGTCAAACGCGATCACGTCGTCGCTTGTCAGCGCTCGAACCGGTGTTGCGATCACGGACAGCCAGTCTGGCTATCGGTGCATATCGAGAAAGGTTTTGTCGGCGCTGGAAATCACTTCTGACGGGTATGAAGCCGAGACAGAAATGCTCCTCAAGGCCGCACGAAAGGGCTTCAAGATCGATTTTGTTGCTATAGAAACGATCTATGGCCAGGAAAGAAGCTCTATGACGCATTGGCAAACGACCAAGCGCTTTCTGCAAGTTCTTATGAAGGAGTATTGATGGCGCGGTTTGAGGATGAACGACGCGACATGATCGACGTGCTCAAAGAGCGCGGAATTACGGATGAACGGTTGCTGCAGGCGATGATGAAGGTCGAACGTCATCTCTTCGTCTCTGAGCCGTTTGTGAATCGAGCCTATGACGACACCGCGCTGCCGATTGCAAAACAACAGACTATTTCGCAGCCGTACACGGTGGCCTTTATGACGCAACAACTCGATCTGAAAGATGGTGCCAAGGTGCTTGAAATTGGCACAGGTTCCGGATATCAGGCCGCTATTCTCGCTGAATTGGGATGCAAAGTCTACACGATAGAACGACATGTGGATTTGCTTCTGCAGGCCCGCAAGATGTTCGAAAAGCGAGGTTACCGGATAGGATCGAAAGTGGGGGATGGAACCATCGGGTGGTCAGAGTTTGGACCCTACGATGGAATTGTAGTTACAGCTGCTGCCCCAAACGTTCCCGAGCCCCTCAAGGAACAACTGGCTGAAGGCGGCAGGCTGGTTATCCCCGTCGGAGATTTGGACCTGCAGGATCTCCATGTTATCATCAAGACCGGGAGCTCATTTCAAGTGAGAATTGCTCAGGGTTTCAAGTTTGTTCCGCTCATCGGTAAAAAGGGGTGGAACGGCTAATCGTTGGTTGTTTATTTTCATCTTTATTGCTCGATCATTGCATTCCGATTGTCAATGTATGCCTCCGACACAATCACGAATACTTGCCATCATCGGTCCAACCGCTTCAGGCAAAACATCGTTGGCGCTCTCGATTGCTGCGATTTGTGACTCAGAAATTGTTTCTGCTGACTCTCGCCAGATCTACAAATACCTCGACATAGGAACTGCGAAACCGAACACAGCGGAACGCAAAATGGTGAAACATCATTTTGTGGATATGTTGGATCCTTCTGAGGAGTACAGCGCCGGGCGATTTGGCCCAGAAGCGCGGCAAGTCATCGCGGAAATACTGAAGAAACGGAAACTGCCAATTGTCGTTGGGGGATCCGGTCTCTATGTCAAGGCGGTTGTCGATGGGCTCTTCGGGGGACCTGGGAAAGACCCGGACATTCGCCTGGAACTCGAAGAACAACTTCGCGCTGATGGGATCGACGTTTTGGCGGAAACTCTCAGAAAGGTTGATCCCCTGGCTCTCGGAAGAATGAAAGAGATAACCCCTCGCAGAGTGATCCGAGCTCTCGAAGTGTACCGAATCACCGGAAAACCGATGTCGCAATTTCAGTCTCAAGGAGATGTGCCACCTGACTTCGATGTATACCAAGTCGGACTCCTGTGGGACCGGAAAGAACTGTATCAGCGCATCGATGAAAGGGTGGAGTCCATGATGACCTCCGGTCTGGAGGATGAGGTGCAAGGGCTGAAGTCAAAGGGGTATGATAGACATCTCAACGCATTGAACACTGTGGGCTACAAAGAAGTGTTCGATTTCATGGAAGGCGTCCACAGTCGCGAGAAAATGATAGAGTTGATCAAGAGAAACTCCCGGAGATTTGCCAAACGACAGACGACATGGTTCAAGGGGGATCAACGGATCCACTGGCGGGAAGTGACGGGAGATGATTGGGTGGGAGACGCGGCACAAAAGATCGTGAAGATGTTGAGCGCGCGATTGCACTAGCGTCGGTGGCAAACATCGCGATTGCTTTTCCGTGAATTCTTCTGTATTATTCATCGATACGAATCAGTTCGGGGCGTGGCGCAGCCTGGCTAGCGCGCTTGGTTCGGGACCAAGAGGTCGCGAGTTCGAATCTCGCCGCCCCGACAACTTACCCAGTTGTGATATCCTTCCTGATTTCTTCGTTTTGACACACTTTTCAGACATGCGACAGGTTCGTTGAATCTGGACGCATTTTTGGGTACCTTTATTCATCCACTGCAAATTCAAAGGTCATGTCCTCAGCAATTATTGCTATTGTTGGTCGCCCGAATGTGGGCAAATCAACCCTGTTCAACCGTATTCTCGGCTTTCGCGAAGCTATCGTCCTTGATGTGCCGGGAGTTACGAGAGATCGCAAGTACGCTGAGACGGAGTGGGCCGGAAATCACTTCACGATAATCGACACCGGCGGTTTCGTCCCTGATTCAGACGACGTTTTTGAGCGCGCAATCCGCGAACAAGCAGCAATCGCCATTGAAGAAGCCGACGCAGTCGTCTTCGTCGTTGATGCGGAAACCGGTCTGACACCTCTCGACTCGGAAATCGCGAACATCCTGAGAAAATCAAAAAAGCCTATCTATCTCACCGTCAACAAGATAGACTCCGCCAGACACGAAGTACAGGCTCATGAGTTCTATGAACTTGGCTTGGGAGAGCCACTCTCGGTTTCAGCAATGGCGGGAAGGCAAATCGGGGATTTTCTCGACGCAATCACATCTGGATTTGGCAAGACGGAGGAAACTGAGGATCAGTCGCGGCTTCGTTTGGCAGTCATCGGGAAACCTAATGTCGGAAAATCTTCGATCGTGAATGCCCTCCTCGGAGTCAAGCGGCAGGTTGTGACCGATATCCCGGGCACGACACGAGATCCCATCGATTCCATCCTCAAGTACAATCAAGAAGAGTATATCCTGATCGACACTGCCGGACTCAAGAAGAAGAGGCACGTGTCCGAGAGTATCGAATTCTACAGTGCCCTGCGAACGCTCAAGAGTATTGATCGTTGTGATGTTGCCCTGATTCTCTTCGATGCGCAACGTGGGTTTGACGTGCAGGATCTCCACATCGTCGAGTCAACGATGCAGCGTCACAGAGCGGCGCTGATCGCAGTGAACAAATGGGACCTGGTTGAGAAAGAGACGAATACCGCAAAAGAGTATGAAAAGTTTCTCCGCGAAGGACTTGGATTGTACGACCACATTCCCATTGTTTTCGTTTCTGCATTAACCAAGCAACGCATTCACAAACTCATCGACATAGCCAAGTTCATTCACGAAGAACAGTGCAAACGGATTGAAACAAGCAAGCTGAACAATATCTTGCTCCCGGAAATCGAAAACAATCCTCCGAAGTCGTCGAGCCCCAAGGAAATTAAGATCAAATACATTTCTCAGGTGAAAGTCCGGGGTCCGGTATTCGCTTTTTTCTGCAACGAACCAACCCTGATACAGGAATCGTACAAACGATACCTGGCGAACAGAATTCGAGACCACTTTGGATTTCAGGGAGTTCCACTTACTCTGACGTTCAAGCGGAAGTAACCTCCCTTTCTTTGAGGAATTGTAATGAAAAACCTCATCATCTTAAATCATCCGATCGTTCAACGAGATGTTACGCTTCTGCGTGACAAGAAGACACCCAGCAATCAGTTCCGGTCGATATTGCGACGTGTATCGGCGCTGATGGCGTTTGAAGTCACGGCGGCTCTGCCATTGCGGACCGTCACCGTGACAACGCCGCTTGCCAGGACGAAGGGGAAGGTCTTAGCACGTCCCGTCGTCCTTGTTCCGATTCTCAGAGCAGGGCTCGGGCTTGTCGGCGGCTTCGTGGAAATTCTTCCCGATGCAAGGGTGGGACATATTGGATTGTACCGTGACGAGCAATCGCTCAAACCGGTTGATTATTATTTCAAGGTCCCCAAAAATATCCGGGAGGCTGTAGTATTTCTTCTGGATCCGATGCTTGCCACTGGTGGAAGTGCTGCGGCGGCGTTGACCTACCTCAAGAACCACGGAGCAAAGACACTTGTGTGTGTGACACTCGTTGCGGCGCCTGAAGGAGTGCGGCAGGTCCACAAAATACATCCGGAGGTAAAAATCTATACCTGTGCGTTGGACAAGAGACTGAATTCTCGAGGGTACATTCTCCCGGGTCTGGGTGACGCGGGCGACAGAATATTTGGCACAGAGTGAGGATTTGAGTTGAATCGATTTCTCTTCATTGCTTTGATATTATTGGTTTTTGCTGGTCATGCTGCCTCTCAAGCAATGCTCCCAAATGCCCGGATGCATTCCCTCGTCCTCCAGGGGATCGACCTCACCTGGCAGGAGAAATACGGAAACGCGGATTCGGTTTTCGAAACGGTTGCCCGGGAATTCCCTGATCATCCGGCCGGTTATCTCTATCAGGCCGGTGTTGTGTTGTCACGAGCCATGGATAATGAAATGGAGGTCGATCTCGCGCGATTCGACTCCCTCATTGAAATCGGCAAGACGAAAGCTACAGTTCTGATTGAATCAGGTCGAAATCCAGCCTGGGGGCACTTCTATCTCGGGACAGCAAATGGGTCTGATTCCTATGCCAGAGTGTACCGCGGTGATTGGTTCGGGGGAACTCGAAAGGGGTTCGCGTCAGTTTCTTCATTCAAAGATGCGGTCCGGTTGGATTCAAGTCTCTCGGATGCCTTCGCCGGAATAGGAGCATTTTACTATTGGCGCAGTCGCAAGACGGAAGCTTTCAATTGGATCCCGTTTGTTGGCGATGATAGGACGGAGGCATTCCCGCTATTATGGAAGTCCGTCGATAAAGGAGTCTACAACCGGTACACCGCGCTCGGCATGCTCCTGGCGGTTTACACGGACGCAAGCATGTTTGACAATGCGATAGCGTGTTCTCGGGCGGGATTGAAACAATATCCTGAGAACCGGAGTTTTCTTTGGGGCCTAGCTACCGCTTGCCAGAAAGCAGAGAAATGGTCTGAGGCAGAAAGCGCATATCGGCAATTGCTTGATGTCATCCTGAGATCCCGGGACAATAATCACTACAATGAGACAGTGTGCAGGCTTAACCTTGCGAAGATGGAAATTGAACTCCGCAAATTGCCAGAAGCAGTCACCCTTCTTGACGGTATTGCGAAGCTGCATGAATCAGAGTTCCCAAAGCATCTGCAACATCGCGTTCAGGACAAGATTGAACGGGCACAAGAACTACTTCAGCAAGTGGCAAACAGTTCGTCACGAACGGGCAAGCAGTGATCACGTCCTTGACATTGAGTCTCCGTTGCATATATTTTGCGTAGAAGTATATCTCCGACACACTCATGATTGATGCTCAATTCCAGAACAAGTTAGATGATCTCCTCGACGTCTGCCGGAGGAACCTCAGGGCAGTTGACGAGGATTTGATCATTAGAGCCTTTACGTTGAGTCTCAATGCCCATAAGAATGATTTGCGGGCTTCGGGAGAGCCTTATTTCTATCATCCGTATGAAGTGGCGATGATTGTTGCAAAGGAAATCCCACTAGACGACGTTTCTGTGGCTAGTGCGCTGCTGCACGATGTCGTCGAAGACACTACATTCGATATAAAAGATATTCGTGCAGAATTCGGGGACGCCATCGCCGACATCGTCGATGGGGCCACGAAGATCACGGACATTTTCCGGAGCCATGAAGTCACTCAGGCGGAGAGTTATCGAAAGCTGTTGCTCTCG
>Ga0182021_10000571_pt1 | contig 39985 bp, 35 predicted proteins | sample 612E3MmetaG_FD_120493 | JGI IMG/M metagenome (GOLD analysis project Ga0182021, IMG submission 120493) | Permafrost microbial communities from Stordalen Mire, Sweden - 612E3M metaG (Illumina Assembly) | ecosystem: Environmental > Terrestrial > Soil > Wetlands > Permafrost | place: Sweden...
CGATGCCAAGGCCCGCATCGCGAAGATTCAGGCTGAGCTCAAGAAGGGAGTCAGATTCGAGGCCTTGGCCAAGAAATACAGCGACGATCCGGGCAGCAAGGAGAACGGCGGCCTCTATGCGGACGCCGACCCTTCCGGCTGGGTTCCCGAGTTCGGCGCCGCGGCCCGTACCCAGCCTGTGGGCAAGGTGGGCGCCCCCGTGAAGACGAGCTACGGCTACCACTTGATCAAGGTGGAGAACCGCAAGCCCGCCCGGGAAGTTCCCTTCGAAGAGGCCAAGGGGCACGCGGAGAAAATGGCCCAGCAGGAACGCCAGGGCATCGTGTGGAACGAGCTGATGGATGACCTCCGCAAGGAAATATCCTTCGAGCTCATCAAGCCCGCCCCGGCCCCCAAGACGTCTGAGCCAGCCAAATCCCCTGAAGCCCCGAAGGCCCCGGCGGCCAAGGGAGGTGCCGAGTGAGGTTGATCGCGCCAGCCCTGGCCGTTCTGCTCTTCGCTCCGGCCCTGATGGCCGAAACCAAACCGGATGTCCGGGAAGAAATTCTCGTAGTCGTCAACAAGCACATCATCACTCGGCGGGGTCTCAACCAGGCCGTGGAGCAACAGCACGCGGCGCTCTACCGACAGTTCTCAGGGAAAGAACTGGACGAGAAGCTGAAGGATGCCCGGGAGAAGACCCTGCAGGGCCTCGTGGATGCCTTCCTCCTGGAGGACAAGGGCGACGAGTTGGGCTCCCCCGTCACGGACGAGTACGTCCGCGCCAGCATCGATGGCATCAAGAAGGAGAACAACTTCGCCACGGATGCGGACCTGGAACGAGCCCTCAAGGGGAGCCTCGGCATTGGTCTGCCCGAGTTCTTGAAACGACAGAAACAGCAGGCCACCCAGCAGTTCGTGCTCCAGCGCGAGGTCTACTCAAAGGTGGCCGTCGAGGACAACGAACTGCGTGCCTACTACGAAGATCACAAGGATGAATACCGCCTGCCCAGCCGGTTCCGCATCCGCGAGCTGGTGATCGCCAAGGGCGCCACGGCCGAGGATCAGATCGAGGCCAGGAAGAAACTGGGGTTGATCCAGTCCGAATTGAAAGGCGGCAAGTCCTTTGAGGAGCTGGCCCGCCTCTACTCCACCAGTCCCAGCAAGGCCACAGGCGGCGATCTGGGCTGGATGAACAAGGGCTTTCTCCGCGCCAGCATCGAGGATGCGGCGGTGCTACTCAAGCCCGATCAGGTTTCCACACCCATCGAGACGGACAAGGACCTCTACCTGATTCAGCTCATCTCGCTGGAGGATGCTCCCGTGAAGGCCTTCGCCGAAGTGAAGGCGAAGATCCTGGAGAAGCTCCAGGAGCCGAAAGCCCAGAACGCCATTGAACAGTACCTGGCGAATCTGCGGATGCGCGCCAACATCCGTTATCTAGTGCCCAAGGATCAGATCCTGAAGGGGTAACGCAGTGCGTCTGGACACCTTCCTCAAGAAGAGCCTGCTCATCAAACGGCGGGAGCTGGCGAACCAGCTTTGCGACGAGGGGATGGTGCGGGTGAACGGCGTCCCCCGGAAGGCCAGCCAGGACGTGAGGGCCGAGGATGAACTGGAGTTCCCGCTCTATAACCGGGTGTTGAAAGTTCGTGTGCTGGCGCTGCCCGATGGCAACGTGAAGAAGGCGGATCAGTGGGAGCTCTTCGAGGTGCTTGAGGACAAGCGGATTCCCCTGGAGTTTGGGTACGGTGACGAAGACCCCTTCGCGCCGCCTCCAAAGGTTCCCCGAAGCCACTAGACAATCGCTGTCGCATCCATGCTCCCATCCTGATGCGGCACATGGAGTCCCGATGCCCGACCAGCCCCTGATTCGGAACCTGAAGGAGGGCGAATCCTTCCAGGGATTCCTCCTGGCCCAGGAGGCTGTCTATAAAGTCAGCACCAAGGGGAGCGAATACCTGGAGCTGAAACTGTCGGATGCCTCGGGCGACCTGAAGGCCTTCCTCTGGGACCTGCGGGCCATCGAGGGCGACATGGAGGCCATCCGTGCCGATGTCTTCGTGCGCTTGAAGGGCGCAGTCACGAGCTACAACGGGCGCCTCCAGCTCAGACTGGATAAGGTGCGGTTCGCCGCGGATGCGGAGATCGCCGATTTCTCGGCCTTCTTCCCTGTGAGTGCCCGGCCTGTGCCGGAGATGCTGGCTGAGATGGACGGGTTCATCGAGTCGGTGAAGGACCCCTGGATCCGCCGGTTGCTCACGGATCTTTTCGTGGCGGATGGGACCCTGCGGGCGGCCTTCGCCCTGGCTCCCGCAGCCAAATCCATGCATCATGCCTACCTCGGCGGATTGCTGGAACACACCCTGTCTGTGATGGGCATGGCGGAGCGGGCCTGTGCGCACTACCGGGATCTGAACCGGGATCTGGTGATGGCCGGGGTCCTCCTCCACGATGTGGGCAAAACGGCCGAATTGAGTTACCAGCGCAGCTTCGGGTACACCGATGCGGGCAACCTGCTGGGCCACATCACCCTGGAAGCTCAATGGATCGACCAGGCAGTGGGCAAGATCCCCGCATTTCCCGAGGAGCTGCGACTGCAGATCCTGCACATCGTATTGAGCCACCACGGCCATCTGGAGTTCGGATCGCCCGTGCTGCCGAAGACCCCGGAAGCCCTGGTGGTCCACTACCTCGACGACCTGGATGGCAAGCTGGAAGTCATGTTTCGGGCCAGGCAAGATGAGGATTCAGGCGGTTCTTGGAGTCCTTTCAGCCGGGCTTTGGACCGCATGATCTACCGAAGGCGCTGGCCAAGCATGGGAGCGGAAGGGGACCCTGTCCAGAATTGAACAGATCGCTTCTTGCCTGACCACAATTGAACATAACCTGGAGCCAAGAGGCCTCTCCTGGGCAGGTACCGCTGGGCAAGACTCGCGAGGAAGTGCTGACAACTCAAGGGGTGTGCCGATCCTTTGTCGGTAGAAAATTCCTGGCACGGCTCTGGCTCAAGTGGGTCTCAGACCTTCTGAGGTGTTCCATGAAGCTATCCCGCAAAGCCAAGCGCTATGACGACTCAGTGCTTCCCGGCGAATTCCAGGGATTCGAGACCTTCCACCAGACGGACACTGAGTTGGACGGGACCTTGGCCGGATTCCTGCGCCGAGAGGTGAATGGAGTCCAGCTGGGCGAGATGGTTCTGGAGCGCAATATCCCCAAGAAGCTCAGCTTCGCCAAGCTGAAGACCAAGGCAGAAAAGCTGTCCGAGCAGGTGAACTACCTGAAAGAACGCCTCGAGATCGTGGACCACGACCGCCGCGGGATGTACATCCAACTCCGAAGCCTGCCTCCCTACAAAGACGATACCCAGATCCAGTTCAATGAAATCAGCATCGGCAAGAACAAGATCGTGGTGAAGCGCATCGCCTTCTACCGGAAAGAGGAAGTGAAGCAGCAGGTGCCCCTCCAGCTTTCGGAACTGGAGCTCAAGCGCCTCCTGTTCGATATTCGACAGGCCATTGCCTAGGGCCGCGATCGGATCGTATCTACCTGATAAGGGTGTAGATGGTGCAAGGCCAGGGGGTGCCGGGGGCGCCCCCTGCGTTTGTCTGGCCCTGGCCGAACGGTTTTGCCTGGGCTGGTTTGAGGGCCTCTGGCTACTTGAAGAAAGCCTTCAGCTTGCCCATGGCCAGGGCATCATAGAAGGAGCAGCAACCCTTCTTGGCGGCGGGTGTGAGCCCCAGTTCCTTGATGGCCATTTTGACCTTGGCATCGGAGACGCCCAGGTCCTTGGCCATGACATTGGCGGTGGTGAGGGTCGGGGCTTCGGTGGGCATGGGGTCTCCACAGGGTGTGAAACGACCAAGGCTAGAGCGTCTGGTCGATGGAATGAGGCGTGATCGCCAGGGTGGCTCTGGCCCAGGCGAACTTGCTCTTGAGCACCTCGAAGTCCGGTCCAGAGGTGATGAAGGTGGCCGTGCCCTTGATCAGGAAGCCCGTCCCGGCTCCGTGCCGGCCTGCTACCTTGGCACTCCCCAGGGTGACGAGCACCTGGTCATTGAAGGCGACATTGGCTTCGGTGCGCTGCATGTAGCCCGCTGGGATCAGGATCCGTCCATCTTCTGTAAGGCGGATATAGCTGTTCCAGGTGTTGACCATGTGTGGGCCATCCTGGCCCAGGGTCGCGATGGCTACCACACCATCCTGTTTCAGGACATCCAGCAGTGTTTCGGGAATCGTCACGGGAACTCCGGGTTGGGTGGTGAGGACGATGAACTGTTCGGGGGACCGGGGGCATTCATGTGGGGTCTACGTTCAAGCCTGGAGCCATTCCGTGGGGCGAGGCCTTGCGGCTCCGGGCGTCTTTGCGCTCTTGGAACCAGGCTCCGGTTTCCTGGATGAATTTCTTCGGAGCCTTGTGCTCGAATTCGCAAACCAGGTCAGCCACCGTTTTCGAAGCGAGGAAGTTCTGGAGGACCTGCTCTGCGTCGAGCATGAAGGCATGGATGCGGCACGTCCCTGCTGTGGCCCAGCCGGGAGCCGTGGTCCCGAACAGGGCGCACTGGCTGCGTATTTCGGCACAGGCAAACAGGGTCCGCCCCGGGTCCACCGCCGCCAGCACCTCCATCACCGGGATCTGCCCAGCGGGACGGGCCAGGGCGAAGCCTCCCGCAATGCCTTCGAGGCCCCTCACGATCTTGGCTTTCTTGAGGCGAGTGAAGATCTTTGCGAGGAATCGTTCAGGGATCTGTTGATAAGTGGCTAGGTCGCGCACGCTGACCGGTTCTGGCCGCGTCGCGAGGATGAGCAGCGAATGCAGCGCATACTCGGCGCCGGCCCCATACATGGATGAATTCAAAACTAGCACCTCATGGGGTGTAGTTTAAGGATGTGTCGCGCAGCGGGTCAAGGACAATTCAACGATCAGGTTGAAGACCCGCCTCATGGCCATGCGCGGCCCGTGGGGCTTGGGTGGGAACGCAGCACAGGAGGCGGTGGGCTTCGATGGAACCTGAGGCCAACCTGGACGGGATTCCCTCCTCGCCGGGGCCCGGCGCCGCAGGCTGCCCCGCAGCCCGCTCTGCCACCCGGCGGTCGGGAGATGCTCTGCCCGCCGGGTGCCCGGCTCGTCGCGCGACATTGAGTCGCACGTCTCGCCACCCGGCTGGGCTTCGCGGTTGTGATGCTCTGCTCGAAGGGCCCCGGCATTTGACGCTGCCGATGAACTGAGTGGCCAACCTGGTTGTGATGCTCTGCTCGAAGGGGCCCGGCATTTGACGCTGCCCCGCAGCGCCAAATGCCACCCTTCAGAGCATCGCCATCCAGCCCCCGCTCTCAGCGCGGACGGGACCTTCGGGAAGATCGCTTTCCTTGAACATAAAGTGGCTGCTGTTCCAGCTGCCGCAGCTGTCGCAGCGGTCGCTGAAGTCCTGGGTGCGATGCCCGCACACGGCACACTCATAGCGCAGCTTCAGGATGCCCAGGTTGCGGAGCAGCTGGCGGTACTCGTTGAGGGCGGCATCCAGGCGGCCGCGGCGGCTGTGGATCTTGGCCATGAAGAAGAACAGGATGGGGCTGTAGACCACCTGGCTGCGTACCTCCTGGAAAAGGTCCAGGGCTTCGTCAAGGATCTCCAGGCGATAGAGCATCTTGCCCAGGAAGAACTTGGCGGTCGTGGCATGCCTGGAGGTGGCAGCCACGCGCCGCATGAGGGCCAGCCCATCCTCCGGCCGCCCCAGCTGGATGAAGTAGTCCTCCAGTTCCTGAAGGAAGGTTCCCTCGCCGGTCTTGCGGAAGCCTTCAAGGAGGATCTCCAGGCCCTGGGCCTCCTGATCCTGAAGGATCATGCAGCGGCCCAGGCTAAGATAGGCCGGCACGAAGTCAGGTTCGTCCTTGATGACCTGCTGGAAGATTTGCGCCGCATCCTTGAACTGATCCGCCTCTACCTTGGCCATGCCCACCTGGTAGGCCAGGGCTGAACCCTGGGCCTTCTCTCCCGGAGTGAGATCGCTGGCGAAAAGGGTCGTGAGCTTCTTGTGGGCCTCGAGGGCCTCCTCCCATCGCTGCCCTTCCATGTGCATGGCCCGAAGGCGTCTCCAGGCGCGAAGGGCCTTCTTCGGCTGATCGGCCGCCAGTTTCTTCAGCACGGCCAGCGACGCATCAGAATTCCGGACAGCCATCAGGGCCTCGGCCAACTGGTAGTGCGCTTCCACCTGATCGGGTTCATCCTCACACAGGGACTTAAACAGCTTCACGGCCTCGTCGGCGCTCCCGGTCTTGAGGAGGATATCCCCCAGCAGGAGCCGGGCGGGAATGTGCTCCCGGCGCTGTTCGAGGATGCTTGCAAGGATTTCCTTCGCCTCGCGGGGAAGGCCATGGGCCACCAGGTCGCGGGCATCCTGCATCCGCTCTGAGATGCGCTTCACCAGCCGGGTGTCGGCGGAATCGTTCAGTCCCCGCACCAGCCGGATGACCTCCATGATGCCGGTGTAGAGGACGTTCAGGAGAAATCCAAGCAGGAACGTGATGAGGATGACGCTCTGCAGCTTGATGCTTTCGCCGAACAGGTTGACTTCCTGGACCAGCAGATCGTGGTTGGTGAGGTACAGGTTGCCCAGCACCATCAGGACCAACAGCAGGAGGACGATGAAGAACACATTGACGAGACGCATGGGCAACCCTCTAATGCTGCGCCTAGCATGACACAGGTGGAGTGTCGGTTCTCGGCTGTCAGCTGCCAGCGGGGCGGTCGATCCATTCCTTCGCCGCTCGGAGGTCTTCCCACACGGCGCGGCGGACCTCCTGCGTGTACTGGCGGAGCACGTAGGCGGGATGGAAGGTGGGCATGACGGGGATCTCGCGGTCGCCGATCCTCACGTGCCTCCACTGGCCCCGGACCTTCGTGATGCCCTCGGGAACCCCCACCAGCTCGCGCAGGGGCGTGGCGCCGAGGGTGACAATGACAGCGGGGCGGATCAGCTCGATCTGACGGTGCAGGTATCCGAGACAGGCACGGGCTTCATCGGGCGTGGGTGTGCGGTTATCCGGCGGGCGGCACTTCACCACATTCGCGATATAGGTCTCCTCGCGCTTCATGCCGATGGCGCCGATCATCCGGTCCAGCAGCTCCCCGGCCTTCCCTACGAAGGGGCGTCCCTGCAAGTCTTCATCTCTTCCGGGGCCCTCCCCCACGAACATGAGCCGGGCCTCGGGGTGCCCTTCACCGAAGACGAATTTCATGCGGCCCGCTCCCAGGGGGCAGGCCAGGCAGCCCTTAATGGCCTGGTGGAGATCGGGAAGGCTGGCGGCTTCGGTCACGACTGCGCGGGTTGGACAGCCGATGGGGTCAGAGGGTGGAACGTAGACTGCAAGAGCTGGAGTAATTGGCTTTGGCGTTGACTTTGGAGCAGGTGGGCGCGGGAGAGAGGTGGGGGAAGGTCCTGCTGAAGGGACAGCCTGGACGGCCTGCACGGGTTCGCGCACCAAGCCCATCACCCCAAGCTCCTCGAGGGTGTCGCGCCAGGCTTGAAGCGGATGTTCCATCCCTTCCAGGGTAGCCCGGAACTTCTTCCCTGCTTCGGGCATCCTAGGCGTTGGAGCCCTTGCATGGCGCAGTCCCCACCAGAAACACCGTTCGGCACCCAGGAGGCGTTTCACAGCGCCTTTGCAGAGCTATATCCAAGGCTGGTGAGCTACGCACGTCGCTATGGGGCCATTTTTCCGGAGGACATCGCCCAGGAGTCCTTCGTCATCCTCATGCAGCGGGAAGTGGCAGTGGAGCATCCCACGGCCTTCCTCTATGGCACCGTGCGAACCCTGTCCCTCACCGAGCGTCGTCCCATGAAGAACCAGAATCTCAGCCTGGAAGTCGTCAGCGAACCCGGGCTCGCCGGTGGAGCCGATGACCAGGTCCTGAATCAGGAAGTGCGGGAGCGCATGCGGCTGCTCTCGCCCACCTTCCGCGAGGCCCTCTGGCTCTTCGTGGTCGAGGGGCTCTCCATTCGTGAGATCTCAGACATCCTCGACATTCCCGAAGCGACCGTGAAGACCCGTATCCACCGGGCCAAGGCCCAACTCAAAGATCAGCTCAACCCTTCAGGAGGCGTCCATGTCCTGGTCTGATCCCGCCCGGCGATTCGAACCCGCCGAGGATTCCCAGCTGCGGGCTGAACTCCGCGATCTCCTGGGCCTGGGGCCCATGATGGCCCCCAGCGCTGCGGAACCGACCGCGGAATTGAAGGCCCTGGCTGATGATCTCCGTCGGGAGGCCCAGCGCCGCAGCCGGACGGAACGGAAGCGCCCCACCTGGGGGCTCCTGGCTGCCGCCGCCCTGCCGCTGCTGGCCACCCTGGTCGGTCTAGGCGGTTGGGGTTTCCAGCAGAAGCACCGGGCCGATGATCTGGCTGCCCAGACTCAGCGCCAGGAACAGGAACTGACTCGCCTGGTGGCCTCCCACAGAACGGAACTGGCCAGGGAGCGCCAGGCAAAGGAAGAAGTCCAGCACCAGCTTCAATTGGCCTCCCGCAAGGAAATCCGGAAGAGCGAGCCTTTCCTGGTGATCCCCGTGGGATCACCCCTCAAGGTGACGGGCGACGACTATCAGCGGGTCAAGCAGAATCCCCAACATTAGTAGCCTTGGTCGGCATGGTCCTGGCAATCTCAAGGGCAAGGTGTTCCCATGGCCAGCAACCCCCTCCTCCTCCTCATCCTTCTGCTTTCGGCTCTCGCCACGGTGCTGGCGGGAATGGGGGTCTTCAGCAACAGCCGCCCGCCCGATTCGAGGCTGAACTCCCTGCTCAACGACATTGATGACATGAAGGGGATGCTGTCCCAGCTGCAGAAGTCAGTCCTCCAGACTGAGCGCAAGCTGGAAAAGGAAATTCAGATCTCCCGCACCGAAAGCCGTGAAGTGGTCGAGAAATTGGCCGAGGTGGTGGACAAGCGGATGAAGGATCTGGTGGGTTAGAAAACCCGGGAGAGCATCAACCTGCCTGGCTGTGGTTGGCCGGTGTCCAGCCCCGTTCGTTGAGCAGCTTCACGCCCTGGATGCGGGTGAGGCGGAAGGCCATCTCCTCCTGGTGCAGATGGCAGAAGGCCAGCAGATGATCCTCCTGGATGGTGCGGGGTGAGACGCGCCGGAGCTGGGTGCGGTGGGCGGCCGGGGGCAGGTAGGTGAGCTCCACCATGAGGGTGTGCCCCGCGGCGTATTCCAGGATGCGCTGCACCTCTTCGGCCAGCTGGTCCTCGCCGCCCAGGTGCAGCATGGGGATGCGCCGCTGGACTTCCTGGTAGAGGGACGGATCCTCGTCGTGGAGGCGCTGGATGGCCGACCGGACCATCTGCTGCACGGGTTCCAGGTGGTGGTTCATGCCCTTCTCGTCCACGAAGGCCAGAGCCGCCAGGGCCCACAAGTAGAGCTTTTCGTCGCCATCCACGCTGAGGGCGAGGAACCGACCGGGTTTCGGCATGAAGCCGGCCTGCTTGAGTAGGGCGTGGGCATTGCCGTTCCCACGCACCTCCAGGACGGTATCGGAGAGCGAGCCCAGCTTCAGGGGCGCCAGTTCGGGCCTCAGCTTGAGTTCGTCCGCCAGGTGGGCGGTGCGGGCCCTCACCAGCCGCACGCCCTGGTGGACCTCCACTTCGCCCACCCGGCGGGACAGGTCCTCGAGCAGCTGGAGCAGGGGCTGGGGCAGGGTCTGGGTGGTGGCGCCCAGGCGCTGACCCAGTTCTTCGAGGGGCACACCCGCATCCAGGGCGCGGACCAGGGTGGCGTGGCTCACCCGGAAGCTGCCCATGGCATCGAGGGATTCCACATCCGCCAACTGAGCGAGCTGGAGCAGCCGGTGGGGGTTCTGCAACAGCGGTGTCAGCAACTCCAGCGTGGGCTGCAGGATCATGGCCTGGTCCTGCTCCAGGGGCTGCCAGTGGGCCGCAGTACCCTTCAGATCGCGAAGCAGGTACTCGTGCGCAAGGGCCTCACCATGCTCGGTGAGCCGGAGATGCACGTAGCCCTCATCTCCCTGGATGATGCCCATGCGACCCAGGAAAGGAAGGAACACACTGCGGGTGCGATCCTCGTCCAGGGGGTGCAGGGTCTTGAGGAAGGCCAGGAAGGAGTGGACAGCCAGGGTCTGGCCTCGGCGCTCCAGCAGGTGCTGCATGAAGAAGTGCCGGTCCTCGGCCGGGGGCATGCCCCAGGCCTTGAGGTCATGTTCCAGCAGGCTGGCGAAGGCCCGCTCGGCCACCCAGCGGGGCGAATGGCTGGTCACGGCGGGCAGCAGTGTCTCCACGCGTCCGTCCCGGTTCCACAGCAGGCCCAATCGGTGGAGCAGGGTGAACAGCAGGGTCGCGTCCTGCTCCTCCTGGAGCATGGCGTTGCGCTGCATGAGCTGGCCCAGCTCCTTTTTGGCGGGGAGTCCCCCCTTGAGCACGCGGAGCCCGGCCACGCAGCGCAGCAGGACACTGGTGAGGGCCAGGGAAAAACGATAAGGCTCAACCGCCTTCAACTTCACTTCCGCAGGGGCCAGGAAGCTCAGGGCGCCTTCGTCGAAATCCTCCAGGGCGTCCGCCACCCGCTCGGCCACGGCCCAACTGGCGCCGGCCGGAAGGATCAGACCCAGATCCCGCAGAATCTCGAGCACCGGGGCTTCCGGCAACGTCCCATCGCTGACGAGGTGTTTCAACGCCACCAGGGATTCGCTGTCCAGGTCCGCCAGCGTGTCTGACAAGCGCTTGTGATCCTCCAGGTGGAAGACCATGGTCTTCAGCAGGCGCATCCGCCCTTCGCCGCAGTCCTCCCAACGGACCGGGATGGGCAGACGTCGCCGCTCGCAAATGGATCGGAGCTGCTCATCCGAGCAGTTCGAGAGAAGCTGGAAGTGCGTGTGCGGCATGAGCACCCGGGTACAGAGGATCTTTCAGTATCTCATGAAACGCGGTTCTCCTCACGCGCAAAAAGTGCCCGACAGGCCATGCGCGGATCGGTTTCACAGGTCTGTCACTGGGCCGTGAGGGTGCCCACGGTCACGGTGATGGGGGAGATGATGCTTGCGCCATCCAGGATCTGGCACTTGGTGCCGTCGGCACTGAGGGTGATGGCCGTGCCTGGAGTGAGTCCCAGACCGGACTTCAGATCCAGGGCGACCTGGAGTAGGGTGCCGTTCAGGGGAACGGCAGGGCTGGGATTCTTCTGGGCCACGGTGGCCTGAAGCACATTCCCGGTGGCCTTCGCCTTCTGGATGGGAAGGCCGGCGCCCAGGTTGAATTGGGTGCCGTTCTTCATGAGCGTGGTCGTGGTGCCCCCGGCGGGAACGTCCACCCAGGTCACTCGGGTGACGTCTGTGCTGAGGGTGATGGAGGCCCCCATGGCCGTGCCCGAGCTGGGGCCCAGGAGATCGAGGACCAGGTGGGATCCAGCACTGGAGGCGTTCTTCACCAGCCTGTAGGTACCGGTCGCGGGATCGGTGTAGGCCAGGCTGGCGGCGGTGGTGGGAACTGGGGACGGTGTGGAGCTGCCGCCCCCGCCCCCGCAAGCAAAGAGAGCAGCCAATGAGACCGTGGCAAAAGCGGAGCAGAGCCGATGGGTGGTCATGGGTGTCTCGGTCACATGCTGGCGAGAAGGAGGGTCAGATCGGCATCGCTCACGGTGCTGTCCCCACTGAAGAGGCAGCTGCCATCGGCTTTGCCGTAGTGCTTGGCAAAGGTCAGGAGGTCGATGGGGTCAATCGCGTTGTCACCATTGAGATCCATGGTGATGACATGGATCGTGGCCGTGCCGGTGACGCCTGAGAAGGTGTTGGTGGCGGTGAGGGTAAAGGATCCGACCGCCGTGGCGGTGAACAGGCCACCGGACGTGGTGGTGCCCCCGCCGTTTGTGGACCAGGTGACGGCCCTGTTGGCGGCCTGGGAGGGACCCGTGACGGTGGCCGTGAACGTCAGTGATCCGCCCACGGGCAAGGTGGGGGTAGGCGGGGTCACGGACACGCTGACCGAAGCGGGCGAGACCAACGTGACGGTGGCGGTGCCAGGAGTGCTCGTCGGCGAAGCGGTACTGGTGGCCGTGACGGTGTAGGCGCCGGGAGCCGTGAGGCTCGTGGCGTTAAAGGTGCCCGAGGCGTTCACGCCGGGACCGCTCCAGTTGACCGCCCCGTTGGTCAGGGGGCTCGCCGTGGCCGTGAACTGCTGGGTGCCGCTGCCAGTCATCAATTCCGCGGTGCTGGGGCTGACGGAAACGGTGACGGCGGCTGGTGCCACCAGCGTGATTGCGGCGGAGGCCATGGCCACGGGAGTATCCACGGTGGAAACCACAACGGTATCTGAGGTCCCGGAGCCAGGGGCCCGGTAGGTTTGCGGCGCGCCAGACGCGGTGGCGCCTGAGGGCAAGGCGCCACCGGCGCTGGCAGTCCAGGTCACGGTGTTGGTCGAGCCGTAGGTGACCGTGGGCGTGAAGGATTGGGTGCCGCCGTAGGCGACCGTGGCGGTCGCGGGGGCCAGAGCGATGCCTGGAATGGCTCCGGCGTCGAAGGTCAGGGCCAGATCATCCAGCCGCCAGGCCGTCAGGTTGGTGGCGTTCTCGCTCCAGTCTGCCCGCACCCTGACGGACTGTCCTTTGAGGGAGCCGAGGTCAAAGGTGTCCCGGGTCCAGAGGAGGCGATCCACATTCTGGTTGCTGTAGGTCCTGAGCGTCTTGAGGGTGTTTCCAGAGGCATCCAGGATCCGCATCGTGAGGGTGTCGAGTGGGGCATTCGTGGATTGGCCCGTGATCTGCCTCACCCAATACCCCAGGGAGACGGAGCCCGCACCGGTGGGGATGTTGAGGGGTTGTTCGAGGAGGCCGGTGTTGCCCAAATCCAGGCCATCCCAGTAGCCGAGGTAGATGTACCAGGCCCCGCTGTGGGGATTGGCCGTGTTGTTCCTGAACGGGTTTGCCTTCGAGAAGGCAAGGCTGGTGTTCCAGGCCCAGGCGCCGCTGTTGCCATCCTCGAAGCCTGGATTCACGAGCAACTGCTGGCCGTTGACGGTGAAGGTCACGGGGCTGGCAGTGGCCGTGCCCGAGGCGTTGGTGACGATGAGGTCATAGGAATGGCCGCCATCCGAGGGGTTCAGATAGGGAATCGTGTAGACGGCGGACGTGGCTCCGGCGATGGAGCTTCCGTCCTTTCGCCACTGGTAGCTGAGGGGCGGGGTGCCGGTGACGGTGGCTTTCAGTTCCAGGGACTGGCCGGCAGCCAACCGCGCCGTGGGGGCCGGGATGTTGGCGGTGGGGGCCGTGGACGCGGGCGGGATCATCGTGAGGGTGAGGGTCTCGAACTGGTAACAGGGAGACGAATATCCGGAGTAAAGATATTTCGCCCCATAGTTCATCTGCATGGGCAGACGGACTTGGCCGTTCGGGCGGTTCGCGGGGAGTCCCCACTGGTTCCTCACGATCCAGTAGTGCTTGGTGGGGTCGGCGTCATCCTCGTTGTAGCCCATGATCGTGATCATGTGCCCGCCCCAGGTGGCATCGCTCCAGGTGCCCCCTTCAAAGGGATTGATCCAAAGGGTCGCTTCGGGCTGGTTGTCCCAGAAATCGTAGAATCCACCCGCATCATCGAAATCGGTGAAGAAGCTGAATCCCACGGCCTGACCCTGGTTGAGGGCGGCCTTGATGGCCTGGATCATCTGCGTCTGGCTCTGGGTCGAATTGTCGATCTGCGCAGGCGTGATCTGTGAGATCGCGTAGCTCGGTGTCGTGCCGATGAGGGATGCATTGACCAGGCTCGACGAACAGTAGGGATTGACCGCCCCGTCGAGGTACTCCGCGTGGGGATTCGACCAGGGGACCAGCATCTTCTTCGCGTTGTAGAAGCTGGCGAAGGTCGCCAGATCCCCACCGGTGCAGGTATAGCTGTCGGCATTGGACTGGAGGTATTGGGTCGAGAGGAAGTCCTTGATGCCGTAGGTGTGGGACAGGGCCACTTCCAGCATGGCCGTGGCGGCGAAGACCCAGCAGCTGCCGCACTGGCCCTGGTCCCAGAGGGAAGGGACATAGGTCAGGTTCGAGAAGAGATCCATGGAGGTCGAGACGGAGGCCTGGACCGAAGCGGCCAGTCGGTGCTGAACCATGGGATCGAACGCCGTGTGAGGAAGCACTTGATGATTTCTTCGCCAGAGTTCCCGCGTGGCGAAGTCGGGGTGCATCACCGGGTGTCTGAAGCCTCCCTGGACGGGACTGCCTGCGTCCAGTGCGTCTGCGTGGGAGGAGTTTTGTGCGTCCGCAGGAAGGCACAGGAATGCCATTCCAAGGGCTGCACTGATGAGGAAACGAGGGTGATGTCGGGAGGACATCTCAACTCCTGATCGATTCCGGTTCTGGCCATGAAGGCAGAATGGAACCTTCCTTATTGTCAGCCATGAAAGGCTTTCCCGCCTCAGAACTTCCCGGTCTGGTGGGCCTCTGGCAGAACCTGAACATTGACCCGATTCCGGTCGCCTCCTACTCTCAATCATTTAGGCCGCCCCCGTGATCGCCCTCCGCCCTGACAATCCCCTGATCGTCCAAAGCGACCGTACGCTGCTGCTCGAGGTGGCGCATCCGGCCTTCGAGCAGGTCCGGGACGAACTGGCGCGCTTCGCGGAACTGGTGAAGAGCCCCGAGCATATTCACACCTACCGCATCACGCCCCTCAGCCTCTGGAACGCCTCGGCCTCCGGCGTGAGCTGCGAGGAGATGATCGAGACCCTGAACACCTGGTCGAAGTACCCGGTCCCGCAGAACCTGCTGCAGGAGATCGAGGATCACGGCACGCGCTACGGCAAGCTTCGCCTCGTCGCCAAAGGTGACCGCCTGGCCCTGGAGATGGATGACCGGGGTCTCTTCTGGGAACTGGAGAACCAGAAATCGCTGCAGGGCTTGCTGGCGGAACCCTACCCGGACGAGAGGGGCATCTACCTGAACACCGGCATGCGCGGAGAGGTGAAGCTGCAGCTCATCCGGCTGGGCCATCCCGTGCAGGACATGGCGGGCTACAAGCCCGGCGATCCGCTGCCCTTCGACCTGGCGCCCACCCTCAAGCAGAACGGCCGGCCCTTCGGCCTGCGCCCCTACCAGCAGGCCGCGGTGGATGTCTTCCACGCCGGGGGCGGGCCCGACGGGGGCGCCGGCGTGCTGGTCCTGCCCTGCGGAGCCGGCAAGACGGTCATCGGGATCGGCTGCATGGGCAGCCTGCAGACGCATACTCTGATCCTCACCACCAACGGCACCGCCGTGAAGCAGTGGAAGCAGGAGCTGCTCGACAAGACCACCCTCACCGAGGAGCAGGTGGGTCTCTACACCGGGGATACCAAGGAGATTAGGCCCGTCACCATCGCCACCTACCAGATCCTCACCTACCGCCGCAGCAAGACGGGACCCTTCGAGCACTTCAAGCTCTTCGAGGCGGCCAACTGGGGCCTGGTGATCTACGACGAGGTGCACATGTTGCCGGCGCCGGTCTTCCGCGCAGTGGCGGAGCTTCAGGCCAAGCGGCGCCTGGGCCTCACGGCCACCCTGGTGCGCGAGGATGGCAAGGAGGAGGATGTCTTCAGCCTCATCGGCCCCAAGCGGGTGGACGTGCCCTGGAAGATGCTGGAGAAGGATGGCTTCATCGCCACGGCCCACTGCCTGGAGATCCGGGTGCCCCTGCCCATGGACGAGCGGATGGAGTACGCCGTGGCCGACCAGCGGCAGCGCTTCCGCATCGCCTCCGAGAACAGCCTCAAGATGGTGGTGATGGACGAGCTGCTGGCGGGGCACCCCAAGGACAACATCCTCATCATCGGCCAGTACCTGGAGCAGCTCCGCATCATCGGGGAACGGCTGGACGCGCCCGTGCTCACGGGCCAGACGCCGGAAAAGGAACGGGAAGTGCTCTTCCGGCAGTTCCGCGAGGGTCAGCTGCGGGTGCTCATCGTGAGCAAGGTGGCCAACTTCGCCATCGACCTGCCGGATGCATCCGTGGCCATCCAGGTGAGCGGCACCTTCGGTTCGCGGCAGGAGGAGGCCCAGCGCCTGGGCCGCATCCTGCGACCCAAGGGCGACCGGAACCTGAGCTACTTCTATTCGCTCATCAGCAGCGAGACCACGGAGCAGGAATTCGCCCGCAACCGGCAGCTGTTCCTCACGGAGCAGGGCTACCGCTACCTCATCGAAAGCCGCCGCTTCGATGAGCACCACCGGCTCAGCGAACCCATCGTCTGGAAACAGTTGCGCCTGGAAACCTCGAGCTAGCGCCACACCTCTGGATGCAGGAGCGACTGGGCTCCCAGCCAGCGATCCAGCGGCCAGGCAAGGAGGCCTGCGAGGAGGCCCGCCAGCACGTCATCCAGGACCACGCCCCAGCCTCCGGGGAGATCCTGGGCGGCATTGACGAGGCCCGGCTTCCAGATGTCGAAGAGGCGGAAGAGCAGGAAGGGTGCTGCCAGCCGGGCGGCCCAGAGCAGCCAGGGCTGCGGTTGTAGGGTGACCGTGAAGAGCAGGGGCGTCAGCGCAAACCAGATGCCCGCCCACTCGTCGGCCACGATGAAGGAGGGATCCTTCTGGCCGGTCTCCTTCACCACCCGATCTGCAGCCCATACCGCTACCAAAGTCATCGCCACTGGCGCCGAGAGCAGGGTCCAGGGGATGGGCGATGAGGCAGTGCAATGGAATCTGCTCACCAGCAGCAGCCAGGCGAGTAGCCCCGAGAGCGTCCCCCAGGTGCCCGGAGCGGGCCTCAGGTAGCCGCTGCCGAAGCCCGTGGCGAGCCACCAGGCGGGGCGAGGCGCCCTGGCGTGGGCGGGCCGGTGCGATGCCGTTGATTCCATGGATCCATGGTATGGCATCGGCCCACTTCGACCCACGCGATCGTTATTCTGAGTCGCCTCGGGTCCCGACTTCGCAGGCTGCCCCGCAGCCTGCTTCGTCACCCGAGGGACTCAGACATGTCTCAGCGCCTCCACGATGCGCAGCCGCGCGGCCTTCAGCCCCGGGAAGAGGGCGCTCAGCTGGATCGTGGCCTGCAGGCCGAGGGCCACGAGGACGTACACGGCGGGCACGAAATGGATGTTCAGCTCGTAGCCGTGGCTGGTGCCCGGCGGGGCGGGCATCTGGAGGTGCAGGGCGTTCAGTCCCGCCCGCAGCAGCAGCGTCGCGATCAAACCGAGGGCGCTGCCCAGAAGCCCGAGGAAGGCGCCTTCCCATTGGAGCAGCACCATGAGTTGCCTCGGCTGAAGGCCCATGGCCCGCAGCACGCCGAATTCGCGCACCCGCTCCATGACCGACATGAGCAGCGTGTTCGCCGTGGCCAGCAGCACAATGAGGAACAGCACTAGGCCCATGAAGCCGAAGATGGCGAAGTAGAGCAGCTTCACCTGCCGGTAGAAGGAGGCCAGCTCAAACCAGGGCTGCACGGAGGTACCCGGCAGCAGGGACTGGAGCCGCGCCTGTACTGCGGCCGTGTCCTGGGGCCGCTTGAGCAGCACGGACAGCCGGGACCGCGCCGGGCCCGAATCCAGGAGCTGGTTCGCGGTGGCGAGACTGACAGTGAGGAAGCGATCATTCAGCTCACGGAGCCCGAGGTCCTGCAACCCGGCCACATCCACATCCACGGCGTTCAGCGCGCCCTCCCGGGTGGTGGACATGAGGGTGAGGGAACTGCCGACGGATGCGCCCAGGGCCCGGGCCAGGCCCACGCCGAGGATCACCTCGCGGGCCGTCGGATCGGCCGACAGCCAGCGCGAACCTGCACCACCGGTAGCCTGCGCGCCGCCCTTCAGGGCCTCCGTGCAGGCCATATACTTCGGCTCAAGCATTGGATCCACGGCCGTGCCCAGGAAAGCAACGCTCTTCGCCCCGCTGGACAGCAGGCCCATGAACTGGATGCGCGGCAATATCTCGGCCACGGCTGGATCCTGGCGGAGCTGCGCGGCCAGCGCCTCGCCATCGGGCAGGGATTTCTCTAGGCTCTGGGCCTCGTCGCCCTCCATCGTGTCCCGCGGCATCACCTGAAGATGGCCGAGCCCACCGCGGATGGCCCCGTCGGCAAGCCCCTGGAAGGTCTGGGCCATGAAGCCCCCGGCCAAGCTGAGGGCCAGGAATCCGGCCACCACCACCATCAGGGTGAGGGCCGTGCGGCGCCGCTGCCTCAGCAGGTTCCGGAGGGCGAGACGGGCCAGGATCATGGCCGCTCCTCGCCGATGAGCTGCCCATCCATGAGGCGGAAGATGCGGTGGGCGCGGGAAATGACCGCTGGGTCGTGGCTGGCGACGAGGAAGGTGACGCCGCGCTCCCGGGCCAGCTCGGCCATGAGGTCCATGAGGGGCCCGCCGTGGGCATGGTCGAGGCTGGCGGTGGGCTCATCCGCGAGGACCAGCAAGGGGTCCGGGGCCAGGGCGCGGGCGATGGCGGCGCGCTGCTGCTGACCGCCGCTGAGCTGGTCGGGGCGGTGGTGGGAGCGGTCCGCGAGGCCCACGCGATCCAGAGCGGCTCCGGCCCGGCGCTGGGCCTCGTCATCGGCCATGCCCTGAAGTTGGAGAGGCAGCATCACGTTCTCCAGTGCGGATAGCACGGGCACCAGGTTGAAGGCCTGGAACACGAAGCCCAGCCGACGGAGCCGCAGGTCGCAACGGGCCTTCTCGGGCAGGTTGGACACGGACTGGCCGTCGAGGCGGACCTCGCCTTCATCCGGCAGATCCAACAGCCCCGCCAACTGGAGCAGGGTGGTCTTGCCGCTGCCGCTGGGACCCGCCAGCACGGCCAGGCAGCCCTTCGGCACCTGCAGCGAAACGTCGAATACGCCCGCGCGCTCGCCGCCAAGCTCGTAGGCGCGGGTGAGGTTCCGGAGTTCCAGCATCCGACCAGTGTAGCGATCCCGCCGGGGCTAGAACTGCACGGCGTAGGCCAGCTTCGCGAAGAGGCCCCGCTCCACCATCCGTTCCGAGGGGATGACGGCCGTGGGATCCCGTCGCCGCTGGCCGGACCAGCCCACGTAGGCGTTGGTGAAGGCGTTCGGCTGCCAGCCCACGAAGGCCTTGAGGAACTTGTCCACGCTCTCTTCCTCGGTGCCGTAGTAGCGAACGACGAAGGCCTGGGTCTTCACATAGATGAACAGGGGAAACTGCCAGCTGCCGGAGGCGACGAGTTCCCGGGCCCGGATGAGGCGCAGGGCGTCTGCATCGCGGTCGAGATCCGACTGCTGGCCTGTGAGGTTGTAGGAGATGGACCCCGCGGTGCCATAGACGGAGAGGGTCGCCGTCTGCAGCCTGGCGGGATCGCCCGAGGGCAGATCGACGGTCCGGGCCCGCGTGGCGTTCCAGCCAAACCGGATGGACGAAAGCCGGTTCCAGTTGCCCCCCAGGGTGAGGGAGCGGGCCGCCACGGACAGCGCATGATCGTCGGCCCAGGTGCGCCCTGCCGCATCCCAGTTGAAGAAGAAACTCAAGCGTCCGGCGGTCTCGAGATAGCCATCCAGGCCCACGGCCCGATCCATGGGATCGCCATTCCACCAGCTGAGGTTCCGCCATCGCAGGGTGGCGTTGGCCTGGGAGAGCCGGCCTTCGTTCCAGTTCTCGCGCCAGACGAGGCCTGCATTCTCACGCCGGTAGCCCTGGAGGTCCGTGAAACCCGACAGCAGCACCAGGTCGGGGCTGGTGGCCTGGGTGGTGATCCAGGCGGACCAGTTCCGGGTGTTCCAGTCCAGTTCGGCGGAGGTGGCGGTGCCCCGCTGCGACAGTGATGAACCATCGGCCTGGGGCAAGTGCGACTCCGAGGTCATGGCGCTGCCGATCAGGTGGAATTCATGGCCCAGGTACTGGTCCAGGTAGACGCCTCCGCTTTGCCCGCCACTGGGCTGGGGCGCGCCCAGCAGGGATTTGTCGGTGCCCATGAAGGAGAAGCCCGAACCCCGGTCATCGGTCTGGAACTTCACGGAAGCCGCCGTATCCCGGGTGGGGAGGGCATCCACGCCTACGGCCCCGTTGGCGCTGAGCATCAGGCCGCCATCCAGATCCCTGGCATTCAGAACCGTCCAGCTGGCGAAGGATTCCTGGCCCGAGGCCTTCACACCGTAGAGGGGATTCTGGATGGAGCGGCTGAAGAACTGACGCTGGGCGCCCTGGACACCCAGGAGGTCCATGCCCTCCAGGAAGAAGGGCCGCCGTTCGGGGTAGTAGACCTTGAAGCGGCTGTTGATCTGCAGGGGATCCACATCCGCGTCCGCCGTGGCGAAATCGGGCCGGTAGGTGCCCTCCAGGGTGAGGGCGGTGGTGGTGTAGCGCAGATCCAGGCCCAGGCGGGCCTGGCTCCTGGTGGCGGCTCCGGGATCCGGATCCAACGACTGGGTACGGTTGAAGGTGGCGAAGGGGATGAGCAGGAAGGGCGAGCCCGGTTTGTCCACGGGCGCGCCGGAGACGCGGGCCATCTGGCAGATATCGCACTGCACGTCCTTGCTCATGCGCGGCCAGGCGATGCCGTAGCGCCGCTCGCGCGGGATGATGCGGAGGATCCGGAAGGGCCACTCGCCCGGCACGCGGCGCAGGCTGCTGTAGGGGATGCGCATCTTCACCACGTAGCCACTCGCCGTGAGCACGCCCGTCGAATCCCAGAGGCAGTCGTAGGAGGCGTTCTCCCCGGCGGTGTCCGAGGCGATCTCGTCGATCTGCCCGCCCAACGGGGTCACGAAGAAGCGGGTGATGGTCTGCCCCTTGCCGGAGGGGTCGAGATCCACGCCCACGAAATCGAAATCGCCCGTGTTGGTGTCGCGCATGTGGCGGGCGGCGTGGATCTTCGCGGGCTCCGGATCGAGGGCCTCGATGGCGACGTAGAGCGCGTCGGGACCCCAGCCGACATGAACGCAGGTGGGCCACCGGTTCTGCCCCCGGTCATCGGGCATGATCATGCCGAACTCGGTGATGAGCAGGCACCCTTCCCAACTGGACAGGTCGGCGTCCCAGGCCATGGAAGGGGCCTGGGCCAGCCTGGGGATGGCCACGTGGGGCGGGTTGGGCGGCTGGGACGCCAGGACGGGGAGGCAGGCAAGAGCCAGGGCCGGAAGGCGCATGAATCTCCCCAATTGCGACTGCTCACAAGCCTACGAGATGTTTTGCAGATCCGTTTAGCGCTTTCGATCCCGAAATCCGGCTTTGTAGGCTTCGGTGCTGGTCTTCAGGCCGCCCCCGACTACGACCGCACGCGGACCTTGAACGCCTCTTCGTAGGCAGCCGTGCTGGCTTCCAGGCCACCCTCTTCGACCTCACCGATGAGGTCGTAGGCGTGGGCCTTCACGATGCGCACCCGCTGGATGGTGTTCACCTGGGGGGCGCCATCCACCAGCAGCACGTTGCCGTCGATGTCGGGGGCCTGGCCCTGGTGGCGACCCTTGACGAGGAGGTCGGTCTCCTCGTGGGTGCCCTCCACCAGCACGTCGAGGACCTGGCCCACCTTCTCTTGGTTGTTCTCCCGGGCGATCTTCTGCTGCAGTTCCAGGATGCGGCGCTTACGGGCCTCCTTGGTGCGCTTGGGGATGGGATCGCCCAGCGCATAGGCCGAGGTGCCCTCCTCGGGGCTGTAGGTGAAGACGCCCACATGGTCGAAGCGGGCCTCCTTCACGAACGCCTTCAACTCCTCGAAGGCGGCCTCGTCCTCGCCCGGGAAGCCCACGATGAAGTTCGATCGGAGGGCGATGCCCGGCACGATGCGGCGCACCTTCTGGAGGAGCCTCAGGAACGGAGTGCGGCCGCCGCCCCGGGCCATGGCCTTGAGTATTTTCGCGTCGGCGTGCTGAAGCGGCATGTCGAGATAGCGGGCGCAGTTGGGTGTTTCCGCCATGGCGTGCAGCAGGCCGTCCGTGAGGCGGTTTGGGTAGGCGTAGTGGATGCGGAACCAGCGCAGGCCCTCCACCTGCCCGAGGGCACGGACCAATTTCTCGAGCGCGTCCGGATCGCCGAGGTCCCGGCCGTAGTCCGTGGTGTCCTGGCCCACGAGGCTGATCTCCAGGACCCCCTGGGCCACCAGATTCCTCGCTTCGGCGACCACGCTTTGGATGCTGCGGCTGCGCTGGGCGCCGCGGAGCTGGGGGATCACGCAGAAGGCGCAGGCATGATCGCAGCCCTCACTGATCTTCAGGTAGGCGCTGGCCTTGGGCGTGGTGAGCATGCGGGGGCTGGCTTCGCTGTAGAGGTAGTCCGGGTTGGGGTCCAGGGCGAAGGCCGCCCCCGCTCCGATGACCTCGGCGATCTGCTCGATGTCCCGGGTGCCCAGGCAGGCATCGATCTCCGGCATCCCGGCCATCAGTTCGTCCCGGTAGCGCTCCACCAGGCAGCCGGCCACGATGAGTTTCTCGCAGGCCCCCCCCTGCTTCATGGCGGCCGCCTGGAGGATGGCCTCGACGCTCTCCTGCTTGGCGGCATCGATGAAGCCGCAGGTGTTCACCACCAGCACCTGGGCCTCCTCCAGTACGGAGGTGATCTGGTAGCCCCGGAGGCGCAGATGGCCAAGCATGACCTCGGAATCCACGAGGTTCTTGGGGCAGCCCAGGGACATGAATCCGACTTTGGTCAACGGCACTCCAGGTGAACCTCATAGAATACAACGTGTGGTCGATGCCGTCTGCAGTGCGTGTTAAACTCAGCTCCCCTCCGGACGAACCATGAAACTCACCCTCCAGGTCGACGGTGCCCTGCATCCCGTGACCCTCACGGAAGAGGGCTTGACCATCGGCCGGGGTGATCAGGCCACCCTCAGGATCCAGGCGAACGCCGTGAGCCGGGTCCACGCAAGGATCTTCCTCAAAGATGGGAAGCCGTGGGTGATGGACATGAAGTCCCTCAACGGCACCTCACTCAACGGCAAGACGCTGTCAGAATCGATGCCCTTGCACCTCGGCGATAAGGTGCTGCTGGGCGAGGCCATGGTGATGTGGGTCCCAGAAGGTGGCGTGCCAGCCCCGGAGTCTGGGCTGAACATGGACCTGGCACCCAAGGCGGTGGCTTCCAGGATCTCGCTGGAGGACCGCGCCTTCGACGCTTCCGGTTCGATCCTGGTGCCCCACGCCAGCCTGGAGGCCATGCTGGCTCGGGCCAGTGGCCAACACCCCGCGGGCGAGGCGGTCACGCTGTTCCAGCGCCTGGCCAGCATGGCCGGAACTTTGCTCCGGGCCGCGGGATTGGCGGAACTCCTGGAATCCGTCATGGGTCTGGTGACGGCCCAGATCCCCTGCCAGCGGGGTTTCATCCTGCTGGTGGACCCAGCCGGAGAATTGGTGCCAGAACTGGTCTGGGAGGAACAACCGGGCTTACACACCAACCCCATCAGCCGCACCATCGCCCGCACCGCCATGGACAACCGGGTGGCCATCCTCACCACGGATGCCCGCATGGATCCGCGCTTCAGCGCCGGGGAGAGCATCAAGATCCACGGCATCACCTCGGCCCTCTGCGCGCCGCTCATCGTGGAGGAAAAGGCCTTTGGCGTGATCTACCTGGAGACCAGTCTCAACAAGGGTGGCTTCAAGCGCGAGGACGAGCACCTGCTTAGCGCCATGGCCAATTTCGCTGCCGTGGGCATCCAGCGTGAGCGGGAGGCCAAGTTCCGCCAGCGCCTGGAGCGCTACCACAGCCCCCAGGTGGTGGACCAGATCCTGAAATCCAGCCAGAGCAAGGAGGCCCCGGCGCTCCAGGCCCAGCGCTGCCAGATCAGCGTGCTCTTCGCCGACATCTCCGGCTTCACGCGCATGAGCGAGGGCATGGAACCCCTGGTTCTCGCGGGCATCCTGAACCGTACCTTCGAGGCCATGACCGACCAGATCTTCAGCCGCGGCGGCACCCTCGACAAGTACATCGGCGACGCCATCATGGCCTTCTTCGGCGCGCCCAATCCCGATCCCGACCACGCGCGGCACGCCATCGATGCGGCGATCGCCATGCAGGACGCCCTGGACACCTTGAACGCGCTGCGGCCCGAGGGCTATCCCGAACTCCGGATGCGCATCGGCATCAACAGCGGTGAGGCCTTTGCCGGTGACATCGGCTGCGAGAAGCGCATGGACTACACCGTGATGGGCAGTGCCGTGAACCTGGCCTCACGGCTGGAGAGTTCCGTGGCGCGGCCCGGGCAGATCGTGGTGGGGCCGAGTACTGCGGAACTCGTAGGCCAGGAACATCTCCGGCAGCTGGGCGCCTTCTCCCTCAAGGGCATCGAGCAGGAAGTGAGGCCTTTTGAAGTTATCTGGGACCACGATGCGCCGACGGCGGTGCACGAGCCCAAGTAGGGGCCCCTAGACTTCCCCCTAGCATCTCCGTACATTGGCCTTCCTCGACCGCCCCGGCCCACACCCCTGGCCGCTCCCCGCCGGGAGGATGGACCGGAGCGGCGAACGTCGTTTCCGCGGCGGGGTGCATCCTCGGCCTTCGTCGGCGTCGCGGTGGAGGCCCTCCCGATCTCGAAGAAGATCTTCCTGGACTGGGCAGGCGCCGTCGGGCCTCGCTGAGGGACCCGTCCAGCTTGTGTCCCGCCTGAGGCCCGACTAGACTTGCACGGTCCTCTCTGCTGTTCCCCCGTGCCCGCCTGCCGCATCCCCCGCGGGATTCCGGCCGCTTCCGGAGGCTCCATGTCCCACGCTGATTCCAATGCCCTGGCCGCGCTGCTCGGCGGGGGGTGCCTGATCTTCGCCCTGCTGATCGGGGCCATCGCCATCGCCGTCATCGTCTTCTACATCCTGACGATGCAGAAGGCCCTGAACCTGGCGGGCCCGAACCACCAGAAGATGCAGCCGGCCATGGTCTGGCTGATGCTCATCCCGCTCTTCAACCTCGTGTGGCACTTCTTCGTCGTGAAGAATGTCTCCGAATCCGTCAAGAGCTGGGCGGCGGAGCATGCGAAGAGCGTGGACGACGCGGGCTATACCATTGGCCTCATCGCCTGCATCGCGAATTGCTGCAGCCTGGTCCCGGTCCTCAACTTGCTCGCCGGCCCCGTCGGCCTGGTGTGCTTCATCATCTGGTGGGTCAAGGTGGCCGGGTTCAACCGGCTCATGAGCGGCCAGGCCTGAGCGGTCCGCCTATTCCTTGATGAAGTCCTTCCATAGCATCGACGGCTGGATGCCGGAGTTGCGCTGGTACTTGCCGGACTCGTAGCTGTCGTACTCGCCTTGAATGCTGTGGTAGAAGATCTGGCAGATGGCCACGCCGGCGTAGATGCGCACGGGCTGAATGCAACTAATCTCCAGGGTCCAATAGCCGCAGAAGCCGATGTCCCCGAAGCCCGCGGTGACGTGCACGAAGAGACCCAGGCGCCCCACGCTGCTGCGTCCCTCCAGCATGGGCACCATGCCGTGGGTCTCGGTGTATTCCTGGGTGCGGCCCAGGTAGAGCCTTCCAGGCTGCAGCAGCAGGCCCGCGAGGGGAATCTTCAGGAACTCGATGCCGTTGGGCCGGGCCATGTCGAGTTCGTGATCGGTGTAGACGGCTAGATCCTCGCCCAGGCGCAGGTTGTAGCTGTTGGGGTTCAGTTGGGCGTCCGACCAGGGTTCGATGCGGATGCGCCCTTCGGCCTTAGCTGCGAGGATCTGCCTGCCGGTGAGGATCATGGGGCCCTCCATACAAACAGCGCCCGCGAGTGCGGGCGCTGTTTTCGAGTCCAGGACAGCATCAGCGGTCGACCTTGATGACCACGGTCTTGCTGATCATGTCGTGGAGGCCCTTGCGCTCTGCCGTGAACAGGATCAGGAGATAGGGCACCACGTTCGCGGCCAGGCTAATGGCCTTCATCAGGAGCAGGTTCCCCCCGAACACTCCGGTCCTCATGGCGCCGACCACGAAGAGAGCCGTGAAGGGAATGGTGATGATCCAGGAGATGATGCCATTCATCAGGTAGCCAAGCATTCTTAGAACAGCCATCCCCACGTCGAGCCTCCCGGTGGGGTTCGACTCCGGGACGACCCGCAGCTTCATGATTTTCTTCCCGGGGGTCGCTCCGAACTTGATCCAGCACCAGGGGACGAAGAACAGGTAGGCAAGGAAGAGTAGGAGGGAGATGCATCCTATGGCCGCGATGGCCCCGAAACCCGCACCCAGGCCGCCGACGGCGAGCGAGGCGGGCATGAGCAGGATGGATATCACCTGGAGGGCGAACAGGGGGGAGTAGTCGATCAGCGCAGCGATCAGGCGGGTGATGAAGTCCCCTCGCTCACCGGTAGGCACCGCGTCATCCGGTATTGACGGTAGGAGGGGGCCAAGAAACGAGGGGACTGAGGGGCCGGTCACCAGCGCGGGTCTGGGCCCCGGCGGAGGCGCCAGAGGGGGGACGGGTGGCTTGGCGGAGGTCGGCACGGGACCGGTTGGAATCTCGTCCTGGAGCTGGATCTTCGCCTGGGGCTCAAGTGGAGGGGTGCCCTTGTGGATGGCGGCCAGCTGCTCGGCGGACATGCGCACCGTGCCACTGGGGACCGCGGGGGCATCCTGGATGTTGAGGGCGATGGTGGCGCCGGCCTCGGAGCGGGGATCCACAAAGGTGAGCTGCACCTGGCCCACGGTGATGCGGTCGCCATCGTGCAGGGCGGAGGACTGCACCCGGTTGCCGTTCACCAGCACGCCGTTGCTGCTCTGGAGATCCTGGATCTCGAAGCCCGCGCCGGCCTTGCGGAGCACACAGTGGTGTCGGCTGACGCTGGGATCCGGCAGGCGGAGTGTATTATCCAATTCCCGGCCCATATGGACCTCGGCATCGATGATTTCGAACTCTCGGATGCCCGCGCTTTCGTGCACCAGCAGTTTGGCCATGGAAACCCTCGGGGAGGTGGGATGGGCGGAAGTGTAGCGCATCCGCTCCATCTGGTGGTAGATCGACGGATTCGGTTCCTTCTTGACGGGCTGGGAAGGACCCGCCAATCTTCCCCCACGAGGCAAGGTGCAAGCATGGTGCTTTTCAACGCGGCCACCAAGGAGTTGACGGCCAAGATCGTCTACTACGGCCCCGGCCTGTGTGGGAAGACGACCAATCTCCAGCACGTCTATGACACGCTGCCCGGCGCCGGGCGCGGCAAGATGCTGTCCCTGGCCACCCAGACGGACCGCACCCTCTTCTTCGACTTCCTGCCCATCGAGCTGGGCACCATCCGGGGCATGAAGACCCGGATCCAGCTATACACAGTGCCAGGCCAGGTCTTCTATGATGCCACCCGCAAACTGGTGCTGCGGGGCGCCGACGCCGTGGTGTTCGTGGCCGATTCCCAGGCTCCGGCCCTGGAGAGCAACAAAGAGAGCTTCCAGAACCTGATCGCCAACCTCCGGGACCAGGGCTCGGAGCTGGAGAAGATCCCCCACGTGATCCAGTGGAACAAACGGGATACGCCCAATGCCCTTCCCGTGGAAACGCTAGACCGGGAGATCAATCTCTACCATGCCCCCACCTTCGAGGCCTGTGCCATGCGGGGCGAGGGCGTCAAGGAGACGCTCACGGGTGTGGCCAAACTCGTGCTCAGGAGCCTGGCCGATCGGTACGGTGGCGGCGTCGTGGAAGAACCGTCCGCGTTCCTGGGCGAGGTCCCTCCCCCGCCCGCGATGACGGAATCCACCAAGCCCATGGAGGTTGAGGAGCTGTCCGCCGGTGAACTCCTCGAGGAGATCGATGAGCTTCCAGTCGAATCCGGCCAGAGCGCCCATGCCCCCTCGCCTTCGCACCTGCCCCACGCCAGCGTGGTAGAGGTTCCGGTGGTCCTGGATCGCAGCCTCTTCAGCGGAGAGTCTCCGGTGGAGATCCGACTCAAGCTATATATCAAGTGAGCCATGGGTTCCTTGCGAAAATCGCGGCCTTCGGCCGCGTTTTTCTCTAACGCGCGGACGTAGTCCGCGCGCTTGGGGCAAACTGAAGGATTGAATTCGAGGCCCTCCCATGTCCCGCCAGGTCGTCACCCGCTTTGCCCCCTCTCCCACCGGCATGCTCCACATCGGCGGGGTGCGGACGGCCCTGTTCAGCTGGCTCTTTGCCCGCAAGCATGGGGGGCGCTTCATCCTGCGCATCGAGGACACGGATCTCTCCCGCAGCACGGACGACAACATCCGCATCATCGAGGACGGCATGGCATGGTGCGGCCTTACTTGGGATGAGGGCCCCGTGCTGGGCGACCCGGGAAGCTGGAAGGGCCCCAACGGCCCCTACCGCCAGATGCAGCGCATGGAGCTCTACCGGGCCAAGATCCAGGAACTGCTCGACAAGGGCCTGGCCTACCGCTGCCGCTGCTCCCGAGCGGCCATCGAGGAGCGCCGGAAGACGGTCGAAGCCGCGGGCAAGGTCTTCCAGTACAACCGGGGAATGGATCGCGGGAAGGGCTGTGCCGACGCGGGCCATGACGCCAGCGAGCCTGCCGCCATCCGGTTCCGCATGCCCGAAGACGGCGACATCGTGGTGGCCGATCTCATCAAGGGCGACACCCGGTTCCCGGCGGATAGCCTCGATGACTGGATCATCGCCCGCACCGGCGAGGGTCCCGGCGACATCGGCGTGCCCACCTACAACTTCTGCGTGGTGGTGGACGACACCGACATGGAGGTGACCCACGTGATCCGTGGCGACGACCACCTGAACAACACGCCCAAGCAGATCCCGCTCTTCGCGGCCTTCGGCACCGGCCTGCCGGCCTTTGCCCACGTGCCCATGATCCTGGGCGCGGATGGTGCCAAGCTGAGCAAGCGCCATGGTGCCACCAGCATCACCGAGTACCAGGCCATGGGCCTGCTGCCCTCCGCCGTGCGCTTGGCCCTGGCGCGGCTCTCCTGGACGCCGAAGATCGACGGCCGGGCCGTGGAGAGCGCCGAGGAGGAACTTCTCACGGACGAGCAGATGATTCAGCTCTTCGATCTGGCGGACTGCCAGAAGAGCGCCGCCAGGTTCGACATGGACAAGCTGCAGTGGCTGAACCAGAAGCTCATCCAGCGATCCCCCTGGCAGGAGCTGGAACCCCACCTGCGCCCCTTCATGCCCGAATCCTGGACTTCCAAACCGGATGCCTGGAAGGCCCAGGCCATCCAGGCCACGCAAAAGGGCAAGTCACTGACGGACATGGCCGAAGCCCTGCGCTTCGCCTTCGAGCGTCCTGCCGCCTTCGACGAGAAGGCCGTGGAGAAGTTCATGACACCGGCGGTCAAACCCGCATTGCGCGAGGTGGCGGCCCTCACAGGCTATGGCCACTATTCGCCAGGATTGGCAAATAGGACCGGCCGCGAAGCGGACGGCCCGAAGGGCGGTGCTCAGGAGGAGCACCGTCACGAAGCCCTGGAGGCCGCCTTCACTGCCATCCTGGAAAGGCATGGGCTCAAGACCAAGGATCTGGCCCAGGCCCTCCGGGTGGCCCTCTGCGGCAGCCCCGTCAGCCCCGGCATCTATGACACACTCATGCTCGTGGGGCCCGACGAAGTGGCCGCACGTCTCCAACGGTGGTTGTGATGGACCTCCAGGAATTCACCCAACTCACCCTCGCGGTGCTGGAGGACCAGGGTACGGCGGCCTATGCACCCACGATCATCGCGGACGAAACCGTCCAGGTGATCCAGGGCATTCCCGCCGGGCTGGATCCTCGGGAGGCCCTTCAGGAGACGGCCCTGCGGCTCGGCCTTGAACAGTCCGACTTCTTCTTCGGCGTGAGATCCGGTCCCGGCGAGATCACCACGGGGTTCCACACGGCCGTCGACACTCGGTTCCAGCTCATATCTGAAATGCGTCAGGGCTTCGTCGTGTCGGATCTGGAGGACTGCGCCTGGTGGACCCTGGGGCAAGGCCGGGATCAGTAGGGTTTGTCCCCAGTGGGGTTTTGTTATGAACTCTTAATCTAAGGGAGCAGCCATGAGCCATCATCCCAAGCTTGCCATCCTCGGCTTCGGCACCATGGGGCAGGCCATCTGTGCCGGCCTGGTGGAGGCCTCGGGCTATCCGGCTGGTCTCATCCACGCAGTCGACATCCATCCGTCCGCCATGAAGGCCAGGGCCGAAGCCCTCGGCATCAGGCTTTCCAAGGAAGTGGAGACCGCGGTGAAGGAGGCCGAGGTTGTGCTGCTCTGCGTGAAGCCCAAGGAACTGAAGGGCCTGCTATCGGAGCTCACGGCGGCGGGGGCGCTGGATCACAAGCCCCTGGTCGTATCCATCGCCGCAGGCACCAACCTCGCCTTCCTCGATGAGCACACGCCAGAGGGCACGCCCCTGATCCGGGCCATGCCCAACACCCCCTGCTCCATCCGCAAGGGGATGGTGGTGCTGTCCCCCGGGAAGGGCGTCACCGAGGCCCAACTGGCCATAGCCCGCGCCCTCTTCGAGCCCCTGGGCCGGGTCATGGACCTGGACGAAAAGCACATGGATGCCGTGACCGGCCTCAGCGCCAGCGGCCCCGCCTTCATGTTCGTGATCCTGGAATCCCTGGCGGAGGGCGGCGTCCAGTGCGGCCTGCCTCGGGCCGTGGCCACGGAACTGGCGGCTCAGATGACCCTGGGGGCCGCTTCCATGGTGCTGGAAACCGGCAAACACCCCGCCGCCCTCAAGGACGAGGTCACCACCCCCGCCGGCTGCACCATCGCCGGCCTGATGGTCCTGGAGGACGGCCGCATCCGCTCCGTGGTTGCCCGGGGCATCGAGCGCGCCACCCAGGTGGCGGCGGGGCTGGGCTGAGCATTATCAAGAACGGGAGGTACCGGGTATCTTGGAGCTTTGCATCCTGTGAGCCCTGATGTCTGCTGAACTGCCCATACCTGAATCCAAGAGCCTCCACTTCATCGAGGAGATCATCGAGGCCGATCGCGCTTCGGGCAAGCATGGGGGGCGGGTTCTCACCCGGTTCCCACCCGAGCCCAACGGCTACCTGCACATCGGCCACGCCAAGAGCATCTGCCTGAACTTCGGTGTGGCGAAGGCCTACGGCGGCGCCACGAACCTGCGCTTCGACGACACCAATCCCGCGAAGGAGGACATCGAATACGTGGACTCCATCCGCGAGGACGTCCAGTGGCTGGGATTCCAGTGGAAGGGCGAACACTATGCCTCCGACTACTTCCCATTCATGTACGACTACGCGGAATACCTCATCGGGCAGGGCAAGGCCTACGTCTGCGATCTGACCGAGGCGGAGATCCGCGAGTACCGCGGGAACTTCCACACGCCAGGCAAGGCGAGCCCCTACCGGGACCGCCTCCCCGAGGAGAACCTGGACCTCTTCCGCCGCATGAAGGCGGGTGAGTTCCCGGACGGTGCCCGGGTCCTGCGCGCGAAGATCGATATGCAGAGCGGCAACATGAACCTGCGGGATCCGCTCATGTACCGCATCCGTCGGGCCCACCATCACCGCACCGGGGACACCTGGTGCATCTACCCCATGTACGACTACGCCCACGGCGTGTCGGACGCCATCGAGACCATCACCCACTCCATCTGCACCCTGGAATTCGAGGACCATCGGCCACTGTACGACTGGTTCCTGGAACAGGACGAGGAGGGGAAGTTCTTCCAGCGTCCCCTCCCCCGGCAGATCGAGTTCGCCCGGTTGAATCTCACCTACACCGTCATGAGCAAGCGCCGGCTGCTCCAGCTGGTCCAGGACGGCATCGTGCGCGGCTGGGACGATCCCCGCATGCCCACCATCTGCGGACTCCGTCGGCGGGGCTATACCCCCGAGGCCGTGTGTGCCTTCGCCGAGAAGGTCGGCGTAGCCAAGCGCGACATGGTGGCCGATGTAGGACTGCTGGAGTTCTGCCTCCGCGAGGACCTGGAGAAGCGCGTGCCCCGCCGCATGGCCGTGCTGCGCCCGCTCCGTGTGGTCATCACCAACATGACCGAGGCAGAGGCCTTCGACGTGGAACTGCCCAATCATCCTGAGGACGCCTCACTGGGCAGCCGCAGGCTGAACTTCACTCGGGAACTGTTCATCGACCAGGATGACTTCCGCGAGGAGGCGCCCAAGAAGTGGTTCCGGCTGGCACCGGGCGCCGAAGTGCGCCTCCGGGGCGCCTGCCTTGTCACCTGCAGGGAAGTGATCAAGGACGCGGCCGGGAACGTGGTGGAACTGCGCTGCGAGTGGGATCCTGCCAGCCAGGGCGGCAATGTCCCGGATGGCCGCAAGGTGAAGGGCACCCTCCACTGGGTGAGCGCCCTCCATGCCGTGAGGGCCGAAGTCAGGCTCTATGAAACCCTCTTCACCCAGGAGGACCCCATGGACGTGCCCGAGGGCGTGGACTGGAAATCCCTATTGAACCCTGGAAGCCTCGAGGTCCTGACCGAAGCCCGCCTCGAACCCAGCCTGGCCCAGGCTGGCGCGGGAGAACGGTTCCAGTTCGAGCGCACGGGCTACTTCACTGTGGATGCGGATTCCAATGCTGGGCGCCCGGTGTTCAACCGCACCGTGGGGCTGAAGGACTCATGGGCGAAGATCGAGGCCAAGCAGTGAGGTAATTCCCTCCTCGCCGGATCCTGACTTCGCAGAGCCCCCCGGGCTCTGCTCCATCATCCTGCGGTCGGGAGGGCGAAGATCGAAGCCAAAGGCTGATAAATCGCGGGCTGTGCCCACGATTTATCTAGGGCGCGGCCATGCCGCGCAAGATTTATGTCTTTTACTCGGGCCCATCAGGGCCCGAGCCCGAGCTGTGACCCAGGTCGCATCGCCGCCCCCAGGGTTGATTCCCTCCGTGTCCGCAAGGGCGGGGCTCTGCTAGGCTCGATGGGTTGGGCCTCCCTGCGGTGGCCCTGTTGGGAAGCCGCCCATGGACATGCTCGCGAGCCTGCTTCACATGACCCCTGCCATCTTCTGGATGGTAGTGAAAGTCGTCATCGTGTTCTCCGCCATCATGCTCTTGGCATCGGTCTGGACCTGGGTGGAACGCCGAGGGTCGGCCATGATCCAGGACCGCATCGGGCCCAACCGGGCGGCGATCTTCGGGAAGATCCGCATCATCGGCCTCGCCCAGCTGCTGGCTGACGGCATCAAGTTCTTCTTCAAGGAGGACCTCGTCCCGGAAGAGGCCAACAAGGGGCTTTTCTGGCTGGCGCCTTTCCTGGCCTTCGTGCCGGCCCTCATCGGCTTTGCCGTCATTCCCTTCGGTAAGAGCTTCGTGAGCGGTGGAGTTACCTACTATCTGTCCGTGCTGGATCCCGGCAACGGGATGGGCCTGCTCTATCCCTTGGCCATTGGCGGCATGGCTGTCTACGGCGTGCTTTTGGCCGCCTGGTCCAGCAACAACAAGTGGTCGATCCTTGGCGGTATGCGGGCCGCGGCGGCCATGGTGAGCTACGAGATCGGCATGAGTCTGGCGGTCGTCACCATTTTCATGACCACTGGCGGTTACGATCCCGCTGAGGTGATCAGGGCGCAGGGGCATCTCCCCTGGGCCTGGAACATCGTGCACCAGCCCCTCGGTTTCATCGTGTTCTTCACCTGCATGTTCGCCGAGACGAACCGCCTGCCCTTCGACTTCGCCGAGGGGGAGAGCGAGATCGTGGCGGGCTTCAACACCGAATACGGCAGCATGAAGTTCAGCCTGCTGGCCCTGGCCGAATACTCGCACCTGATGACGGCCTCGGCCCTGGTGGCCACCCTCTACTTCGGTGGCTGGCAGGTGCCCTTCGTGCAGAACCCCACGGTCATGCTGTCCGTGGCCAGCTTCCTCCTGAAGATGCTGTTCTTCGCCTGGGTCTTCGTCTGGATCCGGTGGACGCTGCCGCGGTTCCGCTACGACCAGCTCATGCATCTCGGCTGGAAGGTGATGCTGCCGCTGTCCATGGCCAATCTGGTCTTCCACGCCTGGCGCATGAGCCAGGGTCACTGAGGAGGGGCGATGGGCGTCATCGTCAAGAAAGTCGAACTGGGCTGGCTGGACCGCACGTACGTCTGGCCCGTGATGAAGGGCATGGCCATCACGTTCGGGCACTTCATCAGGAACCTCTTCACCACCACCGCGAAGCGCTACACCATCCAGTACCCCGACATGAAGAAGGAGATCCCCGCAGGTTATCGCGGCCTCCATGAGCTGAAGCGGTTCGAGGACGGAGCCATCAAGTGCGTGGCCTGCTATATGTGCCAGGAGGCCTGTCCGGCCCGCTGTATCAGCATCGAGGCCGAGGAATTCAGCGACCTGAACATCACCCAGGGCTTCGAGGAGAAGCGCCCGGCCAAGTTCTCCATCGACATGTTGCGCTGCATCTACTGCGGCATGTGCGAAGAGGCCTGCCCCAAGGATGCCATCTGGCTCCGTAATGACTACGAAGTGGCGGCCTATGACCGGCTCTCCATGAAGTACGGCAAGTGGGACCTCATGAACACCTATGCCGAGGCCGACGGCAAGGACCGCATTACCGAAGACACCACACCCACCGTGCCTCGCCGCACGATCGTGATGTAGGAGAGGCCATGTTCATCACCTTTGCCCTCATCACGCTCCTGGGTGCCGTTGGGATGCTGCTCCAGAAGAATGTCATCGTGGCGGGCCTTTGCCTGGTGGCCGCCTTCTTCGGCGTGGCGGGACTCTTCGTGCTGCTGGCCAATCCGGTGGCCGCCGCCCTCCAGGTTATCGTCTACACCGGCGCGATCATGGTGCTCGTGCTCTTCGTGATCATGATGCTGAATAGCCACGAGGAGGAGAAGGCCCAGGCCGCGCATCCAATCCAGCGCTGGGTGTCGGTCGCCCTGATCGCCGCCCTGGCCATCGGCGCCGTGAAGCTGGTGTTGGCCTCCCCGGGCCTGAAAGCCCTGGCCATCAGCGGCGCAGCCGTTCCCCAGGCGATGACCCTCCAGAAGGTGGGATTCACGCTCTTCGCCGACCACCTGCTGGGTTTCGAAGTGGCGGGCCTCCTGCTGCTGGCCGCCATGGTCGGCGCCGTTGCATTGACGAAACGGAACCTGTGAGGAGCCAGTGATGACCGGCATGGACGCGATCCTCCAAGGCGGCCTCCAGGGGTACCTGGTAGTGGCCTTTCTCCTGTTCGCCCTGGGGTTGGCCACGGTGCTGCTGCGACGCACCCTCCTCCTGCAGTTCATGGGCGTGGAACTGATGCTCAACGCCGCCAATGTCGCCCTGCTCGCCTTCGCCCGCTTCCGCGGCGGCGATGCGCAGGCCATGGTGTTCTACCTCTTCATCATCGCCGTGGCCGCCTGTGAGGCGGCCGTCGGTCTGGCGCTGGTCATCGGCCTCTTCCGCCACCGGGACACCACCGACTCGGACCGGGCCGCCGGCCTGAAGCAGTGAGGATGTGATGAACAATTACTACTGGCTCATTCCGATCCTCCCCCTGCTGGGCTCGGCCTTCAATGGGCTGTTGGGCAAGCGCGCCGGCAAGGGCGCCGTCACCGTCGTGGGCGTTGGCGTGGTTTTCCTCTCCTTGCTGTTAGCCCTCTCGGCCTTCTTCGCCATGAAGGGGATGGATATCCCGGGCAAGGATTTCCATCGGTTTGTGGTGCCCTGCGGCGAGTGGATGGCCACAGGATCCCTCAGCGTGCCTTTTGGCCTGGCTGTGGATCCCCTCAGCGGCACCATGATGCTGATCGTCACCGGCATCGGCTTCCTCATCCACCTCTACTCCGTGGGCTACATGCACGAGGACGAGGGCTACGCACGATTCTTCTGCTACATGAATCTCTTCGTGTTCTTCATGCTCACCCTGGTGCTGGGCTCCAGCCTGGTGCTGATGTTCGTGGGCTGGGAGGGAGTGGGACTCTGCTCCTATCTGCTCATCGGCTACTTCTTCGAGACGGACTTCGCGCCGGACGCTGGCCTCAAGGCCTTTCTCATGAATCGTGTGGGTGATCTGGGCGTGGCCATCGGGATGATGGTGATCTTCGCGGCCTTTGGCACCCTGACCGTCTCGGACATCCTCTCCCAGGCGGGGCACATCGCGCCCGAAGTGGGCTTTGGCGTCCTCACTTTTGCCACCCTAATGCTCTTCGTGGGTGCCACGGGCAAGAGCGCCCAGATCCCCCTCTACCTCTGGTTGCCGGATGCCATGGCGGGCCCGACGCCCGTGAGCGCGCTCATCCACGCGGCCACCATGGTGACCAGCGGCATCTACATGATCTGCCGTCTGGCCCCGGTGTTTACCCTGACCCCCATCACCATGGATGTCGTCGCCTGGGTCGGCGCGGCCACGGCCCTCTTTGCCGCCACCATCGGCCTGGTCCAGCGCGACATCAAGAAGGTGCTGGCCTATTCCACCGTCTCGCAGTTGGGCTACATGTTCCTGGGCCTGGGCGCCTCCGGTTTCGCCGCAGGCTTCTTCCACGTGTTCACCCACGCCTGGTTCAAGGCCCTCCTCTTCCTTGGCGCCGGGAGCGTGATCCATGCCATGCACCACGAGCAGGATCTCTTCAAGATGGGCGGCCTGAAGGACAAGACGAAGATCACCTTCATCACCATGTTCGCCGGCACCATCGCCATCATGGGCTTCCCGGGCACCTCCGGCTTCTTCAGCAAGGACGAGATCCTTTACCTCGCCTTTCTGAAATCCCCGGCGCTGTGGGTGATCGGCGTTCTGGCCGCGTGCTGCACCAGCTTCTACATGTGGCGCCTCATGGCCCTCACTTTCTGGGGCAAGCCTCGGGACCACCATGCCTATGACCACGCCCATGAAAGCCCCCTCACGATGACCCTTCCGCTCCTGGTGCTGGCGGTGGGTTCGCTGCTCTGGGGTTTCTGGGGCGTGCCAGAGGCCTTCGGCGGCCACTTCGCCGTGGGCGAGTGGCTGAAGCCGGCTCTCACCTATGGCCAGGTCCACGGGGCCCACGGCCACCACGAAGGGCCAGCCGTCCTCCTGGCAGTGATCTCCACGACCTTGGGCCTCGGCTTCGGCTTCTTTGGCTGGAAGACCTTCAAGAATGGGCCCGCCGCCGAGTTGGCCTTCGCCGAGAAGCACCCCTTCGTCCACAACCTGCTGCTGAACAAGTACTACGTGGACGAGGGTGTTGAACTCTATCTGCTGCGGCCCATCCGCTGGTTCGGCAACCTGCTCTGGAAGCTCTTCGATGTGATCCTCATCGACGGCGTAGGCGTGAACCTGCCGGGGGCACTGACCCGCGTCTTCGGGGACTTCACGGCCCTCTTCCAGACCGGCAGGGTGCGGAACTACGCGCTGAGCATGGCCCTGGGGGCCGTGGTCCTCCTCTATGTCTTCCTGAAATAGGTGGGGCGATGACCTGGCTGAACTCCCATCCCCTCACCTTCCTGGTCTTTGCGCCCACGATCCTGGGTTGCCTGATCCTGGCGCTGCCCCAGGCCCTGGGCCGTCTTTCCCGCATGCTCGGGTTTATGGGGGCCCTGGCCGTCTTCATCCTAAGCCTGGCCTGGCTCCTGGGCCATCATGGCGGCTCGGGTATCGCCGAACGGACCCCCTGGTTCACCCTGGTGGGCCTGCCGGTGGACTACGCCCTGACCGTGGACGGACTGAACCTCTGGCTCGTACTCCTCACCACCTTCCTGGTGCCACTCACCATGCTGGGCACCTGGAACAGCCTCAAGGACCGGATCGGCACCTTCGCCTCGATGTTCCTCCTGCTGGAGACCGGCATGCTGGGTGCCCTGATGGCCCAGGACCTGTTCTTCTTCTATCTGTTCTGGGAAGCCATGCTGATCCCGATGTACTTCATGATCGGCATCTGGGGCGGGGACGAGCGCCGCTACGCCGCCAACAAGTTCTTCCTCTACACCCTGAGCGGATCCCTCCTTTGGCTGGTGGCCCTGCTCTACCTGGCCAACAAGGCCGGCGGGTTCAATCCGGTCCTGATGGGCCAGGCCGCTTCGTTGATGCCCTTCAGCGTGCAGTGCTGGCTCTTCATCGCCTTCGCCGTGGCCTTCGCCATCAAGGTGCCCCTCTTCCCGCTGCACACCTGGCTGCCGGACGCACACGTGCAGGCGCCCACGGCCGGTTCTGTCATCCTGGCGGGTGTGCTGCTGAAGCTGGGCGGGTACGGGTTCATCCGCTTCGCCATCCCGATGTTCCCCCAGGCGGCCATGCACTACGCCAAGCCCATCGCCATCCTCAGCGTCATCGCCATCGTCTACGGCGCGCTGGTGGCCATGGTGCAGCGCGACATCAAGAAGCTGGTGGCCTACTCCTCCGTGAGCCACATGGGCTTCGTGATGCTGGGTCTGGCCTCATTTACCGTGATCGGCACCCAGGGCGCCATCCTCCAGATGCTCAATCACGGCGTCAGCACGGGGGCGCTCTTCCTCCTGGTGGGCATGCTTTACGATCGGGCCCACACCCGCATGATCGCCGACTTCGGCGGCGTGGCCGTGAAGATGCCCGTGTTCACGGCCTTCTTCTTCATCGTCACCCTCAGCTCCATCGGCCTGCCCCTCACCAACGGATTCGTGGGGGAATTCTGGATCCTGAATGGCACCTTCCTTTCGGGCTTCAGCTGGGGTCGCCTCTACGCCTGCCTGGCCACCTCCGGCGTATTGCTGGGCGCGGTCTACATGCTCTGGATGTTCAAGCGGGTCTTCTGGGGTCCGGAAAACAAGGACGAGGACAGCGGCACCCACCACCTGCACAGTGACCTGAACGCCCGTGAGGTCGCGGTCTTGCTCCCCATCGTGGTGCTCATCTTCTGGATGGGCGTCCATCCCAAGACCTTCGTGGCCGTCAGCGAGGCCCCCGTGGTGGCGCTGCTGCAGGACGCCAAGGCCCCCGCGCCCCGGACCTTCGTGTTGAAGCCTGCCGTGCATGAGCACTCAGCGACGGAGGAGGCGGCGCCTGCCCCCGGAGCGCACCAAGAGACTGTTGAACCCACCGCCCCTGAGGTGCACCGATGAGCCTCACACCCAGCCAATGGGCGGCCCTGCTGCCTCTGATCCTTCCAGCCCTGGGAGCCTGCCTGATTCCGCTCATGTCCCTGGACAAGGACCAGGCCACGGTCAAGTGGATCCGCGCCGTGATGTACGGCACGGCCCTGCTCGCGGTGGGTGCCAGTTTCTGGTACCTGACCGATCTCTGGAAGACGGGTGCCCAGCCCAGTTTCTTCCAGTTGCGCCTGGACCGCCTGGCCCAGTTCACGGGCATCTTCGTGCTGGTGGCCGCGGCCCTGACCATCCTCGAAAGCTGGGATCACTTCCACCAGGAAGGCTGGGTGAAGGGCGAGACCCTGTCCCTGCTGCTCTTCTCGGTGACGGGCATGATGCTCTTCGCCTCCACCACCCATTTCGTACTACTGTTCCTGGGGCTCGAGCTGTTCAGCATCCCCCTCTATGCCCTGGTCGGCACCGTGCGCACCCGCTCCGAAAGCTCTGAGGGCGGCATGAAGTACTTCCTGACCGGTGCCGTGGCTTCCAGCTGTTTCCTCATGGGCGGTGTGCTGATCTACGGCCTGAGCGGCACACTGGATCTCGCCAATGCCGCCTTCGCACTCAAGGCCCAGGGATTGGCCCTGGATCCCGTGGTGCTCGCGGGTGCGGCCCTCATGCTGTTGGGCTTCCTGTTCAAGGTGTCGGCCGTGCCCTTCCACCAGTGGACACCAGATGCCTATGAAGCCTCGCCCCACCCCATCGCCGGGTTCATGTCCGTGGCCACCAAGGGAGTGGCCTTCATCGCCCTGCTCCGCATCTTCCCCGGCAGTCTGGCGCCGCTAAGCGCAGTGGGCGTGAAGATGCAGTCCGTGATGGCCGTGCTGGCCGTGGCCACCCTGGTGGTCGGCAACCTCACGGCCCTGGTGCAGACCAACGTGAAGCGCATGCTGGCTTACTCCAGCATCAGCCATGCGGGCTACCTGATGCTTGCCTTCGTGGCGGGCACGCCCGCCGCCTTCGACGGCATGCTGTACTACCTCGTGATCTACATGGCCATGAACATGGGCGCCTTCGGCTTGCTGACGGCCTTCGGCCTGGTGGGGGAGAAGACCACCTTTGACGACCTGCGGGGCCTGGGCTGGAAGCGCCCGGCCATGGGCGTGGCCGCGGCGATCTTCATGCTCAGCCTGGCCGGGATCCCCCCCATGGGCGGCTTCTACGGCAAGTACATGATCTTCCGTGAGCTGGTGGGCACGGGCCACGTCGGCATGGC
>Ga0182021_10000572_pt1 | contig 39946 bp, 35 predicted proteins | sample 612E3MmetaG_FD_120493 | JGI IMG/M metagenome (GOLD analysis project Ga0182021, IMG submission 120493) | Permafrost microbial communities from Stordalen Mire, Sweden - 612E3M metaG (Illumina Assembly) | ecosystem: Environmental > Terrestrial > Soil > Wetlands > Permafrost | place: Sweden...
GCCAAGCTGGCCGTGGGCCTGCCGGCCTCACCCGGCGCGGCCGTCGGCACCATCGTGTTCACCGCCGAAGAAGCCGTCGAGAAATCCAAGACGGCCCCCGTCATCCTGGTCCGCAAAGAGACCGTTCCGGACGACATTCACGGCATGGAAGTGGCCAAAGGCATCCTCACCTCGCGCGGCGGCATGACCAGCCACGCGGCGGTGGTCTGCCGCGGCATGGGCACGCCCTGCGTGGCCGGCGCCGAAGGCATTACGGTCGACGAGCACAAGAGGGAAGTCGGCGTCACGGTGGGTGGCAAATCCGTCACTCTCAGGGAAGGCGACTGGCTGTCGCTCGATGGTTCCACCGGCGAAGTGTTCGGCGGCAAGGCCAACACCCTGGATGCCGACCCCTCCTCCGGCGTATTGAAATCCTTTATGGAATGGGCCGACGAATTCCGCGGTAAGTTCGGCGTGCGCGCCAACGCGGACATCCCCCGCGACGCCAAAGCGGCCCGTAAGTTCGGCGCCGAAGGCATCGGCCTGTGCCGCACCGAGCACATGTTCTTCGCCGAGGACCGCATCCCCCACATGCAGGCCATGATTCTGGCGCGCGACGTGAAGTCCCGCCGCCAGGCCCTGGCCAAGCTCCTGCCCATGCAGCGCAAGGATTTCGCCGGCCTCTTCACCGCCATGGACGGTTTCCCCGTGGTGATTCGCACCCTCGATCCGCCGCTCCACGAGTTCCTTCCCAAGCGCGAAGACCTGATGGTGGATAACGCCGTCCTGCCCTACGCCGATATCAAGAAGAAGCGGGAACTCGCCGCCACCTACCAGCGCTTCGGCGCCGAAGTCAAGAACCTCAAGACCGTGCTGCCCGCGCTGCTCAAGCGCGTCGAGGAATTGCACGAGTTCAACCCCATGCTGGGCCACCGCGGCTGCCGCCTGGGCGTCACCTATCCCGAAATCACCGAGATGCAGGCGCGCGCCGTCTTCGAAGCCGCCGTGCAGGTTGCCAAGAAGGGCGTTAAGGTGATTCCCGAAGTCATGATCCCGCTCATCGGCGGCGTCAAGGAACTCGAGAATCAGAAGAAGATCGTGGTCCAGGTGGCCGAGGAAGTGCTCGGCAAGGCCGGCATGAAGGACCTGAAGTACATGGTCGGCACCATGATCGAGATCCCGCGCGCCGCCCTCACCGCCGGCACCGTGGCCAAGGAAGCCGACTTCTTCAGTTTCGGCACCAACGACCTGACCCAGACCACCATGGGCCTCTCCCGCGACGATTACACGAAGTTCCAGCAGGACTACCAAGACCAGAAGATCTTCGCCAACGATCCCTTCGCCGTCCTGGACCAGGAAGGCGTCGGCCAACTGGTGAAGATGGCTGTCGAAGCCGGCCGCAAGACCAATCCCAAGCTCGAAATCGGCATCTGCGGCGAGCACGGCGGCGAGCCCAGCTCGGTGCAATTCTGCTACCGCGTGGGCATGAACTACGTTTCCTGCTCCCCGTACCGTGTGCCCATCGCCCGCCTGGCGGCTGCCCAGGCGGCTATCTCGGGCGACAAGACCGAAACCCAGCGGACGGCGTAGTACCGCAACCACCATCAATGAAGGCCGGGGCCAGGTCCCCGGCCTTTTTTTGTGCGCCGGCGGATTGCCTTGCTCAGGTCCCGGCCCTGGGGCCCGTGATAAGGTGGTGATGAGAGGCTCCTCGTGTCCACGCAGCCGAAAACATTCCTCACGCCCGAGCAATACATCGAAATCGAGCGCGGGGCCGAATGCAAGAGCGAGTACTTCCAGGGCGAGATGTTCGCGATGGCCGGCGCCGGCTGGGTCCACAACCGCATTGTGGCGAACCTGATCGGCAGACTTTATCGTCAACCCCGGCCAAGCTCCTGCCAGGTGTGTCCGAGTGATATGCGAGTGCGGGTGCGCGCCACGGGGTTGTATACATATCCCGACGTCGTTGTGGTTTGCGGCGAGCCGCAATTCCTGGACGAACGGCGGGACACCCTGCTCAATCCCAGCGTGTTGATCGAGGTACTCTCTCCCTCGACGGAAGCCTATGATCGCGGACGGAAGTCCGCGCACTACCGGTCCCTCGAGTCGCTCCGCGAATATCTGCTGGTCGCCTCCGACCACGTTCAAGCCGAGTTGTACACCCGCCAGCCCGACGGCCGTTGGCTTCTCACTTTTGCCGACCGTTTGGAAGACTCCCTCGATTTGCAATCCGTCGGCTGCCGGCTCGCGCTCGCCGATTTGTACGAGAGAATCGACCTGCCCGGATTCCAACCCGCCACCGCCGAGCCTTCTCTGTAGCCGTTCCGCCGCGGAAAGTTTGTGGCGCAGGCCCCTGCCCTCAGGATGTACAATCCGGTGTGGAAGGGTGCACGACACATGGAGAGCCACGACGCCGAAAAAGTAGTGCCCGAGGAATTGCCGGAGCCCGATGTGCCGGTGGAGATCTGTCGCTTCGAAACCGATCTGGCCTTCCTGTCGGAGGTTGGCCGCAGAATCGCGCCTCTCGCCGCGCGGCCGGGCCTCGCCCCGGAGAAAGCCAGGGTGATCGAACGCGCCGTCGCGGCATTGCGGAAGTTGCCGGAACTGACGCCCGGGATCGACCTCCGGGTCGAAGTCGCCCACCGCATGGGCGGCGAGGATTTCAACGAAAGCTACAGCTACGTGGTCAAACTCCACCCGCAGGGGGTCGAGATCGCTTCCAGTGGGACCCAGTACGATGCCTCGGTGGGGTCGAACTCCTTCGACCTGGAATCGTTCAAGTGGTACGCCGATGGACGGGTTGAGCAGCAGGGCAACCGGGACACGTGGCTGGAGCGGCTGGAGTACGCGTTCGGCCGCGATTACACCGTGAACGCGACCGACGAATCGGCCGCCACGTGAAGGAATAGCCATGCGACTGCGAAACGTGTTTCTTTGTGCCTTTATGGGCTGCCTCGCCTTGGCCGCCCAAGATGCGGCCTCTGAAGTCCCGCATTTGCGGAAGCAGGGGACCGCCACCCAACTGATCGTCGATGGCAAGCCGTTCCTGGTCCTGGCCGGAGAGTTGACCAACAACAGCGCCACCAGCGTCGAGTACATGAAGCCGATCTGGCCCAAGCTGGTCGAGGCCAAACTGAACACGGTTTTGGCAACGGTTGCCTGGAACCAGATCGAACCGGAGGAAGGGAAGTTCGACTTCAGCGTGGTGGACGGCATCATCCGGGACGCGCGGATTCACGACCTGCATCTGGTGCTTCTGTGGTTCGCTAGCTGGAAGAACAGCCTGTCCAGTTACCCGCCGGACTGGGTCAAGAAGGACTTCGAGCGGTTCCCGCGCGCGCAGGTCACGGGCGGCAAGAGCATCGAACTGCTCAGCCCCCTCAGCGATGCCAACCGGGACGCCGACGCCCACGCCTTCGCGGCCCTGATGCGGCACGTCAAGGCGGTCGACGGCCAGCGTCACACGGTCGTCATGATCCAGGTGCAAAACGAGGTGGGAATGCGGGGCGATTCCCGCGACCGCTCGCCCGCGGCCAATCGGGCTTTCGCGGGGCCGGTCCCCAATGAGCTGCTGGACTACCTCCAGAAGCACAAGGACACGCTCATCCCGGAGTTTCGCCAGGTGTGGGAGGCGGCCGGTTTCAAGACCTCCGGAACCTGGGAAGAGGTGTTCGGCAAGAGCCCGGTGACGGATGGTATCTTCATGGCCTGGCAGTATGCGCGCTACATCGGCCGTGTAGCCGAGGCGGGCAAGGCCGAATACCCGCTGCCCATGTTCGTGAACGCGGCGCTGTACGGAATCGGGAGGGGTCCCAACCCACCCAGCGGCGGCCGCCCCTGGGACCAGGTGATGGACGTCTGGAAAGCCGGGGGGCCGCAAATCGACATGCTCGCACCCGACTCGTACAGCGAGAGCGACTTCGTGGCGTTTTGCGCCAAGTACACCCAATCCGGCAACCCGCTCTTCATCCCCGAGAACATGGGCGGACCGGATGGGGCGGCCCGAGTGCTCTACGTTTTCGGACGCCACGATGCCATCGGCTGGACGGTCATGGGCCTCGAGGACGCGAGGATACCGCATCCCGACACCGACCTGATCGCCAGCTTCGACGCGCTCGCGCAGATGGCGCCGCTGATTGCGGAGCACCAGGGCAAAGGGACCATGTCGGCTGTCCTGCTGCGGGGACCGAGCGACCCGCCCCGGAAGATCCAGTTGGGGAACTACACCCTGGAAGTCAAGTTCTATGTCATGCCCAAAATGACTGGCGTGCCGCCACCCAAGGAACCGCTGCCTCCCGCGGCGGCCATCTTCATCGCGACCGGGCCCGACGAGTACTTTGCGGTTGGCAACGGCGTGACCGTGACCGTCTCTCCCAACACGCCCGGGCCCCCGCTGGCCGGACTGGCGACCGTGGAAGAAGGTTCCTTTGTCAATGGCCGCTGGGTTGCCGGGCGCCGGCTGAACGGCGACGACAGCGATGAGGGGAACTTCCTGATGCTCGAAAGGTCGGGGTGCTGTTGGCCTCCTGGGACAAAGAGCATCCAGAGATTCACGCTCTACCGCTACCGGTGAGCCAGAAGGCAGCGTCGGCACGAGCGCGGGGCCTGCGGCCGGGAAATCGCCGGCAAGCCGATTACGGATAGGCTTTCGGCCCGCGAAACTCCATGAAAGACCGAACGGCCGGGAGCGCTGCCACCGCTCTCTAACGTTCGCGGCTCGGATCGGAGCCGCGAACGTTAGAGAGCGGTTTTGGGTGCTTTTTCGAACCTGCCAACTCCGCCTCTCCTCTCGCGGCATTGTCCCGCACACCAGCGCCCTCCCGCGTCTTGCGCCTCCCCTCTTGTCCCTCGCCCCTCGCTCTGAGATCCTGTTTGGTCGGGCCGCATTTCACGGCCCAACTCCATCGCGCGAGGTGATCGATGCCGTGTAAGCCGGATGTCCTGAGACGTATTCCGCTCTTTTCCCTGCTCGACGAAGAGGAGTCCGCCGTGCTCGCCGGCCAGGTCGAGATCCAGACCTTCGCCGCCCGCCAGCGCATCTACAAAGCCGGCGACACTGGCGGCCGCGCCTTTGTCGTGGTGTCCGGCACCGTCCGCGTCACCACCGTCGATGAGGACGGGCAGGAGGTGGTGGTCGATCAGCCCACCACCGGCGAGTTCTGCGGTTTCGCCTCCATGTTCGAGGACACCCCTCATCAAACCAGCGCCATAGCCCTCGAAGAGACCGTCTGCGTGGAAGTCGACCGCCACGACATCGCCATCCTGATCGAGCGCAAACCCCACGCCGGCATGGATCTGCTGGCGATGCTGGGCCGCCAGTTCCACGCCTCCCAACAACTGGTGTGTCTGCGCTCCACGCGCAATCCCAACATGGTCATCGAGCAGCAGGCCACCCTCGGCGAACGGGTCGCCGATATCGTCGCCCGCTTCGGCGGCTCCTGGACGTTCATCAGTTCCTTCGGCCTGGTCCTGATCGTCTACACTTACATCAACGTGATGCTCGGAAATCGGAGCTGGGACCCCTACCCCTTCATCCTGCTGAATCTGTTCCTGTCGATGCTGGCGGCGATCCAGGCGCCCATCATCATGATGAGCCAGAACCGGCAGGACACGAAAGACCGCCTGCGCGGCGAGCTAGACTACCAGGTCAACCGCCGCGCCGAATCCGAGATCCAAGGTCTGGCCCGTAGAGTGAACCTCCTGACCGACAAGATCGACGATATCGAAGACCTCCTCCGCCGCCCCGGAAACCCATCGGCCTGAACTGCGCCGGTGCTTCACCGCTTTGGGGAATCGCGGCGTGAACTGCCTTCGTGGGGCGGATTGGCAATCTGCGGCGGGTTGGCAACCCGGCAGTTGCGCCGGTAGACGGGTCGCGGCGGGCGCGTGCAAGGGCGGCAGGCGGATCATCAATCCGCCGCAGGTTAGCAACCTGCCCCACGAGTGCCCGAGGCCTCGGCCAGCCATGCTAACATGCCTAGTCTGAAGCCGCTCAGACCCTCGACTTCGCGCTGGCGGTGAAATAGTCCGCATGACCACATCGAGCCACGGCCTCACCACAGTCTTCTGTTGCCATGCGGCGGCGGATCGCTCGATGGCGGAGAGCATCGCGTCCTTTCTGGAGGCCGGCGGCCAGGCGCGCGTGTTCCTCGCGGAAGGCCAAATCGGGCCCCACGAAGATCTTCTCGCCAAGGCTCGCGAAGCGCAAACCGCCGACGTGATTCTGGTCTTGTTCTCGAGCCACTGCGCGCTGCCACCGGGCACTCGCTCGCAGTGGGAACCGGTGCTGGTGGAGGAACCCAAGGCCATGGGCATCCGCATCGGTTTTGTGCAATGCGACGAGTGGGATCCGCCGCGCACGCTGCTGCCCCGGTTCGATTGTCGCGGCCCTTTCCCGAGCGGTTTGCGGAAGGTGAAACGGTGGGTCCGTAGTCGCGCTGCCACATGGCGTCCCGCCGAAGGCGTGGAGTTCACCGGCGCCCCGGAAGAACTCGACGGCCTCGGCAGCGCCATCGCCGACCGGCCCGGAGTTCGGTCCATCGGCAGCGTGGCGCTGGCGTACGCCTTCATTGGCGCCTACGCGGAAGATTTCGACGAAGTCTTCCGCCTGGAGTGCGCCGGCCGCACACCGGCTGCGGTGGCCGGCGACCTGGGCGCGCAGATCGGTCTGGGCATGGAAGGCGATTTGCCGGGCAACCTCGAAAGGCTGCGCGAATTCTGCTCGGCTCGCCGTTTTCTGGTGTTGTTCGAAAGCCCCCAAGGCGTTCATGCCGGGCTGTTCGACTTCGGCGGAAACTGCTCCACGCTGATCGTCGCCGAATCGGGACCGATGGCGCCCCTATGCGCCGAATCCCTGCGCGCCATCCAAAGCGAGCTGGCGCACCCGGGCGGCGACTGGCTGGAGTTGTGCCGCCTGGCCCGGATCGGCCGGCGCATCGCCCGCGACCAAAACCGCATCGCCGAATTGTACGAGTTGCTGGTGAATTGGCACGCCTTGGCCGATGCCCGTGGGGACCGCGATGTCCTCGATGAATCGGCGCGTGAGATGGTCTGGGTCTTGGAGGGTTGGGAGCGCTTCGACGAAGCCTCGCGATTGGAAAGCCGGCGCGTCACCGAGTTTGGCGAACAGATGACCCTGCTCTTTGGCGAGGGAGGAGAGACGGGATGGGGTAATTAGTGCTCGGCTGCCGGAGCAATAATGGTCAGGTACGAGGACGTCAGTGGCTATGCACCCCAACTTCCGGATCACCAACGTCATCACCGGCAACCTGACCCGGATTGAGCGCGCCCGCGGCTTTCTCGAGGCCGCCAAGCTCTCCGCGGAGTGGATCGCGGGCATGCAGCAGCGTGCCCTGGTGATCGAGGCCCACCACACCACACACATCGAAGGGACGCACCTGACTCTCGACCAGTCGGAGCAATTGCTCGCTGGCAAGAAGCCTCCCGGTGTCGCCGACGACGATGCGAAGGAGGTGGTCAACTATCGCCGCGCCTTTGACCTTGTGGCCGACTACCTGGGCAGTGGGGATCCGATCACGGAAGGGCTTGTAAGAGAGATCCGCAAACGCCTGGTCCGTGGCGTCCGCGGCAACGCCGCAGCCCCCGGCGAGTATCGTCGCGTCCAGAACTACGTCGCCAACTCGGTGACCAGGGAGATCATCTACACTCCGCCACCTCCGCTACAGGTTGCGCCTCTGATGGCCGAATTCGTCTTCTGGCTGAACGCCGAGCAAGAGGTCCACCCCATCCTCGTCGCGGGAGTTGCGCAATACCAATTGGTGCACATCCACCCATTCCTGGACGGTAACGGGAGGACGGCCCGCCTCCTCTCCATGCTGAGCCTCTACAGGAAGGGCTACGACTTCAAGCGCCTCTTCACGCTCAGCGAGTACTATGATCGCGACCGGTCCAGCTACTACCGGGCGATCCAGAGCGTCCGGGGGCCGGAACTAAACCTCACGGAATGGCTGGAGTACTTTACCAATGGCCTCCGCTGGCAGCTTGCGGAAGTCCAGGAAAAGGGCGAGTCGCTCATCCGGCTGGACGTGCTGACGAACAAGCACAAACTCACCGCGCGTCAGCGTGTGGCCATCGAACTGGCGGCTGACGGGCCTGAGTTCCGGATGGAGGATTTCGAGGCCAGATGCCCAGGCGTCCACCGCCGGAGCCTGCAGCGCGACCTGCGAGCCCTCATTGAGAAGCATCTCCTGGTGGTGGAAGGCGCCACGAACCGCCTCGTGTACCGCGCTGCCGGCAAGCCCTGAAACTTGCGACAAGCTTGCGACACAACTCGCGACAGGCTCGTGGCCAGAGCCGCCCGGGCGATTTCGCCTCCGGTCGCGCGGTCCGTCCTACTCGCTCCCTCATGTATGGGAGAGCCGATTTGTGTTTGTGCCTACTCCGGCCACTTGCCGATGCGCCCCCTATCCGGCTGATGGCCCTATAGACCCAACTTCGGCGGCACGGGCCATTCCGCCATCGGGTACACTGAATCTTCGTGCCTAAAACCACCGCGCTGGAATCTGAAGCCGCTGGACTCAGTTATCTGCGTGGGGCAGCCGTGCCCCTTCTCAACCTGACGCTCTCACAGGCGCTTACCGAAACCGCCAGGAAGTTTCCCGATGGTGAAGCGCTGGTGGTGTGCCATCAAGGCGTACGCCTGACCTGGAGCGAGCTGGACCGCGAGGTGACGCGCACTGCGCGCGGGCTCGCCGGACTGGGGCTGGAGCCCGGCCACCGGGCCGGCATCTGGGCCAGCAACTGCCTGGAATGGGTGCTGCTGCAATATGCCGCGCCGCGGGCGGGCGTCATCCTGGTGAATGTAAACCCGGCCTCCCGCTCGCACGAGCTGCGGTACGTGCTGGCCAAGTCGCACATTCGCGCGTTGTTCCTGCACGAAAAGGATTCGCGGGCCAACTACCGCGAAATCCTGGAGGAGTCCCGCGATGGCGACACGCTGCCGCTCGAGCACGTCGTCTGGCTGGGCCAGGAATCGTGGAATGACATGATCGCGGGCGGCATCGGCTTCCCGCAAGACGCGGCCACCCCGGACGACGTGGTGAACATCCAGTACACCTCCGGCACCACCGGCCTTCCCAAGGGCGCCATGCTCACCCACCGCAACCTGCTGAATAATGGTATGGCCATGGGCAAGGGGCTGAAGGCCACGGAAAAGGACCGCATCTGCGCGCCGGTGCCCCTCTACCATTGCTTCGGGTCGGTGATCGGATCGATGGTGTCGGTGGTGTCGGGGGCGGCGCTGATTCTGCCTTCGCCGCAGTTCGACGCGCTGGCCACCCTGGAGGCCGTTCACCGCGAGCGGGCTACCGCCCTCTACGGCGTACCCACCATGTTCATCGCCGAGATGGAGCATCCCGAATTCGCCCGCTTCGACCTGACTTCGCTGCGCACCGGCGTGATGGCGGGGTCGGCATGTCCCATCGAGCTGATGCGGCACGTGGTGGAGCGCATGCACATGCCCGAGATCACCATTGTGTACGGACAGACGGAATCCTCGCCGGGAATCACCATGTCGCGGGCGGACGATTCCCTGGAGCTGCGCGTGACCACCGTGGGCACCGCGCTTCCCAATACGGAAATCCAGATCGTCGACCCGAAGACCCACCGCCGGCTGCCCCTCGGACAACAGGGCGAGTTGGCGACGCGCGGTTACCTGGTCATGAAGGGCTACGACGCCGATCCCAAGGCCACGGCCGCCGTGATCGACAAGGACGGCTGGCTGTACACTGGCGACCTGGCGGTGCTGCGGCCCGACGGCTACTTCAGCTTCAAGGGACGCGCCAAAGACACCATCATCCGCGGCGGCGAAAACATCTATCCGCGCGAAGTGGAAGATTTCCTGCACACCCATCCCAAGATCGCCGACGTATACGTGGTGGGATTGCCCGACGCCAAGTTGGGCGAGACCGTATTGGCGTGGATCAAGCTCAAGAAGGGCGAGCAGGCCACCCTCGAAGAGATCCGCGATTTCTGCCGCGGCAAGATCGCGTACTTCAAAGTCCCGCAGTACATCCGTTTCGTGGATACGTTCCCCATGACGGTGAGCAAGAAGGTGCAGAAGTTCCAGATCCGCGAGCAGGAGATCAAAGAGCGGGGCCTCGAAGACGTGGCGCGACAGGCTACGGCGTAGGGAGTGGAAGTGGGGCAGGCGATCTCCGGCGGCCGCCGGGCCGATCTGGCGGTCAAGCCGGCGCTGAAGCCGCCCATCCGGCCCGGCGTCCTGGCCGAGCAGCGTCTGAACGACATCCTCGGAGCGTTGGACTGGATCGCGAAGGCGGTCTCGGGACGAACGGAAGCCGATTTCCTTGCCGACGAGACGCTCTGCTACGCCATCGCTCAAAAGCTCACGATCATCGGTGAAGCGGTCGCGGCAGCAGCGACGTGCAGACCTTATTTGGATAGGGGATGAGGTGAGAGATCTTGAGCGGCTCCGCCGCGAGGCAAAGCAGCACAACAGAAGCCTGCCGGACGAAATCAAGAATATTGTGAAACGGCGTTAGGCGAATAAGCTGTCTGCGTGGCAAAATCTTCAAGCGAAAGCGGCGTGCCGTTCCCGCTGGCGGGCATCCCATGAGACAGGTACAGCGATTCGATTGTGACGTCGTCGCGACCGTTGAGCGTGGCTTGGCTGGACCGGCCTGCGTCCAACGGAATTCTACGGGCGACGGTTTCAGGCAGCGGCTCACCGTAATTGCGCTCTCCGCAAGAACCGTCATAGCTCAGAATGAAGGGTACCCGCTGGTCGTTCAAAATCGTTAGTGCGTCTATCATTCGATCGCGGCTAACCCCCGCAACGTACCGCTGGTCCCGGCCTTGGCTCGTTCCCTGATAGGGGGGGTCCAAGTAGAAAAAGTCGCCTTTCCGCGCCGATAGAAACAGAGACAGGAAATCTCTGTGCACCGCCTGGCACCTGCCGGCAAGGATGCGATGAGCGCCGAACAGCTCTGCCTTCATCGGCTCGGGGCGCCGGCCCGTCCTACGTTTATCGGGCGACTGGTTGAACTCTCCCGCGGGGTTGAATCGAACGGCGTTTTTCACGCACCGAGCCAGCAGGTACAGCAGCTTGGCCGGGTTGCGGTCGAGATTGAACTCCGCCCGAATTTCGTAGTACGCATCGATGGGCTTCTGGCGCTCCCGGTGCCACAGCGTAGCGTACTGGTCGGCAGCGTCCTTTGGGTTATCGATTACCATCTCCCAGAGCCGGACAAGGGGTTCGAGCGCGTCCCCGATCGTGTAAGAGGGAAATGTCGACCGGGAAGCCGCCGCCAACGTGACAGCGGCTGAACCCGCGAACGGCTCGACAAGGCGCGTGTAACGACCGGCTGGAACGTGGCTCAGAATAGCGGCGGCCAGCCTGCGTTTGCTTCCTTGATACGGAACTGGATGGGGAACCGAAAATCGCAACAGCCCGTCCTCTACCGGTCTCTATGGTACACAAAGTCATCATATCGGCAAAAGCGCCGAGAACCAATAGGCATCAAGAAAGGACAAAAGGAGCCGACGAAATGGGGCTATGCCCGCGTCTCGACCGATGACCAGTCCCCGGCCTGCAGCTCGCCGCCTTGAGGCGGGCCGGATGCCAGACCATTTTCGAGGACGAAGGGGTGCCTACCCGCTCATGGCGCCCAGGAATTCGGCGTTGCTGCGGGTCTTGCCCAGCTTGTCGAGCAGCAGTTCCATGGTCTCCACCGGGGAGAGCGGGTTCAGCACCTTGCGCAGTATCCACACGCGGTTGAGCTCGTCCTTGGGGAGCAGCAGCTCTTCCTTGCGCGTGCCGCTCTTGTTGATGTCGATGGCCGGGAATACGCGCTTATCCACCAGCTTGCGCTCCAGGTGGATTTCCATGTTGCCGGTGCCTTTGAACTCTTCGAAAATCACGTCGTCCATGCGGCTGCCGGTGTCGATCAGGGCGGTCGCCACAATGCTCAGCGAGCCGCCTTCCTCGATGTTGCGCGCGGCCCCGAAGAAACGCTTGGGGCGCTGCAAGGCGTTCGAATCCACGCCGCCCGAGAGAACTTTGCCCGAGGGCGGAACAATGGTGTTGTAGGCGCGCGCCAGGCGCGTGATGGAATCGAGCAGGATCACAACGTCGCGCTTGTGCTCCACCAGGCGCTTGGCCTTTTCGATGACCATCTCGGCCACCTGCACGTGGCGCGTGGCGGGCTCGTCGAAGGTGGAGCTGATGACTTCGCCGCGCACGCTGCGCTGCATGTCGGTGACTTCCTCGGGCCGCTCGTCGATCAGCAGCACAATGAGCGTGATCTCGGGGTGGTTGGTGGTGATGGAGTTGGCGATGCTCTGGAGCAGCATCGTCTTGCCTGTGCGCGGCGGCGAAACGATCAGGCCGCGCTGCCCCTTCCCGAGGGGCGTCAGCAGGTCCATCACGCGGCCGGAATAGTTTTCCTTGACGGTTTCCAGCTTGACGCGCTCGTTGGGGTAGAGCGGCGTCAGGTTGTCGAAGAAGATCTTGTTGCGGGCTTCCTCGGGCGGCTCGAAATTGATGGCGTCCACCTTGATGAGCGCAAAGTACCGCTCGCCTTCCTTGGGCGGGCGGATCTGGCCGGAGATGGTGTCGCCGGTGCGCAGATCGAACCGGCGGATCTGCGAGGGAGACACGTAGACATCGTCCGGGCCGGGCAGGTAGTTATACTCGGGGGCGCGCAGAAAGCCGAAACCGTCGGGCAGGCATTCCAGCACGCCTTCGGAGAAGATCAGCCCGCTCTTTTCGGCCTGGGTCTGGAGGATCTTGAAGATCAACTCCTGCTTGCGCAGACCGGCGGCGCCGGAGATCCCCATGTCCTTGGCCACCTGGTTGAGTTTCTGGATGCTCATGTCTTTGAGCTCGACCAGGTCCAGCGTGGGGGTCCCGTTCTTGACGCCTTGGGCGGCCTTGCGGCGCTGGTGGCCGGGACCGGTCTGCGTCAGGGACGAGGGCGGTTCGGAAGACGCGGCCGCGGCGGGCGCTTCGGTGGGCTTAGCCTCGGCGGGTTTGGCTTCGGCGGCGGGTGGCGGTGCCGCGGCCGCGGCTTTCGCCTGAGAGCGCTCGGCGCGTTCGGCACGCTCGTTGTGCGGTTTCTCGGCGGGCGGCGGCGCGGCTCCGGCGGATTTCTCGGTGGTTTCGGTGGGGGCTGGCTGTTTTTCAGCCGCCTTTTCTGTGGATTTTTCCTGCGGCGGGGTGTTTCCTACCGTGGGTTCATTGTCTTCGATATTGCTTGCCAAGTTTCCCTCACTCCCCGGCCGGTTATGGCCGAGAACGGCAACGGCTCTACGCCCTCCTCACGGATGGCGCGCATGCCGCGCTCCTGTTCAGATTGATTCAATTTGTCGAACTTTGTGGCGATTACCAGGTACGGTCTGCCTTGATACTCGAGCCACCGCTTCAGGTCCAGATCGTTGGCCATCCATCCCCGGCGGGAATCCAGTATCAGGCAGCAAAGCTTTAGAGTTTTCCTATCTTCGAAATAACGCTCAATCAGCTTCTTCCATTCCAACTGCCGCCCGGGCGGCACGCGGGCATATCCGTACCCGGGAAGATCGACGAAGTAGAAGCCTCCCTCGATACGGAAAAAATTGATCGTCTGCGTGCGACCCGGCGTGCTGCTGGTGAACGCCAGCCCTTTGTGCCCCACCAGGGCGTTCATCAGGCTGGATTTTCCTACGTTACTTCTTCCCAAGAATGCGATCTCCGGCAGCCCGTCGGACGGAAACATCTGCGGGCTGGCGGAACTGGCTACGAATTCGGCTTTCAAGGAACCGGGCAACCCCTCAATGCGCTACAGTCTCTTCCGCGGGCTGCACCCCGACCGCCGGAATGGGCGCGGGCACCGGCAGCGCCACCAGTTCCCGCTCCAACGCGATCTTCAGCACCTCATCCATCGAATCCACAAAATGCAGCTTCATGGTTTGTTTGATGGCGTCGGGGATGTCCGGGAGGTCCTTCTCGTTCTCCCGCGGCACAATTACTTCCAGAATGCCATGCCGATGGGCCGCCATCAACTTTTCTTTCAGCCCGCCGATTCCGAGCACCTTGCCGCGCAAGGTAATCTCGCCGGTCATGGCCACGTCGCAGCGTACCGGGATGCGGGTCAGCGCGCTACAGATGGTGGTGGCCAGGGTGATGCCCGCCGAGGGTCCGTCCTTGGGAATGGCGCCCTCGGGAACGTGGATATGAACGTCGAGGTTGCGGTAAAAGTCGCGCGGCAACCCGAACTGGTGGGCGCGGGAGCGGATGTAGCTCATGGCCGCCTGTGCCGATTCCTGCATGACATCGCCCAGTTTTCCGGTGATGGTGAGCTTGCCTTTGCCTTCCATCAAAGTGCATTCCACGGTCAGAATCTGGCCGCCCACCTCAGTCCAGGCAAGGCCCGTGGCGGCCCCCACTTCGTTCTTCTTCTCGACCCCGAGGTCGCGAAACTTCCACGGTCCCAGCAGCTCAGGCAGCTTGTCGCCCGTCATCACCACTTTGGAAACCGTCTTCTTCTCCTTGGCGTTTTCGCTATTCACCACCTGGCGCGCCACCTTGCGGCACAGGTTGCCGATTTCGCGCTCGAGGTTGCGCACGCCAGCCTCGCGCGTGTAGTACTGGATCAATCCGTTCAAACCATCGTCGGCGAACTCGATCCGGTCTTTCCCCAGTCCGGTCTGCTCCATCTGCTTGCGGACCAGGAACCGCTTGGCGATCTCCATCTTCTCCAGCTCCGTGTAGCCGGAGAGCCGGATCACTTCCATGCGATCCTGCAAAGCCGGGGGAACGGTGTGGAGCACGTTGGCCGTGGCGATGAAGAAGACCTGGCTTAGATCATACTCCACATCCAGGTAGTGGTCGACGAACATGAAGTTCTGCTCGGGGTCGAGCACTTCCAGTAGCGCGGCGGATGGATCGCCGCGAAAATCCATGGACATCTTGTCCACTTCGTCGAGCATGAAGACCGGGTTGCGGGTGCCGGCCTTCTTCATCATCTGGATGATCTGGCCCGGCAGGGCGCCGATGTAAGTGCGGCGGTGCCCGCGGATCTCCGCCTCGTCGCGGACGCCGCCCAGAGAGAGGCGCACGAACTTGCGGCCGGTGGCCCTGGCGATCGACATTCCCAGAGAAGTCTTGCCCACGCCGGGAGGCCCGACAAAGCATAGGATGGAACCCTTGGGGTTCTTCACCAGACGGCGCACCGCCAGGAACTCGAGGATGCGTTCCTTGATTTTCTCGAGGCCGTAGTGATCGGCTTCCAGCACTTCTTCGGCGAATTTGAGGTCGCGCAGCTCCTTGGACTTCTTTTTCCACGGCACGGCCAGCAGCCAGTCGAGATAGTTGCGGGAGACCGTGGATTCGGCCGACATGGGCGGCATGTTCTCGAGCCGCTTGAGCTCGGCCATGGCCTTTTCCAGGGCGTCCGCGGTCATGCCGGCGGTCTCGATGCGCTTCTTGAGCTCGTCGATCTCGCTCTTTTCGCCGCGGCCCAGTTCCTTCTGAATGGCCTTGATCTTCTCGTTCAGGTAATACTCTTTTTGCGCCTTCTCCATCTGGCGCTTCACGCGGCCCTGAATGGTGCGGTCGACGTTGAGCTTCTCGATTTCAATGTCGAGCATCTCGGCCACGCGCGTCAGGCGCTCGATGGGGTCGAAGATTTCCAGCAGCTCCTGCTTCTCTTCGATGGTGAGCTGCAGGTTGGCCCCCACCGTGTCGGCCAGCTTGCCGGGCTCGTCCACGCGGAGAGCCGCAATCATAGTCTCGTAGTTCAGGTTCTGGCTCAGCTTGACGTACTGCTCGAAGAGGCCGGTGACCCGGCCGATGAGCGCGTCCAGTTGCGGACCGGCTTCCACGCGGAAAGCCGACGTGCGCACGGTGGCGCGGAAAAACCCTTCCTCGTCGGAGACCGATACCACCTTGGCCCGTTCCACGCCTTCCACCAGGACCTTGATATTGCCGTCCGGCAGTTTGAGGCTCTGGACGATGTTGACGATGGTGCCGACACTATAGATCTCGTTGGGCTTGGGCTCGTCGATGGAGGCGTCGTGCTGGCTGGCGAGAAAGATCTTCTTGTCGCCCGCCATGGCCTCTTCGAGCGCTCGCACGCTGGATTCCCGCCCGACCACGAACGGCGTCATCATGTACGGAAAGATGACCACGTCGCGGATGGGCATCATCGGCAGACGTTTTGTTTCGGATTTTTCCTTTGAAGTAAGCATTGTATTCCGCAGGTTGACCCCGCATCCCCAGGCGAGCGGTTCTGTAGGCATGCCCGACCCGGGGGCCAAGCGTGCCCGGTCCCTAGCCGGCCTTTTCTAATATTGTAAGACTGATTTTCTGCGACAGCACCATCTCTTTGGTGACGTTGAACTCGCGGACCTTCTTGTAGGATGGCAGGTAGTACATCAGATCGAGCATCAGGTCCTCGAGAATCATGCGCAAACCGCGCGCCCCCACCTTGCGCTCCATGGCCAAATCGGCAATCGACTCCAGGGCGTCGTCGCTGAACCGCAGCCGCACGTTCTCAAACTCAAAGAGCTTCTGATACTGCTTCACAATGGCGTTCTTGGGCCTGCTCAGAATCTGAATGAGAGCCGACCGGTCCAGATCCTGAAGCACCGCCGTTACCGGAAGACGGCCGATGAACTCGGGAATAAAGCCGAACTTGATCAGATCGATAGGTTGGACCTGCGATAGAAGATCGATGTCCCGCCGCGATCCCGAGCCGGTCAGCCTGCCGGCGCCCTTCTCCTCTTCCTGAAGGAAGCCCATGGACTTCTTGCCGGTGCGGCGCCCGATCACCTTCTCCAGCCCCACAAACGCGCCGCCGCAGATGAACAGGATGTTGGTGGTGTCCACCGGCGTGAATTCCTGGTGCGGATGCTTGCGTCCGCCTTGCGGCGGAACGTTGGCGACCGTACCCTCGAGGATCTTCAGAAGGGCCTGCTGGACACCTTCCCCGGAAACATCGCGGGTAATCGACGGGTTTTCGTCCTTGCGGCAGATCTTGTCGATTTCATCGATGTAGATGATGCCCTGCTGGCACTTCTGAACGTCCCCGTCGCTCGCCTGGAGCAGTTTGAGGATGATGTTCTCGACATCCTCGCCGACGTAACCGGCTTCGGTCAGGGTGGTGGCGTCGACAATCGCGAAGGGCACGTCGAGGATCTTGGCTAAGGTCTGCGCCATCAACGTCTTGCCAGTGCCCGTGGGACCGATCAGCAGGATATTGGATTTCTGTAGCTCAACCTCGGTGTTGCGCAAGCGGTTCATATGGACGCGCTTACAGTGGTTGTAGACCGCCACCGCCAGTTTCTTCTTGGTGGGATCCTGGCCGATCACGTACTGATCCAGGAACTCCTTCACTTCCAATGGCTTGGGTATCTTGTTCGCAAGGCCGGAAGGAGCCTCGACCTTGTCGTCCTCTAATATCGAGTTGCAGACCGCAATGCACTCATCGCAGATATAAGCGCGGGGGTAATCGCTCGGGGAAGAGATGAGTTTCCCGACTACGTCCTGGCTCTTATGGCAAAAAGAACACCGTAAAGCATCATCGGATCCGGCACGCTTCACGCAGATTTCTCCTCTTCCGCCAACGGCAGACGGTAGGGAACCTCATTGGACTTCATTTCTATTATCACCTGAACAGCACCCGTAAGCAATGTACCCGATGGGTTAACAAGGTACTGTAGGGTCCGGCAGGCCCGATATTAGGCGGTTTTCCGGGCATGTTCGAACAGGAAACTAAGCGTTTTCTCGGTTTGAATGTGGGAAGCGATCCGCCCCATGGTGCCGTCTTTCTCGAATTTCATCTGCAGGGCGGCCACCGGCTCGCGCTGCTGCCGGGCCAGCCGCTCCACTTCCTTATCCACTTCGTCGCGCGTGGCGGCGATGGCTTCCCGCTCGGCAATCCGCGAGAGCAGCAGCGAAGCCTTCACCTCGCGCAGGGCTTTATCGCGCTGGCTCTCCCTCACTTTCTCCCAATCCAGCTTGATGGAGTTCGGGTCTACGCCCTCCGCCGCCATGGCCCGGAGGCTCTGCTCGACACGGATGCGGATCTGACGCTCGACAAAGACTTCGGGAACCGGAAAACCGTGCGCGTCCACGAGTTTGTCCACGATCAGGTTCTTGGCCTCCTGCTGGGCCTCGTACTGGCGCTGCGCCAGCATGGACTTGCGGATGGCCTCCCGCAGCTCGTCCACGTTGCGGTAGTCGCCCAGGTCCTGCGCGAATTCGTCGTTCAGCTCGGGCAGGTCCTTCTTGCGCAGCCCCTTCAACGTGGCGTGGAATCGTACCGTCTTGCCCGCCAGCCGCTGAGCGCCGTATTCCGCGGGATAGACCACCTCGAATTCCTTCTCTTCGCCGGGAGTGACGCCGCGCAGGTTCTCCGTGAAGGCCTCGAAGGTGTCGGCGCCGCCGATTTCCAGCACCATCTCTTCCTGCTTCATCGGCTCGCCTTCCACACCGGAGAGGCTTTCCAGCCCCACCACCGCGAAATCGCCGTCTACCAGGGGCCGGGGGTCGATGTTGACGTACTGAGCTTTCTGCTCGCGGATCTCGTCCACCCGCTTGGCGACGTCTTCGTCGGTGACTTCGGGATCGTGGTAGGGAACCTCGACCTCTTTGTACTCCTGCAACTCGATTTGCGGAACCACCTCGAACTCGGCCTTGAAGGTCAGCGGCTCGCCCGCGTGATAGTGGACATCTTTGATGTCGGGGGTACCCACCGCGTTCAGGTTTTCCGCCTCGAACTGTTTTTGCAGGAATTTGGGGATCAGGGCTTCCAATACCCGCTTGCGGATGTCGGAGGCGAACTGCTTCTTGACCAGCGAGACAGGGACCTTGCCGGGCCGAAACCCGGGCAGCTTGGCACGCTTCAGAACGTCGGCGACGACGCGGTCGGTCTCGCTCTCGACTTCGTGGACAGGGATGGAAATCTCCAGTGCGTGCTTGCAGCCTTCAATTAAAGCCAAGTGGAATTTACCTCGGGAAAGAAGTGATGGCCGAAACTCTATGATACCACGTACAATAGACCATATCGGGTGGATGCTCGCAGTTTCGGTGCTGGCGGTGGTTGCGCTGCTCGGCCTCTGGGCCGCCATCGCGCGGCGGACCTAACCATGCATTTTCAGCTTCAGGAAGCCATTACCAACGTGCTGCTGTTGTGGATTCTCACGGCGCCGCACGAGTTCGCGCACGCCTGGGTGGCCACCCTGCTGGGCGACGATACCCCGCGGCGCGATGGCCGCGTCACGCTGAATCCGGTCGCGCACGTGGATTGGCTGGGCACCGCCATCCTGCCCTTCGCGACTTCGCTCTTGGGCGGCGGCTTCCTGGGATGGGGGAAACCGGTGCGCACCGACCCCTCCAAGTTGAAGGGCGGGTTGAACGGCCTGGCCCTGGTGGCGCTGGCGGGACCGTTCAGCAACGTCATATTCGCGGTGGTGTTGGGGGTGGTGGCGGTGGCCATTGCTCACGTGTCGCCGGCGTTGGCGCAATTCGCCGTGCGCGGCGTGTGGTTGAGCCTCTACCTGGGGATCTTCAACCTGTTGCCGGTGCCGCCTCTCGACGGCTCCAAGCTGCTGCTGGCGGCGCGCATCCCCATGGCCATCTACCTGGAGATCTCGCGATTCGGCTTCATGCTGCTGATCGTGGCCGTTTCGGTCTCCGACTTCGGCCGCTGGATGAACCAGTGGAGCATCTGGGGCGCGCGGACGATTCTGACGATGTTGCAGTAGCAGATGAAGGCGGTCCCCGGTCCAACTCAAATCACATTCCGTCCCAGCTATGACTTGGATCGGGGTAGAAGGTGAGACCCGAGAGGCCTACTGGGACACTGGATTCATGTGCGATTTTCCCAAACCCCATGGGGAACGTAATTAATCCCGCTAACAATTCCCTGTCTGTTACCCATACGAGCCAACCCCCTGGCACTTGCGCCCTCAGCACATTTGCTCCAGGTCCTAGACCCATGCAGTGGGGAACCGGTTCCCAAGTCATCACCGAAAGAGTACCAGACAGATAACTCCTAAAACAACTGAAGGAGTTCCATGCGTCGCGCGCTGCTTACGCTTGCTTTCCTGTCCTTCGCGGCCTACGCGCAGACGCTCGACTTGCAGCGCGGGGTGGTGCGGAACGAGAAGCGCCAGGACGAGCACCAATCGCGCAGCACTCGGGTGGCGGAGGTTCTCAGAACGTCTGGCCGATCGAGAAGAAGTATTGAAAATGGCTGACGCCCTGCGTCACGCACTTGCTGGCGACTCCGGGGGCCGGAGTGCAGGGGTTCTTGCCGGCGTCGATCAGGTCTTGCAGGGTGCCTTTGAAGCCAAAGAAGCGCGGCGGGTTGAGGCTGTAGGCCAGGTCCACGCGGATGGGGCCGACGGGGGTGCGGTAGCGAATGCCGAAGCCCACGGCGTGGACCATGTAATCGAAATCCTGAAGCGAGCGCTGCTTCACGCGGAAGGAGAGATTGCCGAGGCTGGAATAGGCGCTTCCGGCGTCGTGGAAAAGCACCCCGCCGATATTGTCGCCGACCAGCGGGAAGCGCAACTCGGTCTGGTTGAACAGGATGGCCGTGCCGCCCAGCGGGAAGCCGGTCACGGGGTCGCGGGGTCCGGCCTGGTTTTCGGGCAGGCCGCGCTGCGAAGTGCCGCCGCCACCGAAGAAGCGTTCGGGCAGCGGGATGGCGGCCAGCAGGTCGCCGCTGTAGCGGAAGGCGTAGATATCGCCGAACTCGGTGCTGCGCGCCAGCACCAGCCTTTTGCCGAGGGGATGATAGGTGGCATTGCGCGCCAGAAAGCGCAGGAAATTGCGCTGCGAACCAACGACGTGCTCGGCCAGGCCAATGTCCAGGGTGTTGTAGATGCCTTTGTGCGGATCGACGGGGTCGTCGCGGCGGTCCTGGATGAAGCCGCCGGAGATCAGGCCCAGGCGCACGGGCTGCGACAGAAGCGGAATCAGAAACGGGGTGATCTTGAGGGTGGCCTGGTCGATTCCGACGCGCCGGTAAGTATAGCGGTAGAACAGGGTGGTGGCTTTGGAGAAGCGCTGCGACAATTGCGCCGAGCCTTCCTGGCGCTTATAGGAGAAGGTGCGGATGTCGCTCGAATCCTGATAGAGGCCGGTGAACGAAACGTTGAGGCGCTCCTGGTTGCGGAAGCGCGGCCAGGCGTAGGTGAGCAGGCCGCGGCGTTCCAGCGTGGAAACGCGCGTGCGCAGGCTGACGCTGTGGGCCAGGCCCCACAGGTTGGAGCGCGTGAAATCGAGCGAGACGCGCGGGGAGAAGCCGGTCTGGCCGGCGGGCGCGTCCAGGCAGGTGGTGCACCCGCCGATGCGCGTCAACTGGGCGCCCAGGCCCGCCGCGAAAGAGTAGCGCCGCGCTTCTTCGAGCTCATAGAGCACATACTTGCGGGCGCTCTCGCCGTCGGGATTCTGGATGGCCGAATCGACGCGCGAAAAGACCCCCAGGTCGTAGAGGCGGCGCTGGGTGTCGGTGATGGCCGTGGGGGAAAGCGGGTCGCCTGGATTCAAATGCAGGCTTCGATAGATCAAACTGGGGCGGGTGGTTTTGAGCGTGCCCTGGTTGACGATCACTTCCCTCACAAATTCCGCGGCGCCTTCGGCTACGGTGAAACGCAGGTCCACCAGATTGGGCTTCCCGGCGGGCTTGGAGCTCCACTCGAAGGTGGCATTGGGGAACCCGTTGTCGAAGTATTGCGCCAGGATGGTATCGCGGTCCACGGCCACGTTGAATTCGCTGAAGGGCTGGTCTTCGGTGCAGTTGAGCATGGCGTGGATGGCCGCAAGGTCCAAACCGCGGATGCCCTCGACCTCGAGGTGGTTGACGAAGTACTGCGGGCCTTCATCGATGGTGAGCGTTACCGCCAGATCGCCGGACTTGCCGCGGTAATCGTCCTGCAACTGGTGGGTCACGCGCACGTCGCGAAAGCCGTTGGACTGGTACAGATTGACGATGGAATCTTCATCGCGGCCGAGGAGGCTCTCGCTGTAGCGCCCGTGCGGGAACTGAAGGAACGAGGCCTTCTGGAGAAACATGCGCTCGCGAAGCGTTTCCGTGTCGAAGTAGCGGTTGCCGCGGAGTTCGACGGCTACCAGGCGGTGGCGCGCGCCGGTCGAGACCACGTAATCGATGGAGGACTTGTCGTTGACGACGGCTTCCTCCTTGAAATCCACCTCGGCGTCGAAATAGCCGTCCGACTGGAAATAGTCGCGCAGGTTGCGCGCGCCTTCGACCAGCAGGTCGCGGTCCACGGCGTGTTCCTCGAAGACCGGCACGTAGCGCCGCAGCTTCTTTTGCGAAACCTTGGCGCCGGTGGTGCGCACCTCGATACGCGGTCCCGCGTCGATGCCGATGATGGGAAGCGCGCTATTGGTGGCGGGATCGTACTTCATGGAATCGAGCGAGACCTTGGCTTCCAGGCGATTCTGCCGCTGATATTCCGCGCGGACCCCCTCGATGCCCTGCACCACGCGGGTCTGGGTGACGGGCTTCCAGGTGTGGAGGATCCAGCGCCGGAATCCGGTGGCGTCGACGATCTTTCCCGGGTCCATCTTCAAGTCGCCGGCCGGCACGGGTGGGGCGAAATGGGCACGCTTCCCGGCGTCGACTTCGAAGCGGACATTCACCTGCTGGTGGGCGCGGTCGTAGTCCAGTACGGGGTGGATGACGCCGCGGTAGAGACCATTGCTCTCCAGAAGCCGTTGCTGGCCGGTCAAGGCTTCCTGGAGCCTGGTATCGGTGTAGGGCTGGCCCAGGTCGAGGCGCGTGGCGTTCTCCAGTTGCCCGGGAGTGGGATTGGACAGGTTGCCCACCGCCGACACGTTGCCGATGAACCAACTGTTCCTGGTGAGGAAGCGGACGATGGCGCCGTTCTGGTAGGCCTCGGCGTCCACCTGGATGTCGGCGTACCTTCCGGTGGCGAACAGCCGTTCGATGGATGCCCGCACGGCCGCCGTGGTGAGCGGCTGATGGATTTTGAGCGGCAGGATTTCGAACAGCTCGGAGGGGTCCACGGGCTGCTCCACCGGATCGAACTGAATGGTGAGCACCTCCTTGCCGTCATACTTCTGGTATTGGGCCAGGAGGGTTCCGGGCCGCGCCACCGCCAGACAGACAAGCAGGCAAGGAAAGTAGGCGAGCAGCGATCGCACCATCATCATGATACCGTAAGTGCCTAAGGCACCTTGTTACCATCGGAGTGCGGAAGGAACGCGGTGCAGATCCACGCGCGCGAACGGCCCATCGACCTGGTGGTATTGAAAGAGCGTCTGGAGCCGCCAGGCGAAGTGCGCGCCAACGAATTCGCGTTGAGATTCTTCGCCCCGCCCTGCGAGATGACGGTATTCCCCGAGGCCGGGCCATCGTCAAGGGGACCAGCGACACGGGCGTGGCGCGGAGTCTGTACGCGCGGTATGTGGGGTGAGGGGGGGGGATCGATGCTTGTCAAACGGTTCACATTTAAACGCAACACCGACCAGGGCGGCTTCCCGTGGACGGCACAATCGGAAATAGAAACTCCCGGCTGCTACCGGAGGTTCACCGCCGTTGGCAGGACACTGGCGGACGTGAAGGAGTTCGCGGCCCTCGTGCGCCGGTGTGAGCGCACTGGTTTGCTGGAGCGGCTATCGGAGATGCACCCGCCCGGGTTCGAGAAGCGGATGCAGACGACGTGGGGCGGCGATTGGTGTCCGCACAAGAGGTGAGCCGTGGACCGGTTAAGCGGTATCATTTGTTGTGATGCGACGCCTCTACGTTCATAACTTCCGTTGCCTGGAGAACTTCGAATTGCCGGTTTCCGGCCAGTCGTCCCTCCTGCTGATCGGGAAGAACGGCTCGGGCAAGACAACTGTCGGGCTTGCATTGGAGGTTCTGCAGAAGATCGCCCGAGGCACGAACCGGGTGGGCGATCTGGTGAAGCCGAAGGATCTCTCGCGCGGGCGCGCCGACGTGCCCATGCGATTTGAAATCGAGGTCGAGTTGGAAGGCCAGACGTACGGGTACGGTATCGCTTTTGAGTTCCCGATGGGGTTCAAGGAGCTTCGCGTACTTGAAGAGAAGCTCACGGTTGGCGGCAAGCCTGTTTACACCCGGGAAGTGGCGCAGGTGCAAGTTGCGCGGACGGGCCGGGAGAAGGAGGCGAGTTTCCACATCGACTGGCACCTGGTGGCTCTGCCGATCATTCAGCAACAGTCGAGTCGCGACCCTTCATTCGTTTTCAAGCAGTGGCTCGCCCGTATGCTCATCCTTCGGCCCGCGCCCAGCCTGATTCTAGGCGACTCCAAAGAAGAGACGCTAGAGCCGAACCTTCAGGTCGCCGACTTTGGCGCATGGTTTTCAGGCCTCTTGGCCTACGCGCCATCCGCTTACTCCAAGATCGACGAGTATCTTAAGCAGGTCATGCCAGACCTGAAGGACATTAAGAATCCCGTGGTTGGCACGGACTCTCGAAGCCTGGTCGTCCAGTTTTCCAATGACCAGGGAAGCGTAAGCCTTCCTTTTGCGGATTTGTCCGACGGCGAAAAATGCTTCATGATATGCGCCCTGGTGCTGGCCGCGAACGACGCTTACGGGCCGGTGTTCTGTTTCTGGGATGAACCCGACAATTATCTTGCGCTGTCCGAGGTTGGTCACTTTGTGCTGGCTCTCCGTAAGGCCTTCCAATCTGGCGGTCAGTTCATGGCGACCTCGCACAACGCCGAGACGATTCGCCGTTTTTCCGACGAAAATACGCTTGTTCTTTATAGGAAGAACCATCTTGAGCCCACGATTGTGCGGCCGATCAAGGATTTGCAAATCAGTGGGGACCTTGTCGGTGCGCTGGTTCGCGGCGATGTGGAGCCATGAGCGTTAACCGATATCTGCCACACGTCCTGGTGTTGCCCGAAGACGATGCCAATCGACAATTGGCGAACGGCTTTCTCCTGGATCGGGATCTCTCAACTTGGCGAATCCAGGTACTCGTGGAGGCAGGTGGTTGGAGCGACGTGTTGGAGCACTTTGTTTCGGACCACGTCGTCGACATGGATCGCTATCCTGCCCGATTCATGATTCTGTTGATCGACTTCGATGGCAGGGAAGAGAGGCTGCAACACGCGAAAACCCGGATTCCCGAGCACTTGACGGATAGGGTCTTCATTCTCGGCGCCTTAACCGAACCGGAAGCTCTTAAGGCCGATCTCGGCGATTACGAAACAATCGGATTGAATATGGCGCGGGATTGCCGCGAAGAGACCGAGAAGACCTGGGGGCACCGTCTCCTCCGGCACAATGCCAGCGAGCTTGACCGTTTGCGCGTCAAGGTGCGACCGATCCTGTTCCCGTCCATTTGAGGGACGGCGACTGCTTGCCGGCTCTTGAAACCGGGGCCGCCAGGCGAAGAGCGAAATGGAGCCGGATGCTCGTCAAATGGCTCCCGATCCCGCAGAGTCGTTAATGATATACTCCCGCCATGACCCTCAAGAGCGCTGCATTCTTCGCATTGATCGGCATAGCACTGCTAACCGTGGTGCTGGCGATAGGCTTCATCCGCGACGTATCGGGTTTTCTGGCTGATGCGGTTGCCGCGATGGAGTTGCTGAAATCGGGAATTAAACTGCTGGCAAGCCTGAGTGTGGCGGTATTCCTCTACGCGTTCCACAAAGCACAGTCTTGAATCCGCGGAGCGCAGCACTGTTAACAGGCTGCGAAGTGAAGGGATGCCGCACGTCGCCGAAGGCAGGATCTCATGCGGCAAGTGCCGCGACTCGCCATGGTACCTGGCGGGATTCGTGGGGCAGAATGGCAATCCGCGCGCCGGTTGGCAACCGGTGCTGGACGGGCGGCGGGTTACCAATCCGGCGGACCCAGGGTACCCCTGCAAAGCTGCCCCGCATAGCGGCAAGCCGCAACGAGTGGTGGCGATTCTCCGAGGTCGCGGCGGGCGCGTACCAGGGCGGCCGGGCGGATTGCCAATCCGCCGGACCCAGAGGGTACCCCTAACAACCTGCCCCACATGGCGGCGAGCCGCAACGAGTGGTGGCGATTCTCCGAGGTCGCGGCGGGCGCGTACCAGGGTACCCCTAAAAACCTGCTCCACTTACTGCCGGCCGAGTTCGTCGAGGAGGATCGACAGGCGCGGCGCCACGTCGGTGCGGCGGCCAAAACGCAGGGCATTGTACTGGACGGTGAACTCCGAGACGGCTGTCCCCATACGGCCGGGCGGCAGCGATTGGGCGAACTCCGCGGGCGTGAACCACGCGGGCTTCTGGTAACCGCGGCGTTTCAACAGGTCGAGCATACGCCCGTAAAGCAGGGTGGCGTCCCCGACCGTGGCCTGGCCGCGCCGGACGCGCTCGACGCGGTTGCGGATGCGCAGCAAGCGTACCAGCCGCGGCCCCAACAACCAGACCAAGGCTCCCATCGCGAGTACCAACAGGATGGCAATGCCATGGCGCCGGAACGACGCCGCCAGGCGGAGACTCCAATTCCAGTTCAGTCCGGAAAGGGAGTCGAACCAGCGGATGCCCAGGCTGCGCACACCCAGTTCCAAGCGGTCGGCCAGGGTACCCTGGCGGCTAATGTCGTAGCTCACCACCCACTCCTGCCAGAAGGTCCCGGCGGCATCCAGGTACAACCCGAGTTTCGCCAGCAGGGCGGAACCGGGGCGGCTGGAATCGGGCGGCGTGGGGTCGAAGGTGGTCCAGCCGCGGCCGGGAATCCAGGCCTCCACCCAGGCGTGCGCGTCGGAGGCGCGTATCAGCCAGAAATCCGTGATGGGGTTGTAGACTCCGCTTTGAAAGCCGGTGGCGAGGCGCGCGGGGATGCCGGCAGTCCGCAGCATCACCGTCATGGCGGAGGCGAAGTACTCGCAGTGGCCCTTCTTGCGCGTGAAGAGGAAGTAAGCCAGCGGATCGGCCACCTGGTGGTCCGGAAGTTCGAGGGTATAGCCGTAATCGGTGCGCAGGCGGCGCTCGATGGCGCGTGCCCGCTCCAGGTCCGTGGCCGCGCCCGCCGTCATGGCGCGCGCCAGTTCGGGGATGCGCGGGTCGAGCGGGGGCAGTTGCAGATGATCGGCTCGCGCCTGGAGTGGCAAAATGGGAGCGGGGTAAGGCGCCGGCGAGGATTCCGGGATATCCTCGAGCCGGCTGTAGGCGTCGTAGTGCAGGCCCCGGGGCGACTGGTATCCGACGCGGTAGCTTCCCGCCGCCGTCCGCAAGAGGAATGCGTAGCGCAGGTCCACGGTCTCAGCCACCCCGGCGAGAAATAGCGCGTCGGTGCCGAACTCGTCCAGATCGACGTGGTAGTTGATGTGCCGCCCGGGCCGCCGGCTGGCGGACGGCTCCAGGTCGGCGTGGCCGTTCTCCACAGGAATCCTCTGGTTCGCCCGGCCGGGATCGGACCAGCGCTTCCCATCGAATTCACCCAGCGCCCGGCCACGCCATTTCAATCCGCCGGGCGTTTCGCTACTGAAGATGCGGACGTGCATGACCGGCCGGGAGGCGGCCTTGATCTCGCCGAATTCGCCCAGCGTCACCTCGCTGGAGAAGCCGGGAATATACAGGCGGTGCGAGATCAGGCGTGAGAAGGCCGCCTCGGCGGTGCGCGGCAGAAGAAAGAACAGGCCGGCGGCGATGGACAGGATTCCCAGAGCGATCAACGCCGAATGCAGCGCCAGGCGGGGGTAGAAGCGCCTCAGCCCGCTGCGCGCCGTGGCTGCGGCCAAGCGGGTGGAACGGCGAATCTCGCCGCTGGCGAGCGTCGCGACGGCGAACAGCAGGTACAGCGCCAGAAACAGAAAGAAGTCGAAATCGATCGACAGGAGGGCGGCCGCCAGGAGCTCGACAAAGGCCATGGCGGCGGTGTAGACATAATCCCGATTGGTTTTCGCGGTGACGATCTTCATCACCGCCAGGAAGAACACCAGGTGGATAGTGGCGGTAAGAAAATCCCGCGAAAGAAGAAAATAATCGAGCGGGAAGAAACCCGTATAGCCAAGGGCGATGAGGGTCACGGCGCGATCGGAAAGGTCCAGCCGCACGAAGCCGGGGATCAACAGCCCGCGCAGCACCAGGCCGGCGGCGGTGAGCGCCAGGGTCGCGGTGTCCAGATACCCGTAGCCGGCCACCGCGAGATATCCGCTGGCCACCAGGCCCAGCAGCGAGAACTGGAAAAAGCGCTCGACGGAGGGGTGCCCTCTGTGTAAGGCCCTCGCACCCGCACGCAGCATGCACCCATTCTATCAGCGGGGGATTGGAATTACGGCGGAGATGGTGTGCGGGTCAGCGGTGAAAAATCTTGGCGCTCACCACCGGGATCAGACAGTTGCGGCCTTCCACCTCCGGCGGCCGCCCCGTGCGCGCCGCCAGTTCCCGGTTCAGCGACGCGATGAATTCCTGGATCTGGGCCTGCATCTCGCCCATTCTTTCGCGCATGTTGAGAATGATCTCGACGCCGGCCAGGTTCACGCCCAGGTCGCGCGTCAGGTGGAGAATCACTTCCAGGCGCTCCAGGTCGCTGTCGGTATACAGCCGCGTGTTGCCTTCGCTGCGGGAAGGTTTTAAGAGCCCCTCTCTTTCGTAGAGCCGCAGGGTCTGCGGATGGATCTCGTATTGCTCCGCCACCACCGAGATCATGTAAGCCGCTCTGGATTTGGTCCTGGCCATATCAGACCTTGGCCCACATTCCCTCGCGCGGGTCCTCGGGATGCAGCTTGGCGAGCTGGCGCAGCAGCTCGCGGGTTTCCTCGTCGCGCGGCTCGGGCGCCTGGATGGCCACCTCCACAATCTGGTCCCCGCGCTGATTGGTGCGCGAATTCTGGACGCCCTTCTCCCTCAGCCGGAAGCGCTGCCCATTGGTGGTTCCCTGGGGAATCTTCAGGAGCGTGCGGCCATCGATGGTGGGCACCTCGATCTTGGCGCCCAGCGCCGCCTCCCACACCGCGATGGGAACCTGGATTTCAATATCGTCGCCCTCGCGGTGGAAGAAGGCGTGTTCCTCCACTTTGGTGGTGATGTACAGGTCCCCCGGCGCCGCTCCCATGGTTCCGGCGTTGCCCTTGCCCGGCACCCGCAGGCGCGAGCCGTTGCGCGCACCCGGCGGGATGCGCGTCTCCACCGTCTCCGTCCGCGTCACGCGGCCCTCGCCGCCGCATTCCGGACAGGCGTTCCGCGATCTTCCCGATCCCCCGCAGCGCGGGCAGGCCAGATTGAACTTCATGGCCCCGGCCATTTGCGTCACGTGCCCGGTGCCCTTGCATTGCGCGCAGGCTCCATCGCCCGCGCCAGACGCGCCCGAACCCGACCCGCGGCACGTGCCGCACACGTCGTAGCGCGTGACATTCAAACGCACCTGCGTGCCCTTGATGGCCTGCCAGAAGTCGATGTCCATGGCGTATTCCAGGTCGCCGCCCTTTTCCGGTTCGGCCTGCGCCTGGTGGGCCCCGCCGCGGCCCCCGAAAAACTGGGAGAAGACATCCCGGAAGCCCCCGCCGGCAGTGTCCGTGCGCCGGCCCGCACCGCTGCCCGCGCCCGAGAAGGCATCCGAAAAATCGAAGCCGCTGAAATCCATACCGGGCGGCGGGCCCTTGCCCGCCGGACCTCCCGGCCCGGCGCCCGCGAAACCGCTGTCGGAATAGAAGCCGTACTGGTCGTACATCTCGCGCTTCTTCGGATCGCTCAGCACGTCGTAGGCTTCCTGCACGTTCTTGAAACGATCCTCGGCGGATTTGTCCCCGGGATTCAGATCGGGGTGGTGCTTGCGCGCCAGTTTCCGGTAAGCCTTGCGGATGTCGTCCGCGGCGGCCTTTCGTGGAACGCCGAGCGTGTCGTAGTACTCGTGCTTGGGATCGGCCATAGGAATGGGGACCGGGCGTGCCCGGCCCCTACCGACTTATTTGTTCTTGTCGTCTACGTCGACAAATTCGGCGTCCACCACGTCGTCTTTGCCTTTCTTGCCATCGCCGCCGCCCGACTGCTCCGGCGGCGCCTGCTGCGCGCCGGGCTGTCCCGCGGTTTTGTACATGGCCTCGGCCAGCTTGTGGCTGGCGGTGGTCAGCCGGTCGACCGCCGAATTGATGCGCGCCGGATCGTTGTCGGCCATGGCCTTCTTGGTCTCTTCGAGGGCCGCCTCGATCTCCTTGGCCTCCGCCTCGCCCACCTTGCTGCGATGCTCCTTCAACGTCTTTTCCACGTTGTACACCATGGCGTCGGCGCGGTTGCGCGCTTCGATCGTGTCGCGCAGCTTGCGGTCTTCGGCCGCATGCCCCTCGGCGTCCCTGGCCATCTTCTCCACCTCGTCCTTGGCCAAGCCCGATGACGACGTGATAGTGATCTTCTGCTCGTTGTTGGTGGCGCGGTCTTTGGCCGTCACATTGAGAATGCCGTTGGCGTCGATGTCGAACGTCACTTCCACCTGCGGAATGCCGCGCGGCGCCGGCGGAATGTTGCCGAGCTGGAATACGCCCAGCAAACGGTTGTCCCGCGCCATCCCGCGCTCGCCCTGGTAGACCTTGATCTCCACCGACGACTGGTTGTCCGAGGCCGTCGAGAACACTTCGCCCTTGCGCGTCGGAATGGTGGTATTGCGCTCGATCAGCTTGGTGAACACGCCGCCCAGCGTTTCGATGCCCAGCGAAAGCGGGGTCACGTCCAGCAGCAGCACGTCTTTCACTTCGCCGCCCAGCACGCCGCCCTGCACGGCCGCGCCGATGGCGACTACTTCGTCCGGGTTCACGCCCTGGTGCGGATCCTTGGCGAACAGTTCCCGGACCAGCGCCTGGATGCGCGGCATGCGCGTCTGCCCGCCCACCAGCACCACTTCGTCGATTTGCGAAGGCGTCACGTTGGCGTCCGTCATGGCCTGCTTGCACGGGCCCATGGAACGCTGCAAAATGTCTTCCACCATCTGCTCGAAGCGCGCCCGCGTGAGCTTCATTTGCAGGTGCTTGGGGCCCGAGGCGTCGGCCGTCACGAACGGCAGGTTGATCTCGGTCTCGAGCAGCGTCGAAAGCTCCATCTTGGCCTTTTCCGCCGCTTCCTTCAGCCGTTGCAGCGCCATCTGGTCGCGCGACAGGTCGATGCCACTCTCCTTCTTGAATTCGCTCACGATCCAGTCGATGATCCGCTGGTCGATGTTGTCGCCGCCCAAGTGGGTGTCGCCGTTGGTGGACTTCACTTCCACCACGCCCTCGCCCACTTCCAGAATGGAGATGTCGAAGGTGCCGCCGCCGAAGTCGTAGACCGCGATGGTCTCGTTCTTCTTCTTGTCCAGGCCGTAGGCCAGCGCCGCCGCCGTCGGCTCGTTGATGATGCGCATCACTTCCAGGCCCGCGATCTTGCCCGCGTCCTTGGTGGCCTGCCGTTGCGCGTCGTTGAAGTACGCCGGCACCGTAATCACCGCCTGGGTGACCTTCTCGCCCAGGTAGCTCTCGGCCGCCTCCTTCAACTTGGTGAGGATCATGGCCGAGATCTCCGGCGGAGAGTACTTCTTCCCGCTGATGTCCACGCGCGCGTCGCCGTTGTCCCCGCGCATCACCTTGTAGGGCACCATCTTCATCTCTTCGTTGACTTCGTCGTAGCGCCGCCCCATGAAACGCTTAATCGAGAAAACCGTGTTCTCGGGGTTGGTGATGGACTGCCGCTTGGCTACCTGGCCCGCCAGCCGCTCTCCACTCTTGGTGAATGCCACCACCGAGGGAGTCGTGCGAGCGCCTTCCTGGTTGGCTATGACCGTGGGCTGCCCGGCTTCCATTACCGCCACGCAGGAATTGGTCGTTCCCAAGTCGATTCCAATGATCTTTCCCATACTGATAACAATCCTCCTGCCACCACGAAAGCGGTAGCGATTTAGTACAAGACCATTATCAATCTTTAGTGTCGGATTGTCAAGTTATTATGAGGACCGGTGGATATATGCCGCTAAGTGCTGTAGATCCTCGGTCTTACGCGCCAACTCGTGCTTCATGAGGTCCCGCATCGAGAGGAACGCCACCACCCGGGAGCCGCGCGTCACCGGCAGGTGCCGGCAGTTGTGCGCGTGCATGGCCTCCATGGCGTCTTCCAGGCTGGCGGCTTCATCGATGGTGGCGATTTCGGTGCTCATGACGTCCTTGACCGGCGTCACCTCGGGATCGAGCCGTTCGAGCACCACCCGCCGCATGAGGTCCCGCTCGCTGAAGACCCCCCGCAGTTGCTCCCCTTCGAGAACCAGGATGGCACCCACATGGATCTCCGCCATGCGCCGCACCACGCTGGCCACAGTGTCGTTCTCCTCCACATGGAAGAGCTCGCGTTCTTGCAGGATATCCCGGACTCCGGACATACATTTCCCCCTACCCTCGGTCAGGTGGACAAAATATACCACAAAAGTTCTCCGCGTGGTAGCGTATGCTTTAGCTTTCCCAGCCATGCCCCACCCCTTGCGTTTCGAGTGCCAGCCCGGCTGTACGGAATGTTGCCGCCAGAAAGGTTTCGTCTACCTGGCTGAAGCCGACCTGCCCCGCGCCGCCGCCTTCCTGGGTATGACCCCGGCCGCATTTGAACGCCAGTACGTCTACCGCACGCGCCACCGCATGCGCCTGCGCATGCCGCACCGCGGCCTGTGTCCCTTCCTGCGCCCCGACGGCTGCGGGATCCATCCGGCCAAACCCACCCAATGCCGCCTCTTCCCCTTCTGGCCGGAGCTTCTGGAATCCCGTCGCCATTGGAACCAGACCGCCCGTTGGTGCCCCGGCATGGGCCAAGGCCCGCTCGTTCAGCTCGAAACGGCCCGTGCCCAGGCCGACGAGATGCGCGCCGCCTACCCCGCCCTGTACTAAAGTGGGGCGGAGGCCCCCGTCCGCGGGCGTGGCGCCCTCTCGTCTGGCAAGCGTCTCGAGTTGTTGGAGGACCACCTCCGGGAGTTCCACCGTAGCCTGCATAATGACCCCTATCCCACTCCACGTTCAGTTGCGGCTCGTCTTCGCCACCGATCCAGCCCCCCCACCGCCATCACCCCCTCACTACACCAGGTGCTTGACAGGTCCGCTTGGTGCGTGATATCGTTAATCGTCGAATGGCTATAGATCGAAGTTCGAAGCCGGATCCTATCTGCTGCCCTCCCGCCGAACCCCTGCCGCAAGCTGCTTTTCAGGGCATTGAGGGTCCCGACGCCGACGAGGAGCTGGCGAAACTGGCCAAGGCCATCGGCCATCCGGCTCGCGTTCACATTCTTCGCATGTTGTCGCGAAGAGAGGCGCGTGTTTGCAGTCAGATCGTCGATGAACTGCCGCTCGCACAGTCGACGGTCTCCGAGCACCTCAGGATTCTGAAGGACGCCGAATTGGTCCGCAGCAGTCAGGATGGGCCGCGAATCGGATATTGCATCAATTACGAGACGCTACGAAAGCTGAAGGCTCTGGTGGCCATTATCTGAGCATTTTTTTGTGTTAGGTAATCGTTGTTCGTCGAAGGACGAAAAGGAACGCATATGACCAAAGTCGAAGTCTTCGATCCCCCGATGTGCGGCTCGACGGGTGCATGTGGCTCGAGTGTCGATCCCGCGCTGGCGCGCTTCTCCGCCGACCTCCATTGGCTCGCGAACGAGGGCGTCCACGTGGAGCGTTACAATTTGGCCCAACAACCGCAGGCCTTCGCGACGAACCAGGTGGTCAAAGCCGCGCTCGAAAGCGAAGGCAACCAGTGCTTGCCGCTGGTCCTGGTAGACGGCCGGATCGCGAGCAAGGGCGCCTATCCAGCCCGTGAAGCACTCGCGCGGCTCGCCGGCATTGCCGTTGAGGGGGCCGCGCCGAGTCTCTACACCGACGCGGTGGCCGAACTGGTGGCTATCGGCGCGGCCATCGCCGCTAATTGCGAGCCTTGCTTCAAATACCACTTTCAGCAGGCCAGGAAGCTCGGCATCTCCCGCGAGGACATGATGCGTGCGGTGAAGACGGCCCAGAGCGTCAAGGAGGCTCCCGCAAAGGCCATGCTGCAATTGGCGCAGCGGTATCTCGAAGGAGATCCTGCCGGATTGCCGACGGTTCAGAGCTGTTGCGGCTAGATCCATGACCAACGCAACCTTCCTGGATGGGGCAACCCGGTGGCACTCGCGGTAGCTTTGAAAGGTTGAAAGACAAATATGGAGAACCCAGGCAGTCCCCGGCTTTCGTTTCTAGATCGCTATCTCACGCTTTGGATCTTTTCGGCCATGGCGGTGGGCGTTGGACTCGGGTACCTGGTTCCCGGCGTCGTGCCCTTCCTCGACCGTTTCTCCGTCGGCACGACGTCCATCCCCATCGCCATCGGCCTGATCCTCATGATGTATCCGCCGCTGGCCAAGGTGAAGTACGAGGAAATGGGGCGCGTCTTCCAGCACCGCCGCGTGCTGCTTCTGTCGCTGATCCAGAACTGGGTGGTCGGACCCATTCTGATGTTCGCGCTCGCGGTGCTGCTGCTCCGCGACAAGCCCGAGTACATGACGGGTCTCATTCTGATCGGGCTGGCCCGCTGCATCGCCATGGTGATCGTCTGGAACGATCTGGCCCACGGCGACCGCGAGTACGCCGCCGGCCTGGTGGCGTTCAACTCCATCTTCCAGGTGCTGTTCTTCTCCGTCTACTCCTACTTCTTCCTGGCCACCGTTCCCCGCTGGTTGGGCTTGCGGGCCGTCGAGGTGGACATTTCCATGGCCGCGATCGCCAAGAGCGTCTTCATCTATCTCGGCATCCCTTTCCTGGCCGGCATGCTCACCCGCTTGGTGATGCTGAAGGCCAAGGGCCGCCAGTGGTACGAGAAGAAGTTCATTCCCAGGATCAGCCCCATCACCTTGATCGCGTTGCTGTTCACCATCGTGGTGATGTTCTCCCTGAAGGGAGAAATGATCGTGCAACTGCCGTTTGACGTGATCCGCGTGGCCATCCCGCTCACCATCTATTTCGTGGTGATGTTCTTCGTTTCGTTCTGGATGAGCAAGAAGGTGGGCGCCAACTACGCGGAGGCCACCACGCTCTCGTTCACGGCGTCGTCCAACAATTTCGAGCTGGCCATCGCCGTCGCCATCGCCACATTCGGCATCCACCACGGCGCCGCATTCGCAGCCGTGATCGGGCCGCTGGTGGAAGTGCCGGTACTCATTTCCCTGGTGAATGTCTCCCTTTGGATCAACCGCAAGTGGTTCGGTGGAGTGCTCACGGAGGCTGCGGGGTAATGGAGAACCCGGCAGAGTGGACAGCGATCGCTTTTCCCACGTCCGGCGAATTCCAAAAGGCGCGACTGCTTTTGGATTCGCTCGGGCGGCCTGCGGAGAAGCGACCTGCATGGCATTCGCCTGGCGTCTGTGGAATGGTACCGCGGCGCCGTCGGAATGCCCGCCCGTGTACTCGCGCGAGTATTCGCACCTGCGGGGTGCCTTGATGGAGTTGTGCGGCAGTTATGGCGGTTTTCGAACAGGGAGGTCGACAATGAAGAGAGTGCTGGTTCTATGTACCGGCAACTCCGCGCGAAGCCAGATGGGCGAGGCCTTGTTCCGGCACGAAGGCGGCGGAGCGTACCAAGTCGCCAGCGCCGGCACGAATCCGAGCCAGGTGCGCCCCGAAGCGGTTGCCGTCATGCGGGAACTCGGCATCGACATCTCGGGTCACCGCTCCAAGTCCGTCCATGAATTCGATGGCCAGTCTTTCGACTACGTGGTGACCGTCTGCGACAACGCGCGCGACAACTGCCCGGTGTTTCCGGCCGGCACCGAGCGGATCCACTGGAGTTTCGAAGACCCGGCGGCTGTCCAAGGCGGCGAACAGGAGCGGCTGGCTGCGTTCCGCCGCATTCGCGACCGGATACACGAACGTGTCAAGACGTTCCTTCGGGATCGGGCGCCCACGGCCGGGTAGCTCTGCTACCATACCTGCGATGCCAGCGCGAGTCCGCTCTCTTCTGCTGCCTTTCCTACTGGCGTTGTGCCTCGTCCGGCTCTGGTGCATGCCCTTGCCTTCGAGCTTCTGGCTGGATGAGATGGCCACCGTTTTCGTGGCGCAGCAGGGCTCCGATCACCCTTCGCTGGCCGACGCGGCGCCGCAGGCGTGGCGCTCCTGGTACTACCCCGTCATCCGCTTGAATGGCGCGGTCTTTGGCTACTCCGAGGTGGCGGCTCGCCTGCCGTCCATCCTGGCCATGGCCGCGTTCCTGGTGCTCCTGGCCGCCCTCGCGCGGCGGCTGATTCATTCGGAAGCGGGGTGGTTGGCGGTCTTTGCGTGCCTCGCTTTGCCGGGCTTCAACTACCAGGCCGCCAACGCGCGGCCCTACGCTCTGGGCATGTGCGTGTTCGCGGCCGCCCTGCTGTTCCTGGTGAGGTGGTTCGATTTCGGTAGATGGCGCGATGGGCTGCCGTTCGCCGCCAGTGCCGCGCTGGTTCTGTACATTCACCTGTTGTTCTGGCCCTCGTGCCTGGTATTCGTTCTCTATGCCGCGGAACGCGTGGCGCGGGGCGGGACCCCCGTGAACTGGAAACGCGCGGTCCTGGTCTTCGCCCTTTGTGCCTGCGCGCTGCTGCCGGTAATGGCGCAGACGCTCTCGTTGTTGCGCGACGCGCGCGCGCACGTCATCGCCCCCCTGCCATCGCTCTGGCAACTTCTCCGCTCTCTGGAGCTGCCGCTCGTGCTGGGATGCGCCGCCGCCCTGTGGCTGATCGCCCGCCTGCGGCGCTGGCGGCCGTATGCGGAGAAGCTCTCCTGGTCGGCGATGGTTCTCGTCGCCGGATGGTGGTTGTGCCAGCCCGTCCTCCTGTACGCCTTTTCCTGGTGGACCGGCGACGCGGTGTTTGTCCCGCGCTACCTGCAACTGGCTCTGCCCGGCGCGGCGCTTGCCACCACCGCCATGGCGGCTCGCTTCATTCCGGCCGGGCAATGGCGGTGCGTCTCGGTCGCATTCGCCCTTGGCGTATTTGTCTTTCTGGGCCAATGGCGCCAGCCCTGGCCCAGGCACCACAACTCCGATTGGCGCGCCGCCGCGCGCGCCGTCAACCAGCTCGAAGCCGCCGGTGAAATCCCCGTGATCTGCCCCAGCCCTTTCATCGAGGCCCGGCCGCCCGCCTGGCGCCCCGATTACCCCCTGCCTGGATTCCTGTACGCGCACCTGGCGGTCTATCCCGTTTCCGGCAGGATCTACCTGTTTCCGTTCGAGAATTCACCGCCAGCCGAACTTCGGGCCTCCACCCTGGCGCGAGGCGCGCTTTCCTCCTCGCGGCGCTTCCTGATCTACGGTTGGGAACCGCAAGTGAACTTCTGGCGGGCTTGGTTCGCCCACCGTCCCGAATTCGCCAACTGGCGTCAGCGCAGGATTGGCCCCTTCGCCGACGTGGACATAGTCCTGTTTGAAGCCGTGGCGCTGTAGCTGAACGCTGATAGCTGAAAGCTCTGTGCTACCATACCTCCAAAATGTCCTGCCCCTACTTCTATCCGGTGGAACCGCGGGCCTTCCCCGCGATTCTGCCGCTGGGTGATCGATGGGCGGGCGTGTGCCGCGCCGTTTCCCATCTGCCCTGGCAGCCGGACGAGGCCGCGCTGGGGCGGCTCTGTAACCTCGGCTATGCCCGCGGAACCTGCGCCCGCTTCCCATCCGGCGACGGTCCCGACGCGGTGCGCTTTTCGGTCTCGCGGGACCAGGGCGCTTCGCTTCGAATCTATTACGTCCTGGAGCGCGATCACCATCCATTCGCCCACGGGCCGCTCGATTACTCCGTGGCGGCGGGAGCATTCTCGAATCCTCCCGCCGGCGATACCATGAGGCGCCAGGCGCAGGCCTATGTCGAGAGCTATCTGCGCCGCAAAGGGCTTCGAGAGCGGGTGGAATAGTGGAAAGCAAACCGGTACGCGAATCGGCCTCCGAATACTCCGAGCTGGCGCTGCCCAACGACGCCAACGGCCTGGGTCATGTCCTGGGCGGAAAGGTCATGCACCTGGTGGACCTGGCGGGCGCCATAGCCGCCATGCGGCACGCGCGCAAGCCCGTCGTCACGGCTTCCGTCGATAGCTTGCATTTCCTCCACCCGGTCCATATCGGCGAGCTGATCGTGCTGAGCTCCTCGGTGAACCGCGTCTTCCGCACCTCCATGGAAGTGGGAGTGAAGGTGGTCACGGAGAACCTCATGACCGGCGAGCGGCTGCATACCTGTTCCGCCTACCTGACGTTCGTGGCGCTCAATGAGAACGGCATCGCCACCGCCGCGGCGCCCGTGGTCCCGGAAACCGAAGAGGAAAAGCGGCGCTTCCGCGAAGCTGGAGAACGCCGGGAGTATCGACTGGCGCGCCTGAAAGGCCCCCGATAGCGAAGGGCCTCTCCGCCTCTCACCCTTCCTTATACATGTACTTGATACAGGGCTTGTAGAGCAGCAGGTTGGGCTCGCCCGTGCGATTTACTTTCAGGCAGCACCGGTCGTACCACTCGATGGTCCCGTGAAGCGTCTCTCCGTCGCGCAGCACGAAGACCATGGCGGTCTTGGCCTGCATCTGTTTCACGTAGTAAAAATTCTCCGCATTGGTCTGATCCGGCGGAACCGGCTTCTTCTGCGGCGGGGCGGCCCGGCGGGGAGGCGCGATCTGTTCTTTGATCTCGTTAAGAGACGGACGAATGAGTTTGCGATTGACAGCTTCCACGGGATGCCATCCTTCGAAGAGATTATGATTAACCCGCTATTGTCTCAAGCGGGGCGGTTTCAGTCGGGTCGATAGTCTAACCCATACATAGCACACAGCCCCACCCGCCGCAACGGGGCGGGCCCGGAACATGAGGTACTGCGAGGGACTTCGGAAGAAGCTCCCGACCGGTCCACCGTGCTAACATGAGCGCCATCATGCCCTCCCGAATCATCGCCGTCCTGTTCCTCGCCACCGCATTCATCGCCGCGGCGCAGACGACCGACTACAAAGGGTACAAAGACCCCGACCTGTTCACCCGCATGCCGCACTACTTCCTCTCCACGGAAGACTCCCTGGTCGACAAGCCGTTCGAAGCATTTGAATTCACCGTCAAGAACGGGACTCAGAGCGTCGAGGGGCGCCACCTCCACTACACCTACAGCTTCGACGAATCCGCCGGCACCAGCCCTGGTTTCCTCCAGATTGTCCGGAATTATGAGGCGGCGGCCAGGAAGATCGGGGGCGAGATTCTCTCCGACGACGTCCGCCGTACCACCATACGCATCGCCAGGAACGGCCAGGAGACGTGGGTCGCCCTGGAGGCCTTCAACGAGGGGAAGGAATACGAGCTCAACATCATCGAGCGCCAGCTCATGAAGCAGGACGTGGTAGCCGACGCGGCCGCCCTCCGCGCCGGGTTGACGGCCAATGGCCACGTGGAAGTGCCAGGGATTCTGTTTGATTTCGGGAAGTCCGATATCAAGCCGGAATCCGAGCCGGCGTTGGCCCAGGTCGCCGCGCTGCTGCAGGCCAACGCGGCCCTGAAGGCGTGGGTAGTAGGTCACACGGACAACGTGGGCTCGTCGGAGACCAACCTGACGCTCTCGTCCGCGCGCGCCGCCGCGGTTGTCAAGGCCCTAACCCAGCGAGGCATCGACGCCAAACGCCTGGCGCCTCATGGAGCCGGCCCCTTCGCCCCCGTAGCCTCGAACTCGACCGACGAAGGCCGCGCCCGCAACCGCCGCGTGGAGCTGGTCGCGCAACCGTAGCCGCCGCCACGCCCCCTCCGGTCCCCGGCCCCCGGTCCCAAGGATTTCGAAGTCTCGGACGAGCTACTTCGCCACCGCGACGTTATCTTCATCTTCATCTTCATCGGCCGCCCCGAGGCCAACTCCGCGCTAGCCGCGCTGGCCGCTCGAATCGGTCTCGACTACCCGGCCGCGGCCTTTCCGAGCGCGAGTCGCTGCTCCTCGTGCAATGCGGCCGAAGTTTTGCCTGTTTTGTGGGGCGGGCAATCCTGCCCGCAGCCGCCTTCTAAGGAACTCCTTCCGCGACCCTTTGATTTCAGGTGCTTACGCGGCAGGCTTTTCTTCTCTGCCAC